>Ga0210396_10000023_pt1 | contig 359256 bp, 337 predicted proteins | sample IncBWH17OmetaG_FD_155466 | JGI IMG/M metagenome (GOLD analysis project Ga0210396, IMG submission 155466) | Forest soil microbial communities from Barre Woods Harvard Forest LTER site, Petersham, Massachusetts, United States - Inc-BW-H-17-O ... | reverse complement strand
CCGCCGAGGCACTAGTTCGGCCGCAGCATGTACGCGCCAACGGCTACCGCGTCTAGTCGCCACCCGCCTCCGGCAAGGGATCCGATTCGGCACCGATAATCCCTAGTTATCAATTGCGATATCGCGCCAGCGTGTCTGCGGCCATAACCACGCGTTTCAGCGCGCCGTCTGAGACGTGCGTGTAGAGCTCTGTCGTAGCCAGGCTCGAGTGTCCGAGCAGGCGTTGGATGTATCTGATGTCGACGCCGGCTTCCATGAGCTGGGTGGCCGCTGTGTGGCGGAGCATGTGCGGCGTGATCTGCAGGTCGAGCCCCGCTGCGTCGGCGGCTTTCTTCAGACGGGATCTCATTGCCTGAGTGGTCAGTGGGTTGTGGCACGAGTTGAAGAGGAGGTGTGGGTGCGCGATGCCTAGCTCACCGCGCACTTGGAGGTAGGTCGCGGTGAGCGCGGTCAGCCACGAGTCAGGCAGGAATACATGGCGCTCTCGGCGGCCCTTGCCGAGGATGCGAATGCTCTGAGCTTGAAGATCGATGTCATCACAGGCAATGCCCACGACCTCGTGTACTCGGACTCCGGTTGCCAGCATGAGTGCGACGCCTAGCAGCGTCGTGCACTGATGCGGCCGAGCCCTGACTGCTTGCGGCCGCGGGTTGCCACGTAGGAGCGCGGCGTGCTGAAGATGACCAAATAGGCGGTCGAGTTCGTGTGTCGGCACGATGCGAGGCAGTGTTCTGCGCCGGCCTGCCGGTAGCGTCATGCCGACCAGTGGATCGTCGGCTAGCAGCTGGCGGGTGAGCAGCCATCTGCAAAAGCCGCGAACTGCGGCGATCCGCCTTCGTATCGAAGCCGGCGACAGCCCCGCGTCTCGGAGTGCCTCTACGAACGCCACAAGGCAATCGCGGTCGATGCGACGGACATGTGCGCGGCTACCCAGGTGATGGCCGAGCGCTGCGACATCCCCTTCGTAGGCGCGAAGGGTGTGCGGCGACAAATCCTTGGTGGCGTGGAGCCACCGCATGTACTGCCGTTGTGCCTCGCAAATGCGCACCGCATACTTCCTTCCTCGAGGGGGGCATCACGGCATCGCGATATGAGGCGAGGTCGCGGACAGCCCGCATGACGTGGCGGTGCAGGGATCGGCACAGCGCTGTTGGCGCTTTAGGCGCTGAACGTTCCTGTCAATCAGATCAGCGGCGGCGCCTTCCCGCGAAGGCCCCAGATCGCCGCGCCTCGAGCTATTCGATCCCGAGTGAAAGGTCGAGCTCCGGCTCGTGCGCTTGCTGATGGTCGTGTTGTGTTTCGGGGGCGGGCTGGATCTCGGGCGGGTGGTCTTGCTCGAGGTGGAGGGCACCGGGGTCGGGTTGGTTTTCGTGGGCTGTGTCGTGGGTGTTGGTGGTTTCGTGGGTTTGGCTGTGTTCGATGATTAGTGTGATGCGGTCGTGTAGCTCGGTTTGGATGTCTCGGCCGTCGCGGTGCTCGGTGGTGATACGGACGTCGGTTTGGCCGCCGGCGTGGGTGGCGGCGACGAACCCGAGTTGCTGGTCGGTTTGCCATCCGCCGAAGAGGACGTATGTCGGCTCGCCGGTGTGGGCTTGGAGGTCGTAGAGACCGTTTGAGTAGGCGAGCTGCATGTGTCCGAGGTCGCGTACTTCGAGCTGGATGTCTGCCGGGTTGGCGTGTTGGATGTTGACGGGCGGGTTTTTGGTTTCGGGCTGGTGCTCTGCGAATTGCTCGTGGGCATCGTTGTGAGCGCGATCGTGGTGGTGCTGGTCGCGTTGGCTGTGGGATGTGGGGTCGCGCTCGTGTGAGCTGTCGTGGGGGTGGCCGTGCAGGTGGTCGAGGAGACCGTCGAGGTCGTGCTCGTGTGGGCGTGTTCGCTCGGTGGCGCGCTGTGGCTGTCGTGGACGCTCGGTGGTCTGCTCGCGCGACGCGTCCTGCTCGATGACTTTCTTTGTGATCGTCGCTTGTGGTGCTCGGCTGCGCTTGATCTTCTCGGCGAGGCGTTCCATTGCTGCGGTGTCGAAGCCTTGTTCGCCGAGGTCTTCGCGGGAGGTGTAGATCTGGGTTTGCTCGCGGGCGCGGCTGACGGCGACGTAGGCGTGCTCCTTGTCGGTTTGCCAGCCGCCGATGAGGATGCCGGAGGTCTCGGCGGTGATGCCTTGGGCTTTGTGGACGTGCGCGGCGTATGAGAGCGAGAGGTCGGAGAACTCGCTGGTGTCGATGCGTATCTCGCGCGGCTCGCGTTCGCGGGTCTTGATCGTGACCTGGTCGTGTTCGCGGCTGGTGTCGATGATCGTGCCGGTGATCCCGTTCTCGACCCGGTTCTGGCCGGGCGGGCGGTATTGGGCTGAGAAGATGATCTCGTCGCCCGCCGCGAGGCCGTAGGGCTTGCCGGGCAGCCTGACCCTGTGCGCGCCGAGCTCGCCGGCGGCTGCTCGGCGTTCTTGTGCCATCGCGTTGATCTGGTCGCGCTCGAGGTTGCTCGCGTCGGTCAGCATCACTGCGCGCGCGCCCGGCAGGCTCTTGCGCATCTCATCCCAGTTCTCGACCATCGCCTGCGCCGCTTGCGCTCGGGTGTCGTGGATGTGCAGCCGCTCGCGGGACTGGTATTGCGCGAGCGCGGGGCCCGGTTCGCCGTTTCGGATCTGCTCCCATGCCTCGCGCTCCCACTCGTGGTGGGCGCGATGGACCTCTGTCAGCTCGGCTGTCGGCACCTTGCCCTCGAGCTGCGCGAACAGGCCGCCGGCTCCGATCGAGCCGATCTGCGCGGCATCACCGACCAACAGCGTCTTGGTGTTCGCGCGGGCGGTGAGCCGGGTGATCTTCTCCAGGCGCTCGCTGTCGCTCATCGCGGCCTCGTCCATCACCAGCACCGTGTTCGGGCCGAGCTTGATCGTGCCGTTCTGCACGCCGTTGATCAGCTGGTCGGCGGTGTGCGCGCGGTCGAGCCTCGCCTCGTCCTTCAGCCCCTGCGCGCGGACGCCCGCGATCGCGGTGCCGATCACCTCGCGGCCGTCCAGCTGCCACGCGCGGGCGGCCGCCGCGATCACGACACCCTTGCCCGTGCCAGCCCGGCCGACCAGCACCGTCACACCTCCCGGGCCCGTGATCGCCTCCAGTGCTTCGCGCTGCTCGGGGGTAAGCGGGCCTCCGATCTCGCTCGCGGCCTCCCGGCGCGCCTGCTTCAACGCTCCCTCCGTCACGGGCGCAGCGATCTCCGTGGCTCGCTGCTGCGCGGTCTCGATCGTCGCGTACTCCATCTCGCGCAGCCGGCGGGTCGTCCACAGCCCGCCCTCCAACGCGAGTAGGTCACCCGAGCGCGCGAGGTCGCGGACGAGACGGTCCGCGGCTGCTGGCCGGCAGACGCCGGCGCTCAGCTCGTACGCCTTCGCGCGCAGTTCACGCTCGGTGATCATCGACTGCTCACGGGTCACCTCAGCGAGCATCTCGCCCGCGAGATCGACATCCCGCGCGCCATCGCGGCCCTGGTCGTGGAACAGCTCCTCCGAGCGCGCCGCGGTCTGCTCGTGCTCAGCGCCGAGCGCACGCCACGCCGCATCCACCTCCACAGGGCCCGCGGCCGACTTCGAGCCGCGGGTGCCGACGGTGAGGCTGTCGAGCTCGCCCGGCCGCGGCTCACGCCCGTAGCGCTGACGAAACATGTTTGCAGCACGGTCCACGTCCTGGCCGCGGGAGGACCAGTGCTCGGACAGCTCCTTCGAGACTCCCTGGATCGCGAAGTAGCGCTCGTTCCTGCCCTGGCGACGTTCGATCTGCAAACCCAGCTCTTGCAGGTTCGCGGCGAGCTCTGAGCGGTACCACGCGCCGCCCTCGCGGGCCGCACGGAACAGCTGCTTGGATTCGACCGCCGCCAGCTGGCCGTCCCGGCGCTCGGCGGCGATCACCGCGACATGGGAGTGCAGCTGCGGGTCGGGGATCCCGCTGGTGTCCTGGTCGCGCCCCAGGCGGCTGGTGGTGTGCACCGCCTCCACCGCCAACAGATTCCTCGCCTTCTCATAGCGCACCACACCATTGGTCTTGCGGCGCACGACCGAGACCTCGCGCTCGGTGCGCTCCAGCGCGCTCTTGACCGCCTTGCCGTGCGCAGCCTCGATCTGCGCGCGACGGTACGGGCCGGCGGTCGCCCACAACGCCGAGACGTCCTTCGGCGGGCTGAACGTCAAATCGATCGCGGCGACCCTCGTGCCGTTCGAGCCAGCCGGCCGGATCGCCTCACCATCCACCGGCGAAAAACCGTGCATCAACGACCTGAGATCGCTCAGCTGCACCGCCTTCTCCGGGTCGATGCCGAACGACCGCAACAGCCCCTCGGGCCCGTGCCACCGCGCCGCCGATCCACGGCCTTCACCGTCGTGGGTGTAGTAGTCACCACGTGACGCCCGCGACACCAGATACCTCGACCACGTCGTCGCCGAGCTGCCCGGGATCTTGTGAGTGCTCTGCACCCCGCGAACGTAACGCCACCACTTTCACACATCAACCAGCCCCCAACACCCGCCAGAATCATCTGTAACCCACGGCAATAACCTTTAGGTTCAGCATCGAAGGTGCGTGTAGTCTGCGCTGTTCTCAAGGTGGCTGCACGGATGCAGACACCGGTCACGCCCGAAGGGCCGTACCTTCCCGTTCAAGCCCCGAAGGGGCGTCATCCCCTTTCCGCCCCACGGGCACCACGACGCACAGTTAGGGCCACACCCACTTCGGTTTCTCTGTTGCCCCTGGGTGCTTCGCCGCGGATCACCAGCGCCGACAGTTTCGTGTCGAGCGCGTCGGCGAGCTTTCCCAGCAGCTCGTAGTCCGGGTCAAGCCTGCCTGCTTCAAGGCTCGCCATGCACGACACCCCAATCCCGGTCTTGCCGGCCAGCTCACCGACGCTCATACCCCGCTCCTCGCGCAGCTGACGGACCGCCCACCCCAACGACACCAGCTCCGGGTGCGAATCCCACAGCAGCGTGTTGCGCCGCCCGCCCCGGCGCGCACGACGCACAGCACGCCGCCGCGCGTCAAGCACCTCATCGCCCAGGCCGCCGAGATCATCGATGTCCGCACGCGAGTCCTCGGGCTCCCGCCACTCCCACAAGCAGTAGCTCGCCGACCCCAGCCGCCCGCACGCCCGCTGCAGACGCTCCCCCACCTCAAACCACACATCCGAGCAGACACCCAGCGCAGCACCCTGCCCGTCAGGTGCCGGCGAGGCCGGCGCGGGGATGGCCAGCAGCTCCTCGGCGTGCTCGACCAGGTCGAGCAGCTCACCGCGAAACCCCTCGATCCTCCGCTCCGCAAGCCCCCGCGCCTCACGCCACCTGCGGTGCTGCGGGGACTCGCCCAACACCGGCAGCCGGCCCGCACGCCGCGCCCGCGACAGACGCCGCCGACCCCTGCCGGTCAACGTCCACACCGACACGCTGCGGCGACGCGAGCACTTCAGCGACCCCGACTCCTCAAGCTCCCCCAACAGCCCGCGGACACGGCGAGCGCGCTTCGTGCGTCTCTTGATATCGAGATGGCCCAGCACCTCCCACACCGGGACGCCCTCCGCGCCGCTACCGCTGTGGCGCTGCGCACGCTCGACCGCGGCAAGCACCAACATCTCAGAGACCTCAACAACGGGGGGATTGCTCATCGGTTCCTCCATTCGGTTTGGAGGCCCCGGGAGACAGCCAACGGCACACACGACCAGCCAACCCCCATCGGGGTACGCTGCGCCATGCGCCGGGAGCCCAAATCTCTCGGTGCCACGCCCCCGGCCGTTACAGCGGCGCGGGGGCACTATTTACGTTGTCGCACTGCCATCTACAGCCGCGTCCGCCTCACTCACGCAGGAGCTGCAAGAACCGGCTCGCCGCGCGCGTCGCCGGCGTCGCCAACACAAGCGCCCCACGGCGACACACCAAGCCCGCGGCGTCGAGCGTCACGACCGCCCCGGTGGCCGCCCTCTCGCATCCGACCACGCGCGCGAGCTCCTCCACAGGCCACGGCGCAAGACGCTCCGAGTCCAACAGCAGCGAGAGCACGAGCACCTGGACGTCCTCGCTGCGCCGCCCCGCGGACGGCATACCACTACGCTGATCGCGCATGGGAAGGGGATCCTCCTTTCCGTGCCACGGCCCCGGGGCAGTTACAGCTGTCGCCGGGGCCACTATGTGGCGTTGACCAGCCCGACGCTACACGCCGATAGGCGTGTACACAAGAAAACCACCCAAACCTGGCGCGAACGCGTTGATGACTTCGTCCAATCCCGGCGCAAAGACAGCCAAGTCGCTCTTTGCGGACGAGCTTGGCGACCTCAGCCTGTTCGATGGCTGGGCGAGTTGACGTCGTGCTGGAGGCGACCATGCCGCGGCTGCTGTGCAGCCGGGCGCTTCGTGATCACCTGAGCACCCACGACGCAGCTTACACGGACGCAGCCGAGGCGATCGACGTCCCGCTCCTGACCGCCGACGGAGCACATCGATGGCTGGCGGCCATAGGTAACAAACCAAAGGCGACCGGCCGTCCCAGCGCAAGATCGCCAGCGCACCATCCTGCACGGGCACCCCGAGCCACGGCGTGTGGATTCAGAACACTGCCGAGTATTCGGAACATCTTGACGGATCAGCCTTCGACACCTAATGTTTTGTGAGGATTGTTACTTAGCTGGCTGGTCCATGACAGACTGGGGGAAGAGACGATGGCGGTCAGTGCCCCAAGTCCAAGCCAGGGCGCGGCGAACCCCGAGTGCGCCCGTGCCGACTTGGTCGCGCGTTTGTGGAGCCGCAGGGGGCAGATCGAGCGAGCGATCCTTAGCCACATACACCAACACTTCCCCGCCGCGATCCTTCTCGATGATGCGATGTACGCGACGGAGCTGCAGCGCACGATTCGAGCTGTGGTGGAGTATGGGATTGGCGGGATCGAGCAGAGCGATACAGACAGCGTCTCAGTCCCGACGATAGCCCTAGCCCAAGCGCGTAGCGCCGCGCGCGTCCAGGTGGATCTGACCACAGTCCTACGCTGTTACGTCGCAGGCTACGGAATGTTCGAGGGCTTCGTGGGTGATGAAGCTGAAGGTCTTGGTTTGACGGGACAGCAATTCGCATCTTGCTGGCCCCACGAGCGGCAAGTCGGTCTTATGGATCGTCTAGTGCTGGAGGTCACCGAAGCGTACGAAACCGAGCTGGTACACACAGCGCACCTTGCTGACCAGGAGCGCATTGTGAGTCTACGCCGACTACTTGCTGGTGAACGCGTCGACCTCACGCAACTCGGATGTGCTATCGACGGCTGGCACTTGGCGGTGATCGCAATCGGAACCGCGTCGCAGAAGACCCTCAGGCTAGTGCAAGCGAGGTCTGGCGTCTCGGCCCTCATCGTTCGTGCTGAACCCGAGGTAGTCTGGGCGTGGTTCAGCTCGCGCCGGCAGTTCAGGCCAGATGATCTGGACAAAGTCTTGAGTGGGACTGTACCCCCTGGCACCTCCCTGGCTGTAGGCGAGCCTGGTCGGGGCATAAACGGCTGGCGTTTGACACACCGTCAGGCTCAAGCGGCTCTGCGCGTTGTCCTGAGCCAACCGCGTCCAATTACTCGTTACACAGATGTGATGCTTCTCGCAACGGCGCTTGAGGACGAAATCCTCGCCAGCTCACTTGTGAGGATCTATCTCGCTCCTCTTGGCGAATCAAACAGCACTCGAGGAGCCAGCGCCCGCTCAGTGTTGCGTGCCTACTTTCGGGCTAACGAGCATACGGTCAGCGCTGCCGAAGAGCTAAACGTCAGCACCAAGACCGTTGTGCGCCGCCTGCGATCAATCGAGCAGCTTATTGGACATCCGCTATCTGCATGTAGCACCGAACTTCGCGTTGCGCTTTGCCTTGAGAAGCTCCAACCTCGGGACGAAGCAACGGATCGGGCGCGCTGACTCCTGCGCGCGAGACGTCTCCGTAGAAAGTCACTGGTCTAGAATCGCGCGAGTCGCCCAACGACCGTTGGGCAGCAGGAGAGCCAAGAGTTGCTCTTTAGACTTGTCGCCCTGGCCCGACCCCGTAGGTTGGGTCCGGTCCGTGTGAGAGTCCTTCTGCCCATGCAAAATGGGCGAGAGGAGGACCAGACACGTGAAGCGCAGAGGACACACCGCGGAGCAGATCGTCAGGAAGCTCAGAGAGGCCGACAGGCTGATCGCCGAGGGCATGCAGGTGCCCGGGGTCGCCAAGGCGCTCGAGGTCTCCGAGCAGACCTATCACCGCTGGCGGGCGCAGTACGGGGGGATGCAGGCAGACGACGTGAAGCGGCTGAAGGAGCTCGAGCGCGAGAACGCGCAGCTGAAGCGGCTGGTCGCGGACAAGGAGCTGGAGAACCTCGCGTTGCGGGAGATCTCGAAGGGAAACTGGTGAGCCCGTCGCGCCGTAGAGCCGCGGTCCTGATGCTCCAGGACCGTTTCGGGCTCTCGGAGCGGCGGGCGTGATACGTCGGGCAGCACCGCTCGACCCAGCGTCGCGAGGCGTGCGTCGCCGTCGATGACGGCGCGTTGCGTGGCCGTCTGCGTGAGATCTCCCGCGAGCGGCCGCGGTGGGGCTACCGTCGCGCGCATGCCACGCTGCGCGGTGAGGGCTGGGAGGTGAACCGCAAGCGGGTGCAGCGGCTGTGGCGCGAGGAGGGACTGCGTGTGCCGGTGCGCCGCAGAAAGCGCCGGCGGCTGGGAGACTCGACGGTGCCCGCTGCACGGCTGGCCGCTGAGCGCCCCGATCACGTGTGGGCGATCGACTTCCAGTTCGACCAGACCGCCGACGGCAGGATCCTGAAGCTGCTGCACGTTGTCGACGAGTTCACCCGCGAGGCCCTCGTCGTCGAGTGTCGCCGGCGGATCGACGCCGACCGAACCGTCACGGTGCTGGACCGAATCCTCGCCACACGTGGACGCTCACCTGAGTTCATCCGCTGCGACAACGGCCCGGAGTTCACCGCCAACGCGCTGCGGGACTGGTGCCACTTCTCCCGCGCGGGCAGCGCGTATATCGAGCCCGGCTCGCCCTGGCAGAACGCCTACGTCGAGTCCTTCGGCTCACGGATCCGCGACGAGCTGCTCGCCGTCGAGATCTTCTCCTGCCTCGCCGAGGCGCAGGTCATGGTCGAGGACTCGCGCGAGGACTACAACGAGCACCGGCCACACTCAGCCCTCGGCATGCAAGCACCCGCCAAGTTCGCCAAGGCATGGAGAGCCCGACAAGACACGCTCGCCGCCTGTCGGGTAGCCGGGACGGTCGCCCGTCCCGGCTCCCACAGAACCGTGCTTGTGCTGTTCACACACGGCTCCTCGGGACGGCGGGTTGCGAACCCCGCCGCCAGCCGCTTTCTTGGCGACCTTGGTCTATCCCCACTCCATCGCAAGCTGCCCGTGGGTGGGGGCGACGATCTCCTCGTGCCAGTCGCGGTGCAGCTCCACAAGGCGGACGAGCCCACGGTCGGTGAAGAACCGAGTCCGCAGGGCATTGTCGACTTGCGGGATGTGGCTCAGCGCCCATAGGGACTTGCGTCCCGAATAGACACCTTGCCATGCTGCCCATCGCTGGACACCGAGGGCGATGAGGCTGCGAACGATCGTCGGGCGACGCTTCCAGTGGTGCAGCAGGATCGCACGCAAGCGACGCCTGATATGAGCATCGAGAGCGCGCAACACGAACTGCTCGTCGGGCGAGACGATCCGGTAGTACTGATGCCACCCCCGTAGCCACGCGTTGATCCGCAGGATGCACCCCTGAAGGGTCCACCCCCACAATCGCGGCGTGAGCTGCCGGATCTTCTGCATCGCCATGCGCTTGGCGCGCTCGGAGAGCAGAATCTCCACGGACCCAGTCTGCGGGTCAAACCGCAGAGAGAACCCGAGGAAATGGCGTTCCTCCGGGCGAGCAACAGCTGACTTGTCCCGGTTGATCTTCAGGCGCAAGCGCCCTTCGATGAACCCGGCCAGGCTGGCCATCACCCGCAGCCCCGCTCGCTCGCTCTTGACGTAGACGTTGCCGTCATCGCAGTAGCGAACGAACCTGTGACCACGCCGGTCAAGCTCCCAATCGAGCTCGTCCAGCACGATGTTCGATAGCAACGGGGACAATGGCGAGCCTTGCGGCACGCCCTCCTCGTTCGCGACCACAACACCGTCCGGCATCACGATCTTGGCCTTCAGCAACCGTCCGATGAGCACGAGCAGCCGCCGGTCCCCGACTCGCTGCGCGAGCCTTGACATCAGCCGCTGGTGACAGACTCGATCAAAGAACTTTTCCAGATCGATGTCCACCACCCACCCGTACCCATCTCCCAGATGCTGCTTGGCCTCCTCGATCGCCGTGTGGCAACCACGACCCGGTCTGAACCCGTGACTCGAAGGATGGAACGTCGGCTCGAACGCAGGCTCGAGTACCTGGCGCACGGCCTCACAGACCACCCGGTCGATCACGTTCGGGATGCCCAACCCGCGCTGGCCGCCACCCACCTTCGGGATCATCACCCGGCGCGTCGCGCCAGGTCGATAGGACCCATCCACCAAAGCCGCGGCCAGCCTCGGACCCACGAGCGGCCACTGCTCACGCAGCTCGCCGACCGTCTGCCCATCAGGCCCAGGCGCTCCCTTGTTCGACACCACCTTCAACAACGCCGCCGACAAGCGGCTCACAACCCCTTCCATCGTCACCGGCGTGACCTGTTCTGCATTGACGATCGCCTCCGGCACCCCCGCATGAACGGTCCCCGACAGGTTCGAGGCCACCACGCGAGCGGACCCTTCCGGGTCTTCTGCTGTCGCGATCGGCAGGCAGAGCTGCCACGCCGTTTGATCAACCGGGATCGCCTTCCCTTGCGCGTCGGGACTCGACCCGGCACGATCAGCGGGCATTACCCCGCCTTCCAGTAATACGCGATCCTCCGACTTCTGCTGGGCCATCAACCGTCGTCCTCTCGTTCTCCGGCCTACCAGCCAAACGACTGGAACCCAGCAGACCTCCTGGGGTAAGACGCTGAGATTTCGCCGCGATCACGTCGCCAATACGCCCCCGGGACCGACAGGAACAGGGCATCGCTGCCGGCGGCCAGCTCACCCACCCAAAGGACGCCTTACGGCGCTTCACTCTCGTTCGCAACCACGACACACCTACGGCTTCCTTCAGACCCGCCCTCACGGAAGCCCCGCAGCGCAAACAGCCGCACTGGGACCGCCCGGTGAACTCCGGGCCGCGCCCTTGCCTCATCAATGTTGGGTTCCCCCTGTCAGGGCCCCAGGACAGGACTTCCACCTCCGATCTCAAACGCCATGCCCAGCACACCGCTGCGTTCGCCCTCCGGGCTCACTCCGCGAGACGGCGACACCCCTAACCCGCAACACAACAACAACCACCGACTCTCACAACAGGTAGACCCATGAACGGGGTCCGGCCAGCCCTCAACGACCACCACATACGCGTGTTGTTCGACCGCAGACAGCAACGGGCGCGCCCGTAGGTTGCTCGCGGTTCGCAAACGTAGGGCGCTACTTTAACTCGCCAGAAATGTTCCCCGCAGGGAACTGGAGGCTGTAGTCCGTATACCCGGAGCGCTCCACCCAGGCTGTCTCTATGGGGACAAGTAACCCTGGCAATCGTCCCAAGCCGGACACCGCAAGAGTCTCATTGGTCGGTATGACTAGTAGTGCGGGAGCATATTGAGGATGTTCCGATACTTAAAGGAGGTATCACAATGAGACGCTCGCTCCGCACGCTCAGTGCAACGCTTGTGTGTGCAGTTGTTGTCCTTGGCATCGTCGCAACCCCAACGATGGCGTACACCCACGAACAAGCGTGGAAAGACGCCAAAGAATACGCGCTACACCATTTCAGTGGCGGCCCCTTCGAGGACGAATGTGAACCATCGGGTAAAAACAAACAAGGCGAAGCGCAGTGGTACTGTTACGGCTCGTTTCTAGAAAAGGGCGGGCAGTGGCACGTCAATGTAGGTCCATACGGCGAAATTACGTACGCCCGCGAATGACGGTCTAGCATTTTCCAGTGGTGAGGATGGAGCCGCCGAACTATCGGGCGACTCCATCGCTCACGGGCCTCCACCTAACGTAGTGACAGTACGTTACCAGCTATCTCAACGAGGGCAGTGGTTTTTCTCGCCCGCAGAGCGTAAGGCGAGTTGGTGTAGCGGTCTGGTGAAGATTGTCGGACCGGCACCCTCGTTGCTCCTGGAGTCGATTTTGCCGGCGTACTGGTCCCAGCCTCGCTGTACTTTGATCCGGTCGCACGAGGTCCACATGGCGGGCCTGTAGCGCGGAGCCGCAGCCCCGGCGTACATCGCTGTCGCCCACAGCGCACGCCTTGTGGGCCCTGTCCGTGTGCCTGACGCACCCCTGCCCAACGCGGGTCTCATGGTCGTCGCCGACATGCTCGCATCCGTGACAAAGCGATGGTGTCTGGGGCTGGTCGAATCCGGCTCACATCAGATGCCGCCTTAAGGACCCCCTGCAGGCGGGCTGCCGGAGTACGAGTGCGGCCTACTCGTCCGCGAGGGACGCCAGTGAGCGGACGTAGTATCGATCGCGCAGGGCCGATCCTATTGCGAGTAGGTCCCATGCGTGCCCGCTCGCGACTTGGCTTTCGCCGGCCTTGTCTTTGTGGTGCGGCGCGACGACCTCTCCGTCAGCCAGCGATTCGGCGAAATCGACGTTCGGGTCGATGCGATTCCCATTGCCGATGCGGGAGTACTGGTCTGGACTGTCAGCGAGGCGGAGCACTTGCGGGAAGATGCGTACGGCTATCACGTCGTTGTAGATGTCGCTGTACAAGTCTTTCGAGCCGAGCGCGGCGGCTAGGTCGAGGAGCACGGGAGCGACGAGGGAGTCCGAGCGCCGTTCGAGATGCACGCTCTCGAACGGACCGCCGATCATATATTCGATCTCTTCTTCGGGAGTCGCGTCTTCTCGCGCGAGGCCGAGCGCGTAGCGCTCGTACCGATCGCATAGCCAGATGGTGCATCTCCTGAGGTGCGTCTCCGCTGCTTCCCGAGTAATACTCGCGAGCACGAGCACTGTGGGAATGAGGCTCACGGCATACTGGTCGCTGATCGGATGGGCTACGCCGGGCTGCTTCTCGCAGAGCGTCACCAGCCATCGCGAGATCTCCTCCCATAGCTTCGGGTCGGACTCCTTCACTAGCAGCGCCAGCAGGCCAAGGATCTCGGCCAGTCTCACGCAGCGCACGGGGTACGTCACCCATCCCCCGAACTCGATGTGATTGAGCAGCGGATGCTCGAGCATCTCGTCGCCGCACTTCTCCCATAGCGCGCGGGCATATGCCTCGAACAGTGACCGCGCCGATGGGGCTGCCGTGTCGTCGGGCAGGCTCAGCGCTCCAGAGGCCCACGCCGCGCGGACGAGGCATAGCGCGACATGACAGGCTAGGTCGAGCCGATCAACGCCCCGCAGCTTCTCGCAGACCAACGCGGCCTCGATCACCCCGAGTCCTGCCAGCCGGTCCGGCTCCCACGCCATCCACCGACGGGAGAACACCTCCAGCTCCTGCATCGTCACCGACCGCGCCTCGGCGGCGCCCAGAATCGACATGAGCTGACCGTCCATCGACCCTCTCAGCACCGACTCCGGATCGCCCGCGAGCTGGCCGAGCAGGATGTCGCGATCCCACAGCTCCAGCTCGGGCTCGTCTTTCTCTTTGGCTCGCTCGTTGTAGTCGCCGTAGAGCTCCGGCGCGTTGCCGACAAGACGGCCGGTCGTGGCCAGTATCGCGCGGCGCGGCAGCTTTGTGTTGAACTCTCCATGTCCGAGGTTAACGAGGCGCAACTCGTCAAGCTGGCCGGTGAGGGCTCGCCACTCAGGCTGCCCGATATCACCTACCTTCGACTGGAAGCCCCATTGTTCGCCGTCGCGTCGGGCGATCACGTCCTTCCCGAACTCGCGCGCGCCGTGGACGAGCCGCACGGACGTAAACCCGCGCGCCCGGAGCAGAGCCATCAACGGCTCGTCAAACGCGCGCTCCGATACGGCCTCAAGATAGGCGGCGACGGCGTCGCTTAGCACGCAGCTCCTCCAGCTTTCGAGCTTTTAGCTCCTCGATCATCTGCGTTTGCTCGGGCGTCGGCTGGGAGAACTTCGACACCATGTCGGGGTGCATGACGAGAGATGGCGTCGACAGTTCGTCGTTCTCGTCCAGTGTCCATTCGATCTTGTCGAGCATCTCGTACAGCATCTCGAAGGTGAGCGGGCCGCCTTCCGCGTCATGGGTGTTCCCGGTGGCGGTGGTGACCTTGTCGAGGCTGCCGTAGAGCAGCTTCGAGAGCTGCTCGGCATACCCCTCGGCGGCCTCCACCAGTTTCACCTGAAGAGCCTCGAAGTCTCCGTAGCGCACGTCCTCCGCTTTGACGCCAAGCTCGAATCCGACGGGCTCCGCTGGAAGGTCTAGAGCCATGTCGTGTCGCGTCTCCACGACGCTGGACACGGTGCTCTTCATCGGCACGACCTTGATCTGGCTGAGCACCGGGTTGCTCGCCCTCGCGAGGTCCTTCGTCACCCGCGAAATGACGTAGGCGCATGCGAGGTCGTAGTCAGGAAGAGCAAAGGGCATCCACCAATTGTCCCTCACGCTTCGGCTACCTCCGCAACCAATCTTCGACTCGGGTCTGGCTTGGGAGGCGCGCTCGAAGGGATTATCATCGCTTCCGCGCTCAACAAGGCGCCACGCAAGACACGATAAACACCGGCCTGTACATCAGGTCGGTGAACGGGGAGATCATCCTTCACCACGGCGAGTTCATGCCCTCGACGGTGCGCCAGATGCTTTCCTCGCTATGGACCAAGTTCGACGCCGCGACGCGCGCCGCTCTACCCGCTGCCGGCAGCGACGACTTCGTGGTGCTTCTCGCGCGTCTGGATGAGCTGCGTTCTGCGGGCGTGCTGACCGACGAGGAGTTTGCGGCCAAGAAGCTCGAGATCCTCGCGCGGATCTAGCGGCGCGGAGTGATACGACGCGAGCCTTATGCCGGTGCGGGGACGGCGATCCTTTTCCATGGCTGGGTTTCGTGCCATGGAGTGAGTTGGATCGCGTTCCAGTCGGCGCCGCGCAACAGCAGGGCGTGTTGGTGGGGTAGGTGTGCGATGTCGCCGGGTGTGAGGATGCGTTGGCGTTGGGTGTGGTAGTTGACGGTGTCGGTGTGGGTGGGGTGGGTGAGCCATTCTTGTGGTTCTGCGTGGCTGAGGGTTTGGCTGACGGTGTCGCGGTCGTATTCGCCGAGGGTGAGGGAGATCGCTTCGAGGGTGCGGGGGTCGGCGATGCCGGTGAGGATGAGCTTGGTTTGGAAGAGGGAGAGGAGTGCGTCGGCTTGGTGCTCGCCCCAGCGGCTGCGGGCTTGTGAGAGGTCTTGTAGGCCGATCATGATTTGGAGGTGCTGGCCGCCGGCTTGGGAGATGAGGGCGGGGAGGTCGTGGATGGGGGCGGTGTTCGCGATCTCATCGAGCGCCCACAGCATCGGTGGGCCGGTGGCGGTGTGGGTTCGGGCGTGCTCGTAGGCGGCGTGGCGGATCTGCTCGAGCAGCCCGACGATGAGGGGGGCGCAGAGGGCTTGCTTGTGCTCGGGTGCGGTGATGTAGATCGTGTCGGTCGAGGTGGCGAAGCGTTGGGGATCGAAGTTGGGGTTTGCGGCGGCTTGGCGGACGGCGTCGGAGTTGTAGGCGGCGAGCACGCCGGCGGTCGCGCTGAAGATGCTCGAGCGCTCCCGCTGGTCGGTGCGCTCGATCCCGGCGAGCACGTCGGCGGCGATCGGCGCCTGGAGGTCGGCGAGGATCGCCTGGGCGGCTGCGAGGTCTTGGCGGAGCGTCCAGCGCAGGACGGTGGCGATCGGCTGGCTGGTGTGGTTGGCAGCGTAGAGGAGCGGGGCGAGCAGCGCGGCGGCGCGCTCTGACCAGTGCGTCTCGTTGGTCGTGCCCGCGCCGGGGCGGGTCGCCATCGTCATCGCCCTGGCCATCACGAGCGCCTCATCCCAGCTGGCCGCCGCGGCGACCGGGGACCAGCACAGGCGGCGCACGCCCTCGGGCAGATCGGTGTCGGTGCCGGCGGGGTCGAATAGCCACGCCTGGCCGATCTCCGATCGCGCGGCGAGGGTCGCCCGCATCACGTCCGGCTTGGTCGAGGTGCGGATCGCGGCGCCGGCGCTGGCCATCAGCGCGGGGATCATGACTGCGCTGGTCTTGCCGCTGCGCGGCGGCCCGAGGATCATGACCGCGCTCTCGGGGTCGGCCGTCACCCAGCCGCCGTGCTCATCGAGGCCGAGGTACGCGCCCGCGCCCAGGCGCACGCTCGCCTCGCGGGCGCGCTCCGCGGGGCTGACGCCTCGCGGCCGGGCTGGCGCGCGGGCGGCCGCCGGTCCAGTGTCGGGCTCCGCCGGCGCGAGCGGAGTCCGCAGCGGCGGGGGCGTTCCGTGGGCGCGCGGCGGGCGGGTGAGCACGCTCATGGCAAGCATCAAGCCGAGCCGCACCGCCACAAGGACGATGAGCGCGCCGGCGATCCACGAGAACAGGCCGCCGGGCCCGGCGCCGAAGCCGAGCAGCATGCGCGGCAGGTCCACCAGCATGTACAGAAACGGCACGCCGATCACGACACCGGCCATCAGCCGAGGAAGCGAGCTTCCACGGCGGAACGGGGGCTCCATCCGCTGGTGCGTGGGCCCCCACAAACGGTCTGCTCCTGACCTTGACATGCACCTCACCTTACACTAGTGTCCGTAACATGACAAACATGTTTCGGGGAGGGATCGCTTATGCCGCCACGTAGAGCAGCGGGTCTCGGCGCGGTCCGCCAGATCCGCGCCGAACTCAAAGAGGCGACGCGAGAGCGCCAAGATGCCGATCAGCGGATCAGGCGGCTGCGGGCCGCCGAAGCCGCGCTGTATGGCGGGCGCAGCCCCAACGCGAAGGTACTCAAGCGCGAGCAGCTGCGCGCGATTCTGGCCGAAAACCCTGGGTTTCGGAGTCTCGAGGTCGCCGACGCGCTCGGCGTTCCCCCTGGGAGCGTCAGGACGCTTCTGTCGACGATGAAGAAGGCCGGCGAAGCCCGCAACGAGAAACAGCGCTGGTATCTCACCGGCCAGGGTGAGTAAAAGAGGCATCGTGAACGAAGCGCGGATCAGCACCACAGCACGCGGACTGGCCTCCCAGTCCCCCGGGATCGTGCTCTACACCGTCACGCTCGCCGGACAGCTGTTCGCCGCCATCGCGCGGGCCCTGATCGCCTCGGTCGTGCTCGAAATCGTCGGGCTGCTCACCGGCTGGACGATCCCGGTCAACGCGATCTCCCTCGCCGTCGGGTTCGCGCCGCTTGCGGTGTCGCTTTTGAGCGTGCTCTGCCCGCCGCTCGTCGCGCCGATCGACGGACGCTGGTGGGAGATGAGCCAAGGCGGACGCGCCCCCGAGCAGGACGAGCGCGAAGCCTTCCAGCGCGCCTTCAACGAGCTACAGGCCGTCGACCCGACGCTGCGCCCGCCGCGGCACTGGTTCGTCGCCGAAGAGCCAGCATGCAACGCCAGCGCCTACGCCTCCTCGCTATGCGTCAACCGCGGGCTACTCGAAAGCCCCTACGCCGCCGCGGTCATCGCACACGAGATGGGGCACCTGCGCAGCAGCGACACACACCTCACAAGCGCACTGAGCCTCCTACTCATACGACCCATGACCACCCCCGGGCTGTACCCCCTGTGGTCGCTGCCGTTCCGCTGCCTCGGGTGGGTCGCCTCCGGGCAGGCCGTGTTCTGGTTCACCGGCAACACCTGGGAGATGTACTGGCGCACCCGCGAGTTCGCCGCCGACGAATACGCCGCCCGCCTCGGACAAGCACACGCACTCGCCCAGTCACTCACCCGCGAATCGCTCCCCCACGAGCGCCCGATCCCCCACATGCGCTTCTCCCGCGCCACCCACCCCTACACCAAGCCCCGCATCGCACGCCTACAAGCACACCCCACACCCCCACCAGGAGAACACTGATGCCAGCACCCCCACGCCCACGCGGACTCGCCGCCGCACGCCACATCGCCGTCGAGCTCACCCCCCAAGCCATCGAGCAGATCGCCACCCGCGTCGCACAACTACTCCGCCACCAGCCGACAGCCAAGACCAGCCCCCCGCCCGCGCCGGCGCCCGGGTGGATGACCGTCAAAGAGCTCGCCGCGCACCTCAAACTCAACCCCGCCTGGGTCTACGAACACGCCGAGCAGCTCGGCGCGATCCGCACCGGAACCGGCCCCAAGGCCCGCATCCGCTTCGACCTACACACCGCCACCCAAGCACTCACACAACAGCAACAGCAAACCACCCACGCCACGCAGCCACGCCGCAAGCCCACACGGCGCCCCGACGCCTACCCCACCGACACGCCACTGCTACAGATCCGCGACCCATACCCCCGCAACACCCGCGGCTGCCACGCTCGCACGCGACGCGGATTCGCGGTGAGCTGATGGCACGCCCAGCCACAGGCACGATCACGACCGAGGCCGCGGGCGACGGAACGCTCTGCTTCCGGCTGCGCTTCAGCGCCAACCGCAAACGCGAGACCGTGCGCCTGCACGAGCGCCGTGACTGCGACTGCGGCTGTGGGGGCAACTGGAACGAACGCACCGCCGCCGTGGAGCTCGAGAACATCCTCGCGCGCGTGAAGGCCGGGGTGTGGACGCCACCGGCAAGACGCGCGCCAGCGAGCGCGCCCGTCGACGCGGGCGTGCCGACGTTCCGCGAGTACTCCTCGCGCTGGCTGCAAGCCAAGATCGACGGCGTGCTCGGGGCCAAGCCGATCCGCCCCAAGACTCAGGAGCAGTACCGCTGGCAGATCGAGTCGCATCTGCTGCCGTTCTTCGCCGACTACCGGCTCGATCAGATCGACGCCGACCTCTGCCTCGCGTTCAAGGCGCACAAGCTCAAGCAGGCGCGCGAGCTGCGCGAGGCGATCGAGGCGGGCGCCGATCTGCGCAACGGGCACAAGCAGCGCGTGGTGCCGCTGTCGGCGGGCTCGATCCGCAAAGTGCTCGACAGGCTCGCCGCGATCCTCGACGACGCGGTCGAGGACCGCCACATCGACCACAACCCCGCGCGCGGGAAGCGCATGCGCGTCCATGTCCCCAAGCCCAAGCGGACGTTCCTCGAGATGGACGAGCTCGCCGCGCTGATCGACGCGGCGGCCGAGCAGGACATCTCGCTCACCCAGGACGTCGCTCCGATCGAGCTCGGGCTCACCGCCGCGCAGGTGGCGCACCTTCACGGCCAGGGCAAGTCGCCCAAGCAGATCGCGAGGCAGCTTGGGCTCGCCAAGTCCACCGTCAGCTACCACCTTGCAAAGCTCGGGCTGAAGGTCGGGCGCGGCTACATCGGGCGGCGGGTCGTGATGGAGATCCTCGGCTACGGAGGGCCTCGCGCCGGCGAGCTCTGCGACATCAAGATCGGGCATGTTCGCCTGCACGACCCCAACGGCGCGCGCTTTCAGATCCCCGACTCGAAGACGGAGACCGGCATCCGCGAGGTGCAGATCAGCCCCGATCTCGTGCACAGCATCGTTGAGCACCTCGACCGCCTTCGCCGCACCGGCGCGCCGACCGGGCCCGATGACTACCTCATACCGAACCTGAGCGGCAAGCGGATGGAGTACGGGAGGGTCGAGCAGATCGTGCGCGAGGCCGCACAGCTCGCGTCAGAGAGGCTCGCCGAAAAGGGGCTGCCGCCGCTTCCGCACACCACGCCGCACACGCTGCGGCGCACCTACATCTCGATTGCGCTCGTCGCCTACGAGTGGGACGTGAAGTACGTCATGGACCAGGTCGGCCACGCCGACTCCAAGATGACGCTCGATGTCTACGCGCAGATGCAGCAGCGCGCCAAGCGCGACAACGGCGCGAAGTTCGACAGGCTCATTCGCGGGGCACGGGAGCAGGCCGACGCCACCGTCCAGACCGCCCCAGGAGGGGGGTTTAGGACCGGCAATAGGACCAAAACGCTCGAAAATGGCTCCCGAGAGCACTCCGGACGGCCTCGCGTGAAGCCTAAAAACAGTCGATTTGCAGGGCATTCGCGAGTGGAGCCAACCGGGATCGAACCGGTGACCTCCTGCTTGCAAAGCAGGCGCTCTCCCAGCTGAGCTATGGCCCCAGGAGCCTCCAATATACGCCCTGTAGCGCCGATTTCCGGTCCCGCGGCCCAGTCGCGACGGCGCCGGAGACGCAGCAGAATTGCCGCTGCTGCCTATTCACGGCTCTCCACGAGCGCCGGCCACGAGCCCGCGGGTCCGCACCGTCGAGAAGAATCGCGGCGATGGAACTGGCCATAGATCCACTCGGGCGCCCGGTGCAGCTGACCGAGGAGCGCTGGCGCCAGCCATGACCGTCCATATCGGCCCCTATATCTTCGACCGCGTCCGCTACGACCACGACGCGGATGTGCTCTACCTCTCCCACGGAGATCCCGCGCGCGCGGTCGATTTCGACGAGACGCCGGGGGGGCACGCCGTCAGCTTCGATGAGGACGGGGAGCTGGTCGGCCTCACCGTGATCGACATCCGCAAGCTCGTCGACGAAGCGGATGGCGAGCTTCGACTGGAACTGCCCGCGAAGCAAGCCCCGCAGACCTGAAGCTCGCGCTCGCGTAGTGGTCCTGCGTCGGGACCTACTCGAACGTAAGCCGCTCCTGCCCAGGCACATCCTCCGGCACCGCCTCCCCCGCCCCACCGTCCGCAAGATCCCCATCAGAGTCGTCCGCCAGGAGTCCACCCGAGTACGCCGCCGCCGGCCCCACCTCGACAGGCCCAACCGGCGACGCGCTGTCCGCCGCCTCGGGGTCTTCCTCCATCACCGCCTGCATGTCGAGCTCGGCCGTCTCCTGGCCGACCCACGAGAACTCCTCGACCCGCTCGTCGCCGGGCGGCGGTTGGCGCGCGGGCACCACATTGGCCGGGAAGGCCGGAGCGACCTCCGGCTCCTTCTCAACAGCGACCGCGCCGCCCTCGTCGGGCGCTTCCTCGGGGAACACCGGCGCCAGCGCCTCGCGCTCCTCGCGCGCTATCGCGCCGGGGTCGGCGCCGCTGCGGCGCTTGAGCTCCAAGTGTTCGCGTATGGCGTCGTCGAGCAGTCCCATCGCGCTTCCAAACCATACTGCGCTCGTCGGGACTCGTTCTGCGACTACACTTCTCAGGCCGTTCGCGTCGCCGCTGGCGTGCGCGCTCGGGGCTATAGCTCAGTTGGGAGAGCGCTTGGATCGCACCCAAGAGGTCGGGGGTTCGAGTCCCCCTAGCTCCATCGACGAATCGCGCTGCTGGATCCCGGCTTTCTCAATGGGGCCGGGGTCGAGCAGCGGGCGTGTGAGGTCAGGTCGTTTGCGCCCTCCGCTGCCATCTCTGCCTGGTCATCGCCAGCCCCAGGGCCACACTCATGCACGTCCAATAAGCGGTTCCGCGCAATCCTCTTGACATGTGACTGTCCGGTCACCTATACTGCCCCGCGTGGACGAGATCTTCAAGGCCCTCGCCGACCCCACCCGCAGAAGCCTGCGCGACGAGCTGTTCGAGCGCGACGGGCAGACGCTCGGCGAGCTCGAGCGGCGGCTGCCGATGACGCGCTTCGGCGTCATGAAGCACCTGAAAGTGCTCGAGGAGGCGGGGCTCGTCACGACCAGGCGGCGCGGGCGCGAGAAGCTGCACTTCCTCAACCCCGTGCCGATCAGGCTCGTCCACGACCGCTGGGTCAGCAAGTACGCAGAGCCCTGGGCGGCGACGCTCAGCGAGCTAAAGCAACGAATCGAGGAGGACCCCCAGATGAGCACGCACACGGCAGACGACACGCAGCGCAGCGGCAAGCGTCCCTGGACCGCATCGCCAAACGACAAGGTGTTCGAGATCTACATCAAGACCACGCCCGAGCGCCTGTGGCAGGCGATCACCGACGACGAGACGCGGCGCAAGTACTCATTCGGCATGGGCATCCGCTCCGAGTGGACGCCCGGCGCCAGCATCGAGACCTACCGCCCCGACGCCGGCACCGCCCTCGGCGAGGGCGCGATTCTCGAGGTCGAGCCGCCCCTGCGGCTGGTGCACAGCTTCCGCGCCGTGTGGAGCGACGAGGTCAGAGGCGAAGGCGACTCGCGCGTCACCTGGGAGATCGAACCCGTCGGCGACTCCTGCCGCCTCACGCTCACCCACGACCAGCTGCGCGAGAACGCCAACAGCGAACTGTACGGCGGCTGGCCGATGATCCTCTCGGGCCTCAAGACGCTGCTCGAGACCGGCGAGACGCTAACCACGCCCGGCTCGCTGCGCTACCAGCAGGCCTGACTCACGCGATCCCCAGCAGCCCCGGCACGTCGGCCATCGCAGCGACGAGCTCCGCGCCCGCCTCGCGCAGCGCGGACTCGTCGCTGTCCGCGCTGTAGCCCAACACGCGCATGCCCGCCGCCACCGCCGCCATGACACCCGACGGCGTGTCCTCCACCACCGCGCAGTCAGCCGGCTCCGCGCCCATCGCCGCCGCCGCGTGCAGGAACAGGTCCGGGTGCGGCTTGCCGCGCGCCACCATGTACGCCGAGAACACCGCCCCCTCCGCGAACAGGTCGCCCAGCCCCGTCAGCTCCAGCGACAGCTGCGTCTTCTCCAGCTTTCCCTGCGAGGCCACGCACACGGGCACGCCAGCCGCAGCAATGCGCCGCACCGCCTCGCGCGCGCCGCGCACCGGCTTCAGGGCGCGGCGGAACGCCTCCTCTCGTGCCCGCTCGTAGCCGGCCAGCCAGCCATCCGGCAGCCGCCGGCCGAGGCGCGCCTGCGCCGACAGCCCAATATCGTCGAGCAGCAGCCCCTGGTACGCGCTCCTCGACTGCTCCAGCGTCGTCGGCAGCCCCTCCGCGCTCAGCATCTCCGCCAGCACGGCGTTCGAGAGGCGCTCGCTGTCCACCAGCACGCCGTCGCAGTCGAAGATCACCAGCTGCAGCTCGCCCATGCACGCCGAAGCCTCGCAGGCCGACGCGCGCGCACGCAGCCCCGCCGGCGCCCCGGACGCGTCCTGCCGATCGCTCCGCCCGCTTCCCGCCTACGCTTCCGTCCATGCCCAACCTCAACGACCCGCTGTTCGACGAGCCACGCGAGCACCCCGGCTTCCACTGCCAGCGCGCCCGCCTCAGCCGCCAGGCCGGCAGCGAGCGCCTGGGGCTGAGCCTGTGGGAGCTGCCGCCCGGCGAAGCCGCCTACCCGTATCACTTCCACTACACCGAGGAGGAGCTCGTGCTGGTGCTCGACGGCGCGCCCAGCCTGCGCACGCCAGACGGCTGGCGCGAGCTGCGCGAGGGCGATGTCGTCGCGTTCCCGCGCGGCGAGCACGGCGCGCACCAGCTCGTCAACCGCACCGACGCCACCGTGCGCTTCCTGTCGTTCAGCAGCAGCGGCGAGCCCGACGTCGTCATGTATCCCGACTCCGGCAAGCTCGGCGCGTTCGAGCGCCTGCCCGACGGCGGCGGCCTGCGCGCCATGTTCCGCCTCGGCGACACCGTCGACTACCACGACGGCGAGCAGCCGCCGCGCTGAGCTCGTTAGCTCGAGCGCGTCGTCGGCATCCCCGCCGACCTGGGCGCCCGGGCGTGCGCTACCCGCGCCCGTCCTCCACCACCACGCGCACCGTCCGCAGCAGCCGGTCGCTCGCGCCGCGCACGCTGCCGCCCAGCTCCAGCGTGTTCTGCACATACGCCAGCGTCTCCGCCGTCAGGCGCTCGCCCGGCAGCACGTTCGGGATCCCCGGCGGATACGTCGCCAGCGACTCCGCCGCGATCCGACCCGCCGCCTGCGCCGCCGGCACCACCTCCTGCGCTCCCAGGTACGCCTCGCGCGGCGTCATCGCGAGCTCGCCCCACGGCGGCGGCGCCGCGAAGCTCTCCCGCGAGCCGCCCGGGTTCAGGCCCACGCGCTCCACCGCCGTGCGCAGCGCCGCCACCAGCCGCGCCGCCTCCGGCAGGCCGCGCTCGCCCATGCCGAACACCGCCACCAGCACGTTCTGCCCGTACAGCTCCATGTTGATGTCGTCGATCTCGCGCAGCATCGGCGCCAGCTCGTAGCCGCTCGCGTTCACGCCGCGCACGTCCACCGCCAGGCGCAGCGGGTCGTACGCGAACACGCCCCGGCGGCCCGCCAGGCGGTCGTCGAGCACGTCCAGCCCCTCGATCGCGCTGATCTCCTCGCGCGCCTGCGTCAGCGCCGCCATCGTCCTGCCCAGCAGCTCGCGCCCGTGCACCGCCGCCTGGCGGCGCGCCGCGTCAAGCGACCCGCACAGCAGCGAGTTGGGGCTCGTCGACTCCGTCAGCGTCACCGCGCGGTCGACCGTGTCCTCGCCGATCAGGCCGTCCCCGTGCCCCAGGTGCAGCATCGCCGACTGCGTCAGGCTGCCCACGATCTTGTGCGTGCTCGAGATCACCAGGTCGGCGCCCAGCGCCAGCGCGTGCTCCGGCAGCTGCTCATGGAACGCCATGTGCGCGCCCCACGCCTCGTCCACCACCAGCGGCACCCCGCGCGCGTGCGACACGCTCGCCAGCGCCGCCACGTCCGCCACCGCGCCGAAGTACGTCGGCGAGATCGCCCACGCCGCCACCGCGCCCGGCGTCGCCTCCAGCGCCTGCTCGAGCGTCGCCGGCGTCAGGCAGTGCGCGATCCCCAGCTCGGGGTCCACCTCCGGCGCGGCGAACGTCGGGCGCAGGCCCGACAGCACCAGCGCGTCGATCGCGCTCGAGTGCGCGTTGCGCTGGATCACCACCTCGCCGCCGTAGTGCGCCAGCGCCAGGCCCGCCGCCAGGTTGCCCTGCGAGGCGCCGTTGATCAGGAACCACGCGCGCTTCGCGCCCCACGCCTCCGCCGCCAGCCGCTGCGCCTGCTCGAACGGCGTCGGGTCCACGCCCACGTCGATGCCGTGCGTCAGCGCCGGGATGTCCATGCTCACGGCGCGCTCGCCGAACGCCGCCAGCATTCCCGGGTCGGCGCCCGCGCCGCCCTTGTGGCCCGGCACGTGCAGGCGCGCCGGGTTGCGCTCCGCGTACGCGCACAGCGCATCCAGGTAGGGCGTCTGCTGCTGACGCGCGGTTGTCACACAGGGCTCACATTTGTGTCAGCTGTGAAACCGAAGCGTGTCAACACTGAGTCTTTCTACCACCTTCGCTTGCCGCGGCCGGACGCGCAAGCTACGTTCGGACGCATCCTGAAAGCAAGCGGCCCGGCGGTGCGCCAACACCCCGGGCCCGGCACCGAGTTGCTCACCCTCGATGCCCGTCGATTGTCCCGCAGCGCTGCCCTCCACGCATCGCCGCGGCACGCCGCCGGACTCGACAGGCGCGCGCTCGGCGCCTCGAGAGCAAGAGGAGGCCAGATGCCGCACCCAGATCCACCCAAGCGCAGCGAGCGCGCCGACCGCCCATCCGACGAGCTGCTGCTGGCGGCCGTCGAGCGGGCCGCGCGCCACCAGACGCGCGAGCCCGCCGCCGCTCCCGCGTGGGCGGTGCTCGAACACCTCGCGATCCCGCGGCGCTCCGCCGCCGCGCGCCACGTGCGCGAGCGCATGGACGCGATGCTCTCCGCCGGCCTGCTCGAGCGCACGCGCCGGCGCAGCGTGCCCACCTGGACGCCCACCGCCGAGGGGCTCGCATCCCTGCGCAACGCGCGCGGCGCAGGAGCGCTGGCGGAGCTGCCCGAGTCGCCCCAGCACCGCGCGTGGCGCAACGCGCGCAGCGCCGCCGGCCAGGAGATCGAGCGCTTCCGCGACAGCCTACGCGAGCGGCTCGCGGGAGCGGCGCTGCTGCTCGACGCCGGGACGCCGCCCCACTCCGACGCGTGGCTGGAGCTCGGCGAGGAGCTGCAGCGCGCCTGCCGGCGCCTCGCGTCGGCGAGCCACTGCCTGTACGAGTGGGCCGAGCCGTACGACGCGCGCGCCGACGTCGACGAGCACGTCGAGGCGGGCGACGGCGCGCTCGACGCGGGCGAGCTCGCCGTGCGCAGGGCGCGGCGCTGGGGGCGGCGCAACGTACGGCTGTGGGACGAGCATCGCGGTTGCTAGTCTGGCCGTGAGGTGCCGCGCTGACATCCAGCCAGGCCACACCCGAGCCCCCGGAGGCGGGCGCGCGCGAGGGACGCATCACACGCGTGCCCGCGCCCGCCGGGCGGTTCGAGGAGTGGCAGATCGTGCTGCACGGGCGGCGCGTCGAGTACCGGATCGCCGGCAGCGGACCGCCCGTGGTGCTGATCCACGGCATGCTCAACTCCTCCAGCCACTGGCAGTCGGTCGCGCTCGATCTGGCGCGCGAGCACACCGTCATCGCCCCCGACCTGATCGGCCACGGCGACTCCGCCGCGCCGCGCGGCGACTACTCGCTGGGGGCGCACGCCGCCAGCATCCGCGACCTGCTCGCCGCGATCGGGATCGAGCGCGCCACCATCGTCGGGCACTCGCTCGGCGGCGGCGTAGCGATGCAGTTCTTCTACCAGTTCCCACAGCGCGTCGAGCGGCTCGTGCTGATCTCCAGCGGCGGCCTCGGCCACGAGGTCAGCCCGATATTGCGCAGCGCCGCGCTGCCGGGCGTCTCAGCGCTGCTGTCGATGACGATCCAGCCGCGCCTGCTCGCCGCGATCGCCGGCACCGGACGGCGGATGCGCGAGCGCGCGATCGCCGGCGGCGTGCACCTGCAGGCGGTTGCGCGCGCGCTGCGGCCGCTCGAGAACGCCGACGCGCGCCAGGCGTTCCTGCACACGCTGCGCTCCGTCATCGACGTGCGCGGCCAGCGCGTCAGCGCCACCGACCGGCTGTACCTGCTCGAGACGATGCCCACGATGATCGTGTGGGGCGAGCGCGACAACACGATCCCGCTCGAGCACGGTCGCCGCGCGCACGAGGCGATTCCGCACAGCTTCTTCCGCACGCTGCCCGACGCCGCGCACTTCCCGCACCTCGAAGACCCGCGCGGCCTCGCGCGGCTGCTGCGCGAGTTCGTCGCCCAGACCCCGCCCGGGCGCATCGACGACGCCGACTGGGGAGCCGTGCTCGCGCGCCGCTCACCGCCCTCGCGGCTGCGCGACGCCGCCGCCTGACCAGCTGCACGCCGAGCGCAGACCTATGCAGACCGCGTCACTCGCCGGCGGCGGTGCGCCACGCGGGCGGGTACGGCAGCGGGCTGAGCGTGCGTTCCAACTGCTCGCGCAGCGGCTGTAGCGGCGGCGGCAGCGACAGGCCCTCGCCGAGGTGGCGCTCGTCCTCGTCCACCGCGAAGCCCGGGCCGATCGTCGCGATCTCGAACAGCACGCCGCTGGGCTCCAGGAAGTACACCGATTTGAAGTAGAAGCGGTCGATCACCGGCGTCGGGCGCGCGCCCGCCACGCGCATGCGCCACTCCTCCAGCTCTCCCATCACCGACGCAAACGCCACGTGGTGCACCGTGCCGGCGCCCTGCGAGCGGTTGATCTCCGGCGGCGCCGGGTCATACGCGTAGAAGCCGCCCCTGCGCTCGCCGCGCACCTCCCAGTGCTCCCCCTCGCCGCGCGTGAAGCCCATCGCCTCGCCCAGCAGGCGCTCGCTGCGCACGGGAGCGTTGCTGTACGCGCGCACGCCCTCGAAGCCCTGCAGCGCGTGCTCGGCGGGGATCTCCGGCGAGAGCGCGCTCAGCGGCTCGTCGGGGACGCTGCTCACCACCAGCTCGTGTTCGAGGCCCTCCGGGTCCAGGAACAGCAGGCTGTCCCCCAGCAGCTCCGCCTCCACGCCGTTCGCCGCCAGCCGCTCGCGCCAGAACTCCAGCGCCTCGCGCGCGGCCACGCGCCACACGATCCGGTGCACCATCCCCGCGCCCGCCACGCCGCGCGCCGCGCCCGGGTACTCGAAGAACGTCAGGTCCATCCCCGGCGAGCCGCGCTCGTCGCCGTAGAACAGGTGGTACATGTTCGGTTCGTCCTGGTTGACCGTGCGCTTCACCATCCGCAGGCCGATCACGCCCGTGTAGAACTCCACGTTCGCGCGCGCGTCGCCGGTGATCGCACTGATGTGGTGAATGCCCTCGAGCTTCATCGGAGTGCCATTATCGCCGAGTGCAAGATGGAGCGCTGATCCCCCGCTACGGCCGCGCGCGTCGCGATCCGCAGCTGGCCGTGCTCGAAGGGCTGCACCCGCTCAAGCACGCGCTGCGCTTCGACGCCGACGTGCTCGAGGCGGTCACGCGCGACGCGGACGAGCTCGCGCGCCTCGCCGCCCAGCTCGCGCCCGACGTCGCCGCGCGCATGCTCGCGCTCGCCCGCGAGATCGAGCCCAAGGTGTTCGACCAGCTCGCGCCGCTCGCGCCTTCCACCGGCGTGATCGCGCTCGCGCGGCGCCGCCCCATCGAGCCCGCGGCCGTGCTCGCCCTCCCGAGCCCCGCGCCAGTGGTCGTGCTCGAGGACCCGCGCGACCTCGGCAACATGGGCGCGTGCGTGCGCGTCGCCGCCGCCGCCGACGTCGCCGGCGTGCTCACCAGCGGCAGCCACGACCCGTGGCACCCCGACGCGCTGCGCGGCGCCGCCGGGCTGCACTTCGCGATGCCCGTCGCGCGGCTGGACGCGCTCGAGCAGCTGTGCGCGCTTGCCCGCGAGCACGAGCGGCCGCTGCTCGCGCTCGACCCCGACGGCGAGCCGCTCGAGCCCGCGCAGCTGCCCGCGCGAGCCGTGCTCGCGTTCGGCACCGAGCGCCACGGCCTCAGCCCCGAGCTGCTCGCGAGCGCCGACGCGCGCGTCAGCATCCCCATGCGCGCGGGCGTGTCCAGCCTCAACCTCGCCACGTCCGTCGCCGCCGTGCTGTTCGCGTGGCGGCTGTCGCCGCAGCCGGCGCATGCCGGCCGCGCCCGGCAACCGGACTAAGCCGCCGCTTCGACCCCGTCCAGCAGCAGCCAGTTGCCGCGCAGCGCCTCGCTCGCTCGCGCCAGCATCCGCTCCGCCTGCGCCTCCGGGTCCTCCACCTCGGCCATCAGCCGCTCGATCAGCTCGCCCGCCTCGCGCGCGTGCTCGACGTCGCGCAGCTCGTGCACGCGGAAGTACTCCGTCGCCGGACCTTCCGCGCTGAAGCCGTAGTGCTCGGTCAGCCCCTGCAGCTTCGTCGCCGAGATCTGCGGCTGGCCCGCCTCGATCGCGTACAGCACCGCCAGGTGCTCCAGCAGGTCCTCGCCCGCCGTCCACGCGCGCACGCACACGTCCGTCTGCGCCAGCGCGTCGTTCCCGGCGGCGTCGTGCTCGCCTGCGGCCTGAACAGCCTCGCCGAACTGGTCCCACAGCGCCACGTGCGCCGTCTCCGCCTCGGCGTGTCGGCGCAGTCCGTCGCTCGCCGCGGCGGCCGGCGCCGATGCGCCCGCCTGCGCCGACGCGCACGACGCCGTCAGAACGGAGGCGTCGGCCAGCGCGACCACCGCGCGGCGGTACTCGCCCGCGTACAGGGCGAGCTCTTGCGCGCCCAGCCCGCCGGCGCTCCAGCGCTGGTAGAACGGGTGCTCGAGCACGTTGATCGCCGCGCGTGTCTCATCCAGTCTGGCCAGGACGTCCATTGAGCGTTCCCTTCTTTCGTGTGTTTGGTGGTGGGGGCGGAGCAGGAAATCAGGCTCGCTATGCAGAAACCTACGGAGTTAGCGATGTGTTCGCAGCCCGGGGGGTGGATCCCCGTCCGGGAGGTGTGAGAGGGTCTTCATGGGAGTGGACCCGAGAGGGGCAAAGGGGGTGGTTCGATGGCCATCATCGTCGCTTCGGCACTCGGCGCAATGGGGTTCGGCGCGCTGCTCGCCGTCGCGCTCGGCCGCGTCGCGGCGCTCGCCGACAGAGACTCCGCGCGGATGCTCGCGGAGCGCCGCGACGGACTGGCGATCGGGGGCTACCTCTGCACCGGCGCGGAGACGACCGGGATCGGCGCCTGCGCTTCGGTGCGCGTCGGCGGCACCGGCCCCTTGGCGGGCGTGCCAGCCGTCAGCACCGCCGTCGAGGCCGCCGCCAGCACGAGCACCGCGGTCACCGCCACGATCGCGCGCTGGCCCGCAAGGCTTCCCGGGAAGTCCGGTTTGCGCAGCCCCAGCCCCAGCGACAGCACCAGCGCCCACACCACCAGCAGCCCGCCCGCGATGTAGAACGGGACCTTGCTCTTCTCCGCCGCGAGCACCGGCGCCAGTTGCAGGGCCAACGTATGCATTGTGGGCGAGCCTAACCGATGGTGCGCCGGTATGCTAGGCCTCGAGATGAGCGAGGTGACGCGCACGCCCGAGGAGGCGCTGCAGGGACTCCCCGACTTCCCGTTCGTCTCGCACTACCGCGACGTCGACGGGCTGCGGCTGGCGCACCTGGACGAGGGCGAGGGCGCGCCCGTGATCTTCTTCCATGGCGAGCCCACGTGGTCGTTTCTGTGGCGCAAGGTGATCCCGCCGGTGCGCGACGCGGGCTTTCGCTGCCTGGCGCCGGACCTTGCCGGCTTCGGGCGCTCCGACAAGCCCACCGACATCGACTTCTACTCCTACGACCGCCACTGCGAGCTTGCCGGCTCGCTGCTGGAGGACCTCGATGTCCGCGGCGCGACCGTCGTCGTGCACGACTGGGGCGGCCCGATCGGGCTGCGCCTGGCGATCGAGCAGCGCGAGCGCATCGAGCGCATCGTGATCCTCGACACCGGCCTGTTCACCGGCCACCAGAAGATGAGCGACGCGTGGATCGCGTTCCGCGACTTCGTCGCGCGCACCGAGGACCTGCCCGTCGGCTTCCTCGTGCGCGGCGCCTGCAAGACCGACCCCGGCGACGAGGTCATCGCCGCGTATGACGCGCCGTACCCCGGCGCCGCCTCCAAGGCCGGCGCGCGCGCGTTCCCGCTGCTGATCCCGCGCACCCCCGACGCGCCCGGCGCGGAGGCGGGCCAGCGCGTGCACGCCGCGCTGCGCGAGGATCGCCGCCCGACGCTGATGCTGTGGGCCGACAGCGACCCCGTGCTGCCGCTCGCCACCGGCGAGCGCTTCGCCGAGTCGATCGGCCGCGAGAAGCCGCGCACGATCGAGGACGCGAGCCACTTCCTGCAGGAGGATCAGGGGCCGCTGATCGGCTCGCTGATCGCCGACTGGCTCACCGCCGGCTGAGCGGTCACCGGCGGACTGCCCTGGCGCCCGGCCGACCGCCGGTGGCCGTCACTCCCCCGACGACTGCGTGATGCGCTGGCGCTCCGGCGCGGGCTCCAGGCCCGGCTCCGAATGCGACGCCCGCAGCTCGTACTCACGGCGCGTGTTCGCGTCCGCGCCAGCGAGCACGCGGTCAGCCTTGATCGCGTGCGCCATGCCCTCCGCGAGTCGGCGCGGCAGCAGCGTGCCGAGCGCGTTCGTGCGCTTGGCCGACTTCGGCACCCACACGTCGACCGTGCCCAGCTGCAGCGCCTCGACGATCGCGTCAGCCACGTCGGTCGGCTCGAGGTTGGCCATGCCGCGGACCTCGCCCAGGCCGGAGCCGAGCTCCGTGTTGACGACCGTCGGCATCACGTAGCTGACGTCGATGTGCGCGTCCATCAGCCGCAGCTCGCCGCGCACCGCCTCCGTCAGGCCGACGACGGCGTGCTTCGTCGCCGAGTACGTGGCGCCGCCGGGCGCGCCGAACTTGCCCGCCTGCGAGGAGATGTTCACGATGTGGCCGCGGTCGCGCGGCAGCATGCGGTCGAGCGCGAGCTTCATGCCCAGAATCACGCCGTGCAGGTTGATGTCGATCATCCGCTGCGCGGTCAGATCGTCCTCGTCGATGAAGCGCCCCACCTGCATGATGCCGGCGTTGTTCACGAGCACGTCCAGCGGCCCCAGCTGCTCCTCGGCGACATCCAGGAACGCGCCGAAGGACGCGCGGTCGGTCACGTCGAGCTCGAACGCCACCGCGCTCGGCCCCAACTCCTGCGCCGTGAGCCTCGCCGCCTCGACGTCGACGTCGCCGATCGCCACGCGCATGCCGTGGCGCATGAGCGCCGCAGCGGTCGCGCGGCCGATGCCGCGGGCGGCGCCTGTGATCGCAGCTGTCTCTCCAGCGAGAATGCGGGGCTGCCTGGCCATGGTCTCCTCCTGACGGTGTCTGGCGAGCGAAATCTCTCCCGCAAAGCTAGCGCTTTGGCCAGCCGGCCAGCATCGAGAGAGTAGGGTGGGTGACATGCCGTTCTTCAAGTTCGAGGGGCAGCGGCTCGCCTACACGGAGTTCGGCGGCGGCCCCGCCGCGGTCACCGCCGCTGGGCGGCGGGGGCGCACCGCCAAGAGCGCGCCCGCGAACGGGCGCCCGCTGATCCTGCTGCACGGGCTGCTGCTCTCGCAGGAGATGCACCGGCCGCTCGCAGAGGCGCTGGCGGCTCGCGGCAACCGCGTGATCACGCTGGATCTGCTCGGCCACGGCCGCTCGGACCGCCCGCGCGATATGTGGCGCTACTCGATGGCCGGCTACGGCCGCCAGATCGTCGCGCTGATGGACCACCTCGCGCTCGAGCAGGCGGTGGTGATGGGCACCTCGCTGGGCGCCAACTCCGCGCTGGAGGTCGCCTCGCAGCACCCCGAGCGGCTGCGCGGGCTCGTGATCGAGATGCCGGTGCTCGACAACGGCCTGCTGTGGAGCGCGCTCACGTTCACGCCGCTGCTCGTCGCGCTGACGTTCGGCGAGCCCGCCATGAAGCTGCTGTCGCGGGTCACGCGCGCGGTGCCGCGCAAAGCGCTGCCGCACTACGGCAACGTGATGCTCGACCTCGTGCGCCAGGACCCCGGGCCCGGCGGCGCGCTGCTGCAGGGACTGTTCTTCGGGCGCATCGCGCCGCCGCGCAGCGAGCGCGCCACGTTCACCACACCCACGCTCGTGCTTGGCCACCCGCGCGACCCCGTGCACCCGTTCTCCGACGCCGGCATGCTCGCCAAGGAGATGCCCAACGCGCGCCTGCTGCAGGCCGACTCGCTCGTCGAGCTGCGCCTGCACCCCGAGCGCCTCACCAACGAGATCGCCGAGTTCGTCGACGGGGTGTGGCGGAAGTCCAGCGCAAGGCCGCGCAAACGCGCCGCCGCACGCGCGCCTCGCCAGGGCGCGAGCGCCTCGCCACGCCGCTAGGCGCCGCGCGTCAGCTCTTCGGCGGGAACAGTTCCACTTCGTTCACGTCCACGTGGCCCGGCGCCTGCGCGGTGCCCAGCGCCGACTGCGGGGCGTTGCTGATCCACAGCGTGATGAACGTGAACTGTTTGCGCGCGTCGCGCAGCTTCAGGCGCAGCTTCCGCTTCTTGGCTACCTTCGCCGAGCTCAGCGGGATCCACGCTGGGTCCGTGATCGACGCCGGCGCGGTGGTGGCATTGGCGCCGTACACCTGAACGGTCATGCCCGGCGTCGAGCTGATCAGCTGCAGCACCGCCACCTTCTGCTGGGCCTTCAGGTCGATCAGCAGGCCCTGCGCCATCTTCGGAGCCGTCGCCGGGTTCACCTGCGCGGTCCACGCGGTCGACTGGTCCTCGTCGATCGCCAGGCTCGGGTCGCCGAAGCCCGCCGCGGGGTAGCCGTACGGGTTGTACGTGCTCGCCGCGTTGGTGTCCAGCAGGATCGCCGACTGCTGCGATTCTTCGCCGGATTTGCCGGTCGTGCCCGTGCCGCTCGACGGCGTGGTGCCGGTCGTGGTCGTCGTGCTCGGGGTGCTCGTGCTCGGGGTCGTCGTCGCGGTCGTTTCAGACGCTTTCGGCGTCGCCGCCGTCAACGGGATCTTCGGAGGTTTGGTGGTGCCCGTGGGCAGCGTCGAGCCCGGCGTGGAGGTCGTCCCGGGAGCGCCAGGAGTCGTCGCCCCGGTGCCCGCGGGTGTGCTCGCGGTGGGCGCGGGAGGCGGCGCGACGGTCGCGATCACGACCGGGGCCTTGCCCGTGCCCTTCGTCAGCGCCGCCACCGCGGCGGCGGCCGCTCCGAGTACCAGCACCGTCACCACGCCCAGAATCACCGCCGCCGAGCGCCAGCCGGGCGTGCCGAGGCTGCCGGGGGCGCCGGCGCCGCACTGCAGGCACCAGTCCTGCCCGGCGGCCAGCTCCGCGCCGCACTTCGAGCAGGCGCGCACGGCGGGCGCCAGTTGCGGCGCGACCGGCGCCTGTCCGGCAGGCGCTCCGTTCGATCCATCCGGCTCCGGCTGCCCGTTCTCGGGGACGGGCGGCGAGTCGGCGAGCAACGTTGACATCGTCTCCGATTCTACCCCGACACGATCTCGCGACCCGTCGGTTGCAGCTGCTCGTCCAACTCCAGCTGCCAGTAGTAGCGCGTGAACGTCATGCCCGCGCGGAACTCGCCCACGTGCGGCTCCACACGCTCGCCCGCCGCCATGCGCACGATCAGCTCCGGGTAGCTGCGGCCGGGCAGCGTCGCGTACGCGGGCGCGGGGAACGCGCCGCCGAAGCGCGTGTTCACGTCGGTGATGCCCAGGCCGATGTCGGGGTCGCGGAACACCTGGATGGTCGCCGGCCCGCGCACCTCCAGCGCCTCCATCACCCGCCGCCCCAGCTCGATCAGCTCCTCGTCGTGCACCACCTGGCCCTTGATCGACTCTCCCCCGCGCGACTCCAGCATCGTGCGCGGGATTGCGTTCAGACAGCGGCCATCGCGGTCGCCGAGGCAGTCGATCGACAGCTCGTCGCCGCCCATCGCGCGCTGCACCATCACCGGCTCGGGGCCCGGCAGGCCCTTCGGCCGCTTCGCGCTGGGCGCGCGCTCCACGTAGTCGATGAAGAAGCGCGCCTGCGCGGGGTCGTGCGCCAGGTGGATCGAGCGCGCGCCCGACCCGCGGCGCGGCTTGACCATCACCGGGTATTCGAGCACGCTCAGGTCGTCCTGCGCCAGCAGCGTCGGCGGCGATGGCAGACCGTGGCGCTGCAACAGCACGTGGGTCTCGTACTTGTCGTACGTCGCGCGCGCAACCGCCGCGGCCGGTACCAGCGCCGGCAGCCGCTGTTCCTCCAACGCGCACGCCAAGATCTCTATATCCAAATCCGTCAGCGGCAGCACCGCGCCGACCCCGTGCTCCTCGCACAGCGCCATCAACGCGGGCACGTATTCAGGGTCGTCCATGCGGGGCACCGCCACGCGCACGTGCGCCGCGTACTGCGCGGGTGACAGCGGCGCCGGGTCGGCCACGATCGTCCTCGTCTGCGCGGCGAAGCACGACACGATGTCGTAGCGCTTGCCCGCGCCCGTCAGCAGGATCGCCGGACGGTCTCCCGCGGGCACCGCGGGGGGTCGGCCCGGACCGCCGGGCTCGCGGGCGCTCACAGCTCGCCCTCCCAGCCGCCGGCAGCGCCCTTGTACAGGTCCGAGCCGCCCAGCACCATCGCGACGGTGCGGCGCAGGATCCTCAGGTCCAGCGCCAGCGAGCGGTGCTCGATGTAGTACAGGTCCAGCTCGATCCGCTCCGACCACGGCAGCGTCGCGCGGCCGTTCACCTGCGCCCAGCCGGTGATGCCCGGCCTGATCGCCAACCGCCCGCGCTGGCGCTCGGTGTACTGCGCCACCTGCACCGGCAGCGTCGGGCGCGGCCCGATCAGCGACATCTCGCCGCGCAGCACGTTCACCAGATTCGGCAGCTCATCCAGCGACGTGCGCCGCAGCAACGCGCCCACGCGCGTGATGCGCGCGTCGTTCGCGTTGATCGCCAGGCCCGCGCCTTCGTGCTCCGCGCCGTCCACCATCGTGCGCAGCTTCAGCACGTCGAACTCGCGGCCGCGCAGGCCGCTGCGGCGCTGGCGGTAGATGACCGGGCCGGGGGTCTCCAGGCGGACCGCCAAGGCGGCGAGCGCGATCACCGGAGACGCCACGGCGAGAGCCGTCGCGGATACGACGATGTCGATGGCGCGGCGGATCACGGCGGGGATTCTCGCAGCGAGCGCGCTCGCCGCCTCAACGTGTGCCCTCCGCCGCCGTCCACGTCGCGTCGGTGCCGTGGCGCAGCCAATCCCACATTCCGGCGGCGAGCGACGCCGTGGTCAGCACGTAGTAGCGCACGATCAGCAGTGGGCGGACAGGGAGCGCGCCGGCGAGCGCAGCGGCGAGCAGCAACCCTAGCTGCAGGGCGAGCGTGACGATGTACACGTCCTCCCCGCCACCACCGCCGCCGCCGCCGAGCGCCACCAGCGCGACGTTGGCGGCCAGCGCGAGCACGTGCAGGATCGCGCTGGCGTAGCGCAGCAGGCGATGCGAGACGATCATCAGCGCGTACCCCGGCGTGTAGCCGCGCGGGGACAGCATGCCGCCGCGCAGCACGATCGGCCACGTGTGGCTCATCATGCGCCGCTTGCGCGCGAACTCGCCGCCGAGCGACGGCACCATCTTCTCGCTGGCGCGCGCCTGCGGCACGTACACCGCGCGCAGGCCGCGCTTGACCGTGTTGAACGGCAGCGACAGGTCGTGGCCCATGATCGGGTCGACCACAATGTAGGAGTCGCGGCGGGTGGCGTAGATGGCGCCGTTGCCGGCGGTGATCGACGACAGCCGCGACTCGAGCTGGCGCACGGCCATCTCGTAACGCCAGTACACGCCCTCCTGGTTGGAGCCGCCCGCCTGCGCCTGCACAAAGCGCACCTGCCCGCACGCATAGCCCACGCGCGGATCCTCGAAGGCGGCCGCGAGCGCGCGTGCGGCCTCGGGCTCCCACTGCGCGTTTGCGTCGGAGAACGCCACGATCTCGCCGCGAGCGCGCTCCACAGCAGCGTCCTGCGCGCGGATCTTGCCGCCGCGCGGCAGCTCCAGCACCAGGTCCGCGCCCGCCTCCCGCGCGCGCGCCGCCGTCTCGTCGCTGCAGCCGTCACACGCCACGATCACCTCCAGCAGCTCGCGCGGGTAGTCCAGCGCGAGCGCGTTGGCGACCTTCTCCGCGATCACCGCCTGCTCGTCGTGCGCCGCCACGATCAATGACAGCGCCGGCAGCGAGGACTCCGACGACGACTCTTTAGGGGCTCCGCCCTCCGGGCTCCGCTGGGGGGTGGCGTGTGAGCCGGATGCGGCGGAGGGGAGTACGCGGGCGAGTATCGCGAGCGCTGCGGCGTAGCCGAGCTGCGTCCACACGATCAGCCCAGACGACACCCAGAACACGACCTCGAGTGCAGCGTTCATCGCCTGCGATCCCCGCCCACCAGCAACTCGTACAGCTCCAGCGTGCGTCGCGCTATCGCCGCCCACGAATACTCGCCATGAGCTAGCTCACGCGTGCGCGCCGCCAGCCCGGCGCGCACGCTCTCGTCGTCCAGCAGCTCGCGCAGCGCGGTGCGCAACGCGCCGGCATCGCCCGCGGGGAACGTGCGCGCGGCGCCGGTCGCGGCGAGCTCGGGGAAGCCGCCAACGTCGCTCAGCAGCAGCGGCTTGCCGAACGCGAGCGCCGTGAACAGGACGCCCGACTGGTCGATCTCGCGGTACGGCAGTACCACCAGATCGGCGCGCCGGAAGTACGCCGGAAGCTCGCTGTCGCCGATGAAGCGCGGTACGAAGCGCACGCCCGGCGGCGCGGAGGCGCGCAGCGCGCTGATGTCCATCCGCGGCGCCCCAGCGATCCACAACTCCGCGTGCTCGATCCCGCGCCACGCCTCCAGCAGCAGGTCGATGCCCTTGTACGGGCGCATCAGGCCGAAGCACAGGACCACCGGCTTGTCGGTCTCGAACGGCGGGGCCGCAGACACCGGCGTTTCGGCGAGATGCTCGAAAACGCCGTGCGGGATCACGTGGATGCGCTCCGCGTCCACACCCAGCTCATCCCTCAGGCGCCGCCTGCCGTGCTCCGAGTGCACGACGATCGCGTCGAAGCGTCCGAAAAGGCGCCGCTGCGCCGCGCGCTGGCCGGGCTTCGCCTCGCGCGGCAGCACGTCGTGCGCGGTCAGCACCAGCGGGCGGCCAGCCGGCAGCAGGTGCCCGTCGATGTGCTGGACAGTCAGCCACTGGAAGTGCACGACGTCTGCGGCCTGCGCGGCGCGGCGGTAGCGCAGCATGTCGGGCACATGCTCCGCGAGCTTGACCGCGCGGCGCGCGCGGGCGTCGGGGACGCGCGCGGCGCGACGATAGAAGAACTCGCTGCGGCGGTATCCCTCGGCGGCCGCCACCGGACCGTGCGCGAAGTGGCTCGTGTACAGCTCCACGTCGGTGCCCTCCGCGCCAAGGGCGCGGCAAAGCGCGTGGTCATACGGCGGCGTGTAGGCCGAGGGGTCGACGACTTGCACTCGCATGGAGCGCAGCTACCGGCGAACCCGTCCGAGGATTTCCCGCACGAGATCCTGTGTGAGCTCTGGCATCGGACGATCGACGACAGCCACCAAGCGGCCCTTGCGTCGCTCCAGGCGCATGGGTGTTACGGGGTGCTCGACCTCGAGCCTGCCGTCAACCGCGCTCAGCTCCAGCCGCTGCCCGGCCCTGAAACCAAGCTCCTCACGGAGCAGCTTCGGCACGACGATCCGGCCGCTAGCGTCGAGCGTTGCGATCATGCCCGCCCCGCCAGCGGAGCCACGTAACGCAGAAACGGCTCGATCTCCAACGATCGCCCGGTGGCGTGCTCGACCAGCGGCATCGTGTCCAGGCGGCGCCCGAAGCGGTGCACGCGCTCGCCCAGCCAGCGCTGGATCGGCGCCACCTCGCCGCGGCGCAGATCGTCCTCGCGCGCGCCCAGCTCGCCCTCCATCGCCTCCCACAGCTGCGCCGCGATCAGGCAGCCGAGCGCGTAGCTGGGGAAGTAGCCGAAGGCGCCTGCGCCCCAGTGCACGTCCTGCAGGCAGCCGAGCGCATCCGACGGCACCTCCACGCCGAGCAGGCTGCGCATCTCCTCGCGCCACGCGTCCGGCACGTCGGTGACCGCCAGGTCGCCGTCGATCAGCGCCAGCTCCAGCTCGAAGCGCAGCACGATGTGCAGCGGGTAGGTGAGCGGGTCCGCGGACACGCGCACCAGCGACGGCTCCACGCCCACGAGCGCCGTATGCAGATCCGCGGGCGACACCGCGAAGCCGCCCGCGCCCAGTTCCACGGCGAGCACCTCCGCGAACGCGGGGCTGCGCGCGACGTGGTTCTCCCACAGCTTGCTCTGCGACTCGTGAATCGACATCGACGTGCCGGCGCCGAGGTTCGTGCGGTCGAGTGCCGTGTCGACCTGGCGCTCGTACAGCGCGTGCCCGTACTCGTGCAGCGAGCTCAGCAGCGACTCCACCTCGCCGTCGCCGTAGCGCGTCGTCACGCGCGAGTCGCCGCGGCCCACCCACGCCGTGAACGGGTGCGTCGACACGTCCACGCGCCAGCTCGCCTCGTCCACCCCCAGCCGGCGCATGACGCCCGCCACGGCCGCGCGCTGCGCGTCGACGGGCACCTCCAGCGTGCGGTGCGGCGTGCGCTCGCTCGCCTCCGCCGCCAGCGGCGGCAGCTCCCGCGCGAGCGCCCCGAACACGCGGCGCAGCTCGCTCGTGCGCAGCCCGAAGTCGTAGTCGCCCAGCAGCCCCTCGTAGCGGCTCTCGCCGTCCTCGGCCACGCACTCCCCGTACGCGCGCGCCAGCTCCACGTTGCGCCGCAGCGCCGGCACGAACGCCGCGAAGTCGTCGTCTGCGCGTGCCTGCTGCCAGATCTCCTGGCCGTCCGCCTCCGCGCGGGCGCGCTCCACCGCCAGCTCGTCCGGCACGCGGCGTGCGCGCTCCCAGTCGCGGCGGGCGACGCGCACGATGTCGCGGTCGATCTCGCCGAGCTCCTGCGTCTGCGCCGCCGCGTCGATCTGCTCCAGCCACTCTCCTATCTCCGCGGAGGTCGCGCGCTCGTGGGTCAGGCGCGCGAGCGTGCCCAGCTGCTGCGCCCGCGCCGCCGCGCCCTCGGCGGGCATCATCACCAGCTGGTCCCACCCGGCGAGCATCCCCACCGCGGTGAGATCCGACAGCTCGGCCATGCGGTCGCGCAGTTGTTCGAGTGCCTGCATGCGCTAGAGGGTATGCATGGCAGCCGTCGCCGGCATGCCCGCCGGTCGCGGCCCGTGAAAGTAGGGTCCCGCTGTGCCCGAGATCGAGCTCAGCTACTGCGTCGTCAACACCTCCCAGCGCGCGCTGCTGCTGCGCGGGCTCGATGCGATCGCGCGGGATCGCCAACAGCTGCCGTTCGCGACTGAGGTGCTCGTGCTCGACAACGGCTCACGCGACGGCTCCGCCGAGGCGGCACGCGAGCACCCGACGGTCGACGAGACGATCGCGCTGGACGAGCGCCGCGGCAAGGCGCTGAACGACTCCGAGCTGCTGCGACACGCGCGCGGGCGCTACGCGCTGCTGCTCAACGAGGACTCCGAGCTGCGCCCCGGCGCGACGCTCGCGCTGTGGCAGGCGCTGCAGGAGCGCCCGCGGGCGGCGTGCGCGGGCGCGAAGCTGCTGCGCCCGGACGGCCGCGAGCAGGCGTGCGCGTGGCGCTTTCCCACGCTCGCCACCGCGCTCGCGGGCGCGCTGATGCTGCATCGCCTGTACACCGTTCAGAGCACCGGCGAGCGCGTGCGCGACGTCGACTGGTGCCAGTCCTCCGCGCTGCTCGTGCGGCGCGAGGCGGCCGCGCAGGTGGACTACCTGGACCCCGACTTCTTCGTCTACTCCGACGAGGTCGACTTCGCGCGGCGGCTGCGCGACGCGGGCTGGCGCAGCGTGTACGTGCCGGAGGCGGTGGCCGTCCACCACGAGCAGCTGTCCACCGGCGCGCTGCCCGAGCGGCGGATCGTCGAACTGTCCCGCGGACGCGACCTGTACATGCGCAAGCACCACTCGGCGCTGCAGGCGCGGCTCGTGCGCTGGCTGACCGCCTGGAGCTACGCGCTGCGCGCGCTCGCCGCGCCGGCGCTGCCCGGCCACGACGCGCGGCGCTACCGGCTGCACGTGGCCGCCGCGCTTCACCCCGAGCGCGGCGAGGGGCTGCGCGAGGCGGCTGCCGCGTACAACCGCGAAGCGCGCGGCTAGGGTGGAACGGGGAGCCAGTCCGGGGTCGCGGGCCCGGAGGCCGACGCGGGAGACTACGGTCGCTCGGCGAGCTCCGCCACGAGCGCGTCCACGACCGTCGCGTCGAGCTGCGAGCCGACGACCCTGTGCAGCTCCTCGCACGCCTCCCGCGCTGAGCGGGCTGGTCGGTACGGCCGGTCGGTGACGATCGCGTCGTAGGTGTCACAGGCGGCGATGATGCGCGCCGCCAGCGGGATCGCCTCGCCGGCGAGGCCGTCGGGATAGCCGCCGCCGTCCCAGCGCTCGTGGCTCGCGCGCACCGCAGGCGCGAGGTGCGCGAACGCGTCGATGCGCCCCACCAGCTCGCCGCCGATCGCCGCGTGGCCGCGCATCACCACCCACTCCTCGTCCGTCAGCGGGCCCGGCTTCTGCAGGATTTCGTCCGGCACCGCCACCTTGCCGAGGTCGTGCAGCATCGCCGCGTAGCGCACGTCGCGCGCCTGCGCGTTCGACAGGCCGATCCGCAGCGCCACGCGCTCGGACAGCACCGCCACGTCCTCGCCGTGACACGCCGTGTAGTCGTCCTTCGCCTCGACCGTGCTCGTCAGCGCCGCCAGTGCCGTCGTGAACGCGCCCTCGAGATCCGCCACCAGGCGCGCGCGGTGCACCGCCACGCCGAAGCTCGTCGCGATCGCCTCCACCAGCACCGCGTCGGCCTCCGCCAGCGCGCCGGGGTCGGTCGCCTCGATGTTCAGCACGCCCCATACGGCGCCATCCACGAGCACCGGCACCGCCAGCTCCGAGCGCGGGTCCGTCTTCGGGTCGCGCACGATGTAGTCGGGGTCCGAGCGCGTGTCCGACACCAGATGCGTGTGTCCCGAGCGCGCCACCTTGCCGTTGACGCCCTCCGACACGGACTGCTCGGTCAGCAGGAACTCCGTCATCACCTCCGCCAGCGGGCCGCGGCCCGCGACCAGCCGCAGCACGCCGTCGGCGTCGAGGCGCTGGATCGCCGCGAGGTAGAACGCGAACGTCTCGTGCAGCTCGTCCACGACCAGCTGCGCCAGCTCCTCGATCTCGCTCTTGCTCGCAAGCCGCGCCGTCAGCCGCGCCGCGAGGCGCAGCTGCTCGCGCAGGTATGCCACCTCGCCGGTCTCGGCCATGCTCTTGACGCGCGCGTCAGCACGGTGGCGGCGCAGCGCCTCGGCACGCCTACGGCGCTCCTTGGCTCCCGCAAGGGTTGGGGGCTTGGCGGTTAGCTCGGGCACAACAGGGCAGGCATCGGCCGTAAATGTCGCTTTCTTGAGCCAAATAATCGACTGTTCTAGACACGCGCCGGCTCGTGTCGATCCCAGACAGCCGTCAGCGAGCGCTCAGACGTCCTTCAGTGGATCCTCGGAGTAGGCCTCGACGTCGCCGTGCCGGGAGCGAAACGCGACCACGCGCCCGCGGGCGTCGGCCACGAGCGCGGCGGCCTGCGCGCGCTCGTGCGGGTGGAAGAAGCGGGTCAGCAGCAGCGCCGCCGGGACCAGCGCGAGCCATGCCACGCGCAGCGCGAGGCCCGCGAGGCCGCTGCTCGGCAGCAGCAGCTCGCCGGAGAGCGCCACCGCGAGCAGGACCGCCGCCAGCTGCGCCAGCCGCAGCCATTCGAAGCCCACCTTGAACAGGCGGCGCGTCAGCAGGTACATGACCACGAGCATCGCCACGTACGCGCCGCACAGCGCGATGCCCGCGCCCGCGATGCCCAGCCCGGCGCCGCTGTGCGGCACCAGCACCAGCAATAGCGCCACGTTGACCGCCAGCCCGGCCGCGCCCGCTGGGAAGTTGCGCGAGGTGACGCGCGCGCGTCCGGCGATCGCGACGAACACCAGGTACAGGCCGTACAGCGCCCACCCGAGCGCCAGCCACGGCAGCGCGCGGTACGCGTCGAAGTACCTGTGGGCGGCGAGCAGCCGCACCATCCAGCGGCCGAGCAGCTCCACCGCGCACACGACCACGCCGGTGGCGAGCGCGTAGTAGGTGGTGACGAGCGAGTACAGCCGCGCCGCGCGCTCGTCGCTCGCGATCGAGTACGCCAGCGGCGGCCACGCGTACTGGAAGCCGCGCACCGCCACGAACACCACCGTCGCGAGCTTGATCGCGATCGCGTACTCGCCCGCGGCACCACGGGAGAACGCGCGGTAGAGATACAGGCGATCGGCGACCTGCAGCGCGTACACGCTCGCGTCCGCCGGCACCGTCGGCAGCCCGAAGCGCAGCATCGCGCGCAGGTCCGCGACGCGGACGCGCAGCGACACGCGCCGGCGCAGCACCCACCACAAGCCCAGCACGACCAGCGCCGAGGCGCCGAAGTTGCCGAGCAGGAGGCCGCGCGCGCCCTGGTTTGCGAACACCACAAGCGCGACCGTGAACGCGACCGTCATCGCGACGTTGGCGCCCGACGCGTAAACGTAGGCGCGCGCGCGCTCGTCCACACGCAGCTGCGCGTAGGCCATCTCCAGGTTGGTGAACGCCCACAGCCCCAGCACCGCGCAGTCGAGCAGCAACGGGTCTTCGAAGGGCAGCACCACGCGCGACAGCGGTCCCGCGAACGCAACCGCCGCGAGCGACGCCACGGTCGTCGTCCACGCGACCGTCGCCGTCGCCGTGCGCGCGATCCGCTCGCGCCGCGCCTGGTCCTCGTCGTCGAAGTAGAAGCGGATGAACGCCTCGCCCACCCCCACGCGCAGCAGGATGCTCGCGAGGATCACCGCCGTAAGGAGTGTTTCCGCGACGCCGTACGCTTCCGTGCCGAGGTGGCGCGTGTACAGCGGCAGCGTCAGCAGCGCGAGGCCCTTCGCGACTATGTCCCCGAACTGGTACGCCGCGCCGGTCGTGATCAGGCGCTTGAGGTAGCCGAGCACGGCTCAGACGCTACTGGCCGGCACACCCGCCGCGCCGGCGGCCGCGGTCGCGTCGGCGTCGGCAGGCGAGGCGGAGGGCTCGCCGCGCGCGAGCGCCACGCCGAGCGCCAGCAGCGTCCACGTGAACGGGTCCTCGAGGAAGTCCGCGTAGACCCACGTGTGCAGCACCAGCGCCGCGAAGCACGCCGCGATCGCGGTCCTCGGCGGCGAGCGGCCAGCGCCGCGGAACAGCACCGCGAACGCCGCCGCCAGCAGCGCCACGTAGACCGCCAGTCCCACGATCCCCTGCTCGGCGGCGACCGTTATCGGGATCGTGTGCGAGGCGGAGGTCGCGTTCTCGCTGCTCGCCGCCGCCGCCTTGCTGTGCCGTTTGTACTCGGTTTCGAACGAGCCCGAGCCGTAGCCCTCCAGCGGCCGCTCGGCGAACAGTTCGAGGCCTTTGGACACCAGCGTGGTGCGCCCGCTGGTGGCGTTGCTGGCCGAGCCGCTGGAGCCCTTCAGGCCGAAGTGCAGGCTCGCAGGCGCGAGCAGCACGACCGCCGCGGCGAGCGCCAGCAGCCCGCCGGACACATACAGCGTCGCCCGCCAGCCCCAGCACCAGGCTCCCAGCACCGCCAGCCCGAGCAGCAGCGCCGCGATGCTCGACTGCGAGAAGCTCGTCACGAGCCCGGCCAATAGCCACGCCAGCACGGCGGCGCCGGAGAGCAGCTCGCGGCGGCCGCCCCGCTGGCCGCGGGTGAGCACGACGGCCGTCAGCGCGATCATCACCAGCGCCAGGAAGCGCCCGTAGATGCTGGGGTCGAAGAACACGGAGTTGACGCGGAAGTAGTTGTCGTACTGGTCCGCCGCGACCACCTTCGGGTTCAGGAACAGCGCCTTGCGGTAGTACTCGACGAAGCCCACGCCCGCGAACAGCACCGCCAGCACGACCGCCATGCCGAGACAGCGCACGAGCAGGCGCCGCGTCCAGCGCACGTCGCGTAGCAGCAGGAACAGCAGCGCGAACGGCACGTAGAAGAACGCGATGTTCTCCGCCGCCTTGGCGCGATCGCCGGAGTACAGCGTCTGCAGCGCGTACAGGCCGACCGTGGCCAGCAGCAGCCATTCGACGCCGCGCGGGGTCGCCCACGAGGCCGGGCTCGTGAGCGAGACACGCCCCCGGGCTCGCGCAGGCGCATCCCGGTGAAGCAGCTGTGGAAGCAGGTGCGCGAGCGTGCCCGCCGCAACGACCAGGTAAAGCGGGATCAGCAGGTTCACCGTCCTGCCATCGGCGGAGATCGGCACCCTGAAGGGGAGCGCGCAAAAGGCCAGCAGCGGGAAGGCTTCGTTGTGACGGCGCATGAGAACCGCGAGTGCCGCGGTGACCACGAGCACCCCGACGAGCCCTCCTGCGACCGCCAGGGCGCTCACGGCTTCACCAGCGCGAAGCTCCGCGGCAGCAGCACCTGCTGGCCGCGGCCCTGCAGCCGTACGCCGACGCGGTATTCGCCCGGCGGCGCGAGCCGGCCTTCGGTGTCCGGCACGAGGATGCTGCGCCCGTCGGGCGTCACGATGTGGCCGTAGCGCCTGGCGGTGCCGCGGCGCCCGCTCCAGCGCAACGAGAGATCTTTGTAACGCGGCGCCGGGTAGTTGCGCACGAGCGTGGCGACGGTGTTGCCGGAGGCGTCGATGATCGTGACCGTCACGTCTTCCGCGTTGGCCAGCTTGAACGAGATCGCCTCGAGCTTCGTGTGACCGCCCGGATATGGCGTGAACGCGTTCGCCAGTTTGTAACTGTGCACAGCCGTCGGCGTGTGCTTGAGCCGCTGCGTGATCAGGAACGCCGCGAAGCAGGCGAGCACCAGCAGCGCGAACACCGTTCGCGCCAGTGGATCGCCGCCCGGAGCCGATGCGCGGGCACGAGCGCGCCCGTCATCCTCCGCGGCGGCGGCCTCAGTCAATCCCAACCGCCAAGCGCGAAGCGCTCGACCGTGTCGGAGCGCAGTCCCAGCCGCAGCGTCTCGAGCGACAGCACGTCGGCCGGGGCGATGTTGCCGAGGTTGCACTCCGTGCCGAAGCGCTTCAGGAGCCACACCTGCTGCGCGCGCAGCGGCGCCTCGAAGATCAGGCGCTCGGGGTCGATCGCATGCACGATCTCGTCGATCAGGCCGGTGCGCACCTCGCCCGTGGCGCGGTAGATGCCGGCGGTGCCCGACTCGCGCGCCTCGGCGATCACCTTCCACGCGCCCGCCTCGAGGTCGCGTTCGATCTGCTCCACCCACACGTACGGGGCCATGATGAAGTCCGTGTCCTTGCTGCCCACCTCCGCCAGCACCGTGAACTCCCCGGCGAGCCGTTCGATCAGCTCGCGCTTGACCTGCGGCTCCAGCGGGATCGTCCCGTCGGAGACCTCCACGTGGCGCAGCCCCAGCTCGCGCAGCCACGCGATCAGCCCGTCCACGCGCCCCTGGCGGATCGCCAGCTCGGTGAGCGTGCCGCCGAGCACGACCGGGATGCCGGCGTCCGCGTAGCGCTCGAGCTTGCGCTGCAGGTTGGCGCTGACCATAGCCGTCCCCCAGCCGAGCTTGACGATGTCCACGACGTCGCCCACCACCTCCAGCAGGTCGTCGACCGCCGCGACCGACAGGCCCGTGTCGATCACGTGGGTGATGCCATGCTCGCGAGGCTTGGCAGAGCGCGGCGGGATGTCGAGAAAGCCGGCTATGGGGTCGAGGCTTCCCGTTCCCTGTCAGCGCCCGCGATCACCACCACGCTCGCCGACGACGCCAGCGCGGTCACGGCCGCTTCGATTGGAAGCACGTGCGAGATCGACAGCGAGCTGGCGACACCTTCCGCTTCAGCCTGGTGGCCGCTGGTGTACTCGACCACGCTCACCTGTCCTGAGCCGGGCGGTTTGCCGGTCAGCGCGGTCGCCTGCGAGTAGCCGGTCTGCTGCAGCGCGATCGCGGTCCGGTGCGCGAGGCCTTCCGCTTCCGTGGCGTTCAGCACAGCAACGTTCAGTTCGGCCGGGCTGACCGTCGGCGCTTTCGGCTTGTGCGCTTTGTGCGACGTGTGTTTCGCGGGCGTCGTGCTGTGCTGCGTCGTCGGGGTCGATGCCGTGCGTTCCGGTTTGCCGCCTTTGGAGCCGCCGAGCGAAATCACGGCGACCACAGCCGCGGCGACCACCACGACGGCCACCGCCGCGACGATCGCGATCAGCCTGCCGCGCGAGCGCTTGGCGGCGTAGATCGACCTGCCCTCGAGCGGCGGCGGAGCGGCCTGCCGCGGCGCCGCTGCCGCCCTGGCCGGCGACGCCTGCACGCCGGCGAGCGTGCCGGCGACAGCGCCCGCGCCCGCGACCCGCGGCGCCGGCGGTGGCGGTGGCGGCGGGCTGGGGGCACGGGGCGAGACGACGCCGGGCGGGGACATGCCGGCCGCCGCGGCAACCGTTGCGGGAGCCGGCGCCCCCGGAGCCGCCGGCTCCAGCGAGCGCGGATCGCCCGAGCCTGGCACCGTGGCTCCGGGCGGCTGCTGACGCTGCGCCGCCGCGGCCGCCGACGCGGGCGCGCCCACCGGCGGCGTCTGCGAGGCGGGGGAGCCGGGCGCGACGGGCTGGCCCGGAGTCGGAGGCTGTGAAACCGGCAGCTGGCCGGGGGTCGGCGCACGCGGCGGCGCGGGCGGCTGGCCGGGCGCCGCCGTACCGGGCACGGGGATGCCCGGAGCGGCCGCAGGCGCACCCGCCGCCTGCGCCACCGCTGCGGCGGGCGCAGCGACCGTGCCGACCGGTGGAACGGGAGTACCGACGACACGCGTCGCCGGCGGAGCGCTCGCCGCGAGCGCCGCGCCGGCGGGGACCGCACGCGGCGCCGGCCGCGCCATCTGCGCGGGGCTCTGCTGCTGAACGCGCACCGCCGCTGCGCTGCTGACGCGCTGCTCGAGGTCAGCGGCGCGCTCGGGCGCACGGCCAGCCCACTCGCGCAGGCGCTTGAGCTCGCGCGCCTGCGAGAACACCAGCAGCGACAGGATCGCGATGCCGACCAGGGCGACGAACGCCGCGATCGCGCCGATCTGGGTGAACGTGCTCGAGAGCGAGAGCGCGAACGGCAGGGAGGTCATGAGTTGGGGGAGTGTACGAGGGGCGCAGGCGCATCGCGGCGGTTGAGCTCGCGATCGCCGTCGGCGGTGGCCGGCGGCGGGTCCTCGGAGGAGGCCGCCGGCGGCGGGTCCTCGTCGGACGGCGGCGCCACGGGAGCGCCGCGGCGCGCGGCCGCGAGCTCCGACACCTTCGCCGCCAGGCCCGCGGCGTCCCCCTCGAGCACCAGCAGGCCGATCTCGGCGAACATTGACTCGACCGCGTCCTGCCCCAGCGGCTCGCGCTCCGCCAGCACGATCTTCTCCGCCTCGGTCGCCCGCCTGCGCTCGTACGCGTTGAACAGCTCCTCGTGCAGCTTCTCACCGGGCCGGCGCCCGACGATCTCGATGTCGATGTCGCGGTCGGGATCGAGGCCCGACAGGTCGATCATCGCGCGTGCCAGATCCATGATGCAGACCGGTTCGCCCATGTCGAGCACGAACACCTCGGCGCCGCGCGAGTCGCGCGCGGACGCAAGCGAGCCGGAGCGGATGATCAGCTGCACGGCCTCGGGGATCGTCATGAAGTAGCGCGTCATGCGCTCGTCTGTCACCGTCACGGGGCCGCCGCGCTCGATCTGGCGGCGGAAGATCGGCACGACGCTGCCGGAGGAGCCGAGCACGTTGCCGAAGCGCACCGCGTTGTAGCGCGTGCCAGGCCAGCGCGCGGCGGATGCCTCCAGCGCGAACTCGGCGAGCGCCTTGGAGGCGCCCATCACGGTCGCCGGCGCAACCGCCTTGTCGGTCGACACCAGCACGAAATGCGCGACGCCCGTCTCGCCCGCGATGTGCGCGACCACGCGCGTGCCGATCGAGTTGTTGCGCACGGCCTCCACCGGGTTGGCCTCCATCAGGCCGACGTGCTTGTAGGCGGCGGCATGGAACACGATCGTCGGGTGGTGCTCGTCGAAGACCTCGCGCATGCGCTCCTCCTCCTTGCAGTCGGCGAGCACCGCGGCGAGCATCGACGCCGGCACGTGCCGTTCGTCTTCGAGCTCGCGCTGAATCGAGAAGAGGTTGTCCTCGGCGTGGTCCAGCAGCACGATCCGGTGCGGCTCCACGCGCGCGATCTGACGGCACAGCTCCGAGCCGATCGAGCCGCCCGCGCCCGTCACCAGCACCGTCTCGCCGGCCAGGTACGCGCCGACGCGCTCGAGCTCCATGATGACCGGCTCGCGGCCGAGCACGTCCTCGACGCGCACCTCGCGCATCTGGCGCGCGAGCGCGCCGCGCGTCTGCAGCAGCTCGAACACGGTCGGCAGCGTGCGCACGGGGATGCCGCGCACGCGGCACTCGCGCACGATGCGCGCCCGCGTGGACCCCGGCGCGGAGGGGATCGCGATGATCACTTCGTCGGGCTCGGCCTCGTCGAGGATTCGCGGCAGGTCGCCCTCGGTGTTGCCGCGCACGCGCAGCCCTTCGATGCGAAGCCTGCGCTTGGCGGGGTCGTCGTCGAGGAAGCCAAGGGGCACGAGTCCGAGGTCGCGGTTGCGCATCATCTCGCGCGCCACCAGCCGCCCGCCCTCGCCAGCGCCGGCGATCAGCACCGAGCGCTGGTCGCGGCGCAGGCCGCCGAACGCCGCCAGCGGCCGGCGCTCGTACACGGTGCGCGCCAGCGCGCGCACGCCCACCAGGAACACCAGCGACAGCAGCGCGAACAGCACGATCACGGTGTCGGGGAGCACGACCGCCACCGCCGCCGCGTGGCCGGGCGAGCGCTCAGACTCGATGTACTGGTGGACCGGGCGCAGGATCTCGATCGCGGTCACTGTCAGCAGCACGATCAGCGCCACCGCGAGCACCACCGCCTCGTAGTCGCGCTGTCCGGCGTAGCGCCAGCGGCGCTGGTACACGCGCGCCACCACCAGCACCGGCAGGCTGCCCGCCAGCACCCACCAGATCGTGTCGGAGCGCAACTCGGAGTAGTGCGACGGCAGCTTCGTGGTGAAGCGCAGCTGGAAGGCGAGGTAGTATGCGAATGCGACCAGCGCCCCGTCCACTGCGAGTTGCGGCAGCGAGTGACGGTGGAGGGGTAGGGCCGCCGAGCGGATCCGTCGGCGCATTGATCAGATTGTAAGCCCCGATCCCCGTACCGGCCCGCCAGCCGGTCACGGGCGGCGGTCAGCCGCGCACGGGCGAGAGCAGCAGCTCGACCAGCACGCGCGGGTCGCGGCGCACCCGGGGCGGCGCCTCGACACGCGTGCGGCCGCCCAGCTCCAGCTGCTCGGGGTCCTCGAGCATGCGCAGCCGCCGTTCGTCGATCAAGCGTTCGTCGACCGCGCCCAGGCGGCCCTGGAACGTCGTGTAGACGGGCGTGCCCAGCGCGACCGCCTCGCGGTTCATCGTGCCGCCGGCGGAGATCACGAGGTCGGCGTATGCGATCAGCGACTGCGCGTCGATGGCGTGCTCAGGCACGATGAAGCCGGGCACGCGGGCGAGCTCCGCGCGCTGTGATGCCACGCGCGGGAGCACCACCACCTGCGTGCCGTCCGCTGCCGCCGCGACGGCCAGTCGGTGCAGCACGCGCGCGAACAGGTCGTTCTCGAAGCGGTGGTAGAGCGACACCGTCGGCGGCGTGCGCACGACCGCGAGACCGCGATCGGGGTCCAGCCCGAGCTCCGCCAGCACCGCCCCGTCAGGCTCGAAGTCGGCCAGGTAGTACTCCTCCTTCAAGCCCTCGTACGCGCGCACCTTGCCCTTCGCGCCGTAGCGCTCCAGGCGCTGCGGCGGGATCGCGTCGGGCACCACCACCGCACGCGCCAGACGGCAGTTGACGTTGTGCTGCACGGTCGCCCACTCGTAGTCGAACATCGTCGCACTCGGAATGCGCAGCACCGCGGCGGCGACAGTCACGTCGTTCGAGCCGTGGCCGAGCGCCATGTCGAAGCGTCCGGCGGCGCGCTGCTCGGCGCGCGCCCAGCGCACGAGCGCCGCCGAGCGCGATGCCAGGCCGACCGCCTTCGCGCCGAGCCGCTCGCCGCGATGATGGCCGATCTGGGTATGCGCGACGCCCAGCCGCTCGCACAGCTCGATCGTCTGCGCGAAGTCGCGCGCGGTCACGCGCACGTCGTGGCCGTCCGCGCGCAGGCGCTCGATCACCGGGCGCATGACCAGCACGTGCGGGCTGTTGGTGAGGTCGATCCAAACGCGCATGCGCAGAGACGCTAACGATCCGCGGCGATCGGCCCCGGATCACCGCTATCGTTGGCCGGCCTTGCTGGTCCTCGCCTCGATATCCGAAACGCTAGTCAACGAAACCTCGCACTTTGTGCGCGACGCCGGGCTGCCGGGAATCTTCGCGCTGATGGCGATCTCCAGCGCCTGCATCCCGATCCCGTCAGAGGTCGTGATGCTGTTCGCCGGCTTCGCCGTCGCCGACCCCGGCCAGAGCGCCTCCCACCACCATCTGACGATGGTCGGCGTCGTGCTCGCGGGGCTGCTCGGCACGATGCTCGGCTCGTGGGTCACCTACGGGATCGGCCGCGGCGGACGTCTGGAGCTGTTCGAACGCCACGGCGCGAAGCTGCACATGGGCCCCAGCCAGATCCAAAAGGGCGACGAGTGGTTCCAGCGCCACGGCGAGGCCGCCGTCCTGTTCGGCAGGGTGATACCGGTGGTGCGGGCGTTCATATCGCTGCCCGCCGGCGTCGCCAGGATGCCCATCGGCCGCTTCACGCTGTTCTCGTTGATCGGCACGGTCCCGTGGGTGCTGGGGCTGGCGCTGGCCGGCCACGCGCTCGGCGGCGACTGGACGAGCGTGCGCAAGGGCTTCGAGTACGTCGACTACGTGGTCGTCGCGCTGGCCGTCGCCGGCATCGCCTACTGGCTCGTGCGCAGGCGCCGGGCGCGGCGCGACCCGGCGACCGATGCCGTCGGCTGACCAAGCGCTGCCGCTTCGCCACGCGATCGCGCTCGGCCTGCTGCAGGGCCCCGCCGAGCTCCTGCCGATCTCCTCCTCCGCCCACACCACGCTGGTCCCGTGGCTCGCGGGCTGGCCCTACGCGCGCCTCGCGGGAGAGCAGCGCAAGTCCTTCGAGGTCGCGCTACACGCCGGCGCCGGCGCCGCGCTCGCGATCCACATGCGCGGGCAACTGCTGCGCGACGCCGCGCGCGTGGACCCGCGCCGCGCCGGCGTGATCGCAGCGGCGCTCGCGCCTCCAGCGCTCGCGGGCTACGCGCTCGGGCCCGCAATCGAGCGACGGCTCGGCGGACCGCGCTCGATCGCCGCCGGGCTCGCCGCCGGCGCCGTGGCGATGGCTGTCGCCGACCGTCGCGTCGCCCGCACAAACGACAGCGCCACCGCGGATGACAACGGGGCGTGCAGCGCCGGCGGCCCCAGCGGGCGCGCGCAGGAGGACGCCACCGCCCGCGACGGGCTCGCGCTCGGGCTCGCGCAGACGGCCGCGCTGATCCCGGGGGTCTCGCGCAACGGCGCCACACTCAGCGCCGCGCGGGCGCGCGGCTTCGCCCGCGCGGACTCGCAGGCGCTGTCCTGGCACGCGGGCCTGCCGATCATCCTCGGGGCGAGCATGCTCCAGGGCGCACGCATGCGACGCCGCGGCGTTCCCCGCGAGCAGCGCGCGGCGCTCGCAGTGGGCGGCATCTGCGCGTTTGCCTCGACGCTGGCGGGCGCGCGGCTGCTGACTCGCCCGCTGCACGAGGGCGGTCCCCTGTGGCCGTACTCGCTCTACCGCTGCGCCCTCGCCGCGATCGTCGTCCGCCGCCACCGCCGCGAGCGCGGCGGGCGCGCACAATAGACGCGGTGACTCCTCTCGGAACCATGATCGGCGGGCGCTACCGGCTCGACGCCGAGATCGGGCGGGGCGGCATGTCGACCGTCTACAGAGCCTTCGACACGGTGCTCGAACGGCCCGTCGCGATCAAGCTGATGCACCGCGAGATCGCCGCCGACTCCGACCAGCTGGAGCGCTTCAGGCGGGAGGCGCGCTCGGTGGCGCAGCTCAACCACCCGCACGTGGTGACGGTGATCGACGCCGGCGAGGAGGGCGCCCCCGACGGCGCGCAGCCCGGCGACGGCGCTGCGGGCACGCCGTACATCGTGCTCGAGTACGTCGACGGCGAGACGCTCAAGGACGTCATCCGCCGCGAGGGGCCGCTCGAGATCCCACAGGCGCTCGCCTACGCGATCGAGATCGCGCGCGCGCTCGGCGCCGCGCACGAGCGCCAGATCGTGCACCGCGACGTCAAGCCACACAACGTGCTGATCAGTGAGGAAGGCGGCGCCAAGATCACCGACTTCGGGATCGCGCGCTCGCTCGACGAAGAGGGCCTGACGATGGCCGGGCGCGTGCTCGGCACGACCGACTACGTCTCGCCCGAGCAGGCGCTCGGGCAGCCGGTCACGGGGCAGTCCGACCTGTACTCGCTCGGCGTCGTGCTGTTCGAGATGCTCACCGGGCAGGTGCCGTTCCACGCCAGCACGCCGGTGGCGGTCGCGATGAAGCACGTGCGCGAGGACGTCCCCGACGTGCAGCGGCTGCGCCCCGGCATCTCCGCGGCCACGGCGGCGGTGGTCGAGCGCGCGGTCAGCAAGGACCTCACCCGCCGCTACCAGGACGCCGCCAGCATGGTCGCGGACCTCGAGGAGGTGCTCGCTCTCGAGGCCGCGAGATCTGGCCAGGCGACCGGTGAGGTGACGAGCGTGCTGCGCACGCTCCCCGCGCCCACCAGGCGGCGGCTGCCGTGGCGCATGCGCCATCCCGCGCGCTGGGCCCTGTCGCTCGTGCTGCTCGCCGCGATCGTCGCGATCGTGCTCACGATCGCCGCCGGCGAAACGCACCGCGGCGCGGGACAGCCGCCGGACGTCGACGCGCACGCGGGCCTGGAGCCGGTGCAGCTCGGCCAGGCCGCCGCGCGCTCCTACAACCCGTTCGGCACGGGCCCCGAAAACCGCGACCTGATCGGCAACGTCGTCGACGGCGACCCGAGCACCACCTGGAGCACCGAGCAGTACTACGACGAGACGCTGCGCAAGAGCGGCGGCGTCGGCCTCGGCATCTACCTGGACGCCGCGCCGCGGGTGCTGGCGAAGGCGCTCGAGATCCAGACGACCACCCCCGGCTTCGCCGTGCAGGTGTACGCCGCCGACCACATCGACCTCGAACTGCCATACGGCAGCTCGACGCCGCTCGCCGCGCGCGGCTGGCAGGGACCGGTGGGGTCCAGCGCGGACGTGCACAACGGCGAACGCATCGCGCTCGCGCTGGCCGGGAAGGCGCATCGCTACTACCTCGTGTGGCTGACCTCGCTGCCGCCGCACGCGGAGTCGGCGACTATCGCCGAGCTGACGCTGTTCAAATAGCTCCGTGGCGCTGCGTCAGAGGCCGTATACGCGCAGGCGCGCATGGCGCTCGAGCGCCAGCCGGCACAGACGGTCCACCAGCCGCGGGTAGGGGACGCCCGAGGCCGTGAGCAGCTTTGCGTAGACGCTCGTCGGCGTGAAGCCGGGCATCGTGTTCAGCTCGTTGACCAGCACACGCTCGCCGTCGACGAAGAAGTCGACCCGCGCGAGGCCCTCGCAGCCGGCCGCGAGGAACGTCCGCAGCGCCAGCTCGCGGACGTGCTCGCGGGCGCTCGCGGAGATGCCAGCAGGGATCCGCAGCTCCATCCCATCGGGCTCGTACTTCGCGCCGAAGTCGTAGAACTCCCCGGAGAACACGATCTCCCCGGGCTCGAACGCGACCGCCTCCACGCCCGCGCGGCGGCGCTCCTCGGGCATGCCGAGCACGCCGCACTCGATCTCCACGCCGCTCGCCAGCGCCTCGACGATGACCAGGCCGTCGTGGCCAAACGCCTGCTCGATGGAGCCCGCGACGCCATCCCCCGAATCAACCTTGACGATGCCCACCGACGAGCCGAGATGCGCGGGCTTGACGAACACGGGCAGCCCCAGCTCGGCGACCTCCGCCAGCACCTGCTCGCGCTCCGCGACGAAGCGCTCCGCGCGAACGCCCACGTAGTCCACCTGGGGGACGTCCAGCGCGGACATCAGCTGCTTGAACATCACCTTGTCCAGGCACAGCGCGGATGCGGCCACGCCGGAGCCGACGTAGGCGACGTCGAGCGCCTCCAGCAGGCCCTGCACGACGCCGTCCTCGCCATGAGGGCCATGCAGCGCCGGGAACGCCACGTCCACCCCGAGCAGCCCGCCGCCGGGCGAGACGCTCAGCGTCCGCCCGTCGCGGCGCCACACGCCGTCGCGGCCGATCTCCACCCACACGACCTCGTGCCCGGCGCTGGCCAGGCCCTCGCGCACGGCCTGGCCCGAGGACAGCGACACGTCGTGCTCGGAGGAGCGCCCGCCGGCGATCACGGCCACGACCAGCTGCCCGCCGGGCGCGAGGTCCGGCATGTCGACGCCGCCGGTCATCCGGCCGCGGGCGGCTGTGCCGGCGGAGTCGGGGGTGTGGTCGTGGTGGTGCTCGTCGTCGTGGTGGTCGGGGTGGTCGTCGTGGGCGAGCCGAGCATGCCGACGACGAGCGTCACCGTCGTGCCCTTGCGCGCCTGCGTCGCGGCCGCGGGCGTCTGTTCGAGCACCACGCCGACCTGCGCCGGTTCGCTCGTGGCGCGCAGTTGCACCGTGGACTTCAGGTGGGCCTGCTTGAGCGCGGCCGTGGCCGCCACTTCGGTCGCGCCCACGACGTTCGGGACTTCGACTTCCTTGGGCGCCTGCGCGACCGTCAGTTCGACCTTCGTGCCCGCCTTCACCGAGCTGCCGGTGGTCGGCGACTGCGCGAGCACGGTGCCCGCGGGCTGCGAGCCGGAGACCTTCTTGGTGACCGTGCCCACGCCCAGTTCGTCGTTGGTGAGCGTCGCTTCGGCTGCTTCCAGCGTCTGCCCGGTCACGTCGGGCACGTGCACGGGCGCAGGGCCGCTGGAGACGACCAGCGTGATCACGCGGCCTTCCTGGACCTCCGTTTCGGCGGGCGGCTCGGTGGCGATCACGCGTCCCGCTTCGACCGTCTTGGAGGCTTCCGTCTTCGTCTTCGTCTTCAGGTGGGCTTTGTGCAGCCGTGCCTCGGCCTGCGCGGCGGTGAGATTGGTGACGTCGGTCAGCGGCACGTTGGCGGGGCCCTCCGAGACGACGATGCCGACGCGCGAGCCCTTCTTCGCGGCGCTCCCCGCGGCCGGCGTCTGACGGATCACGAGACCGCTGGAGAAGCTCACGCTGGGAGCCAGCGAGGGTTCGGGGTTCAGGCCGACGGCGCGCAGCCTGGCTCCGGCGGCCTGTTCGCTGAGGCCGGTGACGCTCGGCACGGTCACCGACTTGACCGGTGCGCCCAGCAGCACCACCGCCGCCACGACGGCGGCCGCGACCAGCACGATCGCGAGCGCCCACAGCAGCGCGCGCTGCCAGCCGGGGCGCCGCTGCCCGTCCGCCGGCACGCCGCCCTCCAGCTCGTACTGCCCGGTCCCCGGCTGCGCGAGCAGCAGCGAGCCGGCGCCCGCGCGGGGCGGCGGCTGAACGTGGTGCGGCGGGCCGTCGGGGAGAACTGCTGTCGCGCCCGAGAGCGCCGGCAGCAGCTGGCGCTCGCGCTCCAGCGCCGCGATCAGCTCGTCGGCGTCCGCATAGCGGTGCGCCGGGTCCTTCGCCAGCGCGCGCAGCACGACCGCGTCCAGCGAGAACGGAAGCGCGGGGTTGAGCGCGCTCGGCTCCTGCGGCTCGGCGGAGACCTGCTTGAAGGCGATCGCCACCGCCGTCTCGCCCTCGAACGGGACCGCGCCGGTGAGCAGCTCGTACAGGATCACGCCGATCGAGTACAGGTCCGAGGCGGCGCTCACGACGAGCCCCTGCGCCTGCTCGGGGGACAGATATTGGGCGGTGCCCATGATCGAGCCGGTCAGCGTCATGTCCGAGGCGCCCGCGCGCGCGATCCCGAAGTCGGTGACGCGCGCGCGCCCCTCTTCGTCGAGGATCACGTTGTGCGGCTTCAGGTCGCGGTGGATGACGCCGCGGCGGTGCGCGAAGCGCGCCGCGCGCAGGATCTGCACGACGATCTCGATCGCCGTCGCGGGATCGAGCGCGCCCTGCTCGCGCACGAGCTCCTTCAGCGTGCGCCCGGCCACGTACTCCATCGCGATGTAGTACGTGCCGTTCCACTCGCCGCGGTCGAAGATCGCGACGATGTTCGGGTGCGACAGCGCCGCCGCGCTCGAGGCCTCCCGGCGGAAGCGCTCGACGAACTCCTGGTCTTCGGCGAAGTGGTGGTGAAGCACCTTCACGGCGACGTCCCGGCCCAGCTGCTGGTCCTGGGCGAGGTACACGTCGGCCATGCCGCCCGAGCCCAGGCGCGAGACGACGCGGTAGCGGCCGTCGATGATCGTCCCCGGATCGATCATGGCGCGTGCCTCAGCAGGTTTTCGATCACCGCGCGCGCAACCGGCGCAGCGAACGTCGCGCCTTCGCCCGGCACCGCCTTGAGCGTCACCGCGACCGCGACCGTGGGGTCGGCGGCGGGCGCGAAGGCGATGAACCACACGTTGTTGATCGAGTTGCCGAACTGCGTCTCCGCCGTGCCCGTCTTGCCCGCCACCTGGACTCCGGGGATCGCCGCGGCAGTGCCCGTGCCTTCCTTGACGACCGCTTCCATCATCGTCCTCACCGCCGACGCGGTCGACGGCTTCATCACGGCCGACTGCACGCGCGGCGAGACCGTCTGCACGGTGCGCCCTTCCGAGTCGACGATCCGCTGCGTCAGATGCGGCACCATCAGCGTGCCGTGGTTGCCCACCGCGGCGGCGACCTCCGCCATCTGCAGCGGCGTGACCGCGAGTTTGTCCTGCCCGATGCCCATGCGCCCGACGTCGACCGACGGGCTCGTCGGCGGCACGATGCTTTCGCCGTCGTGCTCGCCGCTCGCGGACATCTCGTCGGCGGGGTAGTCCAACTGCGGCTTGCGGTCGAAGCCGAAGCGTTCCATGTAGCGGCCCAGCGTGCGCTTGCCGACGTGCTCGGCGACCTGCGCGTACACGGTGTTGACGGAATGGGCGAGCGCGTAGGAGAGCGTGATCGGCCCGAAGCTCTCGCCGTTGTCGTTCTGCAGCAGCTTGCCCGACACGACGATCCCGTTGCGCCCGTTCACGACCGATTCGGGGGTATACTCGCCGGTGTCGATCGCCGCGGTGGCGGTGACGATCTTGAACGTCGAGCCGGGGGCGTAGCCGAACTGGGTGGCGCGGTTCAGTTCCGAGCGCGTCGGCGGGCTCGCGTTCATCTGGCGCTGCTGCGCCAGGCGGGCCGCCGGCGAGCGCAGCGCGTTGGGGTTGTAGCTGGGCGAGGAGGCCATCACCTCGACCGCGCCGCTGCGCGGTTCCAGCGCCACGACCGCGCCTTCGTGTTCGCCCAGCGCTGCGCGCGCGACCCGCTGCGCGCTCGGGTCGAGCGTCGTGATCACCTTCTCGCCCCGCGGTTCCTTGCCCTGCAGCTGGTCGAGCACGCTCTGCAGGTTCGTGCCGTTCTGCCCGTTCAGGCCCTTGTTGCGGTAGCGCTCCACGCCCGCGCTGCCGAGGTCGGGGACGACGTAGTCGAAGCCGATCGGCTGAGCGAACAGCTCACCCGTCGGGTAGACCCGCTGGTAGATGCCTTCCGCCCCGCGCACGCTGCGCGCCAGCACCGTGCCGTCCGCCGCCAGGATCGGGCCGCGTTCGATCCGCTCCTGCTCCAGCAGCGCGCGTTTGTTGAGCGGATCTTCGCGCAGCGAGGAGGCTTCGAAGATCGTCCAGCGCGAGGTGAACGCGACCAGCAGCGCGAACAGCAGCGCCACGAGCCCGTACAGGCGCACGATCGGGCGGTTCATCAGACCCGCCTCATTCGAGCTGTTCCCGTTCGAGGCTGCGGATCAGCGAGGCGGCGTCCGCTTCCGAGCGCAGCGAGTGGTCCAGCAGCGTGCGGCGTCTCTCCGGCGTGAGCGTCGAGGCGCCGACGCCGGAGACGTACTGGCTGCTGTACAGCGTCAGGCTGCCCGGCAGCTTGTACGGCAGCCCCTCGTACATCGTGACGAGGCCGCGGCTGTTGGTGCCGATGAAGTACACCGACTGCAGCGCCAGATAGGCGGCGGAGCCGAGCAGCCCGAGCACGGCCAGCAGGAACACGAGCGTGCCCGCGCGGCGGATGCGTGCACGACTGTGCGGCGCCGACTCCCGCGCCGGCAACCGAGGCGACCGGCGCGGCGTCGGAGGCGACGACACGGCCGGCATGCCGACGATCGTCGCGTGCTCCGCGTCCACGGGCGCGGGGGCGAGCTGCACGTCCTCGAGCCGGATCAGCACGACCGTGATGTTGTCGCGGCCGCCGGCCTGGTTAGCGGCCGCGATCAGCGCCTCGCCGGCGTCGTGCAGGCGCTCGTGCGCGAGCAGCGCGGCCGCGATCTGCTCCTCGGAGATCATCGTCGTGAGCCCGTCGCTGCACAGCAGGTACACGTCGCCGGGGCGCGCCTGGAACGAGCGCGTGTCGACCTCGACGACGCTCTCGGGCCCGAGCGCGCGCGTGATCACCGAGCGCTGCGGGTGCTCGACGGCTTCCTCGGGCGTGAGCCGGCCCTGGCGCATCAGCTCGTCCACGAGCGAGTGGTCGTCGGTCAGGCGCAGCAGCTGGCCGTCGCGCAGGCAGTAGGCGCGGCTGTCGCCGACGTGCGCGATCGCGACCTCCTGCTCGCCGACGTACACGGCGGTGAGCGTCGTGCCCATCCCCGCCTGCTCGGCGTTCGCGCGCGAGAGCTCGTGGATGCGCGCGTTGGCGTCGCGCGCGAGCGCGGCCAGCTCGAGCTCCGGGTGCGAGGTCTCGGGCAGGCCCGGCTGGAAGGACTCGACGGCGATCCGCGAGGCGACCTCGCCGGCCTGCGCGCCGCCCATCCCGTCGGCGACCACGAACAGCGGCGCGCGCGCGAGCAGCGAGTCCTCGTTGGCGCGCCGCTGGCGCCCCGTGTCGCTACCGGCATATTGCTCGGCCACGCGCAGCACGTCACTCGCCCCCGGTCATGTCAGTCGACCTCGAACGTGAATTCGCTGTCGCCGATACGCACCCTGTCGCCGGGATGCAGCGGCCTGGGCGTCTGCAGCAGCTCCTCGTTGAGGTAGGTGCCGTTGGTCGAGCCGAGGTCTTCGATGACGACTATGTTGCCCTGCTCGTACACGCGCGCGTGGCGCGAGGAGGCGAACGGGTCCTCGAGCCTGATCTCGGCGTGGTCGCCGCGGCCGAGCACGAGGTCGCCGTCGAGGTCGTAGATCATGCCCGGGTCGTGGCCGGGGGCACGCTCGATCACCAGCCGCGGCGACTGCTGGCGGGCGCCGGCGGTGCCAAGCGTGGAGGCCGAGTGCATGCCGGTGGCGTCCTGCGGGATCGATCCGCGCGCGGGCTGCGCCGGCCCGGCCTCGCCTGCGGCCGCGCCGCGCCGCAGGTCGCTGCGCGCGCTGCGCGCGATCCACAGCAGGAACAGGTACATGACGGCGAGGAACCCGAACTTGAGCGCGACGGACACGGGGGCGAGCGTGTTCATGCGAGTTCGAAGACGAGCTCCGTCGAGCCGAGCTCGACGCGATCGCCGGAGCGCAGCAGCTGCACGCCCCTGACCTGCGCGCCGTTGACGCGCACGCCGTTGGTCGAGCCGAGGTCGGCGACCGTCCAGCCATCGGGCCCCGGACGCAGCTCGGCGTGCTGTCGCGAGATCCCGGCGTCGTCGAGCACCACGTCGCAGTCGCGGCTGCGCCCCACGGTGCCACCACCGGGCGGCACGAGCAGCCGCCGGCCGCCGACGGCCAGCAGCACGCGCTCCGGCGGCCGGCGCGCGTGCACGTCCTCGACGGCTTCGCGAACGCGCGCGGAGCTGCTGTAGATCATCGTCTGACCGTGCTCCTGTTCGAGTGGCGGCTGGGGCGAGCGCGACGGGGCCTGGGCCGGGTCGTGCTGCTCATCCTGGCCTTCGGCCCGGACCAACCGCGCCTGGATGCCGAATTCGCCGAGCGACAGGCGCTCGTCGGTGTGGAACGTGATGTGCGGCGGCGAGGCCAGGATCAGGTCCTCGCGCCGCGCGTGCTCCAGCAGATACGCGCACAGCTCGTCGATCACCTCGTGCTCGACGCCTTCGTAGCGGTCGCGGTCGCTCTGGGAGAGCCATACGGCGTACTCGTTGGGCACGTACACGCGCGAGACCGACACGGTGCGATGCGCGTCCATCTCGCGGGCGAGCTTGCGCGCGAGCTCCATCGGGCGGACCTCCGTGCGGAACAGCCGCCCGAAGGTGCCCTCGACGAGGTTGGCGATCATTGTCTCGACGCTCTTGAGCGGGTTCATCGGTGGGGGTGTGTGGGGGCGTTGATCGAGCGCGACGGATCGACCGGCAGCCGGGAGCCATGCTACGCACCCGCACGCGGGAGCTGTCTCTACAACGCTAGACGGGACCGCGCAGCGCGCGTGCGGCGACGGCGACGAGCGCACCCAGGATCGCGCCGAGTATGGCACCGCGCGGGCTCGGGTGGACCGCGTGCGCACCGAGGCCCGCGTCGAGCATTGGCGCGGCGGCGGCGAGCGCCGCCGACCACACGGTGGCGGCGACGAGGTCGCGAACGGCGCTGCGTCCGCGCACCAGCCACGGCAGCGCGAGCGCGCCGAGCGCCCACAGCAGCGCGCCGAGAAGCACGCCGAGCGCGAGCGCGGGCGCGACCACGTGCGTGGCGGCGAGGCTCAGCGAGCCCTCCCATTCGGGGCGGGCCGGCGTTCCGGCAGGCACGGGCAGCCACAGCCGGCGGTCGAGCAGCGGCCCGGCGAGCGTCAGCCACCAGTACCCGAGCGCGCCCAGCATCGCGCGCTGGCGCCAGCCGCGCGCCTGGCCCGCGAGCGCTGGGAACGCGCCCGCGAGGCCGGCGAGGCCCAGCGTCGGCGCGAGCGCGCACGCCAGCCAGCCGGCGCCCACGCGCGTGTCTCCGCGCTCGCCCGGCAGCAGCGCCAGCGGCGCGAACGCGGCGAGCGCGAGCAACGCGACGCCCGGATGGCCGATGACGGCCTGCCAGCAGACCACGATCGCGGCGGCGGCCAGCCACGCGCCACGCGCCACGCGGATGCCGCGGCGCGGCGCGGCATCCGGGGCGGGGTCGAGCGCGACGGCGGGGCGCTCGGCCGTGTCGTGCGGGCGCGGACGCACCGCTTCGCGCGGACGCACCGCTTCGCGCGGGCGCGAACGTCCCAGCCCGCGCTCGAGCGCCTCCTCGAGCGCTAGGCGCAGGTGCTCGAGCGTGCCGCGGCTGTCGGGCGCCGGGGCGAGCGCGCGGTCGAGCGCGTGTGTGAGCGAGGCGGGCAGGTCCCGGCGAGCGCGAGCGAGCGGCGGCAGCGGACGGCCGATGCGACGCACGGTCGCCGCGGGGGTGGCGCCGCGCACGGGGTTGAAGCCGCACAGCGCCTCGTAGAGCACGAGCGACAGCGAGTACAGGTCGGCCGGCTCTCCCACCTCGTCCCCGTCGCTCTGCTCGGGCGCCATGTACGCGAGCGTGCCGAGCACGTCGCCGGTGCGCGTGAGCGCCTCCTCGCCAACGAGGCTGGCGCCGCCGAAGTCGGTGAGCTTGGCCGCGGCGATCAGCGCCCGCGGCGCCGGTCCGCGGTCCGCGGGCGGGTGCGGCACGAGCACGTTCTGCGGCTTGATGTCGCGGTGGATCACCCCGCGCGCGTGCGCGTGCCCGAGCGCGCTCGCCAGCGCGAGGCCGATCTCGAGCACCTCCTCGTCGGCGAGCGCCTCCTGCGCGATCAGCCGCGCGAGCGTGTCGCCCTCGACCAACTCGGAGATCAGGTAGAAGGCGCCGTCCTGGCTGCACGCCTCGTACAGCGCGACGATCGCGGGGTGCGCGAGGCGCGCCGCGGCGAGCGCCTCGCGCGTCGCGCGCTCAGTGTCGCCGTCCGGCCCCAGCCACACGCGCTTGACCGCCACCTCGCGATGCAGCAGCTCGTCGTGGGCACGCCAGACGACGCCGAAGCCGCCGCTGCCCAGCTGCTCGAGCAGCCGATAGCGGCCGCGCACCAGCTCCTGCTCGCCGGGCTGCCCACCGGACTGAGCGATCCTGTGCCGAGCAGGCTCCGCCCCGGGTTCGCCTGCGCGGCGATCCGCCTGAACGAGGGTGTGTGAGGACTCCACCGGCTCCCGCGTTCGCCGCCGTGCGGCCGCGTCCCTGCCGCGAAAGGCAGGAAAAGTCGCTCTGACCGAGAAGTTGCAATCTCGCGAGGGGAGCGGAGGCCAGTCATACTGCCCCCTTCGTAAAGCCCCTGCAAAGGAGCGGTTGACTTTGTCGTTCTTCGACGATGACGAGGAGACAGCACCTCGACCGTCACCCAGAGCACCACGACGCTCGCCGGCCGGCGCCCGACCCGCTGCCGCGTCACCGCGACGGCCGCGGCCGCGACGGCCGCAGCACGCCGGCGCGTCGGGGGCCGACCAGCACACGCTGATGGTGCGCCGCCGCTGGGCGGCGGGCGCGGCGGTGGTGCTGCTGATCGTGATCGTGCTGGTCATCAACAGCTGCGTGAAAAGCGAAAAACAGCAGGCGCTGAAGACCTACAACCGCGAAGTCAGCGCGCTCGCGCAGGAATCGGACGCGCAGGTCTCGCACCCGCTGTTCGTGGCGCTGACCGACTCCTCGACCAAGTCCGCGCTGGACGTGGAGCAGCAGGTCGACGAACTGCTCAAGCAGGCGCAGAGCATCGCCACGCACGCCAAGGGCCTGAGCGCGCCGGGCGGAATGGCGGCGGCGCAGCAGGATCTGCTGCTGGCGCTGGACCTGCGCGTGGAAGGCATGACGAAGCTGGCGGCGCTGGTGCCCACCGCGCTGGGCGGGCAGGCGAAAGCAGCGAGCACGAAGATCGCAGGCGACATGGAGATCTTCCTCGCCTCCGACGTCATCTACTCGCAGCGGGTCGCGCCGCTGATCCAGCAGACGCTGAGCAACGCCGGCATCACGGGCCTGACGACGACGAGCACGCGCTTCACGCCGAATGTGGGCTGGCTCGAACCGGCGACGGTGCTCGCGCGCATCACCGGGCAGGCGAGCGGCGGCTCGTCCTCCTCTCAGACCGGGCTGGCGCCCGGCACGCACGGCAGCGCGCTGATCGGTGTGAGCGTGGGCACGACGGCGCTCGAAGCCGAACCGACGATCAACCACATCGGCGGGGGCGGCAACCCGACGTTCACGGTGACGGTGGAAGACAGCGGCGAAAATCAGGAGACCGACGTGAAGGTCGACATCACGGTGACCGCGGCGGGCAAGCAGTACAAGGCCTCGCGCGTGATCAACTCGATGCAGGCCGGAAGCAAGACGAACGTCGAACTCCCCGTCAGCAACCTGCCGGTGGGCCAGCCGGCGAAGGTGGAAGTCGAAGTCGAGAAGGTGCCCGGCGAGACGGACATGGAAAACAACAAGAGCAGCTTCCTGACGATCCTGGGCGAATAGGGCGGGGCTGCGCCGCGCCGGCCGGGACCGACCGACCGGGGTCCCGGCGACTGCGCCAGCGGCTAACTTGTGGCGATGGCCGCGTCGATCACCGACACCCAGGGAATCGTCGCGCTGGCGGCTGGCGCGCTGGCGCTCGTGGCGCTCGTGGCGTGCGGCGCGCTCGCGCTGGGCATGCGCCGGCTGCGACGGGCGCAGCGGCGCGTGCTGGGCGACGGGCGCGAGCAGGACCTCGTCGCGCACGCGGCCGCGCTGCAGGACGCGTTCGCGGAGCTGCATTCCTACATGCAGGACACGGCGGCGCGCCTGGACGCGCGTCTCGCGGCCGTGGAGACGGCGCTGCGGGGGCGGATCGCGCACCGCGCGCTGGTGCGCTACGACGCGTACAACGAGCTGTCGGGGCACCAATCGATGTCGATCGCGCTGCTCGACGACGAACGCTCGGGCATCGTGCTGTCGTGCATCCACCATCGCGACCAGGCGCGCGTGTATGGCAAGCAGGTGTACGACGGGCGCGGCGAGCTGGAGCTCTCGCCCGAGGAGGCCGAGGCGGTGCGCCTGGCGCTCGAACCCCGTGGGTGAGCTCCCGCGCGTCGGCTACCTGGGACCAGAGGGGACCTTCACCGAGGAGGCGCTGCTGTCGAGCGCCGTCGAGGGCGCCGTCGAGCCGGTGGCGCAGACGAGCATCTACGACACCGTGATGGCGCTGCGCCGCGGCGAGGTTCGCTGGGCGATCGTGCCGATCGAGAACTCGCTGGAGGGCTCCATCAACGTGACGCTCGACCTGCTCGCGGGGGAGGCAAGCGACGTCGAGATCGTGGGCGAGGCGCTGCTGCGCATCAGCCACGCGCTGATCGCTCCGGAGGACGCGCCGCTGGAGGAGATCGACACCGTGATCACGCATCCGCAGGTCCCGGGGCAATGCACGCGGTTCCTGCGCGAGGAGCTGGCGGGCGCGCGCGCGCTGGCGGCCAGCTCGACCGCGGAGGCGGTGCGAACGGTGCTCGTCGAGGGACGACGCGGGCAGGCCGCGATCGGCACGGAGCTCGCCGCGCGGATCTACGGCGGCACGATCGTCCGGGCTCACATCGAGGACCGCGAGGACAACGAAACGCGGTTCGTGTGGCTGGCGAATGCGACCCCAGGCTCGGGCTCGGCGACGCTCGAGCGCCCGCCGCTGCGCGATGCGGACATCGGCGAGTGGAAGACATCGCTCGTGTTCTGGGGCGCGGGCGCCGAGCGGCCCGGCTGGCTGGTGCGCTGCCTGGACGGCTTGGCGCGCCGCGAGATCAACCTGACGAAGATCGAGTCGCGGCCGCGGCGGGAGGGCCTTGGCAGCTACATGTTCTTCGCGGACCTCGCCCGCCGGGCCGACGATCCGCAGGTCGCGGAGGCGCTCGCCGAGATCCGCGGGGTGTGCCAGCAGGTGCTGGTGCTCGGCTCCTACGCCGCCGCGCGGCGACCCGCGTAGAGAGGGCCCTCGGCCGTTCGTGCGCGGCCGGTGCCGCGTGCGGCTGGCGCCGCCGCTAGACTGCGGCCCTGGATATGGAGTGCACAGTCCCACCCGAGCCGGTGGGGTCCGTGCCGCCCTCAGAGCACCAGCGGCACGGACCTGGCACGTCGCCTGTGACGGCGATGGGCGGCCGGGTGCTCGTCTTGAACGCCACGTATGAGCCGATAAACGTGTGCACGGTGCGCCGCGCGGTGGTGCTGCTGCTGAAGGAGAAGGCGGAGTTGGTCGAGCGTGGGCGCTGGGAGCTGCACTCGGAGAGCTCGACGCTGGCGCGCCCGGTGGTGATCCGTCTGGTCAGCTACGTGAACGTGCCACGCGACGCGCACAGGCGCAAGATCACGCGGCGCGCGGTGTTCGCCAGAGACAGCTGGACGTGCCAGTACTGCGGATCGCGCTCCAACCTCACGGTCGACCACGTGATCCCGCGCTCCAAGGGCGGCACCTCCAGCTGGGAGAACATCGTCGCGTCGTGCGCGCCCTGCAACAGGCGCAAGGGCGACCGTCTGCCGCGACAGGCGGGGATGCACCCGCGGCGCGCTCCGCGCACACCGCGCGCGGAGATCTTCATCCACGTCGCCAGCCCGACGATCCCGACGGCGTGGCTGGCGTACCTGCCGCAAGCTGCCTGAGCGACGAAGGGCGCCCCCGACGGGACGCCCTTCGCCAGCTGCTCTGACTGGAAAGACCGAGACGACAAAAGGCGGCCGGAGGGACCAGAGCCGGCAGGCGTCTCGGGGTGTCCCGGGTTGGATTCCGCTGACCGGTTCGGGGACGCTCGCGGAGCGAGTGTCTACCGGTCCGGTCGGCCAGCCTCCCGACCTAGCGGCCGGTCACCTCCAGGGTCCCGTAAGAACTGTCACTCAACGTTTGGACCACCTCCTTTCTCTGGTCCAGCCAGAGTAGCGAACGCGGATGACATGCGCCGCAGGAGGTGCGCGCGCCCTGTGGGCTCACGGGATGATGACGCCGAACTCCTGCGCGTAGGTCGCGCCGGGCGAGCCTGGTGCGAGCGATTCGGGCACGGCTGGCGTGATCGCGATCCCGGTTTCGACGTACTGCGATTCGAGGATGTTGGCGAGGTGCCCCGGCGAGGCGATCCACGCGGCCACGATCGCCTGCGGGGTCGACAGCTGGTAGGTGCCCCATGCGAGGTTCTCGCCGATCACGTAGCCGACGCTCGTGCTCGGGATGTAGCCGGTGCCGCGGATGCGGTCGACGGGCGTCTCGCCGCTGGGGGAGACGTGAGCGAAGTAGTCGTCGGCGATGAGTTCCTGTGCGTGACTTCCAGCGGCAGCTTCGAGCTCGGGGTTGGCGACCAGCGGGTTCTCGCCGTCTTCCGCGCGCTTGCGGTTGATCAGGCACAGGACCGCGCCGCGGACGAGCTCGAGGTTGCCGGCTTCGGGGGTGAGTTCGGTGTTCTGACAGGGGGTGGCGAGCGCCTCTGCGATCGTCGCGTCGGTGCGCTGGACGGAGGCTGCGGTCGAAGTGGCGCTGCTCGATTCGGGCTTGGCGACGGGAACCGTGCCCCTGGTCCTGGTGCGCAGCGGCTTCACGGGACGGACCTTGCTCGGGTGGGACTTCGGGCCCTTCGCCCTGTCTCTGACGCGCAGGCTGTGGTTGCGCGCGCGGCATGCGCGCCGCGAGGCGCGTGTCGAGCTCCGCTTGGCGCAGCTGGCGTGCGCGTGAGCGGCGACGACGGCTTTAGGGGCGGTCTGGGGGGCGGCGAGAGCTGGTGAGGCGCCGAAGGCGAGGGCGGCGGAGGCGAGGGTCGCGAGGGCTGTTGCTGAGAGGCTTCGGGGTATCACCCTCTGCCTGTCGGACGGTCATCGAGTCACTTTGAGCAAGCGCAGGCGATTCTGGACGGTTGGGAGGCGCCGGCGCGGAACTCTGCGTGGTTGGTGCATGGCAGGCCCGGAGTTCGAGCAGCGGCAACGGGGCGGACTACTGACCCGGGGCGTCGTCCTCGACGGCGGCCTGGCCAGCATCCTCGGGCGCAACCGGGGCGTCGTCCTCGATGGCGACGTCGTCGGGCGGATCCGGAGCCCCATCCTCTCCGGCGTCGATGACCAGCGCGACAGCGCTGACGACGTCGTCGTCCTTGAGGTTCATCACGCGCACGCCGGTGGCCGAGCGGCCCTGCTGGGAGATGCCGGCGACGGCGGTGCGCTGCACCATGCCGCCGACGCTGATGAACACGAGCTCCTGGTGCTCGCGCACCACGAGCGCGCCCGCGAGCGCGCCCTTCTGCTCGGTGAGGCCGATCGTCTTGACGCCTTTGGCGCCGCGGTTGGTCTTGCGGTACTGCGCGATCTGGGTGCGCTTGCCGTAGCCGTTCTCGGTGACGACGAGCAGGTCCATGTCGTCGCGGGCGACGTCCATCGCAATAACGCGACCGGTCTTGCCGACGTCCATGCCGCGAACGCCTGTGGTGTCGCGGCCCATCGAGCGCGCGTCGGACTCGGCAAAGCGCACGGTCAGCCCGGCGCGCGAGACCATGATCACCTCGTCACCCGGATCGACCGCGCGCACCGCGAGTAGCTCGTCGTCGTCGCGGATGTTGATCGCGATGATGCCGTCGGCTTTGATCGGCGTGTTGTAGGACTGCAGCTCGGTCTTCTTGACGGTGCCGTTGCGCGTCGCGAACACGAGGTACTGGGTCTCGGTGAAGTCGCGCGTGGAGACGACCGCCTGGATCCGCTCGCCCTCGCGCAGCGGCAGGATGTTGACGAGCGCGCGCCCCTTGGCGGTGCGCTGCGCCTCCGGCAGCTCGTAGACCTTCGAGCGATACACCTTGCCGCGGTTGGAGAAGAACAGCAGGTAGTCGTGCGAAGAGCACACGAACAGGTGCTCGATGAAGTCTCCGTCCTTCATATCCATCCCCGTGACACCGCGCCCGCCGCGCTGCTGCTGGCGATAGGTTGCGAGCGGCAGCGACTTGATGTAGCCGGTCTGCGTGATCGTGATCACCATCTGCTGGTCGGCGATCAGGTCCTCGATGTCGATCTCGTCCTCGGAGTGGCTGATCTCGGTGCGCCGCTCGTCGCCGAAGCGCTCGGAGATCTCCGCGAGCTCTTCCTTGATGACGGCCAGCACGCGGCCCTCGTCGCCGAGGATCGCGCGCAGCTCGGCGATCCGCTCGCTCACGTCGGCGTGCTCCTGTTTGATGCCGTCGGCCTCCAGCGCGGTGAGCTGGGAGAGGCGCAGGTCGAGGATCGCGGTCGCCTGGATCGCGCTGAGCTCGAAGCGCGCGACCAGCTGCTCGCGCGCGCTGTCGCGGTCGCGGGAGCCGCGGATCAGCGCGATGATCTCGTCGAGGTGCTCGAGCGCGATCAGCAGCCCCTCGAGGATGTGCGCGCGCGCCTCCTTCTCGGACAGCTCGTGCTTGGTGCGGCGCACGATCACTTCGCGCTGGTGGGCGACGTAGTTATGGATCATCGCCCGCAGGTCGAGCGTGCGCGGCACGTTGTCGACGAGCGCCACCATGTTCACGCCGAACGTGCTCTGCATCGGCGTGTGCTTGTAGAGCTTGTTGAGCACCACCTTCGGGATCGCGTCGCGCTTGAGCTCGATCACGAGGCGCATGCCGCGCTTGTCGGAGTGGTCCTCGAGGTTCGCGATCTCGGAGATCTTCTTGTCGCGCACGAGGTCCGCGATCTTCTCGATCAGGCCGCCCTGGCCGCCCTTCTTGACCATGAACGGCAGCTCCGTGACGACCAGCGCCTCCTTGCCCTGTTTGAGCGGCTCGACGTGCACGCGCGCCTGGATTCGCACGCGCCCGCGGCCCGTCTCATACGCGTCCTTGATCCCCGCGCGCCCCAGGATGATCCCGCCCGTCGGGAAGTCGGGGCCCGTGATGTGGCGCATCAGGCCCTCGACCTCCAGCTCGGGGTCGTCTATGTAGGCGATCGTCGCGTCGATCACCTCGCGCAGGTTGTGCGGTGGGATGTTCGTCGCCATGCCGACGGCGATCCCCGAGGAGCCGTTGACGAGCAGGTTCGGGAAGCGCGAGGGGAGCACCAGCGGTTCGCGCTTGGAGCCATCGTAATTCGGCACGAAGTCGACCGTGTCCATGTCGAGATCGCGCAGCATCTCGGTGGCGGTGCGGGCGAGGCGGGCCTCGGTGTTGTGGCTCACGAACCCGTTTGTGAGGAACGAGTGATCGTCAGTCTCCACGCGCAGCGAGTAGACAGGCTGGACGCCAGCCGGGTCGATCGACGCGACCTTGGCGTAGTAGTACTCGCCGCTCACGAGCGGCTGGATGACGTCCCTCACCTCTTGTGAAGAGATCCGCTCGAGGATCGCCGTCGACCCGCTCTCCCAGCGCTCGATGCGATCGACGTTGTGACGCCTGAGCCAGTCTCGATCCGTGTATGTGGTGGCGCCCTCGGCGCGAACATAGCCGGCGACGTGCGGGACATGGTCGTGGCTGAGCGCGCGACTCGTGTGCGGTATCTGAGTCAGGACCCGCTCGAGCTTCTCCTGCTTGACACCAAAGAAGCCCACTCGCTCGGCGAACAACCGTGCATCGCGCCGGTTCGTGATCACCACCTTGATCTCTCCGCGGGCCGAGACACTGAGCCGCGAGACCACGCCGAACTCGAGCAGCAGCTGTTGGACACCCCTTGCCAGCTCGGGGCTGCGTGTCGAGTACGAGACCTGGATCGTGCTCCTGGGCAGCATCGAGCAGGAACCATCTCCCTCGAAGAGAGCCTGGAGAAATACGCGCTTGAGGCCGTTGCCGGCAGACCACACGAACTCGGGCACCCGCTTGTGCTCGCTCGTCAGTCCCTCCATCTCGGCGAGCGGAGTGGCTCGAAGAGCGGCGAGATTCTGGATGTCCAGCTCGTGGCAGAGACTTCCCGATGCAATCGTCCGGGAGTAGACGTAACGCGCTCCGCCCACGACCGTGTCGTACGCATCGAGGACAGCGCTGAAGAAGCTCTCATCAACATTGTTGAAGCCGGCGCGCCTGTCGCTGAACCAGCCCTCGGATACGAACGCGCCAGACAGCAGACCGAGCATGCGTGTGTGTTCGTCGGGTGGCGCCTGCACAGGGCTGGCCGAGCGGTGGATCAGCACCCGGTCGTCGGGGGAGATCTCCTCGAGCAGCTTCCACAAGAGCAGCGGCACGCCCGCCATGTCCACGATGCAGAGCACGGGGTGGTTCATCGTGCCGGTGACCTCGTAGCCCTCGCTCGTGCGAAGACGGAGCGTCGGATGCTCACCGGAGTGGAACAGCGTGGACGCGCGTACCGGACGGCCGAGGCGGTCGAGCACCTCAATGTCGAGCGGGCTGTCGGAGTTGGCCGCGACACCGGGGACGAGCGAATCGATACGTACGGTGCCGTCCGCGGTGCGAACCCGGGTATCGCCAGTTACGCAGTACCTCATCGCGGCAGCCGGGTCGTCGTCGATCGAGCCGAAGTTGCCCTGGCCGTCGACGAGCTGGTAGCGCATCGAGAACTCCTGCGCCATGCGCACGAGCGTGTCGTAGATGGCGGAGTCGCCGTGGGGGTGGTACTTGCCCATCACCTCGCCGACGATCAGCGCGCACTTGGAGTACGAGCGGTTGGGGCTGAGCCCGAGCTCGTTCATCGCGTACAGCACGCGGCGGTGGACGGGCTTGAGCCCGTCGCGCACGTCGGGCAGGGCGCGCCCGACGATCACCGACATCGCGTAGTCGAGGTACGCGGTGCGCATCTCCTCCTCGAGCGCGCGCGGTTCGATGTTGCCTCCGCCGATCACGTCAGCCGATGCCACTGCTCACCCCCTGTGTGGTGACGTCACTACCCAGCGCATCAGACATCTAGGTTGGCCACCGCCCTTGCGTTGTCCTCGATGAAGGCTCTGCGGGGCTCGACCTGGTCGCCCATCAGCATCGAGAAGATGCGGTCGGCGGCGAACGCATCCTCGAGCGTGACCTGCGCGAGCGTGCGCGTGGCCGGCGACATCGTGGTTTCGCCGAGCTGGTCGGCGTTCATCTCGCCGAGTCCCTTGAAGCGCTGGAGTTTGATGCCCTTCTGCGCGACGGTCAGGACGGCTTCGTGGAGCGCTTCGAAGGTCGCGGCGCTCTCCTGGGCGTCACCGAGGCTGATGACGAACGGGGGGCTGCCGACGAGCTCGATCAGCTGGGAGTGCACGCGCGCCAGCTGTCGGTATTCCTGGGAGTCGAACAGGTCGCGCTTGATCGTGTGGGTGCGCGCGAAGCCGGTCTTGGTTTCGACTGCCTTGACGCGAATGGCGATCGGGTCCTGGTCGACGACATCGGCGAGGTGCGCGTCGCCGGCCTCGCTGGCGCGCGCGAGCCACTCGATCGCCGCGTCGACGCTCATGACCTGCTCGCCGAGCAGCGATGACTCCTCGAGGAACTGCACGACGTCGTGACCGTAGTGACCGCGCAGCGACAGAGACCAGCCCTCGTACTGCTTCAGCAGTCGCGAGAACCGCTGCCAGCGCGTCTCGGTGAGCTTCAGCTGCGTGCCGTGGCGGTCGAAGATCTCGATCTTCTCCCACTTGTCCGACAACAGGATCTCCTCGAGCTCGGAGTCCTTCTCGATGTAGCGCTCGCGCGAACCCTGCTTGAGCTTGTAAAGCGGCGGCTTGGCGATGTAGACGTAGCCGGCCTCGATCAGCTCCTGCATCTCGCGGAACAGCAGCGTCAGAACTAGCGTGCGGATGTGGGCGCCGTCAACATCCGCGTCCGTCATCAGCACCACCTTGTGATACCGCGCGTTCTCGATGTTGAATTCGTCGCGCACGCCGGTGCCGATCGCGGTGATCAGCGCCTGGATCTCGGTGTTCTGAAGCACCTTGTCGATGCGTGACTTCTCGACGTTGAGAATCTTGCCGCGCAGCGGCAGCACCGCCTGGGTTTCGCGGTCGCGGCCCTGCTTGGCGGAGCCGCCCGCGGAGTCACCCTCGACTACGAACAGCTCGGCGAGCGAGGGATCCTTGATCGAGCAGTCGGCGAGCTTTCCAGGGAGCGTCGAGTTCTCGAGCGCCGACTTGCGGCGCGTGAGATCGCGCGCCTTGCGGGCGGCCTCGCGGGCTCGCTGCGCCTGGACCGACTTCATGATCACGGCGCGCGCCTCGCTGGGATTCTCCTCCAAGAACTCCCCAAGCCCGGCGTTGACGATCGACTCGACGAACCCGGCCATGCCGGGGTTTCCGAGCTTGGTCTTCGTCTGCCCCTCGAACTGGGGGTCGCGCAGCTTGACCGAGATCACCGCCGTCAAGCCCTCGCGCACGTCCTCTCCGGAGAGGTTGTCCTCTTTCTCTTTGAGCAGGCTGTGGTCGCGCGCGTACTTGTTGAGCGTGCGCGTGAGCGCGGAGCGAAAGCCGCTCATGTGCGAGCCGCCCTCGCGCGTGTTGATGTTGTTGGCGAAGGAGTGGATCGACTCCTGGTAGGAGGAGTTCCACTGCATCGCGACCTCGGCGGCGCCTTCCTCGGACTCGCCCGTGAAGAAGATCACCTTGCGGTGGACGGTGTCCTTGTTCTCGTTGAGATAGGCGACGAAGTCCTCGATGCCGCCCTCGTACTGGAACTCGGCGGCGTGTCCGTCGCCACGCTCGTCGACGATCGAGATCTTCAGGCCGCGCGTGAGGAAGGCGGTCTCGCGCAGGCGCTCCTCGAGCGTGTGGAAGTCGAAGTCGAGCGTCTCGAAGATGTCGGCGTCGGGGAGGAACGTGACGGAGTTGCTTGTACCCTCGCCGGGGGCGAGCGCGGCGCCCTTGATGAGCTCCGATTGCGGCGCTCCGCGCGAGTACTCCTGCGAGAACACGTGGCCGTCGCGGCGCACCTCCACAGCGAGGCGCTCGGACAGGGCGTTGACGACCGACACGCCGACGCCGTGCAGACCGCCTGACACCTTGTAGCCGCCGCCCTCCCCGAACTTGCCGCCGGAGTGCAGCACGGTCAGCACGACCTGCACGGCAGGCAGCCCCTCCTTGTCCATCTTGGCGACCGGGATCCCGCGCCCGTTGTCGAAGACCGTGACCGAGTTGTCGGGGTGGATCGTGACCGCGACTTCGGTGCAGAAGCCCGCCAGCGCCTCGTCGACCGAGTTGTCGACGACCTCGTAGACGAGGTGATGAAGGCCCATCACGCCCGTCGAGCCGATGTACATGCCGGGTCGCTTGCGGACCGCTTCGAGGCCCTCGAGGACGGTGATGTCCTGCGCGTCGTAGTCGGCTGAGCCACCACCCATGGACGGGTCGTTCACGCCGCCTTTTCCTTGTTGTGCCCCGTTGTGGGGTGCCTGTGCCCCCGAAGTGGGTGTGCCCTCTTCAGAGCTGTTGCTGCCTGCCGCCAAATGGCCCTCCGATGACATGAGAACGCCCCGATGTCCGGGGCGCTGGGTCCACGGTCGGGGCGGGTTAGCTGTGCCCAAAATGATAGCACGGCAGGCCCCCAGACCACGCTGTGAAACACCCCATAAACGCCTGCAAAATGGCCGAAAACCGAAGCCTTATGGAGCACGGCCAGACCACCCGTTCGCCCGGCGCCCGGACAGCGACCCGCCTCAGCCGGTGCGGCAGCGCAGCTCGCGCACGCAATCGCGGCCGAGCGCGGCGTTCAGGCGGCCGATCAACGCGTCGGCCATGAGGTCGAGCTCGTATGCCCACACCGAGGCCTCGCAAGTGATCGTGAGCACGCCGTCGCGCTCGCCGGTGGGGCGGGCCGACGCGGCGATGGCCGGGCCGACGGCGTCCTCCCACACCTCCTGCACACGCGCGAGCGTGCTCGCCGGCGCAAGCGCTCCGGTGAGCTCCTGCAGCGCGGCGGTAAGCGAGCGCGGCGCGGCGCGACTCATGCGGCCAGCGCCTCCTGCAGGACGACGCCGGGCGAAATCCGCAGCCTGGCGACGCTGACATCCGTCGCGCCCGGAACGTGCGCGAGGTCGGTGGTGGCGATCACGCTCTGCCCGCCGCTGCGCAGCTCGCCGGCGAGCAGCTCACGGCGCTGCTCGTCGAGCTCGCTCATGACGTCGTCAAGCAACATCAGGGGCGTGTGGCTCCTGTGAGCGGCGAGCACGGCCCGCTCGGCGAGCAGCAGCGCCAGCAACGCCAGGCGCTGCTCCCCCTGCGAGCCGTACACCCGCAGCTCGCGCCTGTCGCGAACGATCGCGAGCTCGTCGCGGTGCGGGCCGTGACCGGTGAAGCCCCGCTCGAGGTCGCCGGGCAGGCGCTCGCGAAGCTCCGCCATGAGCCCCTCGACGCCATCGGCACGCGAGCGCGGGCGGTACTCGAGCGCCAGCTCGCCGTTGCACCCCAGTACCGCTGCCCGCTGTTGAAACGGCTCGGCCAGCAGCGCCACCGCCTCGGCGCGGTTCGCGCGGAGTTCCAGCGCTCGGGTCGCGAGCTCCCGGTCCCACGTCGGCAGCGTTGAGTCCGAAGCACGGCCGCCGCGGATGCGGCCGAGGAGCGCGTTGCGCTGGGCCAGCACCCGTGAGTACTCGCGGCGCGCGTCAGCGCGGGCCGGCCAGATCGCGGCGATGACCTGGTCCAGGTGGGCGCGGCGCAGCGCCGGTGGGCCCTTCAGCAGCTCGAGGCGATCGGGAAGGAAGACGCTCACCAGCGGCCGCGCCTCGACGTCGAGCAGGCGCTCCACGGGAGCTCCGTCAGCGGTCATCCGCTTGACGGCCTGAGCGCCATCGGCGGGCGCGCCGAAGCCGACGCTCAGCTCGTGCGGTGCCGAGCCGTCCAGCAGCCGCACGGATACGCGCGTCGCCCTCGCCCCGAAGCTCACAAGCTCGCGCTCGTTGCGGGTGCGCGGAGAGCGGGCGGTGCAACCGTAGTAGAGCGCCTCCAGCAGATTCGACTTCCCGGCCCCATTGGGCCCATGCACGATGGTCAGGCCGTCGCCGACGTGCGCCTCGGCGCGGGCGTAGGTGCGGAAGTCGCGCAGCTGCACGCTGAGCACGCGCAAGGCCGCACCTTCAGACGTTCAGGCGGATAGGCATGATGAGGTACACGAAGTCCCCGGTGTCGGGTGATTCGATCAGGCCGGGCCGCAGCGGGCTGATCAGCTTGAGGACGAGCTCCTCGGACTCGATGCTCTCGAGTCCGTCTCTGAGGAACTCGGGGTTGAAGCCGATCTCGAACGGCTCACCGTGGAACGGCACCGGGATCGCCTCGCTGGCCTCGCCGACGTCCGGGGTCTGCGCGGAGACGGTGAGCGTGCCCTCGCCGAAGCTCAGGCGCAGCGGCGCGTTCTTCTGCGCCAGCAGGCTGATCCGCCGGACGACGTCCGTGAGCTCCGCGCTGGAGAGCCGCAGCTCGTGCTCGACGGACTCCGGCAGCAGCTGGCGGTAGTTCGGGAACTGCCCGTCGATCAGGCGCGAGGACAGCACCACGTCGCCGAGCTCGAACACCGCCTGGTTCTGGCCGACGCTGACGGCAATCGTGTCGCTGGGCGTCTGTTGGGCGATGCGCACGAGCTCCTGCAGGGCTCGCGCCGGCACGTTGGCCTCAAGGCTTCCCTGCAGCGGAGTCTCCAGCCCGGTCTCCTTGACGCTCAGGCGATAGGAGTCGGTCGCGACCATGCGCAGCTCCTGGCCGGAGGCTGTCATGAGGATGCCGGTCAGCACCGGGCGGGTCTCATCGCGTGAGGCAGAGCGCGCGACACGGGCGACCGTCTGTACGAAGGCCTCCGCGGGCAGCACCACCCGCGTCTCGGGTGCGGGCGCCGGCAGCGATGGGAAGTCCTCGGCTCTGAGCGTGCGCAGGTGGAAAGTGGTTGGTCCGCAGATCAGCTCGATGTCCTGCTCGGCCGAGCGCAGCTCCATGGTCAGGGTGTCGGAGGGCAGCGAGCGTGCCACGTCGAGGAGGAGGCGGGCGGGCAGCACCGCTGACCCTGGGCGCGAGACCTCCGCCTGGAGCGGAACTCGGAGGCCGATCTCCATGTCGGTTGCGAGCAGCTCTGGGGAGGAGTCGGGCTGGGCGGAGATCATCACGCCGGAAAGCGCCTGAACGGCGCTGCGAGAAGATGCGACGCGCGTGGTGGTCTGCAGCTGGGCGAGCAGATTGGCTGATGAGAGAGAAAGCTTCATGATGATGTCGCTAGGGAGTACTAAGTATCAGTAGGGGCTGTGAAGATGTGGATTGCTTTGTAGCTGAAGGGCTTTGGGCGCGTGGAGCAGTGCAGTCCGCTGTGGAAGCGTGGCTGAAGTCTCTCAGGATGGGCGGTCGTCGGAGGCGTCAGCGGTGGTTGGGCTGGACCAGCCGAGGTTTCGACACAGGCTCTCCACAGTCGCGCGCGACTCTGCGTCGGCGGCTATGCGAGCGGTGGCGCGGCGCCAGGCGTGCAGTACGGTGGTGTGGTCGCGCCCGCCGAACGCCCGACCGATCGTCGGCAGCGACTCGCCGGTGAGCTCGCGTGCGAGGTACATGGCAAGTTGCCGCGGCCATGCGATGCGCGCTGCCCTGGCTGGCGACAGAAGCTCGTCGGGTGTCAGGCCGAAGTGCGTGCAGGCCGCCTCCTGGATCTCGACGATCGTGCGTGGTCTGTGTCTTTCGGCGGCCGCCCGCGGGTAGAGGCTGTCGAGAACCTCGCGTGTGAGCTCGCTCGTCAGCGGCCGGCCTGTGAGCGAGCTGAAGGCGACGACTCGGATCAGGGCTCCCTCGAGCGCGCGCACGTTGGCGGTGATGCGCTCGGCGATCACGGCGAGCGCCTGCTCGTCGGCGAGGGCGATGCCGTCGTGCTGCGCGCGCTTACGCAGGATCGCGACTCGCGTGGCGAGATCGGGTGGCTTGATGTCGGCCACGAGGCCGGCCTCGAAGCGCTCGCGCAGGCGGTCCTCGAGTGCCTGCAGATCGTGTGGCGGGCGGTCGGACGTGAGAACGATCTGGCGTCCGCCGTCGTGCAGCGCGTTGAAGGTGTGGAAGAACTCCTCCTCGGTCTTGGCCTTGCGCTCGAGGAACTGCACGTCGTCTACGAGTAGGACGTCGACGTCGCGGAAGCGGAGCTTGAAGGTCTCCGTGTCGCCACCGCCGAGCGCGCCCAGGAACTCGTTGGTGAAGGCCTCGCCGGTGGTGCAGCGGACGGTGAGGCCGGGATTGTGCGCCAGCAGGAGGATTGCTATCGAGCTGAGCAGGTGGGTCTTGCCGACGCCTGGCGGCCCGCAGATGAACAGCGGGTTGTATGCCTGGGCCGGCATCTCCGCGACGGCCAGCGCGGCCGCATGGGCGAGCCGGTTGCTGTCGCCGATGACGAACTGCTCGAACGTCAGCTTGGGGTTGCCCAGCGGGCCTGTGGGCGTGCGTCGAGGTGGTGGAGCGGGGGTGCGCGCGCGCAAGGATGAAGTGTGTGCGGAGCGGCGCTGCCCGCTGGCTGGCTGGCTGGATGTCTCGGCTGCGTCGCCGGCCGGGACTATCTCAACGCACACGTGCGAGCCGAGCGCGGTCTCGACGCTCGCCCGAAGCGCTCGCCCGAAGCGCTCGCGGACCCAGCGAGAGGAATGCGCGGGAGCCTCGACGAGCAGCCGATCGTCGCCGACCTCGACGAGGCGAAGGGGCTCGAGCCAAATCCGGTAGGTGGACTCATCGACGACGAGCACAAGCTGGGCTTGTACTCGCGACCATATGTGCTCGAGCTCTTGATTCACGGCAGCGCTGATCCGCTCCTCCCCTGGAGGGAATGCTGGATGACTATTCGAAGGGGGCCCCGGGGGGCCGGTCGGGCGACTATACCCAACGCCTGCTCGAGCTCTGGCGGAGTCGCCGCATTTGGCGGGAAAAATCGCCCGACGCCCAAGCAGCCCTATAATCGGTGCCGTCATGAAGCGGACCTACCAGCCCAAGAAGCGCAAGCGCGCCCGTGCACACGGCTTTCGCGAGCGCATGGCATCGCGCGCTGGACGGCTGACACTCAAGCGTCGTCGCAGCAAGGGGCGCAAGCGCCTCTCCACCTAAAGGCGTCGTGATGGCACCGTGCGCGAGTTCGGCGGCCGCACGATGAGCTCGCGTCCCGCGACACGCGGCAGGCTGTCACGGAGCGCGGAGTTCGAGCGGGTCTACAGGCACGGGCGCTCAATCGCGAACAGGCACCTCGTGCTGTACACGTTCCCGACCGCCTCGGACGAGCCTCCGCGGCTGGGACTGTCCGTGTCGCGCAAGGTGGGAGGAGCGGTGCAGCGTAACAAGGTCAAGCGGCTGCTGCGCGAGGCCTTCGCGCACGCCGAGGGAGATCTGCTTGCGGGTCAGGACGTGGTCGTCGTGGCCCGTCCGCCGGCGGGCGAGCTGGCCGAGCGGGAAGGCCTCGCGGGCGTGGATGCGGCCCTCGCGGAGCTGATCGCCAAGGCGGGTCTGCGCGCCGCCTCGGCCGCCGAGCCCGCGCAGGACGGCGCCGACGGATGAGCGCCTCGGCCGCTCGCGGCGCTGCATCGCCGCGGCCCCGCGGGCCCGCATACTTCGCGCGGGTGGTCCTGGTGACGCCGATCGTCGTCTACCAGCGGGTGATCTCCCCGGCGATCCCGCGGCGCTGCAAGTACGAGCCTACGTGCTCTCGCTATGCGCTCGAGGCGATCGGGCGGTACGGCATACTTAGGGGCCTGGTACTCGCGGGGTGGCGTCTGCTGAGGTGCAACCCGTGGAGCCACGGCGGATACGATCCGGTGGAGGCCCAGCGAGTGTTCAGGATCAGTTCCGCGACCGGCGGCTGAGCGGGAGTCGTGCGCAGCCCTCCAGCCGGCGGGCCTCCGCAGCGCAGCATCGCCATCCACGTGCCGACCACCACGACCGCCGAGACTCTCTAGACCATGCCCATCCTCGCCAACGTGATCCAGGACGCTTTCTCGCCGCTGATCAGCGTCTTCGAAGAAATCATGGTCTTCATCCACGCCCACATCGTGGGCGGGAGCTGGGGACTGGCGATCGTCGGGCTGACCGTGCTGATCCGCGCGATCCTCGTGCCGCTGACCTACAGGCAGCTGAAGTCGATGCAGGAGATGCAGCGGCTGGCGCCTGAGATCAACAAGCTGAAAGAAAAGTACAAGGAGGACAAACAGCGCCAGCAGCAGGAGATAATGAAATTCTACCAGGAGAACAAAATCAATCCCCTGGCATCCTGCCTGCCGCTGCTGTTGCAGCTGCCCGTGTTCGTCTCGCTCTTCTACATGCTGCGGACGGACCTCAAGAAGCACATCTGCGGCACGCAGCTGGTCAGCTACTTCAACGCACACTCAGGCCTCGCGACGAAGTTCAAAGTGTCGTCGCCCATCTCATCGGTAGCGCACCTACCGTCGAAGTTCATCGAAGAAACCACGTGCAACACAGTCTCGGCCCACTCCGCGAAGTTCCTCTTCATCCCGGACATCACCAACAAGGCCACCGGCGTGGTGCTGGTCGTGCTGATCGTCCTCTATGTCGGCTCGCAGTTGGCCTCCACGTTCATCGCCACCGCGACCGCCGACCCCAACCAGCGACGGCTGATGCTGCTGCTGCCGGTGGTGTTCGTCGTGATCCTCTACCGCTACCCCGCGGGTCTGCTGGTGTACTGGATCACCACGAACCTGTGGACGGTCGGGCAGCAGTTCCTGATCCGCCGCCGGCTGCCGCCGCCTGAGCGCCCCACGGGGGCCGCAAACGGCAAACCGAGCCGGTCGCTGCGCCAGGCGATCGCGGATGCAGCCGGCGGAGCCGCGACGCCGGCGCCCGCGCAGGAGGTGGCCGCCACGCCGGGAGGGGCCCCGGCCGCCACGCCGCCACGCCCGCCCCGCAAGAAGAAGAAACGCTCGGGTCGGCGCCGATGAGCAGCCAGGACGAGCTGGGCGGAGGGGCAGTGGGCGACCTTGAGCCGCCCGAGGCGCTCGAAGAGCTGCTTGAGGAGATCGCCGACTCGCTGCGCCTCGACGTGGAGGTGCAGGTCGAGGAGCGCGACGGGGTGCTGGATGGCCGTCTGGAGGGCGAGGACGTCGGGCTTTTCATCGGCCGCCACGGCCAGACGATTGACGCGGTGCAGCACCTAGCGCAGCGGATCGTCTTCCCGGACGGCCCAGCCGCGGTCCGCGTCGTGATTGACGCCAACGGGTATAGGGAGCGCCGTGCGGAGGCGCTGCGAGGGGAAGCCGACGACGCCGCGGAGGAGGCGTTGAGCTCCGGCGAGCCGGTGGAGCTCGACCCGCTGCCGCCGTTCGAGCGCAGGATCGTGCATGAGTACCTGCGCGATCGCGGCGATGTCGAGACGCACAGCGAGGGCAACGAGCCCGAGCGGTATCTCGTCGTCACGCCGCTGAAGCGTTGACGGCGGCGAGCGTTTCACGGGAAACATCCGACGGATGGCGAGGGCGGAGATGACCGACGAAGTCGGGGCCCGCGACTTGAACGACGGCCAGCGCGCGCAGCTCGCCGCGTTGCTGCGCCTGTTGGAGGAGGACGAGCACGCGCCGACGGCGATCAAAGCCTCAGACGAGGCGGATCGGACGCATGTGGCGGACTCGCTGGTGGCGCTCGAGCTCGACGTGGTCCGCGAGGCTCGGAGGATCGCCGACCTGGGGAGCGGCGCGGGGTTTCCTGGGTTGGCGCTCGCGGTAGCGCTGCCCAGCGCCGCAGTGAGCCTGGTGGAGAGCCAGCGTCGCAAGTGCGACTTCCTCGAGCGCGCTTGCGCGGCGGCGGCGATCGAGAACGCGACGGTGGTGTGCGCTCGCGCGGAGGAGTGGGGTGCGGGCGCATCCGCCAATGACGTGGTCGTTGCGCGCGCGCTCGCGCCACACGCGGTGGTGCTCGAGTACGCGGCGCCGCTGCTGCGCGCCGGCGGCGTGCTGGTCGATTGGCGCGGAAGGCGCGACCCGGAGGCCGAGCTGGCGGCCGAGCTGGCGGCGGGACTGCTGGGCCTGCGCAGGCAGGAGATACGCCACGTGGTCCCGTTCGAGGGTGCGACGGATCGGCACCTGCACGTGTTTTCGAAGGTCGAGGAGACGCCGCCGCGGTTTCCGCGCAGGGCCGGTGTCGCCCGCAAGCGCCCGCTGGCCGAGTGAGCAGCCGCAGTTTGCGCCCGCCCGCCTGCTGCGAGGCGTCACGACGAGGCGATCGCCGCTAGCGTGCGCGCCATGGGCACGATTTACGCGATCGCTAACCAGAAGGGCGGGGTCGGCAAGACGACGACGGCCGTGAACGTTGCGGCGTGCATCGCGGAGGCCGGCTACGAGACGCTGCTGGTGGACGTCGATCCCCAGGCCAACGCGACGGTCGGGCTGGGCGTAGCCCGCGCGAAGACGCCGGGGCTGTATGAGGTGCTGTCGGGTGAGGCGGCGGTGGGCGAGGCGATCGTGGAGACGCCGATCCCGGGCCTGAAGATGCTTCCGGCGGGTCCGAACTTGGCGGGCGCGAACATCGAGCTGCCCCGCATCGACGGCTACGAGCAGCGTCTGCGCGAGTGCCTGGGGCCGGTGCGCGACAGCTTCCGCTACGTGCTGCTCGACTGCCCGCCCTCGCTGGGCCCGCTGACGGTGTGCGCGCTTGTGGCAGCGGACCGCGTGATCGTGCCGGTCCAGACCGAGTACTTCGCCCTGGAGGGGCTGGCCGGGCTGCTGGAGACGCTTTCGTTGGTGCAGCGGGAGCTGAACCCCCGCCTGACCGTCGCCGGCATGCTTTTGACGATGCATGACAGTCGCACCCGCCTCGGCCAGGATGTCGAGCGGGAAGTGCGCGCGCACTTCCCCGATCTGGTGTTCGACACGGTGATCCCGCGCAACGTGCGCGTGGGCGAGGCGCCGAGCTACGGTCTGCCGGTGACGCACCACGACCCGCACAGCGCCGGTGCAGAGGCGTATTTCGAGCTTGCGAAGGAGGTGGCCGCTCGTGGCTAAGCCAAAGCCGGGAATGGGCCGAGGGCTGGGCGCGATCCTGTCGGTCTCGGCGGAGGGTGCGCAGCAGAGCGAGGAGCAGTTGCGGGAGCTGTCGATCGAGCTGATCTCTCCCAACCCGAAGCAGCCGCGCCGGAGCTTCGACCAGGAGTCGCTGGAGGCGCTCGCCGGATCCTTGGGCGAGCGTGGCGTGCTGCAGCCGGTGCTGGTGCGCCCCCGACCCGGCGGCAGCTACGAGCTCGTCGCCGGCGAGCGCCGCTGGCGCGCGGCGCAGATCGCCGGCCTGCGGAGCATCCCGGCGATCGTGCGCGACCGTGAGGACGCGCAGGCGCTGGAAGCAGCGCTGGTCGAGAACATGGCACGCGAGGACCTCAACCCGATCGAGGAGGCGCGCGCGTGCGCGGCGCTTGTGGAGGAGCTGGGGCTGACGCGCGAGGACGTGGGCCGCCGCGTGGGCCGCAGCCGCGTGGCGGTCAGCAACCTGGTGCGCCTGCTGGACCTGCCCGACGAGGTGATCGAGCTGGTGCAGGGCGGCGCGCTCAGCGAGGGTCACGGACGGGCGCTGCTGCTCGCCCATGACCACAATGACCGGCGCAGGCTTGCACGCGACGCCGTCGAGCAGGGTTGGTCGGTGCGCGTTACCGAAGAGCGCGCAAGGGAGTGCAACTCGGGCGCGGCCCAGGACGAGTCCGCGGCTCGCCGGGCCACCGGCAGGCGCGTGCATCCCGACCAGGAGCACGCTGCGCGTGAGATCGCACAGACGCTCGGTGCGGCGCTCGGCGCGGAGGTGAGCGTGCGGGCCACCAGCGACGGGCGTTACAGCGCCCAGCTGTCGTTCGCGACGCCCGAGGAGGCGCTCGAGCTGGCGCGGCGGATCGGGCCGCGAGAGCTCGAGTCGGCGGCCGCTGGCGATTAGCCCTCGCTGGCGGCGCGGGCTTCCCGTCTGGCCGCGCGCGCCGTGCTGAGTCCGTCCTATCGCCTGCTGGTCTCCACGCGCCGTCGGTAACATGGCACACAACGCAAGGGGCGATTAGCTCAGTTGGTTAGAGCGCTTCTCTGATAAGGAAGAGGTCCCAGGTTCGAATCCTGGATCGCCCACTGAGTTTGGCTCTCGTGGCGGACGGGGTCGTCGGGGTGACCTGCTCAAGCCGCCGCCTCTGCAGATCCGGAGTCCGGGCTACTGTCCCGCGGCTGGCTGGCCTGTCTGGAACAACCACGCTTCGCTGATTGCCTTCAACCTGAAGGCGATCGTCACCGTGCCGGCCCATGCGCCGAGGCCAATCCAGCCACTGGTGGCGGATGGGTGCAGGGAGACGATTCGCGCGAGGCTGGCTACGCGTAGCGTGACGAGCACAAGTCCCCCTGCACCCGCTACCGCGATGAGGAATCTGCACTCCGAAAGGTCGATGCGAAGCAGCAGCCATATCGTCGCGGAACCGATCAGAACCACGGTCGGGACGAGCGCGAGATTCGCCATGACGTCGGCGACTTTCGCGACCGAAGCGGCCGATTCGATCGTCGCGTGGTGCGTCGTCTTGGTTGCCGACAGTGCCTGCCACGCGATCAGGCTGTTCGAGAGCAATGCCAACGACACCGTCAGCAGGCCGGTGCCGACGATCAAGAGGCTTGCGGCCGTGTGCTCGCGCTTGCCCCTCTGGGTCGAGATCGCTCGCCAGATCCCGCCGAGAAACGGATACATGGCGGCGAAGCCGATGCCTGCCAGCGCTGCGCCGGTGAGCACATGGAGGCGGTGCTCGCGTAGATAGGTGGCGAGCGCGCGGCCTGCGACGTGCGAGTATGGCTGGCATTCGATCTGGGTGCCGGCGAGCAGCCCGGCGGCCGTCACGACGCCGCTCAACTGCGCTATCCGCGGCCACCGATCCTGGCGGTCGTTTCGGGTAGCAGTTGGGAACGCGCGGCTGACGAGACTCCGCGCGGCGCGCGGCAAGCGGCCGCGATGGCGTTCCTCGTGCGAGGGCGCGGCAAACAGCCAACTCAGGACCAGCCCAGCGACGATGACCCAGCTCGTGATCAACAGCGCGGCCCACCACGGCCGTGCCGTCGCAAGCGGCGTGAGCTCGAGCGTGAGCGCTCCGAGGATCGGCATGGCGCCGGAAGTCAGTGCGAGGACCCTGACGCCTACGACGTGGTAGCGCTCCCACGCATTCTCGCCAGGCCGAACGAGCACATAGCCAAGGACGACGGGTACGGCGGCGAGCAGGACCGCCATCTTGTCAGGAGCCCTGGAGGCACCGGGGAGTTCCGCGAACACGACCGACATCAGCACCGCAATCGCCGCCCCAGCCAGCACGCAGCCGGATATGAACCCGTCACGGGCTGCGGCCAGCCGCAACTTGAGCACAACTCGATGCGACCGCTCACCGCTGTTACCCAGGTAGAGGTGCGCAAGCCGATCGGAGATGACGCTCTCTCCCAGCGGTTCGCCTGTGTCGCCGCCCTCCGAGTGCTGGGCTTCGTGCGCGACGGCGGCGCTGCCCGAGCGTTTGAGCGTCGACTGACTCGACGATCGAAAGCCGATTGTCGTTGCGTGTGTCAGTTCCACGCCATCGCTCGGCGCGGCGACGATCATGTGGAAACGAGTGCGCGTGCCGGCGTGGCGCACGGCCATGAAGAGCGTTCGCTCCCACCACGAGCAACCAACAAGGATGCGCTTCCACCAAACGCGCGGCTCGTTGTAGGCGTCTACGTAGGAGAACTTGACGATCTGGTCGGAGCGCGGCTCGCCGAACACCGGAACCCACAGCAGCGCGCTGGCCCCCAGCTGCGCCGCCAGATCGACTGTCGCGGCGATCTCGTCGTGCATGTCCCAGCTGTATCGCGCGTCGTTGGAGAGCTCGCGCTCGAGCTGCGCGGCGACGAACTCGACCCCGCTGGTGTTCACCTTGTCAGCGATGATGAGCGCCTCTATCGCTTCGACGAGGCGCTGCGAGAGCTTCGCACCGTCTCTCAGTGTTAGCTCCGCCATGCCCATTAGAAGCCCGAAGTCGAGCTTGCGGTTGGTGGCGCGCTTGTAGAACGACATCGGCAGGTCATCGGGACTGCACAGGTCGAAGTCCATCAGGGGCGGGTCCTTGTGCAGGACTGACACGGGCACGAGGTTGGCTCCGCCTGCTGCTTCCCGCCCGCTGGGCGGAAGGTCGGCCGGTATCTCGAAGTCGACACTGACACGACGCCGTACCGATCGCCGCGCGATGAACTCAATCGATTCGACGCGCCGGAACAGCCACTCTTCTCGTCGCATGAACGTTTCGGCGGTGTCTTTGCCGATCCCAAACCAGGGTTCCCCGCGGAGGTCCTCTGGGGTGAGATCGTCGTGCTCGCGCCACGCCGTCAACCGTCAAGCTCCTCGGGTGGCAGCGGCGAGGCCATGATCCCGTCTGCCAGAAGCGCGCCGTCTCGGCGCAGCGGAGCCCGGAGGGTCATCCGCGGAGTGTCGTCAGGCTTGCTTCAGGATCCGCTGCCAGCGCTCTTCGTCCGCCTTGGCCTTGCGGGAGGGACGGCCGGAGTCCGCGAGAATGATCGGTGGCCCGTAGTCGAGGAAGGAGGTCGTGCTCTTGGTGCCAACAACCTCGTCGGGGGAGCCCAAGCCGTAGATTCGGGCAAACTCGCCCAACGTCCGCACCTTGGCGCTCGTCGCCTCGTCTCCGCGGTTGCCCTTGGCTTCTCCGGACTTCCGCAGTCGCAGTCGCAGCTTTGGTTTCTGTGCTCCGCTGAAATCCGAGTTGGGCATCGATATCGGGTGACTTGGCTCCGCGACGGGTGAGAGCGTCTCTGGCGCTGGGATATCCATCGACCGAGCAGGCTGCAAGCCTCGGCTGCGACCGATGGGTGGACCAATGTAGCAGAGGGCGCACGCGGCCCCCATCGTCGAAAGACCCTGCATTCGAGGCCCTTGCAGGGGCCTGGCGTGCGCGTGGACCCACGGCCCCGGCGCCGGTCCGCGTGTTTCCCTCCGAAAAGCAGGCGTATTCCGACATGCCGCATCCGCAAGTCTAATGCAGCCGGATCCCGGTAGCGTGCGCCTCATGCCCCTCCACCCCCTCGCCTCAGGCTTCGCCGACGTCGCCAACGCGTACGACCGCGGGCGCCCCGAGTACGCGCCGACGGTCGTCGACGCTCTCACCGCCGAGCTGCGCCTCTCACCAGGCGACCCGGTGCTCGACCTCGCCGCGGGAACCGGCAAGCTGACCCGCGCGCTGCTCGCTGCCGGCCTGGACGTCACAGCCGTGGAGCCGCAGTCGCCGATGCGCGAGATCCTGGCCGCGTCGGTCGGCCCCGGGCGCGTGCGCGACGGCCTGGCCGAGGCGATCCCGCTCCCCGACGACGCGGTGGCCGCGGTCACGGTGGCCGACGGCTTTCACTGGTTTGACCAGGCCGCGGCGCTCGGGGAGATCGCCCGCGTGCTGCGTCCCGGCGGCGGGCTCGCGCTGCTGACGATGGTGCCCGACTGGGGCGGCGCGTCGTGGGCGCACGACGTGGGGACGCTCGTGGCCGGCCTGCGCCCCGAGCATCCGCACTTCGACGGTCCACCGTGGCAGGATGCCGTACGCGCAGCTGGCGGCTGGAGCGGCCTGCGCGAGGTCCCTCTGACGGTGATGCAGCCAGCGGTGGCCGATCGCTTCGCCGACTACCTGCTGTCGCTGAGCTGGATCGCGACGCTCCCCGACAGCGACCGCGAGGCGCTGCTCGAGCGGGTGCAGACGATCGTGAGTGCAGGTGAGACGCCCGCAGAGCTGCCCGTGCACGTGGTCGTCGGACTTGCCACCCGCGCTTAGCGCCTAGTACGCTTCGCGGCGCAGCTCACCCCGTCCCCGTATGGCGGCGTCCCCCCCAAGACGCTTCTATGGAGGTCCCCAAAATGCATGATGCAGACAACGACCGCGGCATGCCCGCGGGCGCTCTCGAGACGTCCCCGTTGGCCGTGGGCATCGTCGGGATCTCGATCCCCGTGTCCCTGCTCGCGCTCGCGGCCGTCACCGAAAGCGTCGTCGCGCTGGTCTTCGCGGTGCTCGCGATGCTGGCCGTCGGCGCTGCCACGCTCGCGTTCGTGTTTCGTCTGGCGGCCGACCCGCCGGAGCTCGAGGGCACCGCCGTCCCCGGCGAATAACGCCCCGCCGCAGGCGAAGCCGCCGCCCAGAGGTTCAGCCTCTGGGCGGCGGCCAAACCGTGTCAGGACACGTGCAGCGTCAGCGAAGCCGTCGCCGTCTGGTGTCCCTTCCTGGTGTGGTCGGTGACCTTCACGGTGATCGGGAACGAGCCGCCGCCCCCAACCGCCCCCGCCCGCGCCGCCCCCGACAGCAGACCCTTGGAGCTCAGTTTGAGGCCCTTGGGCAGGCTGCCGGTCTTCGACCAGTGGTAGGGCCCGGTGCCGCCCGCCGCCTGCAGCTGCACCGAGTAGTGAACGCCCGGCGTTGCCTGCGGCAGCGACGTGGTCGTCACGTGCAGCCCCAGGACCGTGAGCGTGAATTCCTGGACGCTGTCCGAGCCCACGCCGTTGTGCGCGGTGAACGTGAATTTCGATGTCCCGATCTGCGTCGGCGTGCCCGACAGCACGCCGTCTACGAATTTCACCCCGGTCGGAAGCGCGCCGCTCTCCGTGATCGTCGGTGCCGGCGTGCCGGTCGCCGTCACGGTGAAGCTGCCTTCCGTGTTCTGGGTGAACGTCGTGGCGTCGCTCGAGGTGATCGCCGGCGCTTCGCTTGCGAACTCGCCGGTGGTCCCCGACGAGCTCGCGTAGTTGGAGTCGCCCGAGTACGCAGCGGTGATTTCGTCGGCGCCGAGATGCGTCAGGTGCGTGGTGCACGTGGCGGTGTCGGGAGCGCTGACGCTCAACGGCTCGGAACCACATCCGGCGATCGGGCCGTCGACGTCGGAGAATGCCACGGTGCCGCCGGGTGTGCCCACGCCGGGCGGCACGGGGGCGACGGTCGCCGTGTACGTCACTTCTTCTCCGGCCTTGCCTTTGCCTTCGTCGGAGGAGCTGACTGATGTCGTCGTGGTCACGCCGGGCGAGGTTTCGGCGTTCAGATGCAGCGTGAGGATGTTGCGGTACAGCGCCGGGTCCTTGACGCCGATCGTGTAGCGGGCGGCGGCGTTCGTGCCGAGCACGGTGCCGACCGAGGTGATCGGTTTGGGTAGGCGGTAGCCGCTGAACACCATCGTCAGCGACCCGTCCGGGTTCTGCACCACCGCGGGGCCGTACGCACGCCCGGAGTAGTAGGCGCTCACCCCCAGGGGCGTGTCTTCGCCTTTGCTGAGGCTTTCGTCCTGTGCGGCCGACGCCGAGAACGTGTAGTCGGTGCTCACCACCACCTTCGGCACCGTCCATTCCCTGCCGTTGGTGGAGCTGGTGTAGAAGATCTGGTTGAACGCGTCGCTGTCGCCGTCCGTGGCCCACGCGCCCGACAGGAACATTCCATAGCTGCCGTTCGGGTTGGTGACGATCGTCCCGCGCGAGCCGATGTAGCGCAGCTGCGTCGTGTCCGGTTCACCCGGAGCCAGGTCGGTCGGGCTCGTGTTCGACGGGCTCGTCTGCTGGTAGGGGTTGGAGAGGTCGTTGTAGGAGCCGGTGTCGTTGCCCAGCCCCGATGTCGAGCCGCTGATCGGGCCCAGGTCGGTGAAGTTGAAGCCGTTTTCGGTGTACGCGGCGCGCAGCACCGTGTAATCCTCGTTGTTGGCGAACAGCTTCTCCGGGCCCTTCGAGGAGGAGTTCTTGCCCTCGCCGATCTTTTCCAGCGTGGGCAGCGGCGCGATGGCGGCGTTCGGGCCGCCGACCCAGTTGCCTTCCTTGACCGTGCCAGTGCCGCCGGTGCAGCCGGTGAGGTTCTCGCTGCCGCTCGGCGTGCCAGTCTGCGTCGCGGGCGTGACGCCGCTGCACGTCACTTCCTGGATCGGGGAGGTGACGGTTGTGCCCAGATAGATTTTGAACGAGCCCGTGCTCGGCAGCGGCTCGCTCGGGTGCACCGAGGGCGTGTAGTTGATCGTCACGGTCCCTGCGCCGGGCAGCGTCACGGAGCCGGCTTTGAACGTCGAGCCGCTGACCGGACCGTTGGTGGTGCCGACGATGAAGTACGCGAGCAGCTTCTCGGTGTACAGCACGACGGTCGAGCTCGCCGGCGCGCCCGGGTAGCTGGGGAGCGTGCCGACGATGCCGTCGGGCGCCTTCAGCCCGGTCGTCATCGTCGCGTCCGGCGGCACGATCGGGTCGGCGGTGATCGCGTCTCCCTGGTGAACGGTCAGCGCCGCGCCGTCGGCCGTCGTGCAGTCCTCGATTTTGGTCGTAGGGTTGGCGTTCGACTGCGCGCAGTAAACGGTCGCGCCGTCGATGTACACGCGGTTGGGCGCGTTTTCGTTGAGGATGAACGTGGTGAACGGCGACACGCTCGCGTTGCCGCCAAGGAAGCCGAGCTTTTCCAGGCCGCCTTCGCCGCTCGGTTTGTTCGGCCCCGCGGGGACCGTGTAGGTGGCGCCTATTTTGAGTTCTTTGCCGCCGACTTCTTCGGGGTTGGCGGTGGCGATCACCTGCACGAGGTCGTCGTGCGCGTTGACGCTCATCGGCGTCGACGCGGTGCAGCCGGTGAGCGCGAGCGGCGAGCTCGCGGTGCCGGTGCAGGTGACGATCGCTTTCGACGGCGCGGCCGCGTTGTAGTCCTCGTACGCACCGGCGACGATGTGCTCGGGCGAGCCTTCGCTGCCGAGCGTCGACACGGGGATCGTGACGCCGCCGCTGGAGGGCACTTCGACTTCCGCTTCGGCGTACGTGTTCGGGTCGATGCCGACCGATTCGCTCGCGGGCAGCGCCGCCAGCGGGTCGCTTGACCCAGGTTCGACGTTGTGGACGAGCAGGCCCACGCCTTCGTAGTCGCCGGCCGGTCGCTGCAGCGTGTACAGCTTGGTGCTGCCGCCGATCGACGCCACATAGGGGTGCCCCTGGCCGTCGTCGTTGGTGTCCGCCGTCGGGCAGTAGCCGGGGTTCTGCTCAAGCGCTTTGCCCTCAGCGGTCCACGTCCGGCCGTTGTCGGTGGAGCGCGCGACCGTGATCGCCTCGTCGGCGTCCTTCGGGCGGTAGTCGAAGTAGCCCGTCAGGGAGCCGTCGGGGTTGCGTACGACGTCGGGGAAGTAGTAGGGCGAGAACGGCAGGCTGCCGGCGGGCTGCGACACGGGCGTGCCCGTCTCGGGGTTGGCGCCGAGGCTGCTGCAGTAGCCGTCGAGCGGACCGGGCGTGCCCGCCACGCCGCTCGGGTAGGGCACGGCGCCGGTGCCCGGGTAGACGGCGACGTTCGGCTCGCTGACGCCGCCGAGCGTGGTTTCGCTGCCGCCGAAGGCGAACGTGGGGAGCAGACGGGAGCCTTCGTATTCGCCGCCCTGCGAGGGGTCGCCCTGCGAGGTGTTCCACGGGCCGCCCGACACGGTGTCCACCACGGGCGTTTCCGGCGTGTAGGTCGTGCCGGCTTCCGACGCCGACGCCGACGCCGATAGCAGGAGGCTGGCAGCCGACGCGCCAACGAGTGAGAGAGCGATGAAGAGCAGGGCACCGATGCGACGCACGAAATCTCCGATCCTTGAAGGTAGGTGTTGCGCCTTCTACCACCCCCAGTTTCAGATTGAGGGCGCAGTCACGGGATCTTCACGATGTAAAGGCGCTCCGAATGCAGCTCTGAAAACCTCCTGTCAACCCTTCAGTCGCCGATCCTCCGCGCCGATGCCTCCCACCGATATGGGGGCTCCACGCACGCGCTCTGAACGCGAGAAGGTCCGGGCGCCGCTCCCGCCGACTCCTCCCGCGGAACCCGCCACAGACGAGCTTCGCCGTCTCGGCGAGGCGTTGCTCGCGCGCGCCGACGACGTGCTGCGCGAGACGATCGTGCGCACGGCCGAGTCGGGCGAGGTCGTGGACGCGCTGGTGCAGGACCGCTTCGAGCGTATCTGCGTGGCCTCGACGACAGCCGTCGCGCGCTGGATCGCGGGCGAGGGGCTCGAGGTCACCAACGACGCCGCGCGCGAAACCTCGCAGATCTTCGGTGAGCTGGCGGCCCACCGCGCCGCCTCGCTGACGGAGGTCACGCGGCGCTCGCTGTGGTGGCGCAACGTCATGGCCGACGTGCTGCGCGAGGTCGCGGACGCGCTGGACAGCTCCGCGGAGGCGCTGGCGGAGGCGCTCAACATGGTGCAGCTGAGCGTCGAGTTCAACCTCCTGCGCGTTTGCGAATGCTTCGAGGTCGAGCGCCGGCGCGCCGACGAAGAGCTGACGCGGCGCGAGGAGGAGCTGGCGTTCCTGGCGACGCACGACCCGCTGACGGGCCTGCCCAACCGCACGCTGATCCTCGACCGCGTCGAGCAGATGCTCGCGCGCTCGCTGCGCAGCAAGACGCCCGTCGCGGCGCTGTTCATCGACGTGGACAACTTCAAGGGCATCAACGACACGCTCGGGCACGGCGTGGGCGACGAGCTCCTGTGTGCTGTGGCAGCGCGCCTTGAGGGCGTGGTGCGCCACGCGGACGCGCTGGGACGCCTCGGCGGCGACGAGTTCGTGGTGATCGCCGAGGAGCTGTCGCTGGCGGCCGGCCCGGAGCTCGTCGCGGAGCGTCTGCTGGAGGCGCTGTCGCATCCGTTCAAGCTGGGCGCGGAGGGCGAGACGCGCGTGACGGTCACGGCCAGCATCGGCATCGCCGCGGGGCAGCGCACCTCCGCCGAGGAGCTGCTGCGCGACGCGGACATCGCGATGTACCGCGCCAAGTGGGACGGCAAGAACCGCTACGCGGTGTTCGAGAGCGCCATGCAGGACAACGTCCAGAACCGCATGGAGCTCGACATGGATCTGCGCGAGGCACTCGAACAGCAGCAGTTCTACCTCGCCTATCAGCCGACGTTCGCGCTCAGCGACATGGCGCCGACGGGCGTGGAGGCGCTGATCCGCTGGAAGCACCCCGTGCGCGGGATCGTGCAGCCGGACGCGTTCATCCCGATGCTCGAGGAGACCGGGCTGATCACCGACGTCGGCCGCTGGGTGCTGCACGAGGCCTGCCGCCAGGCAGCCGTCTGGCACGCGGCCGGCCACCCGATCGCGATGGCGGTCAACGTGTCCGCCCGCCAGCTCGACACGGACGAGCTGATCGGCGACATCGAGCGCGCGCTCGCCGACAGCGGCCTGGACGCGGCCGCGCTGACGATCGAGATCACCGAGACGACGCTGATGCGCAACATCGAAGAGACGGTGCAGCGGCTCAACACGATCAAGGATCTCGGCGTGCGCATCGCGATCGACGACTTCGGCACCGGCTACTCCTCCCTCGCGCACCTGCAGCGGTTCCCCGTCGACGCGCTCAAGATCGACCGCTCGTTCATCGCGGGGCTCAAGCACAACAAGGAGGGTGAGACGCTGATCCGCACGCTCGTGCAGCTCGGCAAGGCGCTCTCGATCGAGACGTTCGCCGAGGGCATCGAGCAGCATGACGAGCTGTCGCTGCTCAAGGACGAGGAGTGCGACAACGGCCAGGGCTTCCTGTTCGCGCGGCCGCTGGACCCGACCGCGATCGAGGCGTTCTTCGAGCGCAACACCGGCGCGGCCGCAGCCACGCCGCAGCAGCACACGTAGAGCCGACCCCGGGCGGCCGGTACGTCCGGGCTGTGGCTACGCGGGCCCGCTGGCGTTCAGCCGCGAGCGCCAGCGCTCGGCGTTCCACTGCGCGGGCTCGGTCTCCTCGATGAAGCGCTCGAGCACGGCGACGAAGCGCGCGGGCGCCTCCAGCTGCGGCATGTGGCCGGCGTCGTCGAAGATCTCCAGGCGGCTGCCGGGGATCGTCTCGTGGGCGCGCTCGCCATGGTCGACGGGGATCATGTGGTCGCGGCGCCCCCAGACGATCAGCGTGGGCACGCCTTCGGCGAGATACAGCCGGTCGCCGGCCGCGACGCGCTGGCCTTCGGCGCCGACGACGGAGCGCAGCGTCGCCAGGAACGCGGCGCGGCGATCGCGGTCGTCGAGCGATGCGTAGCCGCGCGCGACCTCGGCGATGTCGGCGTTCGGGCGCAGCCCCACGGCGGCCAGGCCGCGCGCGAGCGCCGATCCGACGGCGCGCCCCGGACCGGCGGTCGCGGCGATGAACAGGTCGGCGCCGGGCAGCGCGGCGGCGCGCAGGACGGGACTGACCTCGCGGCCGAGGCCGCCGCTGGAGACGAGCACGAGCCGCTCGGCGCTTTCCGGGAACTGGTAGGCGAACTGCATCGCGATGCCGCCGCCGAGCGAGTGCCCGACGAGCGTCGCGCGCTTGTGGCCGAGCGTGATCAGCAGGTCGCGCAGACAGGCGGCGTGCGACCCGAGCGAGTAGTCGCCACCCCCGGGCGCCGAGGCGCCGTGGCCGGGCAGGTCGGACGCGATCACGGTGTGCCGCTGCGCCAGCGGCTCGATCACCGCCTGCCAGCTCTCGTAGGTGCCGGCCATCCCGTGGATCAGCAGCAGCACCGGGCCGCTGCCTGCCTGCACGTACACGAGCGGACGTCCGTGGAGCGAAACGGTGCTCGGCTCCATCGTCATGCGCATCATCGTCGCACCTTGGCAGGACACAGGCGAGGGTTGCATACGTAGTCCTCCCTCGTGGAGAACGGATTTCTGCGGCCTACGTCACGTACGCATGGACGTAATGTCCCGCCTACCATGCGAGACGCTGCTGCCAACCCCCCGTCGGAGCCGCACACGGCGGCGGACCTGATCGCGCGCGCGGACCTGGACGGGGCCCGCGCGGCGACGGCCGGCAAGGTGGTGCGCACGCCGGCGCTGGTGAGCGCGGAGGTGAGCGTCGCGGCGCGCGCCCGCGCGAACCTGGTGACGGGCGTCGAGCTGACGCTGGAGACGCGGGGGCGGGGGCACACCGACGAGGTGCTCGCGGAGCTGCGCGCGGCGGGGTATGAGGTGAACGGTGAATAGACCAGAGTCCATTCATCGGGCTCGTATGCGAGGCGCCGATCGTCTCCTCTCGCGCCGTCGAGGCCAGGCTGGGTGTGACACGGCCGACCGTGTCAGACGACGGAACTGGCTCGGACAGGTGACTGGCGCGAGATCGAAGCCGGCGCCGTGAGCGAGATCGCTGGCCATCGCGAGGCAGACCTCAGCCGCGTGACTGCTCGCGCGCCGACCGCATAGAGTCCGCGCCAGTGGAGCGCTATGAGCTGAACGCAAAGGTAGCCCTCGTCAGCGGCGGCGCCCGCGGCATCGGCTTCGCAACCGCACGGGCGCTCGTCGCTCGCGGCGCCCACGTGGTGATCGTCGACCAGCGCGCCGAGGACGCCGAGGCGGCCGCCGCGCAGCTGCACGACACCAGGGCCGTCGGCATCGTCGGCGACGTCACCGACCGCAGCGCCATGCAGCGCGCCGTCGCCGTCGCTGTCGAGCGCTTCGGCGGGCTCGACGTGGTCGTCGCCAACGCCGGAATCGCCGCGCGCGTTGCCACCTTCCGCGCGTACGCCACCGAGACGTTCGAGCGCGTGCTCGACGTCAACCTGATGGGCGTGTACCGTACCGTCGACGCCGCGTTGCCTGAGATCATCCGCCGCCGCGGCCACGTCGTCGTCGTGTCCTCCATCTACGCGTTCATGAACGGCATCGGCGAGGTCCCCTACGCCATGAGCAAGGCCGCCGTAGAGCAGCTCGGGCGCGCGCTGCGCGTCGAGCTCGTGCAGCACGGCGCCAGCGCCACCGTCGCCTACTTCGGCTTCATCGACACCGAGATGGTCCACCAGGGCCTCGACCGCGACCCGCTCGTCCGGGACATGACCAACTCGCTGCCCAAGCCGCTGCGCAAGCGCCTGCAGCCCAGCGTCGCCGGCGAGTCGATCGTGCGCGCCATCGAGCGCCGCCAGCCGCGTGTCATCCAGCCGCGCCGCTGGACCGTCATATCCGTCCTGCGCGGCATCCTCGGCCCGCTCAGCGACGCGCGGCTCGAGCGCGACGAGCAGGTGCAGGCGCATCTGCGCGCGCTCGATGCGCGCACCGGCGAGGACCAGCCCACGAGCTCCTGAGGCGCTCGCCGCGAGCGCCCAGGCGTGGTCGCCAGCCCCGCGTCGAGGCCTACGTGAAGCGCTTCACAAACGCCAGCGCCGTGTCCGCCACCTCGCGCCAGCCGCTGTCGATCGTCAGCCCGTGTCCGCGGCCCGCGATCTCCACGATCTCCGTCACCGCCTCGTTGCGCTTCTGGCGCCTGTACGCCGCGTTCGCGATCGCCCACGGCACCGTGTTGTCCTTCTCGCCCGAGGTGATCAGCAGCGGCCCGCGCGCCGCGCTCGCGCCGTCCAGCTTCAGCTGCGTCCACGGGTTCGCGTTCGCGAACGCCGCCTGGAACAGCGGCGCGCCCGGCGCCGGCACCGCGAACGTGTCGTACAGCTCCCGTGCCTCCTGCTCCGAGACCGCGTTCGCGAACGCGTAGCGGAACTGCCTGTACGACAGCGACACCGCGCGCGTGCGGTTGAGCGGGTTCGCGAGCACCGGGCCCGCCGCGCGTAGCGCCGACAGCGGCAGCGCCAGCACGCCGCGAAACGGCGCCGGATCGATCGCCACCGTCACCTCCGCCAGGCCCTCCGCCGCCAGCATCTGCACCAGCAGCCCGCCGACCGAGTGCCCCACCAGCGCCGGCTTGCGCTCCAGGCGGCCAACGATCTCCTCCAGGTGCGCCGCCACCCGCCCGACCGTCTTGCTCGCCAGCGCCCGCTGGTTCGCGCGCGCCTGTTCGACAGTCTCCGGGTCGTCCGGCCAGCCCGGCCGCACCGGCGCGTAGCCCGCCTCGTCGAACATGTCCGCCCAGCGATCCCAGCTGCTCGCCAGCAGCCACAGGCCGTGCACGAATACCACCGGCGTGCGCCCCGTCGCGTTCGCGTCAGCGATCTGCTGTGACTCGTGGTCGGTGATGATTGCCATCTGTGCTCGCCGGCGTCGATTATCACACCGCGCACGAGCGCAGCTCCGGCCGGCGTCGCGAGCGCCTTCCGGCGGGCGTCGCGGCCGCACGCCGCCGAACGGCCGGCCGGTCGGCGTAGCATGCCGCGATGAAGATCAATCCATCCGAACTTGAGCGCCACTACACGCGCGCAAAGGCGCTCGCCGCGAGCAGCTCCTCGATGTCCCGCGCCGGGCCCGGATGCCCCAGCAGGAAGCCCTGCGCCATCCAGCAGCCCATCTCTTCCAGCGTCACCCGCTGCTCGTGGCGCTCGACGCCCTCCGCCACCACGACCAGCGACAGCGACTGACCCACGCCGAGGATCGCCGCCAACAGCTCACGGCCCTGGCCGCCGTCGTTTAGCGCCGCGACGAAGCTGCGGTCGATCTTGAGCACGTCCACGGGCATGCGCTGCAGGTGCGACAGCGACGCGTAGCCCGTGCCGAAGTCGTCGATCGCGACGCGCACGCCCAGCGCCTTAACCTCGTGCAGGCGCTCGCTTGCCTCCGGCACGTCGCGCACAAGTGTCGTCTCGGTGATCTCCAGCGTCAGCGACGACGGCGCGATGCCCGAGCTCTCCAGCGCGCGGCGGACGTCCTCGGCGAATTCTCGGCGGCTGAGCTGGTAGGCGGACACGTTCACGGAGATGCCCAGCGACATTCCGGCCGCGCGCCACGCCGCGGCCTGGCGACAGGCCTCTTGCAGCACCCAGCGGCCGATCGGCAGGATCAGCCGGCTCTCCTCCGCAACCGGGATAAAGCTCTCCGGCTGCACCAGGCCGCGCTGCGGATGGCGCCAGCGCACGAGCGCCTCCACCCCCACCATCCGCTCCCGCGCGAGGTCGAAGATCGGCTGGTAGACAAGGAACAACTGGTCGTTCTCGACCGCCGCGCCCAGGTCCGCCTCCAGCGCCAGTCGCCCTTCGGCGTCCGCGTACAGGCGCTGGTCGAACAGCGCATAGCGGTCCTTGCCAGCCGCCTTCGCCGCATACAGCGCGAGATCGGCGTCGCGTAGCAGCTCGTCGGGCGTCGAGTACTGCCCCGTGGCGACGCCGATGCTGGCCGTGACCGAGAACGACTTGCCGGCATCGCCCAGCTCCAGCGGCTCGCGCAGCGTCTGTGTCAGACGGTCCGCGAGCACATCGGGCGAGATCCGGTCGGGTGTCACCTCGACCAGCACCACGAACTCGTCGCCGCCCAGCCGCCCCACTGTGTCCTGCTCGCGCATCGCGCCCTGCAGGCGTTCGCCCACCACCCGCAGCAGCTGATCCCCCGCCGCGTGGCCGAGGTTGTCGTTGACGTGCTTGAACCCGTCGATGTCGATGAACAGCGCGCCCGCGGTCGTTCCCGGGTGGCGCGCCGTGCGCGCCAGCATCTGCTCGGCGCGGTCGAGCACGAGCGCGCGGTTGGGCAGCCCCGTGAGCGGGTCGTGCAGCGCCTGGTGGGAAAGCTCGCGCGTCTTCTCGCGCACCAGCGCCAGCGCCCGCGACCGGCCGCTAGACAGCACCAGCACCAGCAGCCCCAGCATCGCGCTCAGCAGGATCCCGCCGATCAACAGCATCAGCGCGCGCGAGCTCGCGAACACGCTCGCCGAGACGCTCGCGGCGAACGTCTGCACGGTCCAGCCGTTGCCGAGCCGGATCTCCGCGCTCTGCGCGCGCGGCGGCGTGACGCCGCTCTTGAACACCGCGTGCGAGAAGCCCGACGCGTAGCGGAAGCGAACCGCCACGTTGGGGTGCCCCGCGAGCGCCCGCTCGAGCACCACGCCCGGTTCGAGCAGCTCGCCGAGCCACCCCACGAACAGGCGCTGCCGGGCCGCCACCGTCGTGGGCACCGTGCCGCTGCGGTAGACCGGCGTCTCGACGCCCAGCGAGGTGCTCGCGCTGCCCATCACCGGCGCGTACGTCGCCAGGCCCGTGTCCCGCGCCGTGATCAGCGTCGGCGCGATCGTGCAGTAGTCCATGCCCGCGGGTATGTAGCTGGCGGCGTCGCGCGCGATCCCGGCGACCGCGATGCAGTAGTACGGCCGTCTGCCGGGCGGCAGGACCTGTAGCGGACCCGCCGGCCCGCTCGAGTTTGGCCCGAGCGGCCGCACCGGGTCCGCCGCCAGGCGAGCCTCGAACGCCGCCAGGCGCGACGCCGGCACTAGCTGCACCAGACCCAGGTTGCGCAGCTCGGGATAGCGCTGCAGCGCGCGCACCGCTTCCGCCCACCGGTCAAACGCCGCCGCGGACGCGTTCGGGTTGCCGCTCACGAACGCGCTCGCGCTGACCACCAGGTCTTCCTCGTGCTGCAGCGCCAGCGTCAGCGTCGAGGCGATCTCGCTCGAGGACAGGTGGAACGCCAGTCGCGCCTTGCTCGCTTCCGAGCTCGACACCGCGCGCGCTCCCAGCGCCGACGCGAGCGTCCCGCCCGCCACCAGCGCCACTGCGACGGCCGCCCAGAAGCCTCGGCGGCCGGAAGCCGCCGCGCGCAGTCGCCGTGTGCCGAGTGTCGCCACGCGCCATGGATCGGATCCGCGTGCTGGCTGCTGTCGGGAGCGCCCGGCGCATGGACGGATGGCGTGGCTCGATGCGCCCGTCCGTAGGCTTCGCACAGGCCGGTGGGGCGCCGCGCCGAGAACGCGTGTCCACTCGGCTAAGGCAACCGCCCACCGCTGCCGATGAGGGGCTCGTGACCATCTTCGCGCGCCTGCTCTCCCGGCTGACAGCTCCGCGCCCCCTCGGGCGCGTCATCATCTCTGCCGCAGCAGCTGTGGCCGCTGCCGCGGTGCTTATAACGGCGGCACCCGCGGGCGCCGTCGTTACGACGGTGGGTCCGATCACCGTTGGCGTGCAGCCGCGCAGCAGCACCGCCTACACGGAAGCTGCCCGACCCGCGACCTACGCCAACCCGTCGGGCGATCCGGTGCTGCACGGCACCGGCGTGTATGCGATCTACTGGGATCCTACCGACCACTATTGGAGTGAATGGCAGAGCGCGATCGACGGCTACCTCGAACAGGCAGGAGCGGCCAGCGGCAATCTGTCGACCGTCTTCGCGGTTGACAGCCAGTACACGGACAAGTCCAACCGCCCGGCGGTCTACTCGCAGAGCTACAAGGGCTCCTACGTCGACTACCACGCGTATCCCACCCCAGGCTGTGTCGACCCCGAACCGCTCCTGTTGAGCGACCAGATCGGACTCGTGTTCGAAGGGCCCGCCACCGCCGTCTGCCTCACGAGCGCCCAGATGGCCAGCGAACTGGAAGCCTTCATCGCCCGCCAGCATCTCCCCACGGGCCTCGGCAACGTCTACTACCTGCTGACCCCTCCCGGCGTGACCGTCTGCCTCGACGGCGGCAAAGACGCGGGCCACTGCTCGGACTATGCGGTAGCGAGCGAAGAAAGCTACGAACACAGCTTCTGTAGCTACCACGCCGACATCAATCCCGGCGGCCTGCCGACGGGCGACGCCAACACGATCGTGTACGCCGTCATCCCCTGGACGGCCGGCGGCTTCGGCGACAACAGGCTCCTCGTAGGCGACCGCAGGCCCGGTTGGGAATGCCAGGACGCCGGCATCAACCCCGCGGCCAAGGGCGGATACAAGCTCGAGGAAGAAAAACCGGAAACCCCGACCGAAAAAACCGAAAACGAAAAGAAGGACCCGGAAGAAAAAGAAGAAGTTGCACTCAAGCATCTGCTGGAAGGCCCCCACGAGCAGGAGCCCAACCAGCAGGCCTGCCCGAGCACCGCCGGTACGTGCGACTACGGACTGTTCGATCTGATTGTCAACCAGATCAGCCTGCAGCAGGAGGATATGGTCACCGATCCGCTGCTCAACGCCTGGCAGGACAGTGCCAAATACGAGAACACGGACGAGTGCCGCTTCCTCTTCGGGCCTGTTCAAGGCGGCGGCGTCACCGCCAATCTCGAAACCTTTGCCGGCACCCTTTACGACCAGACCCTGGGCAGCGGGACCTACTACCTGAACGACGCCTTCAACCTCGCCGCCTATCGGCTTCCCTACCCGGGCGCCACCTGTACCAACCACGTTAACCTCGCGCCCAAATTCACCGCTCCCAACCCCGTCAACTCCGGCGAAATCGTCGGGTTCGACGGCATGGAGTCGGACATCGACCTCGACGCCGGGATCGACTACTCGGCCGCAGGCGCGCCCCAGGCAAACTACGCGACATACACGTGGAACTTCGGCGACGGCAGCCCCGAAGTCTCCGGTTACGCACCCGGGTCGCCGACGTGCGAAACGCCCTGGCTGAGCCCTTGCGCGGCGAGCGAGTACCACTCCTACCAGTACGGCGGCACCTACAACGTGACCCTGACTGTGAAAGACGTCGGTGGCAACATCGCCTCCGTCGTGCATCCCATCACGGTCGACGGCCCCGCGCCGCCGTCCAGCGCGGGTGGCGCGGGCTCCGGCTCTAACGGCTCCGCCACCTCAAACGCCTCCGCCGGCCAGACGCCTGGCTCGGGCTCCACCGCCGCTCCCGGAGCGGTGCCCGCTCCGATCGCCGCCGCCTCGATCGTCCGCCAGTCGCTGCACAATGCGCTGCACAGGGGTCTCGTCGTCAGCTACTCGGTCAACGAGCAGGTGGCCGGGCACTTCGAGGTGCTGCTCAGCAGGACCATCGCGCGCCGCCTCGGGATCAGCGGCCCGGCGGCCACCGGCCTGCCAGCCGGCTCGCCCGCGGAGGTCGTGATCGCGAAAGCGCTCCTGATCACGACCAAGGGCGGCCGCAACGCCGTCCACATCATCTTCCCCAAGCGCACCGCAGCGCGCCTCGCGCACGTCCACAGAGTCCCGCTGATGCTGCGCCTGATCGTGCGCAACGCCGCCAAGGGCAGCCCTGCCACGACCACCGTCGTCACCAGCGTCACGCTCGACGGCTGAACGCACCGCACGCCCGCGACAGCTCGAACGCCCGCGGGCGCTCAGTCGGCCGAATCCGAGGGGTCCTTTCCGCGCTTTGAGCGCGACCTGTCGCGGAACACGAAGAACCACAGCGCGAACAGGCCCACGTAGCCCGCGCCGATCGACACCACGGAGATGATCCCCAGCCCCGTGCTGCCGGCCGTTTCGGCTTCGCCGCTGAGCGCCACCGGCAGCGCCAGGTGCGCGCTCGCCAGATGCGCGAGCGCGGACGCCATGCTCAAAGCCCGGGCCAGTGGCGCACGACGTAGCCGGAGTTGTCGGTCGGCTGCACCTGCCAGCGCGACGCGTACACGCCGCTGCGGCCCGCCGTGTCATAGAGCACGCCGTCCACGTACATGTACGTGTGCCCCGCGTTCGCGTACACCGTGATGTATTTGCCCGGGCCCGGCGCACCCCAGCTCTCCAGCGCGCCCGAGGTCTCGGGCGCGCTCAGCAGCCCGCCCGCCGCAAGCGCGTAGCTCACCGAGCCGGAGCAGTCATACGCGTTGTCCACAAACGACGCGTGGCCGCCCCCGTAGACGTAGGGGAAGTCGGCGATCTCGTTCGCGCCCGCGATCACCTTCTGCACCACTTCGGGCACGTTCGTCGGGATCGGGATCGTGCCGTTGCCGCCGACCGACTCGCCCCCCGGCACGGGCGTCAGCCGCAGATGCTGCGCCTGCCTGGAGCTGCGTTCCACCGCCTGCATCTGCGCCAGCTCCTTGCGTATTTCGGCGTTCGACGGCGCCCCCGCCGCGACGATCGACGCCCCCGCCTTCGCCGGCGTCGCGGCGCTCGCATGCTGTACCGAAGCGGGCGCCGGATAGCTGTCCGCTTCCAGCGGATCCGCCACCTCCTTGGCTGCGCCCGGCGGCGCGCTGGCCACGGCCTCGGCGGTCGTGTGCGCCGGCGGATCCGTGGTGGTCGTGCCCGGCGGGTCCGCGGCCGTCGTTTGCGCCGGCGGGTCCGCGGCGCCGGTCGTCCGAGATGCCCTGACGGCGCTGCCGACAGTCGCTTCACCGCAGGCAGCGAGTGTGCCCGCGGCCAGCAGACCGCCGGCCGCCACGAGCGCCTTCCGCGTGAACGTCATGCACCTAGGCTAGCGACACCATCCCGTGTGATGGGTCGCTACCCTGGTGCGATGCGCGAGGAAGTCACGGCCGTGGAGATACGGCCGCACGTTCGCCTGCTCCACGGGATGCGCCGGCCGGCCAACTGGCTGCAGCTGGTGCGCTTTGGCCTCGTCGGCGGGATCGGCTTCGTCGTCAACCTCGCTGTCTACACGCTGTTCGTGCACCCTGTCGGCGTCGACTACCGCGCCGCCAACGTCGTCGCCTGGCTGGTCGCGGTGATCAACAACTTCGTGCTCAACCGCCACTGGACGTTCGACGCCGGCGCCGGCCGCGCCCGCTCCCAGGCGGTGCGCTTCCTGCTCGTGAGCCTCGCCGCAGAGGTCCTCAGCCTGCTGCTGCTGACCCTGTTCGTGGAGGGCGCCGGCGTTGCCAAGGTGCCCGCGCAGGCGCTGGCGGTGGCGCTGTCGATGCCGCTCAACTTCCTCGGAAACAAGCTGTGGAGCTTCCGCTGAGGACCTTCAGCGTGCCGCTCCGTTGAGCCCCATGCCGGGCCGCCGCGCCGCTGGCCGGTGGCCAAGCCGGGACCTATACTCTGACTTCCCCCCTCTCGGAGGACCCCTGTGCAGGAGATGGTGATCTACGGCGTCAGCTTCGACATGGTTGGCAAGCAGCCGATCGTGCTTCTGAAGACGGTCGACGGGAACAAGTTCCTGCCGATCTGGATCGGGCACCCGGAGGCGGCGTCGATCCTGATGAAGCTCCAGGGCGCCGGCACCCCCCGGCCGATGACGCACGACCTGCTGTGCGACATCCTCGGCGAGCTGGACGTCAAGTGCACGCAGGTGTCCGTCACCGAGCTGCGCGAGAACACGTTCTTCGCGTCGATCACGCTCAGCGTCGGCGGGCGCGAGCTCGAGATCGACTCGCGCCCCAGCGACGCGATCGCCCTGGCGGTGCGCTCAGGCGCACCGATCTTCGCCGCCGAGGAGGTCATCTCCGAGTCCGCCATCGAGTTCGAGCACGACGTCGAGGAGTCCGAGGACGTCGTCGAGAAGTTCAAGGAGTTTTTGGACCAGGTCTCACCAGAGGACTTCGCCGCCGGCGACAGCTGACCCCGGTGCATGCACCGGGGTCCGGGCCGGCGCATGCGCCGGCCCGCGGGGTCGCGCATGCGCGACCCACGAACGACTAGGAGCTTCAGCGCGTGAAGGCGCTCAGGAGGATGCGCTCGACCAGCTCGTCGAAGCCGATCCCGGCGGCGTCGGCGGCAAGTGGCAGCAGGCTTGTTTCGGTCAAGCCCGGGCCGACGTTCGTCTCGAGCACCGACAGCTCGCCGGAGTCGGCGTCGAGCATCAGGTCGACCCGCGCAACGCCGTGGCAGCCGAGCAGCGTGTACGTGTCAAGCGCCAGTCGCTGGGCGCGCTCGCTCGTCTCATCGGACAGCTCGGCGGGGCACACGAACGTGGTCATGCCGATCTCGTAGCGCGACTCGTAGTTGTAGAATTCCTCTCCGCGCGGGATCGCCTCGACCACCGGCAGCGCCTGCGGCCCGTCGCTCTCGGCTCCGGGCTGCGCGCCGAGCACCGACACCGCTAGGTCGCGACCCTTCACGTAGCGCTCGATCACGACCTTGCGGTCGTAGGAGAGCGCGCCCACGATCGCCCCAGGCAGCTCGTCGCGCGAGCGCGCGAACTTGACGCCCAGCGCCGACCCCTGGCTGGCAGGCTTGACGACCAGCGGGAATCCGAGCCTGGCCTCGATGTCGTCGAGCGCCGCGGACACGCCCAGCTCCCTGATCGCGCTCTCCTTGATCGCGGTGAAGTCCGGCGTTGGTATGCCCGCCTCGCGCATCAGGTACTTCGCCAGCGCCTTGTCAGTGCAGCGCATGCACGCCGCCGGCCCCGAGCCCGTGTAGGGCACGCCGATCACCTCCAACAGGCCCTGCACCGTCCCGTCCTCGCCGTCGCCGCCATGCAGCGCCACGAACGCCGCGTCAGGCCTGCACTCGTGTAGCTGTGCGACCAGATCCTCGCCGGCGTCGATCCCGATCACCTCGTGTCCCAGACGACCCAGCGCCTGCTGCACGCGCGCGCCCGAGCGCAGCGAGACCGTGCGCTCCAGCGACCCCCCGCCCTTGAGCACCGCGACCTTGCGCGCGGCGCTCATCGATCCCGTCGCCGGCGCGGGCGGGCGGGGTCCTGGGCATCGCGCCGGGGCAGCGCGACGATGTCGGCAAGCGGGCTCTGCTCCTCGGGCGCCGTCTCGTCGCGGCGGGCCGGCGCGGGCGCCGATCCGGTGAGAGCTCCCAGCAGCCCCGTTTCGCCGCCCATGACCTTGCCGATCCGGCGGATGCCCTCGCGGATGTCCTCGTCGGGGACGCCGGCGAAGTTCAGGCGCATCGAGGAGCTCCCGCTGCGCCCGTCCACGTAGGCGGCGCGCCCCGGCACGAACGCCACGCCTTCGGCGCGCGCGAGCAGGTCGGTGGTGTCGACGCCGCCCTCCAGCGTCGCCCAGATGAACAGTCCGCCCTCCGGCCGCGTCCAGCTGGCGCGACCGCCGAAGTGCTCCTCAAGCGCCTCGAGCATCACGTCGCGCCTGCGCCTGTAGAGGTCCCGCTGGCGCTCCACGTACTCGATCCACGCCGGCCGGGGCGGGTGGGATTCGGTCCCCTGCTCGGCGAAGTACTCCGCCACGAACATCTGCGTGACCGGGGACGAGCACAGGTCCGCCCCCTGTTTGCCCAGGTTCAGCTTCTCGAGCACCGGCCGTGGCGCCACCGCCCAGCCGAGGCGCAGCCCCGGCGAGATGATCTTCGAGAACGTGCCCAGGTAGATGACCAGGTCGGACGTCCCGTCCGTGCCGGCGTTGACGGAGTCGAGCGAGTACAGCGTCGGCAGCGGCTCGCCCTCGTAGCGCAGCAGCCCGTAGGGGTTGTCCTCGAGCACCAGCAGCTCGCGCTCGCGCGCTACCTCGACCAGGCGCCGGCGCCGCGGAAGCGACATCGTCACGCCGCCCGGGTTCTGGAAGTTGGGGATCGTGTAGATGAACTTCGGCCTGCGGCCTTCGTCGTGCAGGCGGTCGAGCGTGCGCTCGAGCTCGTCGATCGGCATCCCGTCCTTGTCCATCTCGATCTGCACCACCTCGGCCTGGTAGGCGCTGAACGTCGGCACCGCCCCCGGGTACGTGGGCGCCTCCGCGACGATCACGTCGCCGGGATCGATCAGCGTCTTGCACACCAGGTCGATCACCTGCTGGCCGCCCGTCGTCACGATCACCTCCGACGGGTCCACCTGCGTGCCCTCCTGTGCCATCACCTCGACGATGCAGCCGACCGTCGCCGCCATACCCTCCGTCGGCCCGTACTGGAGCGCCCGCGCCGTCGATTCGGCGGCCACCTCCGCCATCAGCTTCGCGTACAGCTGCGGCGAGAACGTGCTCGTGTCCGGCAGCCCGCCCGCCAGCGAGATCACGTCGGGGCGCTCCGTCAATGCCATCATCTCGCGCATCGCCGAGCTCTTCATGCCACGGGTGCGCGCCGCGAACAGCGCCTCGTAGCGAGCCAGCTCGTGCGCTGCCGGCCGGGTCCGTCGTTTATCGTCCTGCCCAGGCATTACCGCACGGTAGCGCACCGCCAAAGGCACTTTGCATGAACGGTCTCCTCTTCTACATAGGACTCGGCGCCGGCCTCGCAGCCGCGTGCGGCCTGCGGCCGTTCCTGCCGGTGCTGCTCGCCGGCGCGCTCGCCACCGGCGGCACGCTCGGGGTCGACTTCGCGCATGGCAGCTTCCACTTCCTGCGCACCGGCTCGTGGCTGCTGGTCGTCGCCGTGGCGTTCGCCGCTGCGTACGCCATGCAGTTGCTGCTGCGGATGGCGCCGATCATCGACCCCGGCGAGCGCAGCGCGCGCCCCGACCCGCTCGCGGCGGCCAGCACCGGCCTCGGCCTTGGCGCCGGCGCGCTGCTGTTCGGCGGCACGCTCGCCGCGCACGGCGACAGCGCCTGGCCGGGCGTGGCCGGCGGCCTGCTCGTCGCGGCGCTTGCGCAGCGCGCCGTCTGGCCGGTGATCCTGCGCGCCCGCGCGCGCCTCAGCGACCGCTCCGCGCGCGAAGCCCTGACCGTTTACCTCGACGCCGCCGCGCTGGCGGCGGCGGCCCTCGTCGCGCTGCTGCACCCGCTCGGCTACGTGCTCGTCGCGGCGCTCGCATGGTTCGGCTGGCGCGGGCGCGCGCGCGGCGATGAAAAGTACGCGGGGCTGCGCATCCTGCGCCGCTGATGCGGCACACGTGAGCTCCTCGCCGCCCGATCGTCCCCGGAGGGGGAAGCTGGTCCTGTGCGTGATCGACGCGATGGCGCCCGCGATGCTCGAGCGCGCGATCGCGAGCGGCGCCGCGCCCGTGCTCGAGCGGCTTGTCGCGGGAGGCCGCTACGTGCCCGACTGTGTCGCCGCGTTTCCGTCTGTCACGCCCGTGTGCGCCGCCGCGATCGTCACCGGCGCGAGCCAGGACCGGCACGAGATCCCCGGCATGAACTGGTTTCACCGCCAGGAGCACCGCTACATCGAGTACGGCTCGAGCTTCCGTGCGGCGCAGCGCTTCGGCATCGCGCGCCAGCTCACCGACACCGTCTACAACATGAACCGCGCGCACCTATCCCACGACACGCCGACGGTGTTCGAGACGCTCGACGACGCCGACGTGCGCACGGCGGGCACCACCTACCTGATGTACCGCGGGCGCTACCGGCACGAGCCCCAGCGCGACACCGCGCTGACGCGCGTCGCCTCCACGCTCATGCGCCACTCCGTGATGGGCCCGCGCGAGCTGTTCTACGCCGACATCTTCGCCTCGCAGCGCACCGGCTGCCGCTCCGGCCTGGGCATGCCCGGCGTGCGCGACCGCCACTCCGGATGCGTCTCCGCATACATGGTCGAGCACGACCTGTTCGACTTCCTGCTGCTGTCGCTGCCCGACAACGACTGGTACTCGCACAAGCACGGACCCGAGGCGCAGGTCCACTCGATCGCCCAGGCCGACCTGCAGCTGGCGCGCGTCATGAACGCCGCCGGCGGCGTCGAGGAGTTCCTCGCCGAGCACGCGGTGATCGCGATGGCCGACCACTCGCAGGCGCCCGTCACCGACACGATCGCGCTGCAGGACGAGCTCGCCGAGCTGGGCGTGCTCGGCCCGGTGCGCTCCTCCGAGGGCGCCGCCGCGGCCGGCGAGCCGCACATCGCCGTCTGCCCCTCCCAGCGCGCCGCGATGGTTTACGCGCTGCACGAGGCCGAGCGCGACGCCATGCGCGCGTCCGTCGTCGCGCGCGCCCTCGCGATCGACGGCGTCGACCTGGTCATGTGGTTGGAGCGCGACGCGCACGACAGGCCGCGCGAGGGCGTCATCGCGAGCCCGCGCCACGGCGAGCTGCGCTTCGCCCCCGGCGGCGAGCTGCGCGATCCGCGCGGCGGCGCCTGGAGCGTCGAGGGCGCGCTCGCGACGATCGACGGGAACATCCAGGATGGCCAGCTGCGCACACCCGAGTACCCCGACGCGCTCGCGCGCGTGTGGGCGGCGCTCACGTGTCGCAACTCCGGCGAGGTGCTGCTGTCGGCGGCGCCCGGCTACGAGTTCATCGACTGGGGCCGCCAGGCGCACGTCGGCGGCGGCAGCCACGGGTCGCTGCACGCCTCCGACTCGCTCGGCGCGCTCGTGCTCAGCGGCGTCGCGCTCCCCCAGCCGGAGCCGGAGCAGTGGGCGATCCGCGACCTTGCGCCGCTGGTCCTGCGCCACTTCGGGCTCGATCCCTGACGTCGTCGCCGTTACGCTCGCGCGATGCGCCTTCTCGCCGCAGCCGCGGTGGCGGCTTCCGCCATGCTCTGGGCATCAGCCGGGCCGGCCGTAGCCGCCTCCACAGGTAGCGTCTCAGCGACGCCCGCGACGCCCGCGACGCCCGCGACGCCCGCGACGCCCGCGACGCCCGCGACGCCCGCGACGCCCGCGACGACGCGGACGGCGTCGGCCAGCACGACCACGAGCACCACTGCGACCAGCAGCACCACGAACTCCGAAACGCCGGTGGGCGTGTCGATCTCCAACGTCCCCCCCGCCGCGCATCGCCTGTCCTCCGAACAGGTGCTCGCGATCGCCAACCGCCTTCCCGAGATGCGCGCGCTGCGCCGCGAATACCGCGGCTCCTTCGGCGACGTGTACCTCAAGGGCGCGTTTCAGTGGCAGGTCAGCTACTTCACGCGCGGCGGCAAGAAGGAGATCGGCCTGGTCATCATCAACGACCTCTCCGGCCGCGTGGTCGAACAGTGGACCGGCTTCCAGGTCGCGTGGACGATGGCGCGCGGGTATCCCGGCGCGTTCGGCAGGCATGTCAACGCGCTGTACATCTGGCTGCCGCTGTGCGTGCTGTTCGTGCTGCCGTTCGTCAACTTCCGCAGGCCGTTCTCGCTGCTGCACCTCGACCTGCTCGTGCTGCTGTCGTTCTCGGTGTCGCTCGCGTTTTTCAACCACGCCCACATCTACGCGTCGGTGCCGCTCGCGTATCCGCCGCTGCTGTACCTGCTCGCTCGCATGCTGGCGTTGCTGCGGCGCCCGCGGGCCGGTAGGCGCCCGCCGCCGCTGCGCCTGCTCGTGCCCGCGCCATGGCTCGCGCTCGGCGTCGTGTTCCTGCTCGGCTTTCGCATCGCGCTCAACGTCACCGACTCCAACGTGATCGACGTCGGCTATGCGGGCGTGATCGGCGCGCAGCGGATCGTCGACGGCAAATCGCTGTACGGCGGCTACCCCTCTGACAACGAACACGGAGACACGTACGGCCCGTTCAACTACGAGGTCTATGTGCCCTTCCAGCAGGTCTTCGGCTGGAGCGGCAAGTGGGACGATCTCCCCGCCGCGCACGGCGCGGCGATCTTCTTCGACCTGCTCGCCACCGCGCTGCTGTTCCTGATCGGGCGCCGCATGCGCGGCCCAACGCTCGGAGTCGCGCTGGCGTACGCGTGGGCCGCGTACCCGTTCTCGTTGTATGCGCTCGAGAGCAACTCCAACGACAGCCTCGTCGGCGCGCTCGCGCTCGCCGCCGTGCTCGCCGCGAGCTATCGCAGAGATCTCGCCCGGGTCGGGCGCGGCGCGCTGGCGGCGCTCGCCGGCCTGACCAAGTTCGCGCCGCTGGCGCTCGCGCCGGTGCTGGCCACCGACGGCCTCTCCGGGCTCAGTGCCGCGCGCCGTGTCCGCGCGCTCGCGCTGTATGCCGCCGGCTTCGCGCTCGCGCTCGCGCTCGCCTCGATCCCGGCTTTCGGCCACGACTCGCTGCACACGATCTACGAGCGCACGATCGAATACCAGTCCAACCGCGGCTCCCCCTTCTCCGTCTGGGGGCTGTACGGGCTGCAGGGCGTCGAGCAGGGCGTCGAGGCGGCCGCCGCCGCGCTTGCGCTGCTGCTGGCCGTGCTACCGCGCCGCCCCGACGTGGTCGGCCTCGCGGCGGCCTGCGCCGCCGTGATCATCGCCGAGCAGCTCGGCATCGAACACTGGTTCTACCTGTACATCCCCTGGTTCTTCCCGCTCGCCATCGTCGCCCTGCTGGGGCGGCTCAGCGGGGAGGCCCCGATCCTTGGTGAGCCGTCGCCGGCCGCGGCATCAGCACCTGCTCGATCGAGTCTGCGCGCAGTCGCCGCGAGCAGCTGACCAGCACCCCCATCAGCCACGGGTCCTCCTCGGAGGTCTCGAAGCGGATCGGCATCATCGTCAGCAGCGACTCGATCGCCTGCTCGCGCTTGACGCCGATCACGCCGCCGCGCGGGCCCGTCATGCCCACGTCGGTGATGTACGCGGTCCCCCCCGGTAGCACGCGCGCGTCCGCCGTGGGCACGTGCGTGTGCGTGCCCACCACCGCCGTCACGCGGCCATCCAGGTGCCATCCCATCGCCACCTTCTCCGACGTCGCCTCCGCGTGCATGTCAACGAGGATGTGATCCACCTCGCCCAGTTCGCGCAGCGCCACCTCGATCTCCGTGAACGCCGAGCGTCCCGCGCGCAGGTACAGGTTGCCGCTCATGCTCACCACGCCCAGGCGCACGCCGTCGCGCTCCACGATGCACGTCCCCCGTCCCGGCTGGCTGCGCAGGAAGTTCGCGGGGCGCACGATCCGATCGCTGTTGGCCAGATACGGGTAGATCTCGCGGCGGTGATACGTGTGGTTGCCCAGCGTGATCGCGTCCACGCCCGCCGCGAACATCTGCTCGGCGATCTTCGGCGTGATGCCAAGCCCCCCCGCAGCGTTCTCGCCGTTGACGACCACGAACGTCGGCGTGTAGCGCTCGCGCAGCACCGGCAGGCAGTCCAGCAGCGTACGGCGGCCCAGGCCGCCCACGACGTCGCCCGCGAACAGGATCCGCGCGGGCGCCGCGCCCGCCGCGCCCGCCTGGGGCTCAGCCATACTCTGGCGATGGTGGGAGGCAAGTGAGCGGCGCTTCGGCGTCGTCCCCGCGAAGTCCCGGAACGGGGGAGGAGGCCGTCGAGCCCGAGCCGGAGCCCGCGCGCGTGGTGGTGCCGCGCTGGGTGCAGCTCGTGCTGCTGCCGCTCGCGCTGCTCGCGCTGTGGGCGCTCGCGAAAGCCGCGGGGAAAGTGTTGGTCATATTCGTCATCGCCGGCCTCATCGCTTTGATCCTCAACCCGGCCGTCGCCTTCCTGCACCGCACGCGTCTTCCCCGCGGGCTCGCGGTGCTCGCCGTGTACCTCGCATTCTTCCTGACGCTGACAGGCATCGGCTTCCTGCTCGCCAACCCTATCTCCAACCAGGTGCGCACGTTCTCGGACAACCTGCCGCACATCGTCAACGAAGCCAACGCCACGATCGCGACGTTGCAGCGCGACTTCGACAAGCACGGGATTCACCTGAAGCTCGTCAAGCAGGGCAAAACCGCGCTGCAGAGCATCGAGGGCAAAGTCGCCAAGGAAGCCAGCAAGCTGGCGTCGTTCGGTGGCGCGCTCGCCACCGAAGCCGCCGGCGCCATCTTCGATCTCGTGCTCGTGTTCGTGCTTTCCGTCTACATGCTGCTCTACGGCGGACAGATCGGGGCGCTCGTGCGGCGCGCGATGCCCGACGGCGACGGCTCCAAGGCCGACGACTATCCGCACCTGGTGCAGCGCGCCGTCTCTCGCTACGTCGGCGGGCAGCTGCTGTTCAGCACCGTCATGGGCGCCTCCGCCGGCCTCGCGCTGTACCTGTTCGGCGTCATCGGCATCTTCCCCGACGGGCGCACCTACGCGGTCGCGTTCGCCGTCTTCTACGGCGCGATGGAGCTCGTGCCCTACGTCGGCCCGATCCTCGGCGCGCTGCCGCCCGTGATCGTGGCGCTGTTCACCAAACCGATCACCGCGCTGTGGGTGACGCTGCTGTTCGTCGGCCTGCAGCAGCTCGAGGGGCACGTGGTCGCGCCGCAGATCTTCGGGCACACGCTGCGCATCAACCCATTGCTGGTGATCCTCGCGCTGCTGCTCGGGCTGCAGGTCTACGGGGTCTTCGGCGCGCTGATCGCGCTGCCAATCCTCTCCGTCCTGCGCGAGACCACCGTGTACCTGGGCCGCCACCTGAAGCTCGAATCCTGGGATCACGACCGCAACGGGATGCTGTGAGCGCCGTCCTCGGCGTCAGCGCGCTGGGCAAGCGCTACGGCGAGCTCGAGGCCCTGCGCGACGTCAGCTTCGACGCCGGCGCCGGCGAGCTGATCGCGATCGTCGGGCCCAACGGCGCCGGCAAGACCACGCTGCTGTCGATCATCGTCGGCATCCAGGCGCCCAGCGCCGGCGTCGTGAGTCGCGCCGGCGACACCGGCCCGGCGGGCGGGATGGGCGGTACGGGCGCAACGCGCGACATCGGGTGGGTTCCTCAGTCCCCGGCGCTCTACGCCAGGCTGTCCGTCGCCGAGAACCTCGAGCTGTTCGCGCGCCTGGAGCGTGTGGCGGACCCGCGCGCCACGGTCGAGCAGATGCTCGAGCAGACGGGGCTGCGCGAGCGCGCCGGCGAGCCTGCCGGCCGGCTCTCCGGCGGCAACCGCCAGCGCGTCAACGTCGCCATCGGGCTGCTCGGCGAGCCGTCCGTGCTCGCCCTCGACGAGCCCTCCGCGTCGCTGGACCCCGGACAGCGCGAGCGTCTGTGGCGGTTCGTCTCCGCGCGCGTCGCCGCCGGCACCACCGTCCTGTTCTCCACCCACAACGTCGGCGAGGCCCAGCGCCACGCCACGCGCGTGCTCGTGCTCGCCCGCGGGCAGCTGCTGTTCGACGGCACGCCCCAGGCGCTCCTGCGCGACGGCGGCGAGCCCGACGGCGGCGACCTCGAGCGCGCGCTCGTGCGCTTCCTCGACGAGCGGACCTCCGCGCCGCACGCCGCATGAGCGATCGGGCCGGGCGATGATCTGGCTGCTGCGCAAGGACCTGCTGATCCTGCGCCGCTCGCGGCTGCTGCTCGCGCTGCTGATCGTGTATCCCGTCGCGATCGCGCTGCTGCTCGGCCTGGCCATCTCGCGCAGCCCATCGCGCCCGCGCGTCGCGATCGTCGATCAGACCGCGCCCGGTGAAACCGTCAAGGTCGGCAGCCAGCGCGTGCCCGTCCGGCAGTACGCGCAGCAGCTGTTCGACCAGGTGCAGGCCGTCGAAGCGACGACCCGCGCTCAGGCGATCGCCAAGGTCAAGTCCGGGTCGGTGCTCGCCGCCGTCGTGATCCCGCCGGACGTCGCCGCGCGGGTCGCCTCCGACACCGAGCCTGCGCAGCTGGAAGTGCTCTATAACGGCGAAGCGCTCGAGCAGTCGCTCGTGCAGTCCACGCTCGACTCCGCGCTCGCGCAGGCCAACCTGGGCTTCTCCCAGCAGATCCAGAAGGCCGCCGGCACAGCGCTCGGGGCGCTGCTCACGGGGCGCAACCTCGGCAGCATCGGCGCGCCAGAACACCTCATCGGGCTCACGCAGATCCCGCCCACGCTCGCCGGCGTGATCGCCCGCCAGCCACGCGGGCGCGATCGCGCACAGCTGGAACGCATCGACGCGTTCGCCGGCTTCGCCGCCCAGAACCTGTCGCTCGCCACGCGCGTGCTGTCGGTCGTCGGGCAGCCGATCCGTGTCAACAGCGTGCTGCTGCACGGGCGTCGCACGCCGCTGAACACGTTCGCGGTAGTCGTCGCCGTGAGCCTGTCGCTGATGTTCACGTGCGTGCTGCTCGCCGCCGGCGGCGTCGCGCTCGAGCGCGAAGAGCACACGCTCGCGCGCCTCACCCGCAGCCCGCCCGGCGCCGGCGAGCCGCTGATCTCGCGCGAGGCGCTGCTCGCCGAGAAGACGCTGCTCGCCGCCGCGTGCGCGTTCGTGCTCGCGCTCGTCACGCTCGCCGGCATCGGCGCGTTCGTGACGCTCGACTGGAGCCGCGTCGGGTTGTGGCTCGCCGCGCTCGCGCTCGCCGCCGCCGCCTTCGGCGCGCTCGGCGTCGCCATCGGCGCGCTCGCGCGCGAGGTGCGCGCCGCGTCGCTGCTCGCGTTCATGCTGTCGCTGCCGCTCGCGTTCCTCGCGCTCGTTCCCGCCGGCGCCGTATCCGGCGGCGTCTACGGCGTCGTCGACGCGGTCTCGTTCGTGTTCCCTTTCAAGTCCGCCCTGCAGGCGCTCGACGCGGCCGTCAACGGCGCGTCCCCCGCGATCGGCGGCTCGCTTGCCCACCTCGCCGTGCTCGCGCTCGTGTTCCTCGCGCTCGCGCGCGTCGGGTTGCGCCGCGCCGAGTGACGCGACAGCGCGCAGTGATCGCGCTGCGCACGCCGCGAGAGCGCCGGTAGGCGCTCCCATCAAACGATTCACAGCGGGGTATCCTCGAAGGCGATGGCCTTTCCACAGACGCGCATGCGCAGGCTGCGGGCCACCGCGGGTCTGCGCGGCCTCGTGCGCGAGACGGACACGCGTGCCGGCCAGCTCGCGCTGCCGCTGTTCGTCGTCGAGAGCCCCCACGGGGGCGCGCCGCGCGAGCCGATCGCCACGATGCCCGGCGTCGAGCGCCTGTCGCTTTCCGCCGCCGTCGAGGAGGCACAGCAGGCGGCCGCGCTCGGGATCGCGGCCGTGATGCTGTTCGGGGTGCCCGCCGAGAAGGACGAGCAGGGCTCCGGCGCATGGAATCAGGACGGCATCGTGCAGCTCGCCGTGCGCGCCATCAAGCAGGCCGTGCCCCAGCTGCTCGTGATCACCGACGTGTGCCTGTGCGAGTACACCTCCCACGGGCACTGCGGCGTGCTCACCGGGGAAGGCGCCCCGGCGACCGTCGACAACGACGCCACACTCGAGCTGCTCGCCCGCACCGCCTCAAGCCACGCGCGCGCCGGCGCCGACATCGTCGCGCCTTCGGACATGATGGACGGGCGCGTCGGCGCGATCCGCGAGGAGCTCGACGGCGAGGGCTTCGCCGAGACGCCGATCCTCGCCTACTCCGCCAAGTTCGCCTCCGCCTTCTACGGGCCGTTCCGCGACGCCGCCGACTCCACGCCCGCGTTTGGCGACCGCCGCGGCTACCAGATGGATCCCGCCAACGGACGCGAGGCCGTGCGCGAGGCGCTGCTCGACGTGCAGGAGGGCGCGGACATGGTCATGGTCAAGCCCGCGCTCGCCTACGGCGACCTGATCCGCGCGGTCAAGCGCGCCACGCGCCTGCCCGTGGCGGCGTACAACGTCAGCGGCGAGTATGCGATGGTCAAGGCCGCCGCGGCCGCCGGCTACATCGACGAGCGTGCCGCGGTGCTCGAGATCCTCACCTCGCTGCGCCGCGCAGGCGCCGACACGATCATCACCTACCACGCAAAGGACGCAGCCAAATGGCTAGCAGAGCAGTAGCGACAGCAAAGCTGCGCAGCCGCAAGGACGGCGCCGCGATCGCGCTCGACGACGTCGACCGCAGGCTGCTCAACCTGATGCAGGGCAGCTTCCCGATCGCGCCGCGCCCCTACCAGCGCGTCGCCGAGCTGGGCGAGGTCTCACAGGAGGAGGTGATGCAGCGCGTGCGCCACCTGCTCGACAAGCGCATCATCCGCCAGGTCACGCCGATCTTCGACACGCGCGCGCTCGGGTACTCCTCGATGCTCGTTGCCGCCAAGGTCGACCCCGAGTTCCCGCACCGCGCCGCGCAGGTCATCAACGAGCACCCCGGCGTCTCGCACAACTACCTGCGCAACCACGAGTTCAACCTGTGGTTCACGATCGCCACCGAGCCCGACTCCAAACTCGGTCTCGCGGGCACGCTCGAGGTGCTCGCGCGCGAGGCCGGCGCCGAGTCGGTGCGCCAGCTGCCCACGCTCAAGCTGTTCAAGATCCGCATGGACCTCGAGATGCAGGGCGACACCGACGCGCTCTCCAGCGCCGCCGAGGTCAAGGAGCCGATCGAGCTCGAGCCCCAGCCCTACGACGAGCTCGACATCGCCGTCATCCGCGCGCTGCAGGGCGACATGGCCGTCGTCGAAGAGCCCTACGCCGCCGCCGCCGCCGCGCTGGGCATGACCCAAGAGCGCTTCCTCGAGCACCTCGCCGGCATGCAGGAGCGCGGCATCCTGCGCCGCGTCGCCGCGATCCTCTACCACCGCCGCGCCGGCTTCTCCGCCAACGGCATGGGCGTATGGAAGGTGCCCGACGAGCAGATCTACGAGATCGGCTGCCGCATGGCCGCCGTGCGCGGCATCTCCCACTGCTACCAGCGCCCCACCTACCAGGACTGGCCCTACTCCGTCTTCACGATGGCGCACGGCCGCTCCAAGGAGCAGTGCGACGCCGTGCTCGACTCGATCGCCGAGAGCACCGGCATCTCGGAGCGCGCCACGCTGTACTCCTCCACCGAGTTCAAGAAGATCCGCCTGCTGTACTTCACCGAGGACTTCAAGAACTGGGAGAGCGCGCACGCTTGAGCGCGAGCTCGTGACCGCCTCGCTCACCGATACCCGCTCAGCCGAGCTGTACCGGCGCGCGCTCGAGCTGATCCCCGGCGGCGTCAACTCGCCCGTGCGCGCCATGCGCTCGATCGGTCGCGAGCCGATCTTCATCGCGCGCGGCGAAGGCGCCGAACTCATCGACGCCGACGCCAACAGGTTCGTCGACTACGTCTGCTCGTGGGGTCCGCTGATCCACGGGCACGCGCATCCAAACGTGATCGCCGCGATCGCCGCCGCCGCCGCCGCCGGCACCAGCTTCGGCGCGCCCACCGCCGGCGAGGTCGAGCTCGCCGCAGAGGTCGTGCGGCGGATGGACGGCGTGGAGATGCTGCGCATGACCTCCTCCGGCACCGAGGCCGCCATGACCGCTCTACGCATCGCGCGCGCCGCCACCGGGCGCGAGCACGTGCTCAAGTTCGCCGGTGCCTACCACGGCCACTCCGACGCGCTGCTCGCGCACGCCGGCTCCGGCCTCGCCACACAGGGGCTGCCGGCGAGCCCCGGCGTGCCGGCCAACGTCGCCGCCGGCACGATCGTCATCCCCTGGAACGATCTCGACGCGCTCGCCGCCGCCACCGAGCGCTACCAGCTCGCCGCGATCATCGCCGAGCCGCTGCCCGCCAACATGGGGCTCGTGCCCGCCGCCGACGGGTTCCTGCAGGCGCTGCGCGAGCGCGCCGACGCCACCGGTGCGCTGCTCGTGCTCGACGAGGTCATCAGCGGCTTTCGCGTCGCGCGCGGCGGCGCGCAGGAGCTGCTCGGCGTGGACGGCGACCTCGTGATCATGGGCAAGGTCATCGGCGGCGGTCTGCCCGCCGCCGCCGTCGGCGGGCGCGCCGAGCTGATGCGGATGCTCGCTCCCGCCGGCGACGTCTACCAGGCCGGCACGCTGTCCGGCAACCCGCTCGCCGTCGCCGCCGGCCTCGCCACGCTCGAGCTGCTCGACGACGACGCCTACATGCGGCTGGCAGCCAGCACCGAGCGCCTCGCCGCCGGCCTGCGCGAGGCCGCCGCCAGCGCGGGCGGCTCGAGTGGCGGGCATCCCGTGCAGGTCGTGAGCATGCCCGGGCTGCTCACCGTGTTCTTCAACGAGCGGCCCGTGCGCTCGTTTGCCGACGCGCAGGCGTGCGACCTCGACGCGTACGCGGCCTGGTGCCGCGAGCTGCTCGCGCGCGGTGTCTACCCGCCGCCGTCGCAGTTTGAGGCCTGGTTCCCGTCGCTCGCGCACACCGACGAGCAGATCGACCGCACGATCGAGGCCGCGGCGGCCGCCTTCGCGTGCCTGCCTGCCTGCCTATGCCCTCCAGGGTGCGCCCCCATCGGGGGTGTGCCCTTCAGGGTGCCCGAGGCGGCCGCGACAGCGTGAGCACGACCGCGGAGCACAGCGGCAACGGCAACGGCGCCCATGCTGAAGGCGCCGCGCTCGAGCGCCTGCGCGCGCTGCTGCGCGGCGAAGGCGGGCTGATGGCCACGCTTGTCGCGCCACGGGCCGATGCCGCCCCGGACGGTCGGTCCGATTTCGTGCCTGGCGCGCCGGCAGCGCCGGGCAAGTCGCCGGCGAGCATCGTCGCCGGCGGGCCGCGCGTGGCCGGCAGGCGCGAGCAGTACGAGCTGCTCGTCGAGGCGATCTACGAGGGCTATCTGCTGCACTACGGCACGCCCCGCGTCGTTTGCGTGCCGGCATCGTCCCCGGAGGGGGGGGACGACCTGAGGCTGCTGGCCGGCGATCGCCTGTACGCGATCGGCCTCGCGCGCCTGGTCGCGCTCGGCGACACGCTCGCCGTCGCGGAGCTCGCCGACACGATCACGCTCAGCGCGCTCGCGCAGGGCGCCGGCGAGGAGCCGCTCGCGGCGGCCGTGTGGAGCGCCGGTGCACACGCCGTCGGGTGGGGGCCCAGCGAGCTTCACGAGCACGCCAAGCAGCTCGTGCTGGCGGGCGCGCCAGAGGCGATCGAGGCGATGCGCACAAGCTCTACGGGGGCGATCGCTCCGCCCTGAATCGCGCCTCGGTATTCTATGCGGCCGGTGCCAGACAAGCGCGACAAGCACAAGTCCAAGTACACGCTCGACCGGGGCATGCCCGGAGCGTTCGAGGGCGAGACGATCACCCGCCGCCGGTTCATGACCGGCACCGCGCACGGAGCCGGAGCGGTGGCCGCGGGCGCGTTCGCGCTGCCCGCGCTCGGCTTCGCGCTCGGCCCGATCTTCAAGAGCACGCCGCACCGCTGGGAAGTCGTGGGGAACGTCTACGAGTTCCCGGACAACAACTACGTGCCGGTCGTGATCACGCTCACGCCCAACATCGGCGAGGCGGGCAAGTCCACCGTTTACGTGCGCAAGTTCAACCCCGAAATCGACACCGACCCGTACGACAAGGGCACGCCGTACATCGCCATCTCCAGCCGCTGTGCTCACGTCGGCTGCCCCGTACGCTGGGTGGACGCCTCCGAGCGCTTCATCTGCCCCTGCCACGGCGGCGTCTACGACCTGCTCGGGCGCCGCGTAGGCGGCCCGCCGGTGCGACCGCTCGATCGCTTCTACACCCGCGTCAACGGCGAAAACGTGGAAGTGGGGCCCCGCTTCAGCGTCAACAGCCAGCTGCGGCGCTTCTCGCCGCGCGACCCCGGCGAGCCGCTCGACGGCATCGGCCAGTACATGTACCCCTCGCGCCCCGGCGCGCAGAAACTCTAGCCCCGCGCCGCGACCGAGAACCCGATGCCCAAGCTTCCCGCCCCCCCGCTTCCCGCCCCGCTGAAGACGCCGCCGCCGCGTCCGGGGCAGGGCAACGGCAAGGCGGGCCCGATCGAGGACGCAAAGCTCGCCGGCATCTCGGTCGTCGACTGGGTCGACGAGCGCACCTCGCTGAGCGGCGCCGGGCGCTGGTTGATGTTCCGCAAGGTGCCCAAGGGCACCAACTGGTTCTACACGCTCGGCTCGGCCACGATGTTCGCGTTCCTCAGCCAGGCCGTCACGGGCGTGTTCCTGGCGATGTACTACCGGCCCGACCCCGCAGGCGGCGCCTACGAATCGATCCGTTACGTCACCAACGACGTGTTCCTCGGGCAGTTCGTGCGCGGCATGCACAAGTGGGGCTCGAGCGTGATGGTGGTACTCGTGTTCCTGCACATGGCGCGCACGTTCTTCTTCGGCGCCTACAAGTACCCGCGCGAGCTCAACTGGGTGATCGGCGTGGTGTTGCTGATCCTGACGATGGTGATGTCCTTCACCGGCTACCTGCTGCCGTTCGACCAGCGCGCGTACTGGGCCACGATCGTCGGCGTCAACATCAACGGCACCGGCCCGCTGATCGGCCCCTACCTGAGCGACTTCCTGCGCGGCGGATCCGAATTCGGCGCCACCACGCTGTCGCGCTTCTATGCCATCCATATGCTGCTCGTACCAGGCCTGATCGCCGCGCTGCTCGGCGCGCACCTGTACCTGGTCGCCAAGCTCGGCACCACCGCGCCGCCGTGGACCAAAGCCGCCAAGCGCGACGAGCTGCGCGAGACCGAGGTCTAGATGAACCAGCGCCAGAAGGAGGAGTACCTCCGCGAGTACGCGCAGCTGAAGGCGCAGGGCAAGCCCTTCTTCCCGTACGCGGTCGCCAAGGACTCGATCATGGCCGTCATCGTGATGGCGGTGATCATCGCGATGTCGCTCGTGCTGGGCGCAGAGCTCGGCTCCAAGGCCAACCCGACGACCACCACCTACGTGCCGCGACCCGAGTGGTACTTCTTCTTCCTGTTCGAGGTCCTGCGCATCATCCGCACGCCGAGCCTCGTCCCGCTCGCCACGATCGGCGTGCCCACGATCTGCATGATCCTGCTGTTCCTGCTGCCGTTCTACGACCGCGGCCCCGAGCGGCGCCCCGAGCGGCGCCCGATTGCGACGATCACCGGCATCACGGTGATCTGCGCGATGGCCTACCTCACCTACTCCGGCGCCAGCGCTGGCCCGCCCACCGTCATCGAACTTGCCACGCCGACTGCGGTCCGCCAGGCTGGCGGGGCCTCGCTGGCTGAATTCGAAGCGGGTAGAAAGGTCGTCGCCCAGTCTGGCTGTCTGGCGTGCCACAAGCTCGGCGACAACGGCAACGCCGGACCCGGACCGCCGCTCACGAACATCGCCGACAGGCTCCCCCGTCAGGCGATCGCGCGCACGCTCGTGAACCCGACGGCGCCGATGCCGTCGTTCAAGAACCTGCCGGCGAAGAAGTTCGAAGCGATCGTCAACTTCCTCTCGCAGCTCAAGTAGCCGCAGCGGTGCCCGCTCGCGTACGGGACGACGCACCCCGGGCGGCAAAGGCTGGCACGCTCGAGGCCGGAGAGGTACGCGCGATGTTCGACCGCGTCGCGGGCGTCTATGACGCGCTGAACACGGTCATGAGCGCCGGCCTGCACCATCGCTGGCGCGCGCGCGCGGTGGATCTCGCCCAGGTGGGTCCTGGCAGCCGCGTGCTCGACGTCGCGACGGGCACCGGCGATCTCGCGATCGAGCTCGCGCGGCGCGTCGCTCCCCAGGGAGAGGTGGTCGGCAGCGACTTCTCCGAGGGCATGCTCGACCGCGCGCGCGCCAAGGCGGCGGCCGACGGCCTCGGCGCCAGCATGCGCTTCGAATGGGCCGACGCGCTGGCCCTGCCGTATCCAGACGACCGCTTCGACGCCGCCACCGTCGGCTTCGGCGCACGCAACTTCAGCGATCTGCAGCGCGGCCTCGCCGAGATGGCGCGCGTCGTGCGCCCCGGCGGCCGCGTCGTCGTGCTCGAGATAACGACGCCCACACGCGCACCGCTGTCGCACTTCTACGCGCTGTGGTTCGACCGCATCGTGCCCGCGCTCGGGCGGGTGGCCGGCACGTTCTCGCGACGCGCGCACGGCGACTCCACCGCCGAGCGAACGATCGCGCACGCCTACACCTATCTGCCCAACTCGGTCAAGCGCTGGCCCGGCCCGGCCGCACTCGCCGCTGAGATGCAGCGCGCCGGACTCCTCGGCATCAGCTACGTGATCACGGCCGGCGGCATCGTCGCGATCCACGCCGGCACCGTCCCCGAGGGCACCGCCGCTGGGGACGGTGGTCCGCCATCATGAGCGCGGTGAGCAGCACCGCCGGCGTTCCCGTGGGGGATGTGGATGGGCTCGACGCGATCATGCGCCGCGGCGGCGAGAGCCTGCGCCTGATGATGGAGCGCATCGAGCGCCATCTCGGCGATGTGACCGCTCAGGCGGGCACGCCGCTGGCCTCGCACGCCAACGCCACCGTCCTCGCAGGCGGCAAGCGTCTGCGGCCACTGCTGGTGGTCCTCGCCGCCGAGTCCGCCGGCGGCGTGGGCGGGCAAACAGAGAACCCCGACGGCGAGGAGCGACTGGTCCGCGCGGCCGTAGCCGTCGAGCTCGTGCACTCGGCCACGCTCGTCCACGACGATCTGATCGACGGCGCCCAGCTGCGTCGCGGCCACCCGACCGTCGCGGCCGTCGCCGGCCGCCAGATGGCGGTGGCCACGGGCGATCTGCTGTTCTCGCGCGCATTCGCCGAGCTCGCGCGCAACGACGACGCCGAGCAGCTGCGCGCGCTCTCGCAGGCCAGCTCCGCGCTGGCCGAAGGCGAGCTCCTGCAGCGCGAGGACGCCTACGCCGCGCACGTCGCGATCGAGCGCTACCTGCGCCGCTGCGAGTTGAAGACGGCGGCGCTGTTCGAGGCCGCCTGCCGGCTCGGCGCGCTCACGGCCGTCCGCGGCTCGGCGGAGCTCGCTGACGCGCTCGGCGCGTTCGCGCGCCGCATCGGCCTGGCCTTTCAGATGCTCGACGACGTGCTCGACGTGTCCGGCCCGGTCGAGCGCACCGGCAAGTCGCGCGGCACCGACCTGCTCGACGGCACGGTCACGCTGCCGTTCATCCTCGCGCGCGAACGCGAGCCCGACCTCGCGCAGTTCGACCTCGCATCCCTGCGTGCGCCCGAGCAGGCGGAGGCGCTGTGCGACCGCATCGCCGCCACAGGCGCGCTCGACGAGGCGCGAGAGCAGGCGCTGGCGGTCGTCGCCGAAGCCAAGGGAGGTCTGCCCGCGGTCCTCCCCGACGGACGCTCGGAACTGCTGGGACTTGTAGCGGACGCGGTCGTCGAGCGCTACCGCTAACCGCAGGTTCCGGCTCCAGGCCTTCAGAAGTCGCTGGGCAGGATCAGGTCTGCGTCGAGGGCACGCGCGAAGAACTCGACTTCCTCGGACATGTTCGCGTGCGTCATGCGTCGCAGATCCCCCAGCAGCGCGCTCGACCCGCGGTCGAGCTCGTCGTCCAGGCGTTCCACGGCCGTCTGGTCGAACACGCCTTCCCGGCGTGACTCGCACTCCGGGCAGCGCAGCACGATGCGCCAGTGCCGCGGGCCCTCCTCGGACCAGTCCAGCGGGAACACGAGCTCACCTGCGCAGTGAAAGCAGATGTGCAGCTGCGCCGGCGCGCAGGTGTCGTCGGCGCGCTGGCCCTGGCTACCGTAGACAGCCCCGGTGGGGTTGCCGACCGATGCCTGCCGGCGGTGCTGGATGTCTGGGTTCTTTTCGGGTTCCATCGCGACTCCCGATCGTCATCGACGCGCGGAGCCGGCGCCTTTAGCCACTGCGGGGCTGCGCCGGCGCAGTGGTAGGTTCATAAGGCCCATGGCGAGCGCGATTCGCACGATCGGCCACGAGGATCGGCTGAGCCTCGTGGACCACCTCGAAGAGCTGCGCACGCGGCTGATCGTCAGCGGGGCCGTGCTCGTGGTGGCCTTCGGTATCTGCCTGTGGCAGAACCACGCGCTGCTGCGTGTGCTCAACGAACCGCTGAAGACAGAGACGAAGAAGCAGGTGGCCAAGGGCCATGGCACGGTCGGGCAGGCGGTGCTCGCGCAGCGCGGGCTGTTGAATCTCGCCGCCAGTACGCAGGCCGCGCTCGGCGTGCTCGCAAAGCCCGGCAGCGGCCTGTCCCCGCGTGCGCGCGCGCAGCTCACGCCGCTGCTGGCGAGGTTGAAGGCCGATGTCGCGCAGGTGCCGCGCAACCCCATCGGCGACAACCCAGCGACGCTCGGCATCGGCGAACCGTTCACGACCACCATCACCGTGACGCTGTACTTCGCGCTGATCGTGTCGCTGCCCGTGATCCTGTTCGAGCTCTACGGCTTCGTCCTGCCGGCATTGCAGCCCCACGAGCGGCGTATCGCGATGCCGCTGATCACGGCGGTCCCGTTCCTGTTCGCCGCGGGCGTGGCGTTTGGCTACTTCGTCGTGCTGCCCGCCGCCGTGCACTTTTTCGTCAACTTCAACTCCGCCGAGTTCAACACACTCGTCCAGGCCAACCCCTACTACAGCTTCGCGGCGACCATTCTGCTGGCGATGGGGCTTGTGTTCCAGGTCCCTGTGGTGATCATCGGCGCCACCCGTCTGGGGATCGTCACCCCCAGACAGCTGCGCAAGGGCCGGCGCTTCGCGATCGTCGCGTGCGCCGCGGTCGCAGCGTTCCTCCCCGGCGACGTGGTCACGCTGCTGCTCGAGACGGTGCCGCTGTACCTGCTCTACGAGGTCAGTATCCTGCTTGCAGCGCTGTTCGGGCGGGCGACCCCAGTTCGGCCCGAAGAGGGCAGCGCGAGCACCAGCACCACGCAAGCCGGGGATCCCGCGGGGGATCCCGTGCCGACACCAACGCAGGATCCAGGGGAGCCAACCGTGCAGGAGCTGATCGACCACCAAGACCCAAGGCTGCAGGGCTAGATGCTGTTCGACACCAGGGGTCGCCATCGCCGCCGGGTGGTGCGCGTGATCTACATCGGCCTCGCGCTTCTGTTCGGACTCGGCCTCGTCGGCTTCGGCGTCGGCGGCGGCCTGGGCAGCGGCGGCATCCTCAGCGCCTTCACCAAAGAAGGCGGCGGCGGCAGCACGGGCTTCTCCGCGAAGGTCAAGCAGTACCGCAAGCTGACCCAGCAGAAGCCTACCGATGCAAGCGCATGGGAAGGCCTGGCCAAGAACCTGCTGCACGAAGTGGGCAGCAGCGAAACCTACGAGACGAGCCAGGGCGCCGTGACGGGCAAGGGCAAGGAACTCTTCCGCGAAGCGTCGCAGGCGTGGGCCACATACCTCTCCCTGCAGCCGAAGCCCAACAGCGAACTGGCGCAGCTGATGCTCTCGGTGTATGGCGAAGGCGGCCTCAACGAACCAGCCAAGGCGGTTGAAGTGATGCAGCTGGTCGTCGCCGCGAGGCCGAACGTCGCGTCGTTCTACGCCGAGCTCGCGGAGTTCGCCTACAAAGCCCACAACACCCGCGTTGGGGACCTGGCTTCCGAAAAGGCCGTGAGCCTCTCGCCGGCCAACGAGCGCGTTCGCGTCAAGGACGAGCTCGCCGAAATCAAGGCCAACCCCTCCGGCGAAAAGACGTATACGACCACGACTAACGGCAAAACCTACGTCGGCAAGCTCAACGCCAAAAAAGAATTCGAAGGCACCGAAGCCAAGACCAAATCGACGTCCTCCGCGAAGACGACGACGACCAGCGGCAAATAGCCCGGTGGCTGCCCTGGGCAGCACGCGGGCGCCACGCCCCCTTGGATAGAATCGGTCGCCGGGCAGGCCGTCTCGCCGGCGCCCACGCGGGCCGTTAGCTCAATCGGCAGAGCAGGGGCCTCTTAAGCCCAAGGTTGTTGGTTCGATTCCAACACGGCCCATTCCTTTCTCGCAGTGCTGAGCACCGGCGTCGAAGCGAGGGCGCCGGCCGTGGCTAAAGATCACAAATCTGGTTGAAATAATGCGCTATTCGTCTAAGGTGCGCATCAGGAGCTGAGAGCCACGGTGGCTCTCAGCTCCCAGCACACAAGCCACCTCAAGCGAAAGGCAGCAACGAAATGCTCCAGCTAACGTCATCCAGCGCACCTCGCAGCGGGCTGCAACGACAGCTCCAGATGCTTATCGGCGCCGTCACGATCGTCGTCGGAGCCGCGCTGATCGCGCTCGCCGGCGCGACCGCCGCGCTCGCCGCGACGCCCACGTCACCACCGCCAATCTCGATTCTCAAGACCGCAACGCTGCTCTCGTCCGTGGACCAGCCTGAGGGGCTTGCCGCGCCGTCGCAGGGCAATGCGCAGACGACGGCCCTCGGCAATCTGGTCGTGGGCTGGGGCGCGCTGCCGTACTTCTCGGAGTTCGACCGGTCGGGCAAGCTCCTGTTCAACGCCCAGTTCCCCGCCGGTGTCAATACGTACCGCGCCTACCAGTCCCCGTGGCCGCCCAGCCGCGGCTTCGGCTGGCCCTTCGGCCACTAGCCGACAGGCCGCGGCCCGTCGTCGGTCGCCGGTCGGGCTTCGCTCAGGAGCTCGGCCGGTGGCCGTTGGCGCCGATGATCGTCTGACGGCCCGCGTCCGTCCACACGGTCTGCTCCCGGCCTGGTCCCACGCCGATCATCGTCACCGGCGCGCCCACGTGCTCGGCGATGAAGTCGAGGTATTCGCGCGCGCCGGCCGGCAGGTCGGACATCGTGCGGCACTCGCCCAGATCCTCGTTCCAGCCGGGCAGCTCCGTCAGCTTCGCGGTGGTGTGGTGCAGCACCGTCTGGTGGTAGGGGAAGTCCTCGAACTCGGCGCCGTCGGCGCCGCGGTAGCTTGTGCACACCTGGATGCGGTCCATGCCCGAGAGCACGTCGAGCTTGGTCACCACCAGCGCCGTCAGCGTGTTCAGCCGCGCCGCGTAGCGCAGCGCCACGAGGTCCAGCCAGCCCGTGCGCCGCGGGCGCCCGGTCGTCGTGCCGAACTCGCCGCCACGCTGACGGATCGCCTCGCCCATCTCTTCGTGCAGCTCGCTCGGGAACGGACCGGCGCCCACGCGGGTCGTGTAGGCCTTGGAGATGCCCCAGATCTCGTCGATCGCCTTCGGGCCGATGCCGGTCCCCACGCACGCCGCTCCCGCAAGCGGGTTCGACGAGGTCACGAACGGGTACGTGCCGTGGTCGATGTCGAGCATCGCCCCCTGTGCGCCCTCGAGGATCACCGTCTGCCCCGCTTCCAGCATCTCCCACATCAGCTTCGAGGTGTCGGCTATGTGCTGCTCGAGGCGGTGGCCGTAGGTCAGGTATTCCTCGGTCATCGCGTGCAGGTCCAGCGCCGGATCCTTCTCGAACGGGCGCAGCGACAGGCGCTTGGGCTCCATCGCCGCCACGATCTTCTTCTTCAAGATCTTCTCGTCCAGCAGGTCCTGCACGCGGATGCCCAGGCGCGCGGCCTTGTCCGCGTAGCAGGGGCCGATGCCGCGGCGCGTGGTGCCGATCTGCAGGCTGCCGAGCTTCGCCTCGCCGGCCGAGTCCAGCAGCAGGTGGTAGGGCATGATCAGGTGCGCGTTGGCGGAGATGCGCAGCCCGCCCACATCCACACGCCTTGCGCGCAGCGCGTCGAGCTCGTCGATCAGCACCTTCGGGTCGATCACCACGCCGTTGCCGATCACGCAGCGCTTGCCCGGGTACAGGATGCCCGAGGGGATCAGGTGCAGCTTCCACTCCTGCTCGCCGCGCACGATCGTGTGTCCTGCGTTGTTGCCGCCCTGGAAGCGCACGACCGCGTCGCCGCTCTCGGCGAGCAGATCGGTGATCTTGCCCTTGCCCTCATCGCCCCACTGGGCGCCCACTATCACTATGCCCGGCATGAGCAGGTCAGTTTAGGGGGCTGCTGAGGATCGCCCGCCCTGCGGCGTCCGCGGGCGTCCCCTCGCGGACGAGGCGCTCGCGCCGCCTGTCTTCGTCGACCCGCCGCCGATCCTCGCCGAACAGCGGCACCGGATCTCCGCACATCTCGATCAGGCGCGAGACGGTTCGCGCCCCGATCTGGTCGGACAGCTCCTGGTCCTGGAGGTTGGTGGTCACCACGATCGAGCGCTTCTCCTCGTAGCGTGTGTTGATGATCGAGTACAGCTGCTCCAGCGCCCAGTCGGTGCGGTTCTCCGCGCCGACGTCGTCGAGGTGCAGCAGATCCACGCCGGCGAGCAGGTCGAGGAAGCCGACGACGCCGTCGACATGCTCGATCGCCTCGCGAATCAGGTTCAGCAGCCGCGGCAGCGAGTAGATCGCAACCGAGCGCCCCGCCTCGAGCGCCGCCTTGGAGATGAGCATCGCGAGCGCCGTCTTGCCGGTGCCGATGTCCCCCGTGATCCAGATGCCGCGGCCCTCGTCGATGTTCGCCCTGATGCCCGTCGCGAACCTCCGAACCAGGCTGACCTGCTCGGTGAACGCCACCAGGTCGCTGCCCGCCAGGCGCTCGAAGGACATGTCCTGGTAGCGGCGGGGAATCCGCGCCTCCAGCCGGGTCGCCCGCGCCCGCGCGATGCGCGCCGGTCGGCAGCGACAGTCGGACGCGGTGTTCGTGTCCTCGTCGACGACAAAGCCGCTGCCGTCGCACTGGTCGAACTCGCAGCGACTCCCGCTGGGCAGGCCCCGCTGCCCCACGAGCACGCCGAGCGGATCGGGAGCTTGGATCTGCTGATCGCTCATTCGGCGTAGCGCTCCCCGGCGTAGTTCATGAACTTCGGGTACTCCTTCTGGAACGTGAGCGTGACTTTGCCGACCGCGCCGTTGCGATGCTTGGCGATCAGCAGGTCGGCCTCGCCGGGCCGCTCGGAGTCCTCGTTGTAGTACTCGTCGCGGTAGATGAACATCACCAGGTCGGAGTCCTGCTCGAGGTTCCCGCTCTCGCGCAGGTCCGACAGCTGCGGCTTCTTGTCCGGGCGCGTCTCCACCGCGCGGCTCAGCTGCGACAGTGCGATCACGGGCACTTTCAGCTCGCGCGCGAGGATCTTCAGCCCGCGGCTGAGCTCGCCCACCGCGGTCACGCGGCTGTCATAGCGGCTGTCCGTGCGCATCAGCTGCAGGTAGTCGATGATGATCAGCCCCAGCCCGTTCTCGCACTGGCTGTGCAGCCGTCGCGCCTTCGCGCGGATCTCCAGCATGCCCACGTCGCTGGAGTCGTCCACCCACAGCGGCGCCCGCGACAGGCGCTGGCTGGCCTTGAGGATCTTCGGCCAGCGCTGCTCGGCCACCCGCCCCTTGCGCAGCTCCTCGCCCTTGATCCGCGCCTGCGAGGCCACGAACCGCTGCGCGAGCTCCGCCTCCGCCATCTCCAGCGAGAACAGCGCCACCGGCCTGCCGTGCTCGACCGCCGCATTCTCGGCGATGTTGCACACCAGCGCGCTCTTGCCCATCGCCGGACGCGCCGCGATGATGATCAGGTTGCCCGCCTGGAAGCCGCCCGTGATCTCGTCCAGGTCCTTGAAGCCAGAAGGCGTGCCCGTCAGCGAGGTGCCCTCCAGCGACAGCCGCTGCAGCTTCTCGAGCTCCTCGTGCAGCACCTCCTCGATCGCGCGGAAGTCCTGCTGGCGGTCGTCGCGCCCAACCTCCAGCATCGCCTTCTCCGCCTGCTCCACCAGCTCCCGCGGCGACGCGTCGTGGCCGAGCACGCTCTCCTGGATCTCGTACGTGCTCTTCAGCAGCCGCCGCAGCAGCGCGTTCTCGCGCACGATCTGCGCGTAGCGGCGCGCGTGGCCCGCCGCCGGGACCACGCCGGTCAACTCGTCCACGGTCGCCGCGCCGCCGATGTCCTCCAGCCTGCCCATCTGGCGCAGGCGGTCTGTCACCGTCAGCACGTCCACCGGCTCGCTCTCGTTGTACAGCGCGAGCATCGCCTCGTAGACGATGCCGTGGCGCTCGCGGTAGAAGTCCTCCGCGCGCAGCCCCTCTTCGATCACCAGCGCGTACAGCGAGCGATCCGACAGCAGAATCGCTCCGAGCACCGACTGCTCGGCGTCGAGGTTGTGCGGCGGCGTGATCGCGCCGCCGGAGGCGCCATTGGCGCCGTTGGGTCGAGGGTTGGCGATTATCGGCATGGCCCGGCCGAGTCTAGGTCGCCATCCCCTCGCCCCGGAGCCGGTTCCCGCAAATCGCGACAGGAAAAGCTGGCTGGCCGAGTCACGAACACATGTTCGCAGCAGGCGAAGACGGAGCCGCTACGCGCAGTCGCAGTTCCTCGGCAAAGCGGAGCAAAGTGAGTCGACTCGGCTCCCCGCCGCGTCAGCGGCCGGAGACGATCGACTTACTTTGCGGAGCGCCGCGTCTATTTCTTCGCGACGACCATCGTCTTGATCGTCGCCTGCACGCCCTCGACCACATCGACAACGACCATGTACGTGCCGACGTTCTTGATCGGCTCGAGCAGATGCACGTTGCGTTTGTCCAGTCGCAGCCCGCGCGCTTCGCGGATCGCGCTCGCGATGTCCTGCGCCGTGACCGACCCGAACAGACGCCCGTCCGCGCCCGCCTGCTGCGGGATCGTGAGCACCGTGCGGTTCAGCAGGTTGACGTTCTCCTGCGCGCGCTCCACCGCCTCGCGAGCCGCCCGCTCGGCCGCCGCCTGGCGTTGGCGGACCGTCTCGATCGCGCCCTTCGTCGCCGGCTGCGCGAGCTTGCGCGGGATCAGATAGTTGCGCAGGAAGCCCTTGGACACGTCCACGACCGCGCCCTGCTCGCCGAGCGTGTCCACATCCTTGAGAAGAATCGCCTCGGGCATGACGGCGCCTAGCGGTCGCGGTCCCGGTCGCCGCGCTCGCGCCGGGGGCTGTCGTCGCGACCGCCCTCGTTCACGTACGGCAGCAGCGCCAGCTCGCGGGCGCGCTTGACCGCGCGTGCGATCTGCACCTGGTGGCGCCTGCACGAGCCGGTGATCCGCCGCGAGCGGATCTTGCCCTTCTCGGAGATGAACTTGCGCAGCGACGCCACGTCCTTGTAGTCGACCTGCTCGACCTTGTCGCGGCAGTGCTGGCACGGCTTGCGCCGCCCGCTGCCGGGCCCGCCCTTCTTGTCGCGCCGGCGCACCGGCTTGCCGCGGCCGCGTGCCTTGGCCATCAGATTCCCCCGCCGCAACTGCGGTTACGATCAGGCACGGCTACGCTGGAAAACACTGAGACCTCGCTGACTGGCTAGAACGGAATGTCGTCGTCACCGGCTCCGCTGGCGACAGGTGCGGGCTGCATGTCCGATTCATCGACCGGAATGTCGCTGCCCCTGGAAGCCCCATTGCCGGCGAATCCGCCTCCTCCGGAGGACTCATCGCGCGAACCCAGGAACTGCACCGAGTCGGCAATGATATCGATTGCCTGGCGCTTTGTCCCGTCCTGCGCCTCCCACTCCCGCCAATCGAGGCGCCCGTCGAGCGCGACTGGCCGTCCCTTGGATAGGTAGCGCGCAGCATTCTCGCCCTGTGCGCCCCACACCTTGACGTTGAAGTAGTTGGGCTTGTCGACCCATTCCCCGCTAGCCGGGTCCTTGCGGCGCCCGTTGCAGGCCACGCGAAGCTCGCACACGGACGTCCCGCTGGGGAGCGAACGCAGCTCGGGATCGGCGGTCAGGTTTCCGGTCAGCACGACCCGGTTGATGTTGGTGCCAGCCATTGGGCTCAATTCCTTTCAGCTCTTGTTGCTCAGTCGTCAGGGGCCACACGCCTCAATGCCCGTGAGCTCGACTATCGAGTTTAGAGCCGCCCGCGGGCGCGACTCTTGCGCGGACGGGGCGGACGGGCTCCGATCCCGCTTATTGCGAAGTTCTTGACGGGTCCGCAGACCGCTTCACGCGCGGGGACGTGCGGAACACCTCGTCCCAGTATGGCGCGCTGATGCCGAAGCCGCGCGTGTCGTCCTGGAAGTGGTGGCGCATGTGCCGCTCGCGCAGCATCCGCCCAAGCCGTCCGCGGGGGCGGAAGTGGTGCAGGTAGTAGTGCGTGAGGTCGTAGACGAGGTAGCCCGCGAAGAAGCCCGCGCCCAGCGCAGGCGCGTAGCGGGCGCCGAAGGCCACGTACAGCAGGCCGAAGACGATCGCTCCGAGCGGCACGCTCACCGCCGGCGGCATCACCAGGCGCAACGGGTCGTTGGGGTGATCGTGGTGGACGCCGTGGATGATCCAGTGCAGCCGCGCTCCGATCCCGTGCTGCGGTTCGAAGTGGAACACGATCCGGTGCAGCCAGTACTCGAACAGCGTCCACAGCGCGTAGCCGCCCGCCGCCAGGCCGATCGCCGCGATCACGCTCACCTTCTCGAGGCCCCACGCCGCCATGGCGACGATCGCCGGCACGAAGATGATCACGGGCACCGTCGGGTGCACCCGAGAGAGCGCGTCGAGCACGCGCGAGTCGAACATCGGCGGAGACGCGCGGAGCACGTCGGTTCTGTTTCCAGATGACCGCTCGCCCATGTCCTCAGCCTCAGCCCAGCCCATTGGGCGATCTTATTACGCCTTCGGCCTGGCCGTAAGGGGCGATCGCTTCCCTGCGGTCAGCCGGCGGAGCGATCAGGACGGCTCGGCGAGCGCCAGCTCCGGCTCGGCGGCGCCCTCCGCGGGCGCGTCGACCTGTTGGCCGACCTCCGGCCGGTCGGCCTCGGCACGGCGGGGCGCAGGCGCAGGCGTCGGCGTCGGCGCAGAAGAGGACGAGCGCATGTCCGGCGCGTCGGGCACGCCCGGCGCGAGCTTGACGATGCGGAAGCGCAGCACGCCGTCGGTGATCCGCAGCGTGCGGTCGAGGCCGCTCAGCAGCTCGGTCGAGCCGGCGTGGAACTGCAGCAGGTGATACTCGGCGCTGGTCTTCTTGTCGATCGGGTACGTCAGCGGCCGCTCGCCCCACTCGTCGTGGCGCAGCAGCTCGCCGTCCGCCTCCACCGTGGCACGCGTGTCGGCGACGATCTTCGCGCGTGCGCTCTCCTCGGCCTGCGGGTCCAACAGCAACACGAGGTCGTATATGGGTGCGGGGGAGGTCATGACGATCAGCTGCAAAGACTAGCGTGTCGCGCGCCGCGGCCCCGCCTCCGGCACCGTTCTGAACGTCCCTGGGCACGTCAGCTAGCGCGAGCGCGCCTTCGCGCGGATGTCCGCCAGCTGCTCGTCGATCCAGTCGCCGGGGTCGCGCGAGGTGACGATCTGCGCGAGCCCGCGCGCCCTGCGCTGGCGCTCGCGGCGGTCCATCGTCAGCGCCGCGTAGATCGAGTTGGCGAGCTCCTGGATGTCGAACGGGTTGACCGACAGCGCGTACTCGCCCAGCTCCTCGTGCGCGCCGGTGTTCTCGGAGAGGATCGACACGCCCTCGCGCTCGTTGACGATCGGGCCCTCCTTGGCGACCAGGTTCATGCCGTCGAACATCGCGTTGACGAGCAGCACGTCGTAGTGCTTGTAGGCCGCCATCGCCTCCTCCAGGTCGTCGCGCAGCTTCAACTGGATCGGCATCCAGTCGGGTGTGCCGTGGCGGTGGTTGACGACCGCCACCAGCGCCTCGATCCGCTCGAGGTACTCCGCGTACTGTGGCACGTCGGTCCGCGACGGCATCAGCTGCGCCATGAACGTCACCCGCTCGGTGAACTCCGGGTGCTGCTCCAGGAACAGGTCGAACGCGGAGAACCCGCGCAGCACGTTCTTCGACAGGTCCGCCCGGTCCACCCTCAGGATCAGGAAGTCCCTGCGGCGGCGCAGCAGCTGCTCCTCGAACTCGCGCACGCGCGCACCCTGTGCGATCTGGCGCGTGGCGCGATGGTCGATCGGCAGCGGGTACGCGCGCACCCACACCTCCCGCGTGCCGGCCTGCCCCCCGCCATGGGGGGTGCGCACCAGGCCGCGCTCGAAGTCGACCTCGAGATCCATCAGGTCGCGGCAGCACTGCAGGAAGTTGTGCCTGTACGAACGCGTGTGAAAGCCGATGATGTCGTTCGCCAAGAGGCCCGTGAAGATCTCCTCGCGGATCCGCGCCGGCAGCACCCGCCACGCGTCCGGCTGCGTCCACGGGATGTGGATGAAGTGGTGCAGGAACACGTCCGGGCGGGCGCGGCGCACGAGGTCCGGCAGCGTGTACAGGTGGTAGTCGTGGACCATCACCACCGGCTCCTCCGACCCCTCCAGCTGCTCCACGACCGCGCGCGCGAGGTCCTCGTTGACGACGTTGTAGCCGAACTCGAACGCTTCGATCTCCTCGCGGCGGATGTCCGGCGCGTTCGACAGGTCCCACAGGTAGTGCTGGATGAACCACAACATCGGGTTGGCGAACACGTTGTAGAAGCGGTCGTACGCCTCCGGGTCGCTGACGACCAGGCGCACCTGGTACTCGCCGCCGGCGGGAGAGCGCACCGGGAACGCGCGCCCGCCGTGAGCGCGTGAGACCTCCACGTCGTGCTCGGACATCGCCGAGGCGATCCAGATCGCTTCGCGGTGCGACGCGAGGCCCGTCAGCGCCGTCACCAGCCCGCCAGAGCCGCGCTGCACCTCTCCGTCGGCGTGGAACGTGACCGGCCCGCGGTTGCTCACCAGCACCAGCGCAGGACGCTGTGCCGGGCCGTCGGTCATCCTTCTCGCAGCTCGTTGAAGATCTTCAGGTAGTCACGCAGGTAGCGCGGTGTGAGGAAGTGCTGGCGCACGTGCTCCTTGCCACGTCTGCCCAGCGTGCGGCCGAGCTCGGGGTCACGCAGGAACTCCAGCGTGCGCTGCGCGCACGCCTCGACACTCGAGACGAGGTAGCCGGTGACGCCGTCCTCGATCTGCAGCGGGATGCCGCCGACGTCGCCGCCGACGAACGGCCGCGCCTTCCAGATCGCCTCCGAGACGGTCAGGCCGAAGCCCTCGCGCGTGGACTTCTGGATCAGCACGTCCGCGTGCGACTGGAACGCGTTGACCTCGATCGCTCCGACGTTGTTGAAGTTGTTGAGGATGTGTATGTCGGGGTCACCGTCCGCGTGCGCGATCGTCGAGTTGAAGAAGTCCCAGCCCTCCGGGTCGTCGCTGGCCATCGACCCGACCAGCGCGAGCTGCACCTCGGGCATCGTCTCCTTGACCTGGCGGTAGGCGTCGATCACGCCCAGCGGGTCCTTCCACGGGTCGAAGCGCGACACCTGGCAGATCAGCGGACGGTCGATGTCGATCCCGAACTGCCCGCACACGAACGCGCCGTCCTCGGGCGAGAGCGCCATGTTCTTCGGGGTCAGCGGGTCGATCGCGGGCGGCACCACGTTGACTTTGCCGTTCATGCCCTCGGGCACGTACTCGCGCATGTGGAACAGCGACTGCGGGTAGTCCTGGATGTAGGGCAGCAGCTGGGCGATCGTGTCCGGATTGGGGGTCGACACGTCGATGTGGCAGCGCCACACCCAGCCCTTGGCCTTCTCCGGAACCAGCTGGCAGAGCGCCGCCGGCTGCGGATCGTGGACCAGGCACACGTCCCAGCCGCCGGTCAGCTCGCGCGCGTTGATCTCGTTGTACTTGCGCCACGTCGCCCACTGCTCCTCGTCGAGGTCCTGAGGGGCGCCCTGCAGCGCGTTGTGCATCAGCTTCGTCGCGTTGAAGAACTCTTCGCGGCCGTAGATCACGTGCCACTCGCACTCCAAGCCCACGTCACGCATCAACGGCACGAGCGTGTACAGGATCTCCGAGACGCCCCCGCCGAAGGCGGTGGCGGAGATGTGCACGACGCGCTGGCCCTGCAGCGGCTCGGCCAGCTCGCGAATTTCCGCGATCAGGTCGCGGCCGCAGATATGCGTGTAGTCGGCGAGCGTCTTGTGGGCGACGGCGACGGGCTGCAGCACGCGGCGGCACGATACCTAACCGGGAGCGCCGACCTGTCGACGCGCCCACCGCGCAAACTGCGGCGAGCCGTTCGCGGGCGCCACGCACGCGAAGCCGACCGGCGGACTATGGTCTAGGGGCATGCTCAACGGGCGTCTTTACCGAGCGGCATTCGTGCCTTTCCTGCTGGCTCTCGCCGTCGCCGCCTTCTCGCTCGGATCGCGCCCGCAGGCGCTCACCTCGACGCTCGCCCCGGACGCCTTCGAAGGCGCGCCCGCGTTCGCCGAACTGCAGAGCCTGCTCTCCCACTTCCCTGCGCGGCGCCCCGGCAGCAGCGGCGACAAACAGCTCGCCCGCTACGTCGCCGGCCGGTTCGACGCTCTCGGCGGCCCTGCCGGCGGCGGCTTCTCCGTGCACACCTACCGGTTCCACGCACAGACGATCGACGGCGAACGGACGCTCAGCACGGTCGTCGCGGAGCGTCCCGGCTCGACCAGCGCCGCGCCGATCCTGATCCTCGCGCACCGCGACGCCGCCGCGCACGGCGCCGCGGCGGAGCTCTCGGGCACCGCGGCGCTGCTGGAGCTGGCGCGCGTGTTCGCTTCGCGCGAGACCAAGCGCACGATCGTCCTCGCCTCCACCAGCGGCGGCAGCGGCGGCGACGCGGGCGCCGCCCAGCTGCTCTCCGAGCTCTCGGCGGCCGGCGTCGACGGCGTCGGCGGGCAGGGATCGTTCGACGCGGCGATCGTGCTCGGCGACCTCGCCGGCGCGACGATGCGCACGCCGGCCGTGGTGCCGTTCTCGGACGGGCTCGGCTCGGCGCCGCTCGCGCTGCAGCGCACGGTCGCGGCGGCGATCACCCAGGAGATCGGCCGCGACCCGGGAGCGCCCAGCACGCTCGGGCAGCTCGCGCACCTCGCGTTTCCCCTGACCGTGGGCGAACAGGGCGTGCTCAACGAGGGCGGCGTCCCGGCGGTGCTCGTGCAGGTGTCGGGCGAACGCGGGCCGTCGCCCGCGGCTGCCGTGAGCATGGAACGCATGGAAGGCTACGGTCGCGCGGTGCTGAGCGCCGTCGACGCGCTCGACACGGCGCCCGACCTCGCGCCCGCCATGCAGACCGGTCTCGTGCTGCAGCACAAGACCGTGCCGTCGTGGGCGCTGCGGCTGCTCGTGCTGATGCTGTTGCTGCCGCCCGCGCTCGCCGCGGTGGACGGGCTCGCACGCGCCCGACGCCGGCGCCTGGCGGCTGGCCGCTGGGCGCTGTGGGCCATCAGCTGCGCACTGCCGTTCTTCAGCTGCGCGGTGCTCGCGTACGTGCTCGGCTGGCTCGGGGTGCTCGGCGCCACGCCATCCGCGCCGGTGCTGCCCAGCGCGCTGCCGTTCGGCGGGCGCGCCGCCACCGCCGTGGTGGCCGTCGCGCTGACGTTCGCGCTGACATGGCTGCTGTGGGCCGGGCTGATGCGCCGGCTCGGCTGGGGCGCCCGGCCCGACCCGGACGTCGCCGGGCTGTCGCTGGTGCTGGTGCTGATCCCGGTGGCGGCGCTCGCGTGGATCGGCGACCCGCTCACCGCGCTGCTCGCGCTGCCCGCGCTGCACCTGTGGCTGGCGCTGTCCGTGCCAGATCGCCTGCAGGCCGGTCCGCTGGCGCGCCGCCTCGCCGCGTTCGCGCTCGTCATGGTCGGCCTGCTGCCGCTGCTCGCGGTGATCGTCTTCTACGCGCACCAGCTCGGCATGGGCGCCGGCGACGTGGCGTGGACGGGCGTGCTGCTGCTGGCGACGGGGCAGGTCGGGCTCGGCGGCGCGATCCTGTGGAGCCTCGCGTTCGGGTGCGCGGCCGCAGCCGTGCTCGTCGCCCTCAGCGCCCGCCAGACGCCCCCGGAGACCCTGGAGGCGGGCGGGATCGACGTTACGATCCGCGGTCCGCTCTCCTACGCCGGTCCCGGCTCGCTTGGCGGTACTGAGTCGGCTCTGCGACGATAGGGGCAGTGTCGGAGCCATTTGCCCACATGGCGCCCGGCGCGGCGCTCGGGCCGACCGAGGTTCGCCGGTCCCCGATGTCGCGCGCGGTGCGCGTGCTCGCCGTGCTGATGATCGCCGTCGGCGCGCTGGCGCTGCTCGACGCGATCGTCACGGTCGTCTGGCAGGAGCCGATCTCGGCGCTGGTCGCGACGCTTCGTCAGAACCACCTGAGCGGCGCTCTCAGCAGGGTCGAACACGCCGCGCCCACGCCCGTCGAGCGCCGCACGCTGGCGAGCCTGCCGGACGAGCGCGCGCGCATCGCGTTCCTCGCCAGGCAGCTCGAAAGCCACGCCGCCGACGGCGCTCCGGTGGGGCGCATCGAGATCCCCCGTGTGGGCGCTAGCTACGTGGTCGTCAACGGCACCGACACCGAAGACCTGATCAGCGGTCCCGGCATCTACACCGAAACGACCTTCCCCGGGCTCTCCGGCACGACCGCGATCGCCGGGCACCGGACCACGTACCTGGCGCCGTTTCGCGAAATCAACCTCCTCAAGCCCGGCAACCACATCCTGCTGCAGATGCCCTACGCGCACTTCACCTACACCGTCATCGGCCAGCGCGTCGTCCAGCCGACGGACGTCGAGGCGGCGATCGCGCAGGTCGGCTACAGCCGGCTCGTGCTGTCCGCGTGCACGCCCGTGTTCACCGCCGAAAAACGCCTGCTGGTGTACGCGCGGCTGACACGCACGGTGCCCGTCGGCGCCGCGCGGGACCTCCCCGGCGGCGCGATCCCGCAGCCGATCGACACGCCGCTGCACCGCGCGCAGGCCACGCCGCCGCCGGCGCTACCAGCGATGCTCGTATCCCTCGATCCGCACAGCGTCTCCTCGTTCGTCTGACAGCGTCGCGCCGGGCGTCCCGGCGCGCACCGTGCCGATCCAGGTGACCTGCACGCTGTTGAGCTCGGCGACGGCCGACTCCACGCGCTCGCGGTCGCTCGCGGCGGCGCAGAAACACAGCTCGTAGTCTTCGCCGCCAGCCGCCGCCAGATGCCACGGCGACAGCTCCAGCTCGGCGGCGACCTCAGCCACGCCCGCGTCGAGCGGCAGCGCCCCGAGATCGATGCGCACGTCCGCGCCGCTCGCGCGGCCGAGGTGGCCGGCGTCGGTTGCGAGGCCGTCTGACAGGTCGATCATCGCGTGCACTCCCGCAGCCGCGAGCGCCCGTCCCTCGCGCAGCCGCGGCATCGGCGCGCGCGAGCGCGCGAGCGCCGCCTCGGTCGCGGCTGTGCGCGACGCGTGCTCCTCCAGCACGGCGAGGGCCGCGCCGGCTGCGCCCAGCCGGCCGGTCACGCCCACGATGTCTCCGATGTGGCCGCCGTCACGCCCGACGAGCTCGCTGGGCTCATCGGCCCAGCCGACCGCGGTGACCGACACGGTGAGCGCCGCCGCCCGCACCACGTCGCCGCCCGCGATCGTCGTCTCTGTGCGCTCCGCGAGCGCGACGGCGCCGCGCACCAGCTCGAGCGCGCGCCGCTGCTCGAAATCGGCGGGCAGCCCCAGGACGAGGTAGGCCTGGCCCGGATCGGCGCCCATCGCGGCGAGGTCCGACAGCGCGCCCGCGAGCGCGCGGTGCCCGACCTCCGCGGGCGTCGCCCAGCCCTCCCGCAGGCGGAAGTGCACGCCGTCGACCATCGCGTCGACCGAGGTCACGCACACCGGCCTCGCGCGCACGACTGACGCGTCGTCACCGACGCCGCGGATGACGTTCTCCGCATGGATCGCGCCGCTTCTCGCGAGCGAGCCCGCCAGCTCGGCCGCGATCGAGTCGATCAGAGAGCGCTCAGCGATGCCGGAGCTCGCGGTCGGGTGCTCAGCGGTGCCGGTAGACGATCCGCGCGCGGTCGAGATCGTACGGCGAGAGCTCGCAGCGGACGCGATCGCCGGGGAGGATGCGGATCCGGAAGCGGCGCATCTTGCCGGCGACATGTCCAAGGACCACGTGGTCGTTGTCCAGCTTCACACGAAACATCGCGTTCGGCAGGGCCTCGATCACCTCGCCCTCGAATTCGACCTTGTCCTCCTTCGCCACGCCGCATCCCATCTGGCCGCCCGCGCTTGCGGGAATGACCGTTAGCCGTCGATATCGAGACTCAAACTACCAGCGCCGCGAGCGCAAGGGGGTGCGGCGCGGGTCGAGCGACGTCCGCGGCGCGCCGTCAGCCGGGCGGCGCCGCGCCGCCGGTCTGCTTGTCGGCTGGTTCTTCGGCCACGTGCTGCGCGGGCGGCGTGCTGGGTTCCACGACGTGTGGAGCCGGCGTGCTCGGTTCGTTTGCGGGCGGCTGGTGGTTGGCGCCCGGTTCCGTCGGTTCGGGTGCTCCAGCGTGCTTGTGATGCGCTTTGCCGCTCTTGCGTTCGGGCGTCTGCGCCGCTTCCTGGGCGGCCTGCGCGAGCCCGGTGCTCGCGTACTTGCCGTAGAACGGCTTGTAGGAGATCGCTTCCTTTGACGGCGGGAACGGCACGCAGCTCTTGCCTTCGGTGACGGCGGCCATGTACGCGTGCCAGATTTCCGCAGGCAGGTAGCCGCCCTGCTGGGGCTCGCCGTGCACGTCGGTCATCGACACGCGCTTGTTGGGGTAGCCCATCCACACGACCGTCGAGTAGTCGGGCGTGTAACCGTCCAGCCACGCGTCCACCAGTTCGCTGGTGGTGCCGGTCTTGGCGGCGGTCGGGCAGTCGATCGCCGAGCGCGTCGCGGTGCCGGACTCGACGTTTTCGTGCAGGATGCTCGTCTCCACCGAGGCGACCGCTTCGCTCAGCGCCCGCACTCGGTGCGGCGTGCCCCAGTTGTTGTCGACCTGACCGTCCGGGAACACGACCTTGGTGATCGCGATCGGCGTGTCGCGGTAGCCGCCGTCGGCAAGCGTCGCGTACACGTCTGCCATTTCCAGCGGCGTGACCCCGAGCGTCAGCCCTCCGAGCGCTTCCGCGGGGTAGCTCGACAGATGCGTTTTGACGCCCATCTCATACGCGGTGTGCGTGACCGTTTCCTCGCCCAGGTCGGCCGCGAGCTGCGCGTAGACGGTGTTGTCGGAGGCGAGCGTCGCCTGCACGAGGTTGATCGACTTGTTCAGCGAGGTGCCCTCGAACGTCTCGACTTTGTACTTCGGTTCCGCCGCCAGCCAGCCAGCTTCGAGCGTGTGCGAGAAGTAGTCCGTGCTGTACGGGTCGATCCCGCGCGTGAGCGCGTCGGCGAGGTCGATCGCCTTGAACGTCGAGCCCGGCTGGCGGTGCCCGTCGGCGGCGAGGTTGTACTGCGACTGCTCGTAGCTCTCGGACTCGGCCATCGCCTCGATGTCGCCGTTGCGCGGGTCGATCGTGACGATCGCCGACGCCGGGTCGCCGGGCTCGTCGAGCACTTCCGCGATCGCTTTGCGCGCCAGCCGCTGCATGTTCAGGTCGATCGTCGTGTACACCTTCAGCCCGCCCTGCTCGACCGTCTTGGCGCCGTAGCGTTCGAGCAGCTGCTGGCGCACGTATTCGAAGAAGAACTGCTCTTTGCGTTCGGAGTAGTAGTGCCCGGGGTGTACCTGCAGCGGCGCCGCCTCGGTAGCCGCGGCCCGCCCCGCGCTGATGTAGTGCAGTTCGGCCATCTTCGCGAGCACCTCGTTGCGGCGTTCCCTGGCGGCCTGTGGATCCAGGAACGGGTTGTACTGCGATGGCGCCTGCGGCAGCCCCGCGAGCAGCGCGGACTGCTCGAGGTCGAGCTCGGACACGGGCTTGTTGAAGAAGATGCGCGCCGCCGCCTGCACGCCGATCGCGGTCTGCCCGCCCACGGTGCCGTAGGGGACGCTGTTGAGGTAGCTGGTGAGGATCGAGCGCTTGCTGTGTTCCTTGGAGTATTCGACCGCCATCGCGGCCTCGATGAGCTTCTGCTTGACCGTGTGCTGGTCGCCGCCCAGGTACAGGTTGCGCATCAGCTGCATCGTGATCGTCGAGGCGCCCTGCACCGCCGCGCCGTGGAGCAGGTCCTTGACCGCCGCGCGGAAGATTCCCGTGAGGTCGATGCCGTCGTTCCGGTAGAAGCGCTGATCCTCGATCGCCACCGTCGCGTCCTTGACGTTGGCCGGGATTTCGCCCCAGCCGACGGGAGTGCGCAGTTCGTCGGACTGGATGAAGCCCAGACGCGTGCCGTCCGCCGCGAACACCTGCGTGTTTCCCCCGCTCACGCGCGGGCGCAGATGCTTGGTCGAGGGCGCCGACTGGACGACGTGCACGACGAACGCGACCGCGGCGATCGCGCCGGTGGCGAGCGTCGCGGCGAGCACCACCAAGCCGATGACCAGGATCCGCGAGCCTCCGCGCCGTCTGTGGCGTCGCTGTCGTGCCTGTCTGGACATCTCGCAGATTCGAGATTACCGCGCTTGCGGCGATTCTCTGCCGCTTGCAACTGCGGCGATCTCTACGCTCATGCGGACAATGAGCTCCGATACGGCCGAGCTGGCGATCAGCGAGAGCGCGGGCGAGCTGGCGGCCGCGCCGGCCGGCTGGCTCGCGCGCATGCGCGCGGACCCGGCACGGATGACGGCCGCGCGCGATAGCTGGCGTGCGCTGTGGAGCTCGCGCGTGCTCGTGTGGGTGGCCGGCGTGGGCACCGTCCTCGCGGTCGGCTTCGGTCCCCAGCGCAAAGCGTTCGACCCCCCGGGCGTGACCGGCGGCTTCGGCTGGCTCGGCAACCTGCTGGCAGCTCCCGCCGCGCGGTGGGACGCCGCCTGGTACCTGGTGATCGCGCGCTATGGCTACCGCCCCGACCTCGGCGCGTACACGTCCTCGCGCACCGCCTTCTTCCCGCTGTATCCGCTGGGGCTGCGAGCGATCGCATGGCTCGGCCCGCCGCTGCTACTCGCCGGCGTGCTGCTGTCGGTGGCCGCGCTCGCGTTTGCGCTGTACGGGATCCACCGCCTGACGACGCTGGAGCTGGCGCGCCGCGGTGGTGGATCGCTCGCCGGCGATCGCCTCGCCGGCGCGGCGCGGCTGGCGGTGCTGCTGACGGCGTTCGCGCCGATGGCGTTCTTCCTCTCGGCGGTGTACTCCGAGTCGCTGTACCTGGCGCTGTCCGTGGGGCTGTTCTGGAGCGCGCGCCATGGGCGCTGGGCGTGGGTCGGCGTGCTGGGCGCGTTCGCGGGAGCTACGCGCAGCACCGGCCTGGTGCTGATCGTGCCGGCGTTGATCATCTACCTGTACGGGCCGCGCGAGGACCGGGCGCCGGACCGCCCGCTCGCCCGCGTGGGCGCGTCCGGCCAGCCGCGCTCGCGGCTGCGCGCGCCCGTCTGGGCGATTCCCCGCTACAGGCTGCGCCGCGACATGCTGTGGCTGGCGCTGCTGCCGGCGGGCGTGCTCGCCTACGGCTTGTATCTGGGGCTCGCGGGCGGCGACCCGCTGTCGCCGCTGCACGCGCAGGAAGTGTGGAAACGGCACTTCGCGGGCCCGTACGTGGGCATCTGGGACGGCCTGCGCGCGGCGTTCGAGGGCGCGCGCCAGCTGCTGTCGGGCCAGCGCCGCCACATCTACTTCCCCACGGGCATCGACAGCCCGTTCGTGATGGCGGGGCACAACCTGATGCTGATCTCCTTCTTCGCGGCGGCGGTGCCCGCGGTGGTTGGCGTCGTGCGCCGGCTGCCGCTCGCGTATGGCGCGTACGTGCTGGCGGCGCTCGCGCTGCCGCTGTCGGACCCGGTGACGACGCAGCCGCTGATGTCGCTGCCGCGCTTCCTGCTGGTGCTGTTCCCGCTGGTCATCTGGCTGGCGGCGTGGCTGGCCGAACGTCCGCGCCTGCAGCGGCCGGCGCTGGTGCTGTCGGGAGCGCTGATGGTGGGGTTCCTGTCGCAGTTCGCCACCTGGCACTGGGTGGCGTAGGCGATGGAGGCGGAGGTTTCGCGGGAGGGGGATCCGCGCCGCTCGCCAGAGCTGGCGTGGCCCGTGTGGAGCGCGCCGGTGGCGCTGCTCGGCGCGCTCGTGGTGGCGACGCTGGGCGGGCTCGTGATCGATATCCCGGCGGCGCTCGTGTTCGGCGTGAAGCTCTCCAGCAGCAACTTCCCGCCGGGCCTGTCGATCGCCGACACGGTCGTGCAGGACATCGGCTTCGTGGTCGTGGCGGTGTACTGCGCGCAGTTGGGCGGGCGCGCCGTGCGCTCGTGGCAGTTCGGCCTGCGCACACCGGGTGCCGGGTGGGGGCGGGCGACGCGCCTGATCGTGGGGCTGCTGATCGCGTTCATAGCGCTGACGGCGGCATGGGTGGCGCTGGTGCACCCCGGCGAAGAGAAGACGCTCGAACAGCTCGGCTCCAACGAAGGCGCGGTGCTGCTGGTGCTGAGCGCGGCGCTGACGTGCGTGGTGGCGCCGATCTGCGAGGAGCTCCTGTTCCGCGGCTACATCTTCACCGCGCTGCGCAACTGGCGCGGGACGCTGCCCGCGGCGGCGGTCACGGGGCTGCTGTTCGGTGGCGTGCACGTCGAGTCGGCGCCCGTGCTCGACCTCGTGCCGCTGGCGGCGCTCGGCTTCGGCCTGTGCCTGCTCTACCGCTACACGGGCTCGCTGTACCCGTGCATGATCGCGCACTCGCTGAACAACTCGATCGCGTTCGCCGGCCTGGAGGGCTGGGGTTGGCAGGCGGTCGTGCTGATGGGCGCCGCGCTCGCCGGGATCTGGCTGCTGGTGGTCGCGTTCAAGCGCATCGGTCTGATCACCCCCGCGGTGACCGATGCCGCCGCCGGGCTCGCTCGTCCGGGTGCATAGGATTCAGCCATGGGTGTAGCGCGCGAAGGGGTTGACAGCAGTGTGAGCACACAGGTCCGCCCGCTTGGGTGTGCGCTTGCGGTGGTGGCGGCGTGCGCGGCGCTTCTCTGTGCCGCATGGGTGCAGCCTGCGGCAGCGGCCGAAGCGGCTCCGGCGGCCTCCACGCCAGCGCCCGCCGAACCCGCCCCCGCCACCGGCGCGATGCGCCTGGCCGTGCAGAAGCTCGGCGGCAGCCCGCCGTTCGCGCTGGTGGGCAGGCAGGTGGTGGTGCACGGCATCGTCACGCCATACGTGGCCGGCCAGACGGTCGCGGTGAGCTTCTACCGCGACGGACGCAAGCTTTCGGCCCACGTCGTCAGCGTGCTCCCGACGGGCAACGGCACGGGCCGGTTCCACATCGACTTCACCAGCCACTACGGCGGGCTGGTGATCGCGCGCGCGGCGCACGACGCGACCGCGCAGCAGCAGGCGTTCAGCGGCCGCTCGCCCGCGTTTCGCTACGTCAACCCAAACCTCGGGCCGGGTGACCGGGGCCAGTCCGTGCGGCTGCTGCAGTCCGAGCTCGACGTGCTCCACTATGCCGTCCCGCTGACGGGCGTGTTCGACGAAGGCACCGGGCAGGCGCTCGTCGCGTATCGCAAGATGACGGGACTCGAACGCGTGGCGCACGCGGGCGGGCGGGTGTTCGAGCGGCTGGCGCGCCGCGAGGGCGCCTTCCGCGTGCGCTATAGGCGCGACGGCCGCCACGTGGAGGCGAACTTGACGAAGCAGGTGCTCGCGGAGATCGAACCGGACGGGCGCGTGTACAAGATCTACACGATCAGCTCCGGCAAGCCGTCGACGCCGACGGTGATCGGCCGCTTCCAGGTCTATGAGAAGACTCCGGGCGTCAACAGCGAGGGCATGGTCGACTCCAACTACTTCATTCGCGGCTACGCGATCCACGGCTACGCCGAAGTCCCCACGTACGCGGCCAGCCACGGCTGCCTGCGCGTACCGATCCCAGACGCGCCCGCGATCTACGCGTGGGTGCGCGACGGCACTCCCGTCGACGTGTACAACGAATTCGGCGGCGGCAGCGCGCGCGTGCGCGCGAACGCGGGCCCGTAGCGGTAGCGGCGGCTACACCCGGACACGCAACGTGCGCGCCAGGTAGCCGAAGCCGAAGCCATACACCGCAAGCGCGATCAGCAGCTTCACGCCGCGGATCACCCACTCGCTGCTGGAGCCCGAGACGACGCCGGCGAATGGGGAGGTGAGCTCGGAGGAGGCTCCGTCGAGCGCCTTGTGCACGGAGCCCTTCTTGGTGGCTCCCGATTTGACCTGCGCGTCTGCTTCACCGCTGTTCGGCTTGCCGAGGATCTCGTTGGTTTGGTGTTCGGAGGCGCCCTGGCTCTGTTCGATCACAAACGCAGCGAACGACAGGACGACGATCGTGCAGATCACGAACGAGGCGATCCTCAGCAGTTTCACGAGCGGCGCGACCACAACACCACGATCGACGGTTGCGCGCCGGTAGATTAGGAACGCGTGATGGAGCCCATCGACGAATATACGAGCGACCTGCCGCGCGTCCGCGCGGCGCTGGTCGAGCAGCTGCGCGAGCACGCGCTGGTGGTCGGCGAGGTGACGCTCACGAGCGGCGCGGTCGCCCAGTACTACGTGGACGCCAAGCGCGCGATCCTGCGCCCGGCGGGCTTCGCCGCGCTGGGGGCGCTGCTGGCCGCGCAGACGCGCGAGTGGGACGGCACGGCGGTGGGCGGCATGACGATGGGCGCGGACGCCGTCGCGTGCGCGGCGCTCGCCGGGGGCGCGCAGGTGAAGGGGTTCTTCGTGCGCAAGGACGCCAAGGCGCACGGGCTGCAGCGGCGCATCGAGGGCCCGTCGCTGGACGCGCAGGACCGCTGCGTGGTCGTCGAGGACGTCGTCACCACCGGCGGCTCCACGCTCGCCGCGATCGCCGCGCTGCAGGAGGCGGGGTTGCAGATCTGCGGTGTGGTCAGCGTGCTCGACCGGCTTGCGGGCGGCGGCGCTGCGATCGAGCGCGCCGCGGGCGCGCCATACGTGGCGCTGAGCACGATCGACGACGTGTATCCGGAGCGTCCCGACAGAGAGGCGGGCTGAGGCGCATGGCCGACGAGCACGACGAGGGTGGGGATGCGCAGCTGCGCGTGCGCGCCGCCGAGCCTGGGGATGTGCCGCTGCTGCTGGAGCTGTTTCGGGAGCTGGCCGTGTACGAGCACCTCGAGGACGAGCTGCGCGGCACCCCGGAGCGGCTGCACGAGGCGCTGTTCGGCGCGCGCCCGGCGGCCGAGGCGCTGATCGCCGAGCTCGGCTCGCAGACCGCTGGGTATGCGCTGTTCTTCCCGACGTTCTCGAGCTTCCTTGCAACGCAGGGCGTGTGGCTGGAGGACCTGTTCGTGCGGCCCGACCATCGCGGCGCCGGTGTCGGGCGGGCGCTTCTGTCGGCGGTCGCTGCGCGCGTGCGCGATTCCGGCGGCGAACGGCTGGAATGGGCGGCGCTCGACTGGAACGAGCTCGCGCTCGGGTTCTACCGGCGCATGGGCGCGCAGACGATGAACGAGTGGATCACCCACCGGCTCGTTGGCGCGGAGCTCGAGCGGGTGGCCGGGGCGGGCGCGCGCGGCGAGGCCCAGTAGCGACGGTGGCGGCGCGCCGGGCGGCCGGTAGCCTTCGCGGGACTCAGCGTCGCGCTGGGCTGCGCCCTCGTAGTCCAATGGATAAGACGACCGCCTCCTAAGCGGTAGATCCAGGTTCGACTCCTGGCGGGGGCATTACCTAGAAAGCCCTCTGCTCAAGCGGCTTTCCGCAGTCGCGGCTCGATCGGCTCGAACGCTGCCGCGCCTGCGTTTGGTGCGCCAGTGCCCATTGGTGCCCAATCAGGGCCATACATGGGCCATACAACCCCGCCGAATGGGCTGCCCTCGTATCAGGGGTTGCGCGCAGCCCGTGTCTGCTCTCGCAGCGCTCGTTCCAGTTGTCCGAGTCGCGCCGAAATCTCGCGCACTTGGACAAGCATGTCGTCCTCGGCTATCTCGACGTGTTAGACGCTCGGCGCAAGAAAGCGCTGTGCGACCGCCCCGATGACCAGGGTGGCCGTTCCGATGCCGACAAGCATGACGAGGACGGCGATGACCTTGCCCTCAGTTGTCTTTGGCGTGATGTCGCCGTAGCCGACGGTCGTCATCGTGGTAATTGCCCAATAGACGCCGTTGCCGAACGAGACACCTTCCTCGGCGGCGAACCCCGCACCGCCGACCATAGCGGTGAGAACTGCAAGCCCGGCTGTCGCCTTGACGCCTTCCATGGAGAACACGACACGAGCCAGGGGAGCCAGTCGCAACAGCCGGAAGACTCGAAGTAGGCGCAACACGCGGAGGCTCTGCACGCCACTTTTGAGGAACGGTGGAGTGAACAAGACGATCGCAAGGTCGATCGGGTTCGTGAGCAGATAGCGGCCTCGATTCGGCGTCAGCTCTCATCAGGCGTGAGATACCAATTGACGCCGAACGACAGATCGTCAGCCGCCAAGTGGCGGAGAAGCCCGAGCTTGATGAAGTCACCCACATCGCCGGCATAACGGTTCTGCATCTAACCCAGCCCCGGCCCGCCGTGGGTCGCCAAAACGTCGATTAGCCCCTTCGCGATCTCTTGCACCTGTTCTGTGGAGAGATAGCCATGCTTTGCCGCGAAGATGACCGCCTGCGGAAGCGCGACGATGGGTATCTCGCCGCCCCGAGCCCGCTTGCCGTTCTTATCAGGCCATGCGTACTTGAGGGCTTTGTCGGCCCCGTCGCGCCACGACGACTTTCCCAGCACCAACGTGTCGGTCGGCCAATGCTCAACATCCTCTTCAAACTCGGGGTCCATCGCGTCCTCCTGCCCGTCGGGGTCAACGTTGCGGTATTCAAGAATCTCACCGTGCATAGCCCGATGCGCCTTTACGGAGGTCAGAGTATTCTTCTGATCCGTGATTCGAGTCGAAGGACCGGACCCCGTTGCGGCCATCAAGAGAGCGCGGGATCACACGCCCGGCACCGTTCCCCTCTTGCTTGAGGTCGCCGTGTCGATGTTGCTTGGATGCCCTCTGGCACGCGACGAGAATGTCCATGTGCTCAAGCAAAGTCGCCCTGGTGCCGAAAGCTATTCGCTTCAGGTATCAGACGGTCGCCAGTTTCATTTTCGACCGCATCCTTCAGGGCATGACGCCACGTCGATCAGCGTCTATGACCGCTATCGGAACGGCCAAGAGATCACAGTGCTGGCGTCCAATCAGGACGTGTGGCAGTTCTTCGGCGACCTCGCTGTATCGCCTTGAACGGGTAGTGCTGGCCACACAGCGGGATGCCGCTGCACCTGGATCGCGGTGTGGTGCGTCTATTCAAACGACCACGAACAGCCCGGCATGGGCGCGCGAAATCGGCGATCATGCGCGAGTAGTTCCTCCAGCAGTGCCGCCTGGGGATCGTAGAGTTCGAGCGTGCCGTCAGCGGCGATACCAAAGTAGGCGGCAACATCATCGGCCGCGAGTCCGAGCGCTTCGACGACTTGAAGATGATGTGGCCCACCCCAGCTCAACGTGCGCCATGCCTCAAGCTGGGGTTGTCGATCGTGGGCACGGAGGAGCAGGCCCTTGCCTATGGTGCCGGCGCTCCAGCCGGCCCGAACGTGCGCTGAAATCGTGACTCTCTCATGCGTCGGCATCTCCATAGAAGTTCTCAGGAGCACACGTTGCCCGGCCGGTCAGTTGCCAGGGATGGGGAACCCCTGCTCGGCTGCGTAGTAGTAGTCGGTGAGCGGTCGGTCCCATTCGGTTTTTCCGCTGCCGTCGAGTGGTGTGTAGACGCCGTTGGGTGCGCGCATGATGCGGCCAGCCTTCCAGGCGTCCCATAGGTTTGTCCCGAGCACGGCCGCGTCCTTGGGGGTCTCCATGCCTTGCTCTTTCATGAACTTGTAGAGAGAGGTTGGGCCGACTGCGGTTCCGCCGAGCGCGCTTGCAGCCTGTTCGAGTGCACGGACGGCGCGGTCCTGCGCCGGTGCCGCGCGGCGTCGGCGCGGTGGTTCGGGCTGCTTGCCGCTCGTTTGCTCGCTCGTTTGGATGGCCCGACGCGAGATGCCAGACGCATGACCGACGAGCCGTCGTAGTAGCTCCACCTGTTGGTTGAGCGCCTTTTGCTCGTGGAGCTTTTCCTCATAGAGGGCTAGAAGCTGGGGCATCTTTGCTGCCACCTCCTCGGGGTTGGAAAGATCAATCTTGAGGTCCATAACTCGATATTAACTCTAGCATATCGGACTAATCTCGGAGAGCACTCATCCTAACGCCGACATTCCTCGTAGTAGCCTCCGTTCGGTGGGCATGATCCAAGAGCTTGCAGCTGATCTCGCTGTCGAGGAGCGCACGTTGCGCCGAGCCGCGTCTCAGGGTGCTTTCCGGACCAGCCGAAGTGGATCGCGCCGTCTTCAGTTGATGCCCGGCGAGCGCGAGTACCTCCGCGTACATTGGCCGCTTCTCTCTGAGCTTCGCGAGGCGCTGCGGACAGACCATGCCGTTCGCCTCGCCGTGCTTTACGGCTCGCTGGCGAGAGGCGACGAGGACGAGGGCTCGGATCTCGACCTGTTGGTTGCGCTCGCCGACGATGATCTCTCGGCTGGGTTCGAGTTGGCCGCTCGTCTGCAACGCGTGAGCGGTCGCCGCGTCGACATTGCCCACTTGGTGCGCGTAGAGGCCCAGGCGCCGCTTCTGCTCGACCGGGTGCTCGATGAGGGACGTGTCGTGATCGACCGTGACGGACAGTGGGACGAGCTATGCCAGCGCCGCCCCGCGATCCGTGCCCGTGCCCGCCGTTCCCACCGTCGCCAGATGGCCGGCGCGGCCCACGCAATCAAGGAGCTGACTGCGTGAGCGACCCCCAGCCCGCGAAGATCAGCCGCAAGGCTCTTGCGGCAGAGCAGGCTCGGCTGGCTCGCTTCTTTCAGACCATTAACAAGCACCGCAAGGCACTCGACCTAGCAATCGAGGAGAACTTTGGCGGCGTGCTTGACCCGGCCGAATGGAGGATCGCCTTCGATTCTGTCGAGCCGCACGACGCCAACCGCACGATGGTCGTCACCGGCGATCACTCCGCTGTTCTCAACGCCTATGTCGAGATCCTCAAGGCCAGCACCGGATCACGGTTGGTCGGCCTGCTCCCACACCGCCGCCCTCACGCCGAGCAGGTCTTCGAGGCACTCCTGGCTGACGACGGAATCACCAAAGATCAAGCAGCCCTGCTGAACGAACTCTACGTTCTTGAGGGGCGACTTGAGCACGCCTCGCCGGATGTCGATGCGGGAGAGGTCCGCGATGCCGTCGAACGGCTGCGCCAGGCACTCCCCGGCTTGATCGAGAGTGCGCGCGTCTGGCTGGATCGCCACGGCGTCGAGCTTGGATGAGGATTCGTTTGGGCACCAGCCCCATTCCAGTGCCCAAACCCCATCGAATCGCCCGCAATCCCGTCGCATTGAGCGTGGCGTCAGGAGCCTAAATCCATTGCTACGCCTTCGATTCCCGCGATGATGGCCGCTCGCGCTCCCGTCCTCCTAAGCGGTAGATCCAGGTTCGACTCCTGGCGGGGGCATGGGAGCGCTCAGGCGCTTGCAGCCAGGCGTCCTCGCTGTGATCCGATTGGGCGTGTAGCCTGCGGACCTTGAAACCGGCAAAGCGCGGAGCGCTGAAGCGTCGCTATGACGAGCCCACCGTGAGGGGGCGCATCGAGGCCCTGTTCCTGGACAACCTCGGCAAGATCCTCACGCGCCAACAGATCATAGAAGCTGCTCGTGACCCCAAGACGGGGAAGGATCCGGAGAACTGGCACCAGCGGCTATCGGAGCTCCGGACCCACCTGGGCTACACGATCCTTACTCATCGCGACCGTGCGGATCTCGCTTCCCAGGAGTACATGATGCCGGACGCAAGTCGCCGCGCGACCGCCGGGGCCAGGGTGCGTCCCGCACGGGCCACATGGGCTGCAGTACTGGCTCGGGCCGGGGGCAAATGCGAGTGGAACGAGGCTGGCGAAAAGTGCGAGCTGGCCGATGGCGACATCGATGCGGTCGGAGGCGGCACCGTTAAGCTGACAGCAGATCACAAGCAGCCTCACTCTGAGAACCCAGCTGCCGACCCGCTTGATCCAAATGAGTGGCAGGCTCTCTGTGGCCGCCACCAAGTCATGAAGAAGAACTACTGGGACTCGCACACCGGTAAGATAAATGCCTACGCTGTGATGCAAGCAGCTTCAAAGAAGGAAAAGAGGGAGGTTTTCGACTTCCTTCTAGCCTATTTCGCACACGAGGAGAATTAGTGACACCGGCACTCCTAGATTCACACATAAGTGCGTTTTCGGCGAGTGCAGTTCCCACAGATGACGGAGAGGTCCGGATCCTTCCACCGATGGATGTCGAGGACTGTCTCGAAATTGCCGCGGCCTCCAGCATCGAGTTTCGCGTCACGATGCTGGATCCTTGGTACAACAAGGGCATAGGCGGCCAGCGTGACGACTATACGCCCTATATCCTTCGGCTCCTCGATCTAGCCGCCCGTGTCTCGGAGCACGTCTACCTGTGGGGTTTTCCGGAGGTAGTGGCGGTATTCATAGACAAGCTGCCACCGAGCCTTGAACTGGTTTCGTGGCTGACGTGGTACTACAAGAACAATCCGTCGGTGATCCGCGGCTGGCGCTCGAGCCAGATGGCCTGCCTTCATCTGGCGCGGCCCGACCACACGCTCTTTCCGGAACATTTCCTGAACGAGGCGCAGCTGGAGAAAAAGGCGGAAGGAAAGCTTCGATATATGCCTGGTCCAACGAGCGTGATCGAGTCGTCGCTGCAGATCGGGTTTGTCGGTAGAAAAGAGCAGACGGGCCACAAGGCCCAAAAGCCAGTAGCCGTCTACGAGCCGCTGATTGAGATGGCCAGCATGCCTGGCGACCTCATCCTCGATCCGATGGCTGGCTCAGGGACGACGGGCGCTGTCGCGCAGGCTCTGGGAAGACGGGCGGTTCTCTGCGATCACTCCGAGGTGTACACCGCAATCATGGAAGATCGCCTTGGACTCGAGCGAGCAAGCCTTGCCCTTAGCCTGCGCCGAAGGGAGGCGCCGATCGAGTCTGCTGTTGCGCACAACGCCCCTGCGCTGATAGCCGTGCCGTGCTAGCGGCGGCGCCGCTGCGAGGCTCGTCCCTCAGCTTCGCCCCCCGCCAAACAACCGCAGGAAGAACAAGAAGATGTTCACCACATCCAGGAAGATCCCGGCGGCGAGCGGCACAGCTTCTTGCATGCCTGCGATGCGCATGCGGTTGAAGTCGAGCACGGTGTACGCGCCGAAGATGCCGAGCCCGAGCAGCGCGTAGATGACGTTGCCGCCGGGGATCGACACGAACACGGTGACGAGCCCGAACACGATCAGCGCGAGCAGCGCGAAGAACGGCATGCGGTAGCCGCCGGAGAGGTCCCTGCGGATCGCGTAGCCGGTGCTGCCGAGCGCGCCCACGAACAGGGCGGTGGCGGCGGCGGCCTGCCAGACGGCGTTGGGCTGGGCTTCGGCGTAGCGGTTGAGCACGCCGCCGATGCCGAGCCCGAGCAGCAGGCCGGCGGCGAACAGCAGCGTGATCGCGAGCATCTCCGAGCGGCGCGCGAGGTTGAGCCCGATGATGCACACGAAGCCGCCGATGAAGCAGACGATCGACGCGCCCTCGGCGACTTCGCGGCCGAGATAGGCGCCGAGCGTGAAGAAGCACAGCGTGACGGCGACGAGCCCCATGACCTGCCCGAACACGCCGGCGGTGCCGACCGTGTCAATCGAGCCGAACATGCTTTCGTCGCGGTATCCAGCCATCTGCGGCATGCCGGAAATGCTACCTGCGCGCCGGCCGACGCGCTAGCCTTGCCACAACCAGGCGCCCATCGCCGGCTGCCCAGCCGCGAGCAAGCGTTTCTCGAATACAAGGGGGAAGCAAATGTTCGGAAAGCGGTCCCCGCTGCTCGTCGGTGCGTTGCTCTGCGGAGCGCTCATCGCCGGCTGCGGCAGCAGTGGCAGCTCGACCACGAGCGGCTCGACGGCCACCACGTCCACCACGTCGAGCACGCCGGCGGCTGCCGCGACCAGCTCCACGCCATCGACGTCGACCCCGAGCACGACGCCCGGCAATCCAGTGAGCGCCGCGACGCTGGCGGCGGCGGTTGCCGAGTGCAGGTCCGTGGTCGAGCACGCGCCGACGCTGTCCTCCAGCGTGAAGAGCAAGGCGGAAGGGATCTGCAACAAAGCCGCGAGCGGCAATCTCTCGGGCGCGCGCGCGGCTGCGAAGGAAGTGTGCGTGGAAGTGATCAACGCCTCGCCGATCCCCGCGGCGGATAAGGCACAGGCGCTGGCGGCCTGCAAAACCAGCTAGCGCCGGTTAAGGGGACGACGCTCGGGGCCGCGGTCAACCCGCCGCGGTCCCGTCCTCCTCGTCCTCCAGCTCGCCCTCGCCCTCGTCGTCGTCGTCATACAGCGACTCCCGCGCGATCTCGCGCGCCCTGCCGTCGAACAGCTTGATCTCGAGCAGGTCGTGGCGGTAGTCGTCCGGGGCGATCAGCGTGAAGCGCTCCTCGATCAGCGGGCACTGGTCGACGGCGAGCTCGGCGAGCTCGGCGGTGACGATCTGCCCGCCGGAGATCAGCGGGCGGCCCCACACGAGCGTCATGGCGGCGGTGGCGCCGGACTCTCCGCGCCAGCCGCCGATGATCTCGTCGCACAGGTCCAGCTTCCAGTCGGGGTTGCGCTCGGCGGTCTCGGTGGTGAAGTCGACGTGCGCGGAGAGGTCGCTGGGCTCGTGCTCGTCGTCACCGGGAATGAAGCGCACGTAGCCGAACAGCTCGTAGCCGTTGGAGGTGATGGTGGTCGCTGGGACGTACGTGCGCCCGTGCCAGGTGCGGTCGGGGTACCAGGCGATCGCGCCGGGCTCGCCGACGTCCTCCTCTTCGTCGTCGAGCGGCAGCGCCGCGGCCAGGAACTCCTCGCGCAGGCGCTCCGCCCAGCGTCCGTAGGGCAGCTCCTCCTGGGGAGGCTCGGCTGCAAAACGGGGGACAAAGCGTTGCTCGGGCGCCATCGCTGCGCGCCAGCCTACGCGTCTCGCAGCACGGAGGCGGCGTGCTCGGGCGCGACGATGTTGAGGTTGACGTCGGTGGACAGCTCAAGACCGGCGAGGTGCGTGAGGCGCGGCATCACGTCGATCCGCCAGCAGAAGTCCTCGGCGCCGTGCGGAGCGGTGCGCACCCACATGTTCAGCGGCGGGCTGGAGCCGAGGTGGCGCGCGAGGCGGCGCAGGCCGTCGTGCAGCAGCGCGGCGCCCGTCGGGCCGCTGTCCTCGAAGCGCGCGCGCGGCACGCGCGGCGCGAGCATCAGCTGGAACGGCAGGCGCGAGGCGTACGGCGCGATCAGCACGGCCTCGTCGTCGATCGCGACGATGCGCTCGCGCCGGCGCACCTCCTCGGCGACGAGATCGCCGAGCAGGCTCTGGCCCATCGTGCGCGTGGTGTAGGCGCTGGCGCGCTCGCGCTCGCGGGCGATCGCGGCGGGCACGAAGTCGAGCGCGTACAGCTGCGCGTGCGTGTGCGGCAGCGACGCGCCGGCCTCGCGGCGCTCGTTGACGATCAGCTGCAGGTAGGCGCTGCCGGCGTGCGCGCGCATGCGCTCGCGCCACGTGTCGACGGCGGCTACCACCTGCTCGACGGGCAGCTCCGCGAGCGACAGCACGGACTGCGGCCCGTTGACGATCACCTCGTGCGCGCCGGTGGCGGGCCGCGAGGAGAACAGCTCGGGCTGGCCGCGCACGTCGGCTGGGGCCGGCGGCGCGGGCTGTGCGTCCTGTCCGGCGGGTGTCAGCGCGGGATACAGGTTGGGAACGACGCGCACCGTCCATCCGGGCGAGTCGGCGGGGCCGCCGCCGGGCCGCACCGCGTAGAGCTCCGGCGGCGTGCGGTCCTCGTGGCCCTCCGCGAACGGGTCCTTGTCCGGGTCGATCGGGTCGGGCGGCTCGCAGCGGGGCTCGCCGCCGGGCCGGCGCGAGCGCCCGCCGGCGACGATCGTGCGGTGCCCGCTGAGCGGGTCGATGCGCAGCTCCCGCACGGTCAGGCGCCCAGCGCGTAGCGCGCGATGTCCTGTTCGAGCTTGGCGACGCTCAGGAACGGACCCTGGTGGATGAACGTGGCGCCGCGGCGATTGAGGAACACGGTGACGGGGGTGAACGACGACTCGGTGATCGCGAGCCCGGCCTGCCCGCCGGGGTCGGAGAAGCTGGGGTAGCTGACGGGGAAGGAGCGCAGGAACGCGAGCGCGTGGGCGTCGGTGTCCTGCGTGTCGATGCCGAGGAACGCGACTTCGCGACCGCGGGAGACGGAGACGCGCTGGAACACCCCGAACTCTTCGCGGCACGGTTCGCACCACGACGCCCACTTGTTTATCACCACCGGCATTCCGCGCAGCGAGGCCAGCCGCGCGCGTAGCGCGGGCAGCCCGCCGGAGACGATCTGGCCGGCCTGTGCGTGCAGCATTTCGAGCGCAGGCGGCGAGCCTGTGAGGCGCGCGCGCATCTGCGCCATCGTCATCATCGAGGGCGCGAGCGGCTTGGGCGAGCTGCTCAGCTGCGTCAGTCCGACGACCAGGAGCGCGATCGCGGCGACGGCGGCGAGCGCGATCGTGAGGCTCCTGGGGGTCACCGGCGTAAGGGTGTCAGATCGCGCCCACTTCAATCGCGCCCCGCCGTGCTATATCCTGAGGGCACATCACAGCCGGGGCGCTACCAGCACCCGGCGAGGGGCGCCGAGGGGCGCCATCCTTCGAGTCGCGCCGGAGCACCAGCTTCGACGGCGGCTCTGTCTCGAAGTCCAAAGCCTCAATGGCCGAGTCCACCTCAGTGGCCCTCGCGGCCGCGACCATTCCCAGCTCCGCCGACATCAAGCGCGCGGAGAAGTTCGTGCGCGAGCGCTTCCTGCACGAGGGCGAGGATCCCGCGGTGGCGCTGGCGCCGGGCACGCCGCGCCGGCGGGCGCTGGACCAAGCGCTGGCGGAGCTGAAGGCGAACCCGAAGCTGAAGAACCCGTCGACGGCGTGGCGGCGCGAGTTCTCGCTGCTGCTGGGGCTGGAGCGGCTGCTGTCGGACGAGGAGCCGAAGCTGGAGGACGGCACGACGCTGTCGGCGCACCAGGTGGACGCGCTGTCGGGGACGCTGACGGCGCTGCTGGCGGAGGCGCAGCGCAGCGCCGATGGCAACGGCCGCGGGTCGGCTTCGGCGTCGCCGGAGCTGCTGGCGTCGGCGGACATCCTCGGCCCGGCGTCGTCATCCACCTCCGATGACGACGCGAAGGTGGACGGCGCGCCGGCCAACGGCGCGCAGGCGGCGCCGGCGAGCGCGGAGGACGCCGATGCGGACGAGGATGCGCCGGAGGAGGACGAGGACGACGACGAGCTGGACGACGACGATGAGGACGACGACGAGGACGACGAGCTCGGGCCGGTGCAGCGCGCGGCGCCGGACGACGACGAGGACGACGACGAGCTCGACGAGGATGCGGAGGACGAGGACGAGCCGGACGAGGACGAGGACGAGCTGGAGCGGGAGAGCGAGTCGGAGGAGGAGCCGCGCGACTGGGTGGACGACGAGGACGAGGAGGAGTCGCTCGCGGACCAGCCGGAGGACCCGAACGCGGCGAAGCGCTTCTGGTTCGAGCACGCGACGGGCGCGGGCAAGACGGTGGCGGCGCTGGGCTTCGTGGAGGCGTCGCACACGGGCGGCGTGCTGATCCTGACGCACCGGCGCAACCTGGTGGACCAGTTCCTGGGCGAGCTGCGCGACCGCGGCTACTCCAAGCGCATCAGCCGTCCGCTGCTGAAGGGCGAGGACTCGGTGAACGGCCCGGTGACGGTGGAGACGTACCAGTGGTTCGTGCGCAACGCGGGCAAGATCTCGAGCGCGTACACGATCGTGATCTGCGACGAGGCGCACACGGCGCTGGGTGAGAAGACGAGCGCTGCGATCCGCGAGTGGACGGGCCCGATCTTCATCGGCATGACGGCCACGGGCGCGCTGATCGCGCGCCACGTGACGGACCTGTTCCCGACGCAGACGTCGCGCTTCGACCTGGCGCAGGCGGCGCGCCGCGGCGTGATCTCGCCGCTGCGCTGCGTGCGCATCTCCCCTGGCGTGGGCGTGCGCACGATCGCTAAGGTGCCGCTGCGGCGGGGCGAGATCGACACCGAGTTCGACCAGGACGAGCTGGCGAAACTGCTCGACCAGCAGCCGTTCAACATGGCGGTGGCGAACCTGTACAAGACGCGCTTCAACGGCGTGCCGGGCGTGGTGTACGCGGCGGGCGTGCGCCACGCGTACAACCTCGCGGAAGCGTTCCGCGCGGAGAACATCAAGGCAGAAGGGGTCTCAGGCGAGACGCCCAAGCGCGAGCTGGTGGACATACTGGCGCGCTACGAGCGCGGCGACATCGACGTGCTGATCAACGCGCAGCTGCTGGCGGAGGGCTGGAACAGCCCGCGCGCGACGGTGTGCGTGCACCTGGCGCCGACGGCGTCCAAGCGCATCTACCAGCAGCGCGTCGGCCGCGTCACCCGCCGGCATCCTGGCAAGGAGGCGGGGCTGGTCGTGGACTTCGTGCACCCGGCGACCAAGCACGACGATCCGGTCGTGACGCTGCACTCGCTGCTGGACAGAGATGTTTATAGAGGGGGAGCGATCGTGGTGGGCCCGGTGCGACGTGGGCGCGGGCGCAGGATGCGCGTGGAGCGCCGGGTGCTGCCTGTGTGCGCGGAGGAGGAGCGTCGCTTCCAGGTGTTCGAGCGCGAGCTGTGGCGGATCGCGGTGGAGCACCTGGACTATGGCGAGCAGCACCTGTGGGCGGCGCTGGCGGGCGCGCGGGTGGCGCCCAACGGCTGGCGCCGGGCGCGCGCGATGCTGCACTTCGACCGCACTGGGGAGCTGAAGAGCCGCTTCTTGATCACGGCGGTGAAGCGCAACAAGAGCTCGCAGCTGCGTCTGCGCGCGCTGACTGACATCGCTGCGCTGCGCGACCCGGACGCGTTCGACGAGGCGATCGACATCATCGGCGGCTGGTCGCGCGAGGAGCGCAAGGAGGCAACGAAGATCATGCTGCGCGCGCTGGTGGAGCGGCGCATCGGCCGCCGCGACCAGGCCAACGCGTGGATCTGGCGCCTGGCGGAGTACACGCGCGACGTGCACGAGGAGTACGCGGTGCAGCGCTGGCCGGAGACGAAGCGCCTGCTGGGCCTGCTGGTGAACTCGGCGGGCGGCGCGCACGCGCGCAACGCGCGGCGGCTGATCCACGCGGCGCGCAAGCAGGACCGTCGCCTGGCGGCTGCGCTGCTGGCTGCCGCGCTCGCGCACACGCCGGAGGCGGAGGAGGCGCTGCGCGGCGCGCGCACGCGCATGGCGCGCAAGCCGCCGGCGCTGGCGCGCGAGCTGCTGCGCAACTTCCCCAAACGCCGCGCGCGCAACCCCCGCCGCCGGCGCAAGGGCGCGAAGGGCAGCAATGGAGCGGGGCCGGACGCGGCGGGCCAGAGGATCAAGGCGGCGCGGGGCGCTGCGGCGGACGCGGGCGGCGCGGTCGCGACGGTCGAGGGCGGCCCGCCGTCCGAGGAGCAGCGGCAGCGTGCGGACGCGGCCGAGGCGCGGCTGAACAACGAGCTGCGCCGCGACGTGCGCGAGGCGCTCGACCCCACCGCGTAGCGCCGGTCGATCTCGCTGCCGGCGGGCATTCCCCGACGGTCAGGCGATCCCGCGAAGGTGCACCTCGCCGGCGCCGATCGTGGTGCGCGTGCCGTCGGCCAGCTCCACGATCAGCCGCCCCGTCGCGTCGATTCCCTGCGCGGTGCCGCGAGTCCAGGGCGCTTCGTTATCGGCGCCGTCCGCGCCGTCCGCAGGGGGCGCGTCCGTCCCATGCGTGCCCCAAGCGATCTCGCGCCCGAGCAGCGCGTCGCGTGCGCGCCAGGCGGTGAGCGTCGTCTCCTCGGGCTCCCGCAGTCGCCTTGCGAGCACGTCGAGCAGCTGCGCCAGCTTCGCCTCGACGTCGGCTGGCGTGAGGCCGAGGGTGGCGGCGGGCATGCCGCCGCCGGGCGCGCGCCCGTCCGGGCCAGGCTGCAGCTCGGCGGGCAGATCGTGCAGACGCACGGCGACGTTGAGGCCGATCCCGAGCACGGCCCAGCCCTGCTGCGGGCGGCCCTCGACGAGGATGCCGGCGAGCTTCGCCAGCGCGCCCGAATCGGAGGCTTCTACGACGACGTCGTTGGGCCACTTGATGCGCGAGCGCTCGCCTGCGTGTCCTCCCGCAGGGAGGGTGCCCTTCAGGGTGCCGGCGACGTCGCACACGGCGACGGCGGCGATCAGCGGCAGCAGCGGCGGCACGTCGCGCAGCAGCAGCGACGCGAGCAGCGCGCTGCCGGCGGGCGCGGACCAGCGCCGGCCGTGGCGCCCGCGTCCGGCGGTCTGCTCGGAGGCGGTGACAAGGGCGCCGTGCGGCGCGCCGGCGAACGCGAGCTCGCGGGCGCGCTCGTTGGTGGAGCCGGTGCGGCGCAGGTGCAGCCGCGGGTGGCCGATGCGCGTGGGGGTCTCGATGTCTGCGGCGGGCGGCTGGCCGCTCACGTGAGGCGGACCGTCAGCTCGTCGTCGGCGCCGGCGCCGAGCAGCTGCGCGGCGGAGCCGCGGTTGACGGCGAGCGCGACCATGCGCGTGGCGTCCTCGTAGATGAGCAGTTCGCCGGGCGTCACCTCGGCGAACGTGGCGGCGTAGCGGACGCTGCGTACGGCGCCGGCGTGGCTGATGGTGAGCGTGTCTCCAGGCATCGCGCCGAGCGCCGCGAGCTGCTCCTCGGTGGCGTCGAGGATCAGGTTGCCGAACGTGTCGCCGCGCAGCACGTGCACGGTGAGCGCGCCGTTCTCGAGCTGCGCTGTGGGCAGGCCGAAGCGGCGCAGCTGCTGCGGTTGCAGCGGCTCGCCGACGGAGCTGAGCGGCTCTCCCGCGGCGAGCGCGGCGGCGACGGGGGCGAAGATGTCGCGGCCGTGGAACGTGCGCGAGACGGGCTGCAGCCGCTCGGGCGACTCTCCTATGTCGACCGCCTCGGCGACGCCCGCGAGGCGCTCGGCGGCGGGCATCAGCAGGCCGTTGTCGGGGCCCACCAGCAGGTGGTCGCGCTCGACGGTGCGCAGCGCGACGGCGCGGCGCGCGTGCCGTCCGACGGCGCTGACGCCGGGGTCGACGATCGCGAGGTGCACGCCGGGCGGCAGGAACGGGAGCGCGGAGCGCAGCACGATCGCGCCCGAGCGCACGTCGTGGCGCGGGATCGAGTGCGTCAGGTCGATCACCCGCGCGCTGGGGCAGCGGCGCGCCATGACGCCATGGCACACGCCGACGAACTCGTCGAGCTGGCCGTAGTCGGAGAGGAAGGTGATGACGGGGGGAAGCGCTCTATCGGCCATCGGTGGCTCTGGCAGCCGCATCGCTGAGCAGCGCGGCGATCATACCCTCGACGTCGAACGGATCGGCCTCGACGCGCGGCTCGATGCCGTGCTCGCGCAGTGCTGCGCTGGTGACGGGCCCGATCGAGACGACGCGCGTGTGTGGGGACAGGCCGGCCTCGCTCTGGCCGGCGGCCTGCAGGAAGTAGCGCACGGTGGAGGACGACGTGAACGTAACGTAGTCGGCGTCGCGCACGGCGCTGAGCGCATCGGCGGAGAGCGGCTCGGCGAGCGTCTCGTACAGCTCGAGCACGTCCACCTGGGCGCCGCGCGCGCGCAGCGCGTCGGGCAGCACGTCGCGCGCCTCGCGCGCACGCGCGATCAGCGCGCGCTCGACGGGGATCTCTGCGAGCGCGTCCACGAGCGACTCGGCGACGGCGCGCTCGGGCAGCACGTCCGCGACGACGCCGTGCTCCGCCAGCGCGCGTGCGGTTGCGGCGCCGATGGCGGCGATCCGCGTGCCGGCGAGGGCCCGCGCGTCGCCGCGCGGGTGCACGCCGTCGTCGAGCCGCTCGAACAGGCCGGCGACGCCGTTGGCGCTGGTCACGCAGATGAGGTCGTATCGCGTGGGGTCGATCGTGGGCTGCGCCGGGTTTGATAGTTGCCGCACGCGGATCACGGGCGCCTGGATCACGCTCGCGCCGAGGTCTTCCAGTTTGCGCGCCAGGCCGCTCGCCTGCGCGCGCGCGCGGGTCACCGCGACCGTGACCCCGCGCAGCGGCCGCGGCGGCAGCCACGCGAGCTCCTCTGCGAGCGCCGCCACGTCGCCGACGATCGTGATCGCGGGCGCGCGCACGTCTTCGCGCCGCGCGGTCTCGGCGATCGTGCCGAGCGTCGCGCTGACGGTGCGCTGCGCGGGCAGTGTGCCCGCTTCGACGATCGCGGTCGGCTGCGAGGCGGGGCGCCCGGCGTCGATCAGCGCCTGGGCGATCTGCGCCAGACGGCGCACGCCCATGTACAGAACGAGCGTGCCGGGGAACGCGGCCAGGGCGTCCCAGTCGACGGCGTCGTCATCTGCGTCCGCGCCATTGGGCGTGCCCGCATCGGTGTGCGCGGCGGCATCGCGCGCCCCGTCCTCACGCGTCTGCCCGGTGACGAGCGCCACCGCGCGCGCGAGCCCGCGGTGGGTGACGGGGATGCCGGCGTAGGCGCTCGCGGCCACGCCAGCGGTCACGCCGGGCACGATCTCGTACTCGATGCCGGCGGCGCGCAGCGCGAGCGCCTCCTCGCCGCCGCGCCCGAACACGAACGGGTCGCCGCCCTTCAGGCGCACGACGGTCCTGCCCGCCTGCGCGCGTTCGACCATCAGCGCCTCGGTCTGCTCCTGCGGCACCGACGGCCCGCCGCCCTCCTTGCCGACGAACAGCAGCTCGGCGTCCGCGCGCGCGCCGTCGAGCGCGGTGCTGGGGATCAGGCGGTCGTACAGGATCACGTCGGCGCTCGCGATCAGCTCGAGCGCTCGCGCGGTCAGCAGGCCGGGGTCGCCGGGGCCGGCGCCGACGAGGTGGACGCGTCCGCTCATGCTGTCGCCATCTCCTCCGCCCGCCGCAGAAGCTCCGCCCCACCAGCGGCGCCGAGCCGCTCTGCCACCTGCCGCCCGAGCGCCTCCGGATCGTCGAAGCCGCCCAGTAGCTCATCGCCCACCCACTCAGAGCCGTCTGGCAGTCCGATCCATGCGCGCACGTGCAGTCGGCCGTTGCCCCCGGGCACGGCGTACGCTCCGAGCGGTGTGTGGCAGCTCGCGTCGAGCTCCCGCGCGAGCGCGCGCTCGGCGAGCAGGCACGCAAGCGCGTCCTCGTCGGTGATCGCCTGCACCGCTTCGCGCACCGGCTCGTCGTCGGAGCGCCCCTCTAGCGCCAGCGTCCCCTGCCCGGGCGCGGGCACGAAGCGCGCGACGTCGAGCACGCCGCCGGCCTCGGACTCGCGGCCGAGCCGCTGCAGCCCGGCGCGGGCGAGCACGATCGCGTCCAGGCCTTCGCCGGAGTCACCCAACTTGCGCAAGCGCGTGTCGACGTTGCCGCGAATCGCCACCACGTCGAGATCCTCGCGCGCGGCGCGCAGCTGCGCGAGGCGGCGGATGCTGCTCGTCCCGACGCGAGCGCCGGCGGGCAGCTCATCGAGGCCGGCGGCTCCGCAGAGCACGTCCTCGGCGCTTGCGCGTGCCGGTGCGCCCAGCAGCGCGAGCCCCGGCGCGAGCTCCCCCGGCACGTCCTTGGCGGAGTGCACCGCCAGGTCGATCTCGCCGGCGGCGAGCGCGGCCTCGAGCTCCGCCACCCAGCGCGACTTGTCGCTTGCCACCGCCGCCGCCGGCGCCGCGCCCACCGACGCGGGCGCGCTCCCCGCCGTAGCCTCGGCGCTGGTCGCATCCGCGTCGCCGCTCGCGAGCATCGGCACCAGTTCGGCGCCGCCGAGCATGTCGGCGACGAGCTTGGCCTGTGCCAACGCGAGCGCGCTGCGCCGCGTCCCGATCCGCATCAGCGGGACGGGCGGCCCCCGGGGCCGGACCGGCGTCGCCGTGCCCTCGCGGGCGCGCCATCTTGGGCGCGGGCGGGCAGGTCGCGCACTTCCGCCAGCTCCGCTGGGTCTCGCTCGCCGGCGTGCTCGTTTTCAGCTGTGTCCTCACGCAGCCCGAACAGCTCGCGCACCAGCTCGAGGCTCGCATGGCCGCGGTCCTCGCCGAAGCTGCGCAGTCGGATCGTGGGCTCGTGCAGCAGGCGGCTCATGACGGCGCGCGCGACCGCCTCCACGCGTGCGAGGTCGCGCTCGGAGGCGGTCTCCCAGCGCCCCGCGTTCTCGGCGAGCACCTGCGCCACGATCTCGTCGCCGTGGCTGCGCAGCGCGCTGACGGTCGGCAGCGCGTCGAGCTGGCCGAGCCAGCGCGCGAAGCGGTGGATCTCCTCCTCGACGATCTCCAGCGCCCGCGGCGTCTCCTCGGCGCGTGTGCTGAGGTTGCGCGCGACGACCGCCTGCAGGTCGTCGATGTCGTACAGGTTCACGCCCTCCAGCTCGCCGCACGCGGGATCGACGTCGCGCGGCACCGCGATGTCGATCAGCAGCAGCGCCCGCCCGCCTCGCTGCTCCATCACCAGCTCGAGCTCCTCGCGCCCGACGATCGGGTGCGGCGAGGCCGTGGAGCACAGCACGATGTCGGCGTGCACGAGCTGGTCGGGCAGTTTGTCGAGGCCCACGACCGAGCCGCCGAAGCGTTGCGCGAGGCTGAGCGCGCGGTCGGCGTGGCGGTTGGCCACAAAGATCGTGCCGGCGCCCTGCTCGGAGAGGGCGCGCGCGGTCAGCTCGCTCATCTCGCCGGCGCCGAGGATCACCACGTGGCGCTCCTCCAGGCCGCCGAGCACGCTCAGTGCGAGGTCGACGGCAACCGACGGCACGCTGACGCGGCTGGCGCCGATGCTCGTCTCCGAGCGCACGCGCTTGCCGGTCGTCAGCGCGGCCGCGAACAGCCGGTTCAGCAGCGGCCCGGTGCAGCCGGCGCGCATCGCGGCCTCGTAGGCGTGCTTGACCTGCCCCTGGATCTCGGCCTCGCCGACGATCATCGACTCGAGCCCGGCGGTCACGCGGTACAGCTGGCGCGCGGCGTCGCAGTTGCGCGGCGAGTAGATCACGTCGGCGAGCTCCGTCGGGCGGATCTCCGCGCGGCGGGCCAGCAGCCCGAGCACGTCGGACTCGGCGCGCACCGCGTCGCCCACCACCAGGTAGACCTCGGTGCGGTTGCAGGTGGAGATCACGACGGCCTCGCGCACCTCGTCGGTGGCGGTCGCCTGGCGCGCGAACTCGCTCGCGTCGCGCTCGCTGAAGGCGAGGCGTTCGCGCAGCGCCACGGGCGCCGTCTTGTGCGAGATGCCGAGCGCGAGCAGCTCGCTCATCGGCCGTGCCCCTCTGCTGGATGCGGGGTCGGTCCCCCGCGCTCGTCGAGCTCGCTCAACAGCTCGCCCAGATCGCGCTCGATGCGGCTGAGGCGCAGCGCCATGATCGCCACGTAGATCAGCACGAGCACGAACAGCACCACGTACGCGCCGGCGACGTACTTGCCGGCGGTGTGCAGCGGCAGCGCCGGGATCTCCGCGAGCAGCGCGGCGAGCATCAGACCGCCTGTCCTTCGCCGGCGCGCGCGGGCACTCCCGCGACGTGCTGCAGCGACGGCGCTGCGCTGCGCGCGCGTGCGCTCGGCGCGGTCGTCTCGCCGGACAGGCGCCGGCGCAGCGCGCGCACCTGCGCGCGCGTGTGCTTGGCGGTCAGCTCGTACTTGCACAGCGTCGCGAACAGCAGCGCCATCGCCACCAGCGAGACGAGGAACGTCAGCGCCATCGAGCCGGGCAGGTTGGAGGTGCTGCCGAGCACGCGCGGGTGCAGGTATGCGGTCGACAGGCGCACGGCGATGAAGTTCATCGGCACGAACGCGCCGGCGGTTACGGCGAACACGGACGCGTAGCGCGACTGGCGCTCGGGGTCTTCGATCGCGAAGCGCAGCGGCTGGTAGGTGGCGTAGAGCAGGAAGATGATCAGGAACGACACGAGCGTCGGCTCGCTCCACACCCACCAGTGCCCCCACGAGCCCTTCGCCCAGATCGAGCCCGTGATCAGCGTGCCCACGGCGAAGATCAGGCTCATGTGGATGACCACGTAGGAGCGCATGTCCCAGCGCGGGTCGCGCGTGCGCAGGTGCTGGATCGCGAGCAGGCCGCCGAGCACGAAGCCGCACAGCGCGACGATCGCCAGCGGCACGTGCACGTAGAAGATCTTCTGCAGGAAGCCCTGTTCGGCTTCCAGCGGCGCGTAGAAGAAGACGAGGCCGAGCGAGACCGCCATCGCGACGGCCGTGGCGATGCTGAGCGTGCGCAGGCCCTTGCCGTAGGCCGTCGGTCGTGAGGCGCTTTCCACGTGGTCAGTCCTCCAGGAGGAAGTCGAACAGGGCGTAGGCGATCAGCCCGAACACCAGATCATAGAGCCCGAGCGTAAGCAGCCAGCGCCCCGCGGGCGCCGTCGCATGGGTGTGGACGAGCAGCGGCGACACCGCGCGCGCGCCGCCGATCACGATCGGCACGAACAGCGGCAGCGCGAGCAGCGGCCCGAGCAGGTCGCGCGCGCGGGTCTGCACGGCGAGCGCGGCGACGAGCGTGCCGATGACGGCCACGCCGACGTCGCCCAGCGCGAGCGTCGTGACCAGGCCGGGGAGCGCTGGGCCGAGCGGGGCTCCGAGCAGCAGCAGCGCGAACGCCGGCACGGCGACGAGCTCGAGCACGACCAGGAATGCGAGCAGCGTGAGCGTCTTGGCGAGGAACATCGCGCTGCGGTCCACGGGTGCCAGCAGGAAGCCGTCGAAGCCGCCTTGGTCGGCGTCCGCGACGAACAGCCGGTTGACGCCGAGGATCGCCGCGAACAGCAGCGTCACCCACAGGACGCCCGAGGCGAGGTCGCCTTCGACGACGCCGCGGTTGAGCGCGAAGTGGAACACCACGAACGTGGTCACCGCGAACAGCGACATGCCGGGAACGGACTCGAGCGTGCGCAGCTCGACCAGCAGCTCCTTGCGCAGCAGCGCTCCGACGGTCTGCCACAGCCCGACCGTTCGCGCGTCGGGCGCTCGCGCGGGCTCTGCTGCGCGCTGCGGGGCCCGCACGCTGCTCACCGGTAGAGCCCTGCGATCTCCTGCGCATCGACGTCGCCGGCGGCGCGCAGGAGCGCCGGTCGCCCGCCGCGCAGCCCGAGCACGACGTCGGCCTCGGCCAGGCCGCCCGCCGGATCGTGGCTGCAGATCACGCGCGTGCGGCCGGACGCCGCGCCGATGAGCGGCGCCACGAGCTCGATCGCGGCCGGGTCGAGGTTGGAGTTGGGCTCGTCCAGCAGCAGCAGCTCGGGGTCGTGCAGCACGGCGCGCGCGACCGCCACGCGCTGGACCATGCCGCGCGAGAGCGTCCGCAGCGGCTCGTTGGTGCGCGAGCCCATCGCGACCGCGACGAGCAGCTCGCGCACGCGCTCCTCGCCGACGCCATGCAGGCGCGCGTGGAAGCGCAGGTTCTCGCTCGCTGTCAGCTCGCGGTAGAGCAGCGGCTCGTGCGCGAGCAGGCCGACGCGCCCGCGGATCGCCCACGCCTCGTCCGGCAGGCTGCGGCCGAGCACGTTGACGTTCCCGGCGTGCGGGCGCAGCAGCGTCGCCAGCACGCGCAAAAGCGTTGTCTTGCCGGCGCCGTTGGGGCCGAATACGACGAGCGTGCGGCCCGTGGCCAGCGACAGCGATACGTCGCTCAGCGCCTCGCGCTCGCCGTAGTGCCGAGCCAACCCCTCGACCTCGAGCGCGACCATCGGGCCATCGTACCCGCAACCCATCTGCGGCTCGCCGAGGCCGGCGGCGGCGTTTGCGCCAAAAGGGCCAATCGAAGACGCGGACTTTGGACGGGAAAGTTCGAGCAGGTGGCTACTCTAGACGTGTAAGTTCCGTTTTTTAGGACTCAACTGTTTTGTGCAATTCGGACAATTATCTCCTGCGCCATGGAACCCAGAGACTGGCCGCTTGATCCCGTTGCCGCCGAAGCGGCCGTCGTGCGCGCGATCGAAGACGTCGACAGGGGCAGCGAGGACGAGCGCGACGCGCTCCTGTACGAACTCGTGCGGACTGCGTGGGGGACCGTCTGGGCTCAGGATCAGTGACGCGTCAGGCCTGCGGCACTCGAGTCTCGCGGCATTCGAGGCCTACGGCGCTTCAGGCCTGCGCCGCTGAGACCTGCAGCGTGTGCTCGCGCTGGGCGCGTGCGATCAGCTCACGCACCGCCTGTTCGCCGGACCCCGGCGCGCCCGCGGCGCCGTCGCGCAGCAGCGCGATCGGGTCGGGGTCGCCGTTGACGATCCCCTCGAAGAACTCCTTGCGCTGCTGGTAGGTCGCGAGCGTCCCCTTGGCCCAGCCGCGCACCTCGTTGAGCAGAACGGCCAGCTGGGCGTAGGACTCGCCGAACTGCGCTTCGATCTCGCGCTTCATGCGCTTGGCCAGCGCCGGCGAGGCGCCCGCGGTGGAGATCGCGATCGCGAGCGGGCTCATCCGCACGAGCGCGGGCAGGATGAAGTTGCACAGCGGCGGCACGTCGACGACGTTGACGAGCATCGCGCGCCGCTCCGCGTCCTCGTACACGGCGATGTTGACGTCCGTGTCGTTCGTCGCCGCGATCGCCATGAACGCGCCCTCCAGGTCCGAGGCGCCGGCGTACTCGCGCCGCTCCCACGCGATCGAGCCCTCGCGCGCGTACTCTTGCAGCGCGGGCTCGGCGTCAGGGGCGATCAATGTCACCTGGCCGTCGCACGCGAGCAGCCCCTCGACCTTCTCCAGGCCGATCTCGCCGCCGCCGATCACCACGCAGCGCCTACCGGTGAGCTTCAGGCAGGCGATGTAGAAGGGGGTGTCGAGCATCCCCTGCACGCAGCTCTGGTCGCAGATGCCTCTGCGCAGCTGGCAGACGCACTCCTTGCCTGCGTAGGCCTGGGCGGGCATTGTCAGAGGTTAGCCGCCCCGGCCATCGCGCTTGGCAAGGGGAGAGTTTCGTCCCCGAGCGATGCAAACATACGTTCGATGTCATCCACAACGTCATCCAGGGGACCAGACCCGACAAGCGGCCCGCTGCTCCCGCGATGGCGTGGCTGGCTCTTCGTGATCCCCGGAATCTATGTGGGCGGCTGCGCAGCCAGCGTGCTTTATGGCACGCCTGTAAAGCTGCCAGGGGTGGCGCTTGGCTTCCCCGTGCTTCTCCATCTCGAGCGGGCCGGTGCTGTGCTTGCCGTGGTATCGGTCGTCTCGGTCTTTGCGTACATGACTTCGCTCGGCCATCTGCCCAGCCAGTTCGGCAACGTCATCGGATATACCGTGGCCGACCGGCAGCATGAGCTCGAGCAATTGACTGCGGAGGTCGGCCGACGGATCGAGCGCCGCCTCGTCCCACTCGAGGAAGGCAAGCGAGCGAGTGACGAAATGCTGCCCGTCGTCACGGAGCAGCTCACTGCGCTCGATCGCCGCGTCGATGCTGTCGAGACCAGGGCGCCCCAATGACTACACTCGATTTCATGGCGACACACGCAGAGCCATCCCCGCTGGAGCGACTGCAGTCGTTGGTTCACGCGCAGGCCGGACCAGCACGCGAGTGGCGCACCAAGCTTCCGACTCTACGCGCCCAGTCTTCTGCCACTTTGGCCGTGCTGGGAGAGCTTGCCCGGACGCCGTCGAGTACACCGCTACCACTGCGGGAATACGCCGATGTCGTGCTTGCCGCTCCTACCAGGGAATGGGCAGAGGATGTTGCGGATCGGCTGCGCAATGCCCTCCCCTCTGGGGTGCGGGTCGATTTCGGTGCGCCCGGAGAAGGTCTACGAGATGGCCCGCCGCTGACCGGCTTTACGGTTCGCTGCCAGGTGTCGCTGCCAGGAGTGCGCGGAGCGAAGGTGACCGAGCAGGTGCGCGCAGCGCTCGCGGACATGGAGGGCCTTGAGATCGACTACAGCGAGCCGCTCGATCTCGTCGTCGTGTCGCCAAGCGGCTGAGCCCAGCCGCTACCGCGGCAGCCCCCGCCCGAACGCCCGCGCTCCGACGCGCGCCAGCGCGAGCGCGCCCTCGCGCCACGCGCGCTCGCGATCGACGTCGCGCTCGGAGCGCAGCATCGCGACCGCGCGCATCGCCCTGACGCTGCTCGCGTCGTAGGGCCCCCACCACAGGCCGCGCATCGCCGGCGGATCCCACGTGATGAGCTTCTCTTGCGCGCACGCGCGCAGCCCCGCCTGTCCGAGCGTGCGCCCGAGTCCGCCGCCGGCGGCTGCGCCCCAAGGGCCGCGTGAGACGGTGGGACCGGGCAGGTGGTCGTTGAGCCACACCATGCCCGCGTGCAGCTCGCGCGCGATCCTGATCCCCTGGTAGCGGTCGGCCGTCCACACGGACGCGCCGAGGCAGTAGTCGCCGTCGTTGGCGGCGTCGATCGCCTCTGCGATCGAGTCGACCGGCACGACCACCAGCACGGGCCCGTCGATCGGCTCGCGCAGCACGCGCATCTCGCGCGTGGCGCCGGTGATCACGGCGGGCGCGTAGAACGCGCCGTCGCAGCCCGACGGGCTCACCGGGCCGCCGCAGTGCAGGCGCGCGCCCTGCGCCACGGCCTCCTCGACGAGCGCGCCCACGTGCTCGACGCGTCGCGCGGAGGCCAGCGGCCCGACCTGCACGCGCGGGTCCGCCGGGTCGCCGACCGTGAGCGCCTGCGCGCCGCCGACGAGCCCCGTGAGGAAGCGCTCGTAGATCTCGCGCACCACGTACACGCGCTCGACGGAGCCCCGCGCCTGCCCGGCGCCGGCGCATCCGGCCCACAGCGCGGCGGCGATCGCGCGGCGCAGGTGCGCGTCGGCGAGCACGAGCATCGCGTCCTTGCCGCCGAGCTCGACCGTGACCTCCTTCTCGCGCGACACGCACGCGCGCGCCACCACGCGCCCGACGGCGGGCGAGCCCGTGAACAGGATCTTGCTGACGGGCGCCTTGGCGAGCGCCACACCGACGTCGGCGCCGCCGTGCACGACGCGCACGAGCCCCTCCGGCAGGCCCGCGCGCGCGAGCACGCGCGCGATCCGCTCGCCCGCAAGGCAGGCGCGCCCGGCGGGCTTGAAGACGACGCCGTTGCCGGCCAGGAGCGCGCCCGCGATCTGCCCGAGCGGCTGCGCGAACGGCGCGCTGCCGGCGCCGATCACGCCGACCACCCCGTACGGCTCGAAGGCGATCCGCGCGCGCTTGGCGATCGTCAGCGAGCGGTTGATGCCGACACGGCGGGCGCTGAGCACGTCGGCGCCGTCCTCGGCGACCCACTTCAACGCGTCGATCGCGGCCAGCAGCTCGAGCGCCGCGACCTCCGCGCGCGAGCGGCCCTGCTCGCGCGCGAGCGCCTGCTGGTGCTCGTCGAAGTCGTCGATCACCGCCTGCGCCATCCGCCCCATGTAGCGCGCGCGGTCCTTCACGCGCAGCAGCGCCCACAGCGGCTGGACCTTGGCGACGGCGTCGACCACCGCGTCGATCTGCTCGGGCGGCGTGACCGCGACGGCGCCCAACACCGCGCCCGTGGCCGGGTCGCGCGCGACCAACTGCTCGCGAGCAGCGGCCTGCTCACGAGCGTCCGGGTCGTTCGCGGGGGCTGGCGTCTCGCTTGGCAGCGCGCTCATCGCGGTCCGATTATCGCGGCTCCACGCCGCGCGACCGGCGAATCTGCTGCAGGCGTGCCGCCAGCTGCGCCTCGGCCTCGTCGGGCTCGTAGAAGCGCTCGCCGGCGACGCGCTCGGGCAGCAGCTGCTGCGAGGAGACATGGCCCTCGTGCGCGTGCGGGTAGTCGTAGCCGATCGCCCGGTCCAGGTCCTGTCCCGGCCGCCGCCCGGAGCGCAGCCAGCCTGGCACGGGCGCGGCGCCGTGGTCGCGCACGTGGCGCTCGGCCGCCGACAACGCTACGCCGGCGGCGTTGGACTTGGGCGCGAGCGACAGGTAGATGGCCGCCTGCGCGAGCGCGTAGCGCGCCTCCGGTAGCCCGACGTGCTCGACCGCCTGCGCGGCGGCCACGGCCACCGACAGCGCGCCCGGGTCGGCGTTGCCGATGTCCTCGGAGGCGAGGATCACCATGCGCCGCACGATGAAGCGCGGGTCCTCGCCGCCCTCGAGCATCACCGCCAGGTAGTACAGCGACGCATCCGGGTCGGAGCCGCGCGTGGCCTTGATCCACGCGGAGATGTAGTCGTAGTGGCGGTCGCCGTTTTTGTCGTACAGCACGGCGCGCCGCTGCAGCGCGTCCTCGACGCGGCGCAGCCCCACGCGCTCCTCCCCCAGCTCGGCCGCCGTGGCGATCGCCAGCTCGAGCGCGTTGAGCGCGGTGCGCGCGTCGCCTTCGCTGCGGGCGGCCAGGAACTCGATCGCGTCCTCGTCGACCGCCGGCATCTCCTCCCCGCTCGCCGCCGGTGCCCCGCCGGATCCCTCGTCGCCGCTCTGATCCGCGTTCGCGCCGGCGGCTGCGCGTCGCAGCACCGTCGCCACCTCCGCCGGCGTGAGCGCCTGCAGCGCGTACACGCGCAGGCGCGAGAGCAGCGCGCCGTTGACCTCGAACGCGGGGTTCTCGGTGGTGGCGCCGATCAGCGTCACGAGCCCTTCCTCGACGGCAGGCAGCAGCGCGTCCTGCTGGGCCTTGTTGAAGCGGTGGATCTCGTCGAGGAACAGAACCGACTGGCTGCCGCCGAGCTCGCGCCGGTGCGCCGCCCGCTCGATCACCGCGCGCACCTCCGCGCGCCCGGCGGCGACCGCGCTCAGCTCCTCGAACGCAGCGCCCGACCGCTCGGCGACGATCCGCGCGAGCGTCGTCTTGCCGGAGCCGGGCGGCCCGTAGAGCACCATCGAGTGGGGGCGGCCGTGCTCGATCGCGGTGCGCAGCGCCGAGCCCGGGCCGAGCAGGTGCGCCTGGCCGACGAACTCGTCGAGGCTGCGCGGCCGCGCTCGCACCGCCAGCGGACGTCCGCCTGACTGTTGATCGTCGGGAATGTTACGTTTGGCCAGATCAACCCCTGAATCTTTGGCCAAATCGTTGTCCGGATCGCCGTCAAAAAGGGTATCCATGTAAACGAGTATCGCGACTGGCGGTTTGCACGTGTGGGAGCGGCGGGAGGTCGCCCCTGCGCAGCGTCGAAGTCTAGATTCCCTTGTCAACTTCCCAGGACCCAAGAATCCGCATCAGAGAGCGCCGAGATGGCCGCCGGCGCCGCTGAGCTGCTGCCGTCGGGAGGAGACGCGCTCGGATTTCTGGACGCCGGCGGCGACATCGTCGGGCGCTCTCCCCTGCAGCTGTTCTGGCGGCGTCTGCGCCGGGACCGCGTGGCGCTCGCGTCGCTCGCGTTCATCGTGTTGCTGATCGTCGTCGCGATTGCGGCGCCGCTCGTGGTCAGCCTGCTCGGGCTGCCGGGACCCGACGTGCAGAACCTCAACCTCACCGACTCGTTCGGCTCTCCGCTCGGTCCCACTGCCGCGCATCCCTTCGGCGTCGACCAGCTCGGCGAGGACGTGCTGTCGCGCGTGATCTACGGCACGCGCGTATCGCTCGAGGTGGGAATCATCGGCACGGGGATCTCCACCGTGATCGGGGTCGTCGTGGGCATCGTCGCCGCGTTCTACCGCGGCTGGGTCGACATGCTGCTGTCGCGCTTCATGGACATCGTGCTGTCGATCCCGATCCTGCTGCTGGGTCTGGGCCTGGGTGCGGCGTGCGGCGTGCGCGGGTGCGTGAAAGGACTCGTTCAGCCAGGCCTCACGACGATCATCTTCGTCATCTGCATCGCCACCTGGCCGTACGTGGGGCGCATCGTGCGCGGCCTCGTTCTGTCGATGCGCGAGCGCGAGTTCGTCGAGGCCTCGCGTGCGCTCGGGGCGTCGGACCTGCGGATCATGTTTAAGGAGATTCTCCCCAACCTCGCCGCCCCGATCATCGTCTACTCGAGCCTGCTGATCCCCACGAACATCCTGCTCGAGGCCGCGCTCTCGTTCCTGGGCGTGGGCATCCGTCCACCCACGCCGAGCTGGGGGGCGATGATCGCGCAGGCGGCGCCGATCTTCAACACCGCGTGGTGGTTCATGGTCTTCCCGGGCATCGCGCTCGTGCTCACGGTCTTGGCATTCAACTTGCTGGGGGATGGGCTTCAGGACGCTCTCAATCCTAGGAGCGCCCAGTGAAGCTCTTCGATACACAAAAAACAGGAGGCGTCTTGATGAGGTCGATCAGATCGGTCGCAGCGGCTGCGCTCGTGGCCGGGCTCGCGCTGCTTTTGTCAGCGTGCGGTTCCAGCAACTCGAGCAACACCAGCTCGGGCAGCACCACCAGTAGCGCCAGCGCCGCACTCAGCACCGGCGGTTACAAAAGCCCATTGACCGAGCCTGAGACCGGAAAGCGGGGTGGGACGCTCACGGTGCTCCAGGAAACCGACTTCGAACACCTGGATCCGGGGCTCGCCTACTTCTCGGTCGACTACGCGGTCGTGTTCGCGACACAGCGGCCGTTGTACTCGCAGAAGCCGAACGCGACCGTCGAGACGCCTGACATGGCCGAAGGGGCGCCGGAAATCAGCAATGGCGGCAAGACGGTGACGGTGCACCTGAAGGAAGGCATTCACTTCAGTCCGCCCGTCAACCGCGAAGTGGTCGCAGAAGACGTCGCCTACGCGATCGAGCGCGGCGCCAACCCGAACGTCGCCAACCCTTACATCCAGTCCTACTTCAAGGCGATCGAAGGCATGCCGAAGGCAGCGGGCGGGCCGATCAAGGGCATCGAAACGCCGAACAAGCACGAGATCGTCTTTCACCTGACGGAACCCAAAGGCCAGCTCGTGGCCGACGCGCTGCTGCTGCCGCTGACGGCGGCGGTGCCGAAGTCATACGCAGAAAAATTCGACAAGAACAAGCCGTCGAACTACGCCTCCTACGAGGTCGCCACGGGGCCGTACATGCTCAAGAACAACGCCGAAGGCAAGATCCTGGGGATAGGGTACGTCCCCGGCAAGTCGGCGACGCTCGTGCGCAACCCGAACTGGAACGCAAAGACCGACTACCGTCCCGCCTACCTGAACGAAATCGACGTCAAGCTCGGCGGCACGACCGCCGTGCTCGGGCGCCAGGTGCTGGAAGGGAGCGACATCGTCCAGAACGAATCGGCGGTCGCGCAGTCGATTGTCAGGCTCGCCGCCGAAAAGTACAAATCCCAGCTGCAGATCTCACCGGGTGGCGGGGATCACTACATCGGCGTCAACAACAAGGTCGGCCCGTTCAAGAACATCAACCTGCGCAAGGCGTTCTGGGCGGCGCTCGACCGCAAGGCGATGGACAAGGCGCGCGGCGGCGAACTCGTGACGACCGTCGCGAGCCACTTCATCTACCCGACGATCAACGGCTTCGCACAGGCCGGTGGCACGAAGGGTCCCCAGGGGCCGCAGTTCGACTTCGACGCGTATCCTGAAGGCAACCTGAAAGTCGCCGAAAAGTACATGAAGCTGGCCGGCTACCCGAGTGGGAAATACACGGGTGGCGAAACGGTGCTGATGGTGGGCGCGAGCGGCGACCCGTTCGAAGAGGACTCGCAGATCGTCGAGCAGACGCTGAAGAACCTCGGCTTCACCGTGAAGTACTCGGTCGAGGAAGCCTCGACGATGTACGCGAAGTACTGCAACGTGCCCAAAGAAGAGATCACGATATGCCCGAGCGTTGGCTGGATCGCCGACTTCGCGGACCCGCAGACGGTGCTCAACATCACGTTCAACGGCACCACGATCGTCTCCACGGGCAACCTCAACTGGGGTCAGACGAACGTGACGAAGATCAACGCGGCGATGGCCGCCGCCGAAAACGTGGTCGGCAACGAAGCGCGCGCCAAGGCGTGGGGAAAGATCGACGAAGAACTCGTCGAAGACGCGGCAGCGGTCCCGTTCGACTGGGACAAGCAGGCGGGCATCGAGGGCAGCGGCGTCAACGGCGTCGGCGACATCTGGGATGTCGGCGAGTGGGACTACAGCTACACCTCGTTGAAGTAGCCGTGAGCTGCGTGAGGGGGGCCCCGCCGCGCGCGGGGCCCCAGGCGATGCCGAGCGTCCGAAGATGATCCGCTACATCATCCGCCGCGTCCTGATCGGGGTGCTGATCCTGATGATCGTGTGCGCGCTCACGTTCGTGTTCTTTCGCGTGCTGCCGACGGGCAATCCCGCGCTGCTGCGCGCGGGTCGCGATCCGCACCCGAATCTGATCAAAGAAATCGAACGAGTGCTGGGGCTGAACAAACCACTGATCGTTCAGTTCTGGGATTACATGAAGGAGTTCTTCCTGCACTTCAACCTCGGCTACAGCTACTACAGCCAGGAGTCGGTGCGTTCGCTGATCGCGGAACGGCTGCCGGCCACGCTGTCGCTGACGGTGGGCGCGGCGGTGCTGTGGGTGCTCGGCGGGCTCAGCGTGGGGATCATCTCGGCGCTGCGCCGGCATACGATCGTCGACCGCCTGTCGATGGGCAGCGCCCTGCTGCTGTTGTCGATACCGGAATTCTGGCTCGGCTTCGTGATGTTGCTGCTGTTCGCCAGCGACATCGGCAAATTCAAGCTGCTGCCGGGAGCCGGCAGTTACGTGGGGCTCACGTACGACCCGTGGAAATGGTTCACCTCGCTGATCATGCCGTGGATCGTGCTGGCGGCCGGCTCGGCGGCGGTCTACGCGCGGCTTATGCGCGGCCAGCTGGGAGAGACAATGCGCGAGGACTACATCCGCACGGCGCGCGCCAAGGGACTGCGCGAACGGGCGGTCGTGCGCCAGGGCGTGCGCTCGGCGATCAACCCGATCTTCACGCTGCTGGGCCTGGAAATCGGCGTGCTGTTGGGGGGCGCTGTGCTCGTGGAGACCGTGTTCAACATCCCGGGGATCGGCGTGGAGAACTACAAAGCGATCAAGGCCTCGGACTTCCCCGTGGTGCAGGGAACCGTGCTGCTCGCCGCGTCCTTCATCATCGTCGCGAACATCGTCGTGGACATCGCGTACGCGTATCTCGATCCCCGCGTGCGCTACTCATGAGCACCGCCACGCCGCCGCCGGGGGAGCCGCTGCTGCGCGTGGAGGACCTGCGCGTCGAGTTCCCCACCGAGGACGGGGTCGTGCACGCCGTGGACGGGATCACCTACCAGGTGCACAAGGGCCGCACGCTGGGGATCGTGGGCGAGTCCGGCTCGGGCAAGACGGTCTCCTCGCTGACGACGCTGGGGCTCACGCGACGCCAGGGCGCGCGCATATCCGGGCGGATCCTGTTCGAGGGCAAGGAGCTCGTCACGCTGCCCGAAGACGAGCTTCGCTCGATCCGCGGCAACGACATCGCGATGGTCTTCCAGGACCCGCTGTCGTCGCTGCACCCGCTCTACCGGGTCGGCCGCCAGCTGACGGAGGCGGTGCGCACGCACCGTGACGTGTCCAAGGCAAAGGCGCGCGAGCGCGCGGTCGAGCTGTTGGGGCTCGTCGGCATCCCCGATCCGGACAGGCGCGTGGACCAGTACCCGCACGAGTTCTCCGGCGGCATGCGCCAGCGCGTGATGATCGCGATGGCGCTCGCCAACGAGCCCAAGCTGCTGATCGCGGACGAGCCGACGACCGCGCTGGACGTGACCGTGCAGGCGCAGATCCTGGCGCTGATGGAACGGCTGCAGCGCGAGCTGGGGATGGCGATCGTGATCATCACGCACGACCTCGGCGTGGTGGCGGAGATGGCGGACGACATCGCCGTGATGTACGCGGGACGGATCGTGGAGACGGCCTCTGCGGCGCGCGTGTTCTCTCGCCCCGAACACCCCTACACGTGGGGCCTGCTGCGCTCGATCCCGAGGCTCGACGGCACGCGCGACGAGGACCTGGTGCCGATCCCGGGCACGCCGCCCAGCCTCATCAACCGCCCGTCGGGCTGCCACTTCCACCCGCGCTGCCCGTATGCGCAGCCGGAGCACTCGCGCCTCGACCCGCGCCTCGAGCCGCTGCCGGACGAGCCGAGCCACCACGTCGCGTGCCTGCTCGAGCCGAACGTCCGCCACCGCCTGTGGAAGCAGCTGGACGCCGGAGGGACGCCCGAGGAGGCGCTCGCCGAGGTGGGCGTCCCGGGGGATCCGGCATGAGCGACGAGCAGGGGCCGCTGGTGCGCATCCGCGACCTCGTCAAGCACTTCCCGCTGACGCGCGGGATCATCGTCCAGCGCAAGATCGGCGCGGTCAGGGCGGTGGACGGAGTGAGCTTTGACGTGCAGCGCGGCGAGACGCTGGGGATCGTCGGCGAGACGGGCTGCGGCAAGAGCACCACGGCGAAGCTGCTGATGCGTCTGCTCGACGCGACCTCGGGCGAGATCGACTTCGAGGGGATGGACATCACGCGCGTCAAGGGCGCGCGCCTGAAGGCGATCAGACGCGACGTGCAGATGATCTTCCAGGACCCGTACTCGTCGCTGAACCCGCGCAAGACGGTCGGCTCGATCATCGGCGAGCCGTTCGCGATCCACGGCCTGCTACGCGAGAGGGGCGAGCGCAAACGCGAGGTGCAGCGGCTGATGGAGACGGTCGGGCTGAACCCCGAGCACTACAACCGCTACCCGCACGAGTTCTCAGGCGGGCAGCGCCAGCGCATCGGCGTGGCGCGCGCGCTGGCGCTCAACCCGAAGCTGCTGATCGCGGACGAGCCGGTGTCGGCGCTGGACGTGTCGATCCAGGCGCAGGTGCTGAACCTGCTGCGCGACCTGCAGCGCAGACTCGGTCTGACGGTGCTGTTCATCGCGCACGACCTGTCGGTGGTGCGCCACATGTGCGACCGCGTGGCGGTCATGTATCTGGGCAAGATCGTGGAGATCGGCCCGAACGAGTCGCTGTACGCGTTCCCCCGCCACCCCTACACGGGCGCGCTGCTGGCGGCGGTGCCGGTGGCCGACCCGTCGCTGCACGGCAGCGAGCGCCGGCCGCTCGGAGGCGACGTGCCGAGCCCCGCGAACCCGCCCAGCGGCTGTCGCTTCCACACGCGCTGCCCGAAGGCGCAGCCGCTGTGCTCGACGCAGGACCCGCCGCTGGAGGACAAGGACTCGGGCACGCTGGTGGCCTGCCACTACCCGCTCAGCCGCGAGGAGGTCGCTGAGATGGGCGTACGATCTGCGCGATGAGCGCGAACTCGACGGGAGCGGAGGCCGAGGAGCTGCTCGCGCAGCTGATCCGCTTCAACACCGTCAACCCTCCTGGCAACGAGCTGGCGGCGCAGGAGTACCTGGCCAACCACCTGGCGGAGGCGGGCTTCGAGTGTGAGCTGCTGGGCGCGCAGCCGGAGCGTCCCAACCTCGTCGCGAGGCTGCGCCCGGCGTCGGCGTCGGCGTCGGCGTCGGCGTCGGGCGCCGGCCCGCCGGATCTGGATGCGGCGGCCGCGGGCCCCACGCTTTGCTACCTCGGCCACGTCGACACGGTGCTGGCGGACGCCGCCGAGTGGACGCACGACCCGTGGTCGGGAGACGTGGCGGACGGGTACATGTGGGGCCGCGGCGCGCTCGACATGAAGTCGCAGGTGGCCGCGGAGGTGGCGGCGGCGGCGTCGCTGGCGCGCTCGGGCTGGCGCCCGGCGCGCGGCGAGCTGCTGATCGTGGCGGTGGTGGACGAGGAGACGGGCGGCTCGCTGGGAGCGGAATGGATCACGCAGAACCACCCCGAGAAGGTCCGCTGCGACCTGCTCGTGAACGAGGGCGGCGGCGCGGTGTTCGAGCACGGCGGCCGGCGCTGCTACGGCGTGTGCTGCGCGGAGAAGGGCGTGTTCCGCTTCAAGGTGCTGACCGACGGCGTCGCCGGCCACGCTTCGATGCCGGGCATGGGCGAGAACTCGCTGCTGAAGATGGGGCCGGTGCTGGAGCGCTTCGCGGCGCGCCAGCCGTCATATCGAGCGACGGAGGAGGCGCTGGCGTTCCTGCGCGGCGTCGGCGAGGACCCGTCCGACCCGGAGGGCGCGGTGGCGCGCCTGCGCGCCGCGGACCCGCGTCTGGCGATCATGTTCGAGCCGATGCTGGGCGTGACGTTCACGCCGACGCGGATCGCGGCGTCGGAGAAGATCAACGTGATCCCGAGTCGCACCGAGCTGAAGGTGGACTGCCGCGTGCCGCCGGGGCTCGGCGAACGCGAGGTGCGCGAGGCGCTCGCGGAGGTGCTCGGCGACGACGGGCTCGACCCCGGCGACGGCTCGGCCTCGGGCGCGCCGTGGCGGATCGAGTTCACCGAGCAGGTGGTGGGCAACCGCTCGCCGCTGGAGTCGCCGCTGATGGATGCGATCTCCGACTGGATCGCGGAGCAGGACCCGGGCGCGGAGGTGGTGCCGGTGGCGCTGCCCGGCTTCACCGACTCGCGCCACTTCCGCATGGCGTTTCCCGAGTGCGTCGCGTATGGCTTCTTCCCGCAGCGCCACCAGACGATGCTGGAGACCGCGCCGCTGATCCACGGCGCGGACGAGCGCATCGACGTGCGCGACCTGGCGTTCGCGGCGCAGCTGTTCAGCGACCTCGCGGTGCGCGTGCTCGGCTGAGCGGTTTCCCAGCGCTCGACAAACGCGGGACAAGCCCCCATAATGGGAGCGATGCCAAGGATGGCCAAGCAGGCAGCGGTGCCGACGACGAAGACTAAGACGAAGCCGTCGGCACCCGTGCACATCGTGCAGCCGTCGGCGCCGCGCGTGCCGTTCACGCAGGAAGTGCAGAACTTCGCGGTCAACTGGGAGCCGGTGATCGCGATCCTGTTCTTCGTCGCGCTGATTTTCATGATGTGGCGGATGATGAAGGTGATGCCGCGGGTCAAGCCGCAGCAGATCAAGCCGACATCCGACCAGTCGGTGACGTTCGCGGACATCGCGGGCGTGGACGACGCGAAGGCGGAGCTGCAGGAGATCGTGGAGTTCCTGCGCGAACCGAAGTCCTTCCAGGCGCTCGGCGCGAAGGTTCCCAAGGGCATCCTGCTGCACGGGCCGCCGGGCACGGGCAAGACGCTGCTGGCGAAGGCGGTGGCGAACGAGTCGGGCGCGCAGTTCTTCGCGCAGTCGGCGGCGTCGTTCGTGGAGATGTTCGCGGGCCTGGGCGCGGCGCGCATCCGCCGCCTGTTCGCGATCGCGCGCAAGCACGAACCGGCGATCATCTTCATCGACGAGCTCGACGCGGTGGGCGGACGCCGTGGCATGGACATCTCGGGCGAGAAGGACCAGACGCTGAACCAGCTGCTGGTGGAGATGGACGGCTTCTCCTCGAGCGGGCGCGTGGTGGTGATCGCGGCGTCGAACCTGCTGGACAAGCTCGACCCGGCGCTGCTGCGCCCGGGCCGCTTCGACCGCCAGGTGTTCGTGGTGCCGCCGGACGTCAAAGGCCGCCTGGGCATCCTGCAGGTGCACACGCGCGACAAGCCGCTGGAGAACATGGACCTGGGGGCGGTGGCGCAGCAGACGAGCGGCCTGACGGGAGCGGACCTGGCGAACATCTGCAACGAGGCGGCGATCTTCGCGACGCGGCGCGGCGCGAAGCAGATCGCGCTGAAGGACTTCGACTCGGCGATCGAGCGCGTGATCGCGGGCGTGCAGTCAAAGCGCGTGCTGAACGCGCACGAGAAGCGGGTGGTGGCGTTCCACGAGGCGGGGCACGCGCTGTGCGGCGAGCTGCTGCCGTCGGTGGATCGCGTGCACCGCATCTCGATCGTGCCGCGCGGACGCGCGCTTGGGTACACGCTGAACCTTCCCGCGGAGGACCGCTACCTGAAGACGCGCGAGGAGCTGCTCGACTACATGACGGTGCTGCTGGGCGGGCGCGTGGCGGAGCAGATCGTGTTCGGCGCGATCACCACGGGCGCGTCCGACGACCTCAAGCGCGTGGCGGACATCTCGCACTCGATGGTGCACGACTTCGCGATGGGCACGGCGGGCGTGGGGCGCTCGCCGGACGGCGACGTGCAGCTGTCGGAGCGCACGCTGCGCCTGCGCGACGAGGAGCGCCAGGCGCTGATCGAGGAGGCGCGCAGGGCGGCGCAGAAGCTGATCGTGGCGCACCGCAAGCAGCTGAACGCGCTGGCGGAGGAGCTGCTCGACCACGAGGTGCTCGATCGCGAGGCGATCGACACGATCATGGCGGGCGTGCCGCGCATGGAGCGCGCGCCCGGCGTGGGCCTGCGCGTGGTCGCGGCGGCGGAGGCGCAGCCGCCGCTGCTGGGCTCCCGCCCGTCCGCTCCGATCACGGTTCCGAACCCACCGGGCGGGACCGAGCCCAAGCAGCTATAGACTGCGGCTGGTGTTCAGCCGCATCGACCACATAGGCGTAGCCGTCGAGGCGATCGACCCCGCGCTGGAGCTGTATGCGAGCAGCTTCAAGCTGCAGGTGGCGCACCGCGAGGTCGTGGAGGAGCAGGGCGTGGAGGCGGTGCTGCTGGACGTGGGCGAGAACCACGTGGAGCTGCTGGCGCCGCTGGGCCCGGACACGCCGGTGGGCAAGTTCCTGGCGAACAAGGGTCCGGGGCTGCACCACGTGGCCTATCAGGTGCAGGACATCGACGCGACGCTCGAGGCGATCGCGCAGGCGGGCCTGCGCATGATCGACGAGCGTCCGCGCACGGGCATCCGCGGCTCGCGCGTGGCGTTTATGCACCCGCGCGCGACCGCTGGCGTGCTCACAGAGATCGTGCAACCGGCCGAGGGGGCGCACTGATGGCTTCAGCGTCGCGCCGCATCAGCCTTGGCTTCGACGGCGGCCAGGTGCTCGCGCTGCGCGTGAGCGACGAGCAGCTGCAGAAGCTCAACAAAGTCTTGGGGGAGGGCGGCTGGCACGACATCGAGGGCGAGGACGGCCCGGTGCGCGTCGACCTCGACAAGGTCGTGTACGTCAACGCGGATAAGGACGAGTCGAAGGTCGGCTTCGGTTAGGACGACCGCTGGCCTGCGCGATACGGGGTCCTCGCTCGCTCGCCTGTGTCCCGAACGGGGTGCGTCCTTGTCTCGCTTGACCATCGATCGTCCTAATGGCTATGCGAGTAAAGAGTCTCGACGAGCGGCTGCTGCTGTTGGCGCGCACGCGCGGACACACGCCGCAGGCGGATCGCGCAGTGGCGCGGTTCTCCAAGCTGGGTGAGCACGCGGGCATCTGGCTGGCGATGGGTGTCACTGGCGCGGCGCTCGATGGAGAGCGCAGGGCGCAGTGGCGCCGCGCGACGGCGACGGTCGCGGGGGTGTACGTGCTCAATACGGCGGTCAAGCACGTGGTGCGTCGCCGCCGGCCGGAGTTGCCGGGTCTGCCTCCACTGGCAGGCACGCTGACCGCGCTGAGCTTCCCGAGTGCGCACGCTTCGACGTCGTTTGCCGGCACCCGTCTGTATGCCGATCTCGGGTTGCCGAAGGCGCCGCTGTACGGGCTGGCCATCGGGTTGGCGTTGTCGCGCCTGTACCTAGGCGTGCACTATCCGTCTGACGTGCTCGCGGGCGCCGTGATCGGCTCCTTGGTTTCTCGGAAGACGACGGGTATGGAGTTGCGGGATGAGGTCAGGCGGTTGGCGGCTGATCCGGTGGATCGGGCCGAGCTGGCGATGCTGCGCGATGAACTCGACGAGCTGACTCCGCCCTGGCCCGCCGATTGATGGTCGCCGGCACTCAGGCCGCTACGCCGCGCGGCTTGTCGGGTCTGGGCAGCGCGTCGAGTATCGCTTGCGGCAGGCATTTGCTGGCAGCCCAGATCTCCACGGCCACGATCTCATCCGTGTCCTCGTCGTGATCGATCAATCCCCACCCCACCTCCTCGCTGACGACGCGCTCCGAGTCTCCGGTGGGAAGCCATGCAATGTCAGCCTCTGGGTCGTAGTACGAGTACATGACGGACATTCAGGATAGCTCTCCGTGGCCGTGGCGGCGCTTTGTGCGCCGCTGGCGCTTGCGCCACACACTGACAATCCGAACACCGTTGACTCCCGCTGAGCGGTCGTAGACCACTACGAAGCGGCCTGCATCGACACGCCACGCCGCTCGTCCTTTGTTGATTTCGCGGATTGGATGCAGCTCTCGCACGGCGCGCTCGACTCTCGCCCGAGTGAGCCCGCGTTGGGACAGGCGCTCTTCGGCGTGGAATGTCCACGTAATCCGCTCAATCGTCATCTCCGCTTGAAGCTACGGAGCGCTTGGGATGTCTGAGCTCGGTGGCCTCCCCGGCGCGTGGTGCTCTCCTGAGTTGCACTTGGACACACAGGCAAATACGATGGACGCATGAGTCGGGCACTTTCCGCATCGGCTGTGCGCCTGGGCTGTAGTGAGCGCACCTTGCGCCGCTACGTGAACGACGGGCTGCTGCGAGGGCGTCGGGTGGCGCGGCGTCAGCTCGAGCTGCCCGTTGCGGAGGAGGACTATCTGGCGAGCCACTGGGAGCTGCTGCACGGGCTGCGAACGTCGTTGCGTACCGAGCGCGGCGTCCGCATGGCAGTGCTGTTCGGCTCGACGGCTGCGGGCGAGGACGATGAGTCCTCCGACGTCGATCTGCTCGTCATCCACCGCAACCCGGCGCCGCGCGCTCTGGCCGGGCTGAAGCTTCGCCTGCGAGAGGTGCTCGAGCGGCGGGTGGACGTCGTGGGGCTGGAGCAGGCGGAGACGATGCCGACGCTGCTGGCGGACGTCTTGCGCGAGGGCCGCGTGCTCGTGGACCGCGACGGGCTGTGGGATCACCTGCTCGAACGCGAGTCCGAGATATCCGCGGCGGCGGCGCGTGAAGAGCGGGCGACGGCGCGGCGGGCGCGCGAGACGGTCGCGGCTGCGCGGGAGCGGATCGCGGCAGCCGCATAAGCCATGCCGCCGCTCTCGAAGGGGCAGCGCCGTCTCAACACGATCTTCGAGGCGATTCCCCGCGCGCGCGAGCAGCTGCTGGTGGCAGTCGAAGAGTTCGATCCCGACTTCGAGCTCGACGCGTTTCTGCACGCGGCGGCCTCGGCAGATGCTCACGAGCGCAACAAGGTTGCCGTGGTCGAGCGCGAGTACGAGGTGCTGCTCAACTGGCTGCACGAGCTGGCCGCCCGCTCGCTCGCCGAGGGGCAGCGCCTGGGGGTGCTCGAGAAGGCGCCGGGGCATCCGTGGGAGCGCTTCGCTGCGCTGGGGATCATCTCGCAGGGCTCTGCCACGCGCCTGCAGGAGGCGAAGGAGCTGCGCGACGATCTCGCGCACGCCTATCCGCCGGCCGGCTGGAAGGCGCTGCACGAGGGCGTGCAGATCCTCGTGGACGAGCTGGACCGCTACGTTGATCGCTGCGCCACCTGGCTGAGCGAGGAGGGCATTCTGGAAATGGGGTCGCAATGAGCACGCGCATCGGAATCGTGGGAATGCCCAACGCGGGCAAGTCGTCGCTGTTCAACGCGCTGACGAAAGCGGGCGCGGAGGCGGCGAACTACCCGTTCACGACGATCGAGCCGAACGTGGCGGTGGTGCCGGTGCGCGACGAGCGCATGGAGCAGGTGGCGCGGACGCTGGGCTCGTCGGAGATCGTGTGGGACACGGTGGACTTCCACGACATCGCGGGGCTGGTGGCGGGGGCGCACCAGGGCGAGGGGCTGGGCAACCGCTTCCTGGCGAACATCCGCGAGACGCACGCGATCGTGCACGTGGTGCGGGCGCACGGAGACCAGAACGTGATCCATCCCGAGGGCCGCGTGGACCCGCTGGCGGATATCGAGATTATTGAGACGGAGTTGGCGATGGCGGACCTGGAGGCCGCTGAGCGCCGCGTGGAGAAAGTGGGCAAACAGGCGCGTGGTGGCGATCGCGTTGCGGTCGCGGAGGAGGCGTGGCTGCGCGAGGTGATCGCGGCGCTGCAGGCTGGCCGTCCGGCGCGCACCGTGCCGGTGCCGGAGGAGGCGCCGAACGCGGCTCGCGACCTGGGCTCGCTGACGAGCAAGCCGGTGCTGTTCGTGGCGAACGTGGACGAGGGCTCGGAGGAGGTCCCGGCGGTGGTGGCGGAGCACGCGGCGTCGCAGGGCGCGCGCGCGGTGGCGGTGTCCTCGCGGATCGAGTCGGAGCTCGCGGAGCTGGAGGACGAGGACGCGGCGGCGATGAGGGAGGAGCTCGGCGTCAGCGAGTCCGGCCTGCAGCGCGTGGTGCGCGAGGCGTTCGCGCTGCTCGAGCTGATCTCGTTCTTCACCGCGGGCGAGGGCACGATCGCGCAGTCGTGGCACCTGCGCCGCGGCCTCACCGCGTGGCACGCCGCCGGCGAGATCCACACGGACATCCAGAAGGGCTTCGTGCGCGCGGAAGTGATCGGCTGGAAGGAGCTGGTCGACGCGGGCGGCTACGCGGGCGCGCGTGAACGCGGCACGCTGCGCCTGGAGGGCCGCGACTACGTGATGGCCGATGGGGACGTCATCACGGTGAAGTTCACGCCGTAAGGCTCTTCGCTATACAAAGTAGAGTCTATCGTGTAGCCTCTAGCATGTACGGCGGACGCGATGAGGGCAACGTGGCACAGCGGCAACTCAACATACGAGTCGATGCGGCAATGTTCGATGTGCTCGAGGCGGCGGCGTTCATCGACGGCATGTCTCTCCCCGAGCTCATCCGCCCTATCCTCGACGACCTCGCAAAGGATCTCGCCGCCGATCCCGCCGTGCAGTTGGCGCTGAGAGCGCGCGAGGAACGGAGCGCCACGCGCTCTGGCAAGTTGACGAGGCTCCCGGCCCGACAGGCGGAGGACGTGTGACCGATGCCCAAGCGCTCGGATGCCTTCGGAGTGCTGTGCGCGTTCGTCGTTATCTACTGCGTGCTGGAAGGGACCTGGGAGCCGTTGGCCTCTCTGGCACTGATACTTGCCGCATTTGCCGTTGCCCTACCGCGCATGGTCGGGCCGTGGAAAGTCGGAAGCACTGGTGCCGAAGGCAACTTTCCCTCGACCGTCGCAGGCGAGTTCGAACGCATCATGCCGCCGCCACCGTCGGATCTGGAACCTCCTCGAGAGAAAGGATCTCCCGCGGATTGAGAGCCAGCACGCGACCGCTGGCGTTGCGAATGGCGAACACTTCGTTCTCTGTGAGCGCTTGACTGAAAGCTTTTCTCACGTCGCTCAGCAGCGCGCCTCGAATGACGATCTCTTCACCGGAGCTGAGCTTGATCTTGATGGCCATGTTGAGACTCAAGGCTTGAAGCTACATTCTACATCGTAGCGGTGGGACCTTTCGGCGCCTGGGCGGTGCAGGAGTGCTGGCAGCACAACCGCCAGCGCCCCGCGAACGTTTTCTAAGCTAGGTTTCCGAGGGCGTTGAGTCGACTCGCGAGCCGACTCATTCCGATCTCGGCGGCGGCGAGAGCGCCCCCCGCAAAGTCGGTGGCACGGTCCACCGGCCGCTCGACGTGGATTCGCTGCAGCGTCGCGATCTGCTTGAACATCCGCAGCAACTCCGCGTTCTCGCGCAGGCTGGAGCTGACCCGCGGGCGCATCGCAATGCCCGCCCGGACGGCACCCGCGTCGGCTGCGGCAGTGCTGAGCAGTGCCTCCAACGAGCCGTGCGTCCGCAGCAACTCCGCCGCGGTCTTCGCGCCGATGCCCGGCGCGCCGGGCAGGCCGTCGGATGGGTCGCCGCGCAGGGCGATGAAGTCGGGCACCTGCCCCGGCTCGACGCCGTAGCGTTCGCGCACCTCCGCGGGTCCGATCTCGCCGTGCGCGCCGCCCTTCAGCAGCTCGGTCACGGCAACCCGCTCGGTGACTGCGCCGTACAGGTCGCGGTCTCCCGTCAGCAGCAGCGCCGTGCCGCCGTGTTCCTCCTCGGCGCGTGAGTAGGAGAACATCACGTCGTCCGCCTCCAGCTCGCCGCTCGTCGCGTACGTCCAGCCGAGGCTCGCCAGCAGCGCGGGCGCCTTTTCCCACTGCGTCCGCAGCTCTGGCGGCATCGGCTCGCGATGCGCGTGGTAGGGGGGATACAGCTCCACGCGATACGCCGCCTCCTCCGCGCCCATGCACGCGACGACGCCATCCGGCGCACACGCCGACAGGCGTGCATCAAAAAAAGTCAGGATCGCGTTGACCGTCCCCAGCAACGCGTTCACCGGCTCGCCGTCTGCCCCCACGATCGATTTGGGCAGCGCGAAGAACGACCGGTACAGCAGCCAGGGAACGTCCGCGATCAGCAGCGGGGCGGGCACCGGCTCAGATTATGCGCTGGCCGCATCAGCGGCTCGCCGCGGCAGGGCGCTCAACTCAGCGGTCGAGCATCCAGCAGTTTTCACTCCATACGAAGCGGTTCGAGCTGTCCAGCAGCGGCGTCGGCAGCTCGATCGTCGCGTCGTACCCGCGCACGATCACCGCCGACGTCGCGATCGCGTGCTTCTGCGCTCGCAGGCGCGCGCGTCCGCCGGGCGCCCGCAACAGGCTCGCCAGGCGCGCGTCCCAGCGCTGTGCGCACGTGCGGTGGTGCTCGGTGCCTCGCAGCGACGCGTCCAGGATCCCGCACGCGCCCGCGCCGTTGCCCGCCAGCTCCGCGGTCACGAAGTTGGTTGCCGCGCGCCGCACCCATTCGACCTGTTCGCGGCTGCCCACGGAGTGCGCCGCCGACGCGCCGCCCGGCGCCGACAGCGCCCCAAGCGCGGTGAAGCACGCGAGCGACGCGACCCTGCTGCGATGGCTCATGCCTCGATTGTGGCCCATCGCGCGGCGTTGCGGGGCTCGGTGCCGTCCCACGCAGCAGAAAGCGGACGCATGTATGGCCTCCTGTGGTCTATCCCGCGCTCGCGCCGCCGGTGGCGCTCGTCGCCACGGCCGCGCCCGGCGCCTGTGCGCCACCCTGCGGGTTCGTGCTCGGCGGCGCCGGCGCCGCGGGCGGGCTTTCGGGTGCCGGCGGTGAGAACGGGTTGTGCCCGCTCACGTCGGGCTCGCGGCGCACGCTCGCGCCGCGCTTCACGCTGAAGTACGCCCACGTGCTCGTCAGGCCCAGGCGCGCCGCCAGTTCCGGGCCGCTCACCGGGCTGTTGCCGCGAGAGCCCAGCACCTCCGCCGCGACGATCCGCGGCGACACGCCGCGCCGTAGCACCTCGATGCCGCGGAACGAGCCCTTGACGAGGCCGCGCAGGCGCGCCGCCGCGGACGCGAAGCTCAGGCTCAGCTTCCAGCCGGCGGCCTTCGTTTCGTACGCGTCCGCCACGCCGCGCAGCCACGGCTCCGGCGTCGAGCCCAGGAACGAGTTCTCGTTGTCCTCCGTCATCCCGCCGGAGCTCGCGAAGTAGTACGTGATCGCCGGCTTGCCCTGGTACAGCACGATCTGCCCCGCCGTCGCCGCCACCGCCGCGTTCGTCGCCGCGGTTTCCGCCGCCGCGCCGACATACATCTGTGAGCGCGTGTCCGAGTACACGTCGAAGCGCGCACCGCCCGCGTCGTCCGTCAGCGCGTACGTGCGGCTCGCGATCGCCTGCGCCTCCAGCGCCGCCAGCGGCCAGCTCGACGGCATCTCCGCCGCCACCACGCCGCGCACGTAGCGTTCCAGCGGCACGCTCACCACGCGCGAGCCCTCCAGCACCTTCACCGGCCTGCTCGCCGGCGCCTGGCCGAGCGTTGTGCCCGTGTAGTAGTGCGCGATGATCGCCGCCGCCGTCCAGCCATGCTGCGCGTAGCCGAGCGCGCCGTCCTGGCTCATGCCCACGCCGTGGCCGTCGCCCGCGCCTTCGATCACCAGCGTCGACGCCCCCGCCTGCGCGGCCGCCGCGGCGCACAGCGCCAGCGCCGCCAGCGTGCACGCGAGCGCTGCTCGTGCGGGCCGGGCGATGATCGTCAGGTCGATCGACATCGTCGAGCGTCGCAACACGGCTTCGCGCCCGCGGTCGCGCTCCATGGCCGAGTGTCCCATACCCACTGCGTCGGGTCGTGCCACGCGGGGCCTGAGGGCTGCACGAGATGTGCCGTTTTGTACAGCGCAGACGCGGTTTGTGCTCGTCGACGCGGTGGTAGGTTGGGAGCGTGAGCGCTGTGAGCCCAGCCGCCCTGTCCGAGCCGGAGCGCGCCGTGCTCGAGCGCGTCCCCAAGGACCTCTACATCGCCGGCGAGTGGCGTCCCGCGAGCGGCGGCGGCACGCTCGCCGTCGAGGACCCCGCCACCGCCCAGCCGCTCGCGCACGTCGCCGACGCGCAGCCCGACGACGCGCTCGCGGCGCTTGCCGCCGCCGCTGACGCGCAGACCGACTGGGCAGTGCATCCGCCGCGCGAGCGCGGAGAGATACTGCGCCGCGCGTACGAGGCGATCGTCGCGCAGACCGACGCGCTGGCGCTGCTGATGACGCTCGAGATGGGCAAGGCGCTGGCCGAGTCGCGCGCCGAGATCTCCTACGCGGCCGAGTTCTTCCGCTGGTTCTCCGAGGAGGCCGTGCGCATACACGGCCGCTACATGGTCAACACCACCGGCAAGGGCCGCATCCTCACGATGCGCCAGCCCGTCGGCCCGTGCGTGTTCGTCACGCCGTGGAACTTCCCCACCGCCATGGGCACCCGCAAGATCGCCCCCGCGATCGCCGCCGGCTGCACGATGGTGGTCAAGCCCGCCAAGCAGACGCCGCTGTCGATGCTCGCGCTCGCCAGGATCCTCCAGGACGCCGGCCTGCCGGGCGGCGTGCTCAACGTCATCACCGCCCACAGCGCCGGCTCCGTGATCGAGCCGCTGCTCGCAGATCCGCGCACGCGCAAGCTGTCGTTCACCGGCTCCACCGAGGTGGGGCGCGCGCTGATCGAACAGTCCGCGCAGCAGATCCTGCGCGTGTCCATGGAGCTCGGCGGCAACGCGCCGTTCCTCGTGTTCGAGGACGCCGACCTCGACGCCGCCGTCGACGGCGCGATGCTCGCCAAGATGCGCAACGTCGGCGAGGCGTGCACCGCCGCCAACCGCTTCCACGTGCACGAGTCGCTCGCCGAGGAGTTCTCGCGGCGGCTCGCCGAGCGCATGGGCGCGCTCACCGTCGGCCGCGGCACCGAGCCCGGCGTTGATGTGGGCCCGCTGATCGACGAGGCCCAGCGCGGCAAGGTCGCGGAGCTCGTCGAGGACGCCGTCGGCCGCGGCGCCCGTGCGCTCGTCGGCGGCGGTCCGCTGTCCGGCCCCGCGTATCCCGGCTACTTCTTCCAGCCCACCGTGCTCGCCGGCGTGCCCGACGATGCGCGGCTGCTGCGCGAGGAGATCTTCGGCCCGGTCGCGCCCGTCGCCGCTTTCAGCTCCGAGCGCGAGGCGCTTGAGGCGGCCAACCGCACCGAGTACGGGCTCGTCGCCTATGTCTACACGCGCGACCTCCAGCGCGCGTTCCGCGTATGCGAGGGCATCGAGTCGGGGATGATCGGGTTGAACCAGGGGGTCGTGTCGAACCCGGCCGCGCCGTTCGGGGGAGTCAAGCAGTCGGGGTTCGGGCGCGAGGGCGGGTTCGAGGGGGTTGGCGAGTACCTGGAGACGAAGTACGTCGCGCTCGCGGTGTGACTTCCTGACCGCAGCGAAACCTCGCGGTCGACCACCGTTGCGGCGGTAGCTACTCGGCGCGCACGGTCGGCAGGCTCGCGCCGAAGACCTTCTCGAGCGCGTTCGCCGGCACCGGTTTGCCCATCATCGCGCCCTGGGCCATCGTGCAGCCCATCTCCTGCAGCGCGGCGATCTGGTCGAAGCTCTCGATGCCCTTGGCGATCACCGTCAGCGACAGGTCGCGCCCGACGATCAGGATCGCCTCCAGCAGCCACGTGCGGTAGTCCTCGTCCTCGGACGCAGCCAGCGAGGCCCGGTCCACCTTGAGGAAGTCAAGCGGCAGCCGCCGCAGGTCGGAGTGGTAGGCGTAGCCGCTGCCGCCGAAGTCGTCGATCGCGATGCGCACGCCCAGCTGCTTGATCTCCTGCAGGCGCTCCACCGCCGCGTTGACGTCGCTCATGACGGTCGTCTCGGGGATCTCGAGCGTCAGCATCGACGGCTCGACGCCGGACTGCTGCAGCGCGCGCCGCACGTCGGTCACGAAGTTCTCGCGGTTGAGCTGGTTGGCGGTCACCTCCACCGACACGCCCACGCCGAAGCCCGCGACGTTCCAAGCGGCGGCGCGGCCGCACGCCTCTTCCAGCGCCCAGCGGCCGATCGGCACCGTCAGCCCGGTTTCCTCCGCCAGCGGGATGAAGTCGTCGGGCAGCACGACGCCCCGCTTGGGGTGCAGCCAGCGGATCAGCGCCTCCAGGCCCGCGACCTTGCCCGTGCTGAGGTCGTAGATCGGCTCGTACAGCAGGAAGAACTGCTTCTCGGCGAGCGCCGCGTTCAGCTCCTGCTCGAGCACGCCGCGGCCCTCGATCACCGAGCGCATGTTGGCGTTGAACAGCGTGTAGCGGTCCTTGCCCGCGGACTTGGCCGCGAACAGCGCCAGCTGCGCGTCGCGCAGCAGGTCCTCGGGCGTCTCATAGCGCCCGAACGCGACGCCGATGCTCGCCGTCAGGAAGAAGCTCGGCCCGAAGCCGTCCAGCTCGAACGGCTTGTGCAGCGCCTCCACCACGCGGCGCGCCAGCGAGTCCAGGCGCGCCCCGCGCGCCGCCGTCTCGACCAGCAGCACGAACTCGTCGTCGCCGAGGCGTCCGACCGTGTCGCCTGCGCGCACCACGCCCTCCAGGCGCTCCGCGACGATCTTCAGGATCTGGTCGCCCGCAGCCTCGCCGAGGCGCTCGTTGACGTCCTTGAACCAGTCGACGTCGATGAACAGCGCGCCCACCAGCAGCCCCGACTGGCGCCCGGCGCGCGCGAGCATGCACTCGGCGCGGTCCATCATCAGCGCGCGGTTGGGCAGGCTCGTGAGTGGGTCGTGCAGCTCTTCGGCGGGGGTCTTGCGCGGCTGCGGCACCGGCATCCGCACCGGCTCGCGCTGCTCGCCCGGCTCGCGGCCGGGGCCCAGCACGAAGATCAGCACGCCCGCCAGCCCGCTCAGCACGCAGCCCACGATCAGCAGCGCGAGCGCGCTGCCGTCGCCGAGCACGCTCGTGCTCGGTGGCGCGGCGAAGCTCTGAACCGTCCAGCCGCCGTTGCGCAGTTCCGTCGTGCTGCTCTGCACGCCGGATGGCGTCGTGCCGTCCGCGAACGCCAGGTGGGTGGCGCCGGCGTTGTAGCTCAGCCGCACCGCCGAGGCTTCGTGGCCGCGCAGCGCTTCGCGCAGCACGACCGCCGGGTTCAGCACCTCGCGCAGCCAGCCCACCGACGCGGCGTCGCGGCCGAACACGGTGTGCGGCGTGGCGTTGCCCCTGTACACGGGCACGTCGATCGCCAGCGCTTTGCTGCCGCCCGCGAGCACCGTCGTGTAGCTGCTCAGCCCCGAGTCGCGCGACAGCAGCAGGCCGGGCGTCACCGCGCAGTAGTCCAGGCCCGCCGGTGGGCTCTTGGCGGGGCCGCGCACGAGGTTGGCGATCGCCAGGCAGTAGTAGCCGTGGTCGGTCGCCGGCACCACCCGCAGCGCCGGCCGCGCGGGCGTGGCGGGCGACGTCGTCGAGGTCGGTGAGGGGGTTGCGGGGGAGGAAGCGATCGTGGCGGTTGACGTTGGCACCCGCTTGACCGCCTGGCCGGTGATCCGTCCGTCGAAGGCGGCCAGTTCGCTCGCGTGCACGAGCGTCACGAGGCTGAGGCCGTCGAGCTCGGGGTAGCGGCGCAGCGTGCGCGCCCATTTGACCCACGTGGCGAATTCCTTGGGCGAGGTCTTGGAGTTGCCGGCGAAGTACGTGGCTGCGCCGACCGCGATGTCTTCCTCGTGGCGGAGCGAGAGCTTCACGGTCGAGGCGATCGCCGCGGAGGTCTGCTGCGCGCTCTGGCGCGCCGCGGTGGCGTCATTTCGTGCGACCGCGTGGGCGCCGACGACGGAGGTCACGGCGCCTGCCGCCGCGCACACGAGCGCCACCACTGCCCACACGAGCTTGTGGTTGTCGAGCAGCTGGATACGCGCCGGGCTCCAGCGCTTGCCGGAGGACGCTGTCGGCGCCTGGGCGCCCGTGCCGGCGCCGTTGCCGTTCGCGGCCGCCGGACCGCCGTTGGGCGCGGCTGGACGTGCCGAGGGGATGACGGTTGCGGCGGCGGGACGCGGGGCGCCGCCGCCCGAGCCGCTGGCGCCTGAGCCCGTGGGGGCGCCCGGGGCGCCCGCGCCATCGGGACCGGCAGCACCGTGGCCGGAGGCGGGGATGGCCGGCCGCGCGGGGCGGGCGGGGGGGATGCGCTCGGGGTCGTTCTCTTGTGGGGTTTGACTATCTGGCATTACAACCTCGTGTGCGCGCAGCGTGCACCCCCGCGCTGTGCTCGCTTGATCGAGCGTGGAGCGGGCGAGCCGTCGGCGTCGTGCGGTCATCTCGACGAAAAGCCGAGCGGGGTTTACCTGTGCAGCCGCGGGTGCACGATCGCTTGCAGCGCGAGGCCCCGATATGGGCGCTCGTCGCGGATATCGTCTTGCCCATGCGGCCCGCGCGCGAGGTGCACGATCTGTACGGGGCTCCCGATGGCTGACGGCGCCCGCGTGGTGTGGATGCCGGGCCGCGTGCGCACGGAGGTGCACCTGGCGGCGGAGGACACCGGCGGCGCGTTCTGCATGCTCGTCGACCATCCGCCGGCGGGCTGGTCGCTGCCGCGCCACCGTCACCTGCGCGAGGCGGAGACGATCCACGTCGTGGAGGGGGAGTTCGAGATGGAGATCGACGGCGAGCGCTCGCGCCTGACGGCGGGGCAGACGGTCCACGTGCCCAAAGGAGTGATGCACGCTGGCGCGAACGTGGGGCAGGGCCCCGGGCGCCGCGTGCTGCTGTTCAGCCCCGCAGGCCTCGAGCGCTTCTTCCTGGAGGTCGGCGCGCCGACGCCGGAGCAGGACGTCGACGCTGCGGCGGCGCTGACGCTCGCGAAGAGTCTCGGGTGGGAGTTCGCCGAGCGCGGCTGACGGCGATGCGCCCCCGGCTCGCGCTCACGGCAGCCGCGCTCGCGGCTGCGTCACTGCTCATCGGCTGCGGCGGATCGGAGCCCTCGGGCAACGCACTCGCGTCGATGACGCCGGCGCAGATCGCGGCGGCGGCGAAAACGGCTGCGGTGAGCGCTACGAGCGTCCACGTTGCAGGCTCAATTGTGAGTCGCGGGAAGCCGATATCACTCAATATGGAGCTCGTTGCCAATAAGGGCGGGATGGGACACGTCGCGCTGGGGGGCGTCGGTTTCAGCATCGTGGGCGTCGATCGCGCGGTGTTCGTGAGCGGCGGCACAGCGTTCTTCACGAGCCTCGCCGGCGCCACCGCGGCGCGGATCATGCGCGGCAAATGGCTCAAGGGGGCCGAAACCGGCGTGCTCGCGCCGTTCGCCTGGCTGACGCGCATGCGCACGCTGCTGGGCAGCGCGCTCGCGCCGCACGGCACGCTCTCGCGCGCTCCCGCCACCACCGTCGAGGGCCGCCCGGCGCTCGCGGTCAGCGACGGCGCGGACGGCGGCACGCTATATGTGGCAAGCACAGGGACCCCGTACCCGCTGGAGCTCGTCAGGCGTGGGGCGGCCGCCGGCAAGCTCGTGTTCGACCGCTGGAACCAGCCGGTGGAACTGTCTGTGCCCGCAAACGCGATCAACGTCAAGCAGCTGCAAAGCGGCCGCTAGAGCAGCTTGGGTCATACGTCTATGAGCACTGAGATCGAATCAAGCCAGCATTCGCGCCCGTCGAGTCGAGAGGTGTCGGATCCAGTTACTCAGGATGGAACAGAGACACGAGAGACTTCAGTGAACGGAGCAATCCAAGCCAGCTTCCTCCGGCGCCCGGCGGGGACCGGAGCTGATGTGGATCGCCCAGGCTCGACGACCGGGTTCGGCGAGCTGATGCGCAGGCGCGCGGGCGGGCAGGGTCACCCGCGCCACCGGCCGCCGCGCCGTCCGGCTCGTCGCCCGCGCACGCTCGCCATGCTGCCGTGGGCGCTGCTCGGTGCGATCGCGATCGTGGGAGCGCTGCTGGCGGGCGTGTCGCTGCCGGTGGCCGGCTGCCTGGCCGTGCTGGCGATCGCCGCGGCGGCGCTCGGCTGGCAGATCGGCGAGCGCGGCAGGGTGGCGCTGGAGGACGAGATCGAGCACCGTACGAGCGACCTCAAACGCGCCCTCTCGGAGCTAGAGATCGCGCAGGCGGAGACTGTCCAGCGCCTGTCGATGGCGGTCGAGTTCCGCGACGAGGACACGGGCGCGCACATCGAGCGCATCGGGCGCTTCTCGGTGCTGCTGGCCGAACACATCGGCATGGACGCGGACTTCTGCGAGCGACTGCGCCACGCGGCGCCGTTGCACGACGTCGGCAAGGTGGCGATCCCCGACGCGATCCTGCTGAAGCCCGGCCCGCTGACGCCGGAGGAGCGCGCGATCGTCGAGACGCACGCCGAGGAGGGCCACCGCCTCGTGCGCGGCTCCTCCTCCTCGATCCTCGACATGGCTGCCACGATCGCGCTGAGCCACCAGGAGAAGTGGGACGGCAGCGGCTACCCGCGCGGGCTGAAGGGCGAGGCGATCCCGATCGAGGGGCGCATCGTGGCCGTGGCCGACGTGTTCGATGCGCTGACCAGCGACCGCGTGTACCGCAAGGCGTTCTCGATCGAGGACGGCGTGCAGATGATGCGCGAACAGCGCGGGCGCCACTTCGACCCGGTGCTGCTGGACGCGTTCATGGAAGTGCTTGGACGCACCGGCCCGGACGCGCGCGAACAGCTGCGCTCGGACCCGGCGGCGCTCGTGGAGAGCACGCTGGAGACGTTCGCCACGGCGCTCGAACGCGGCGACGCGGAGATGGCCGAGGGCGCGATCGCGACCGCGATCGAGGACGGCATCACGCCGACGACGCTGCACGCCGAGGTGATCGGCCCGGCGCTGCGTCGCATTAGCGTGCTGTTCGAAGCGGGCGAGATCGACGCGGATCGCGAGCATCGCGCGACGACGATCACGCGGCGCGTGCTGGCGACGCTGTACCGCTACATGACCGGCTCCACCGAGCCCACGCGCGAGCGCGTGCTGCTGGCGGGCGTGGAAGGCGACGAGCACACGCTGGGGCTGCAGATGGTCCACGACCAGCTCGCGGCGGCCGGCTTCCACACGATCTTCGACACCGACCTGTCCGCCGACCGTCTCCTGGGGATGGTCGACAGCCAGTCCCCCGATCTGGTGGTCGTGGGCGCGACGCTGCCGATGGGCGCGGAGTCGATCGAGCTGGCGCTGCGCGAGCTGCGCGCGAACCGGCCGGAGCTGCCGATCGTGCTGGGCGGCCCCGCGGTCGGCGGCAGCCTGCCGCGCGAACGCCGCGGCATGCGCGTGCTGGAGCGCATCGACGAGTCGGTGGAAGCTGTCGAGGAGCTGCTCGCCACCGCCGCGTCGACCGCGCCGGTATAGATTTCCCCCGTATGAGCACTCCCGCGATCGTGACCGGCGGCGCCGGCTTCATCGGTTCGCACGTCGTCGACGCGCTGCTCGCCGACGGCTACGAGGTGACGGTCGTCGACGACCTGTCCTCGGGCGACGCCGCACGGGTGCCCGATGCCGCGCGGCTGGTGGAGCTGGACATCGTCAACGCGCCCGCGCTGGAGGCGCTCGTGGCGGAGGTCAAGCCGCGCGCGATCTTCCACCTGGCGGCGCAGTCGAGCGTGATCGTGTCGGTCGAGAACCCCGGCCGCGACTGCGAAGTCAACGTGCGGGGCACGCTCAACGTGCTGGAGGCGGCGGGGCGCTGCGAGGCGCCGGTCGTGTTCACGTCGACGGGTGGCGCGCTGTATGGAGACGAGGCGCCGATGCCCACGCCGGAGGACCGCATCCCCGCGCCGCTGTCGCCTTACGGCGCGTCGAAGTGGGCGGCGGAGGCATACGTGAACACGTGGTCGCTGTCGTCGGGCATCCCGCACGCGGTGTGCCGGCTGGGCAACGTGTACGGGCCGCGGCAGAGCCCTCACGGCGAGGCGGGCGTGGTCGCGATCTTCTCCAACCACCTGTACACCGACAGGGCGCCCAAGCTGTTCGGCCACGGCACGCCCACGCGCGACTATGTGTACGTGGGCGACGTCGTCAGCGCGCTGCTCACTGCGTCGGGGCGCTCGGGCACGTACAACATCGCCACGGGCGTCGAGACCGACGTCGCGAGCATTTGGAGCGGGCTGAGCAAGGCCGCTGGCAAGGACATCCAGCCGGAGCTCGCGGACCTGCGGCCGGGCGAGCTCACGCACAGCCGGTTGGACATCTCGCGCGCGGAGCGCGAGCTGGGGTGGCTGCCAGAGGTGCCGATCGCGGAGGGGCTGCGGCGGACTTACGAGGCGCTTGTGCGGGAGTTCGAGAGCCAGTAGCCGATAGCATCCCCTGCTGCGGCGAGATAGCTCAGTTGGTAGAGCACACGACTGAAAATCGTGGTGTCCCGGGTTCGAATCCCGGTCTCGCCATCCAATTTTTGCCTGCAAATCCGCTGTATTGAGCCGCGCGAGTTCGTCTTCTCCGGCGGTGGTTTTGGACCACGTTGTCCAATTGGTTGTCCAAAACCCCCGCTTTACGCCGGGTCTGCGCTCATTTTGACCGGGATAGTGAGTCGGCGAGCCTCGGAAATTGGCTTGGTTATGCGGTTTCTGCGTGGAAAGTCCTGGCATAAGAATTTGGGAACACGAGCGGGAATCGTGATCCCTTCAGTTCGATTCTTGGGCCTTCATCCGCGCCCCTCCGTGGAGGCCCGGGGCCGCGCAGTGGTTTTGGCCCACCACCCCTCGCAGTGGTCTCAAACCGGCCGGCATCTTGACGCCCCAGTCCTCGGTAAGCCGCGCGGCCCACGCCGTCCACCTCGGGCTTCGTGGCCCGCTGAACGATCACGCTGCGGCTACAGCGACGCTCTAGCGCCGATGTATGGACCAAGTCGCCCTCTCGCGGAAGTACTGGTCGTCGGCCATCTCGGGTTCACGGTAAAGAGCGTCTTCAAGTACCGCGATCGAATGGCCTAGGCGGCGCTGTCTAGGCCGCCGCTTGTAGTGGGGGGCTGCCGGGGGTCTGCCTGAGCTGGGCAAAGGACTCCACTGAGAGCACGACTGCTCGCATCTGCCCGTGCTTGGTGAGCACGAACTTTTCTGAGTCTCCGCGCTCTAGGAGATCAACCATTCTATTGAGCTCCCGCATCGCGTCTCGTACTGTCCGCAGCTCCTCGTTGGAGACCTCGACCTTGCCCAATGTGCCCTCCCCGTGTAGCGGCGTTTGTGTTGACAGCGGCATCGTAGGGCCCGGCCTGGACGCCACACTGGACGCCGTGACGCCGACGTCGCACTTTCCGTCCGATGCTTCGTCCAGACTACTCAGTACGCGAGAGGCGGATTGACCGAGGACTGCCAGCGGAGAGGAATCGTAGGCACTGACATGGGATACGAGATCGACTTCCTACCCGTAGGCGAGGGGTCCAGGAGCGGCGACGCGATCGCGGTGCGATATGGGAACCTATTCGGGGAGCGGAGCGAACAGACCGTGATCGTGATCGACGGTGGGTTCACCGCCAACGGAGACGCCCTCGTCGAGCTGCTCCGCAACCATTACGACACCGATCGTGTCGATGTGGTCGTTGCGACGCACCCCGAGCAAGACCACATCACTGGCCTCGAGGTCGTGCTCAAAGAGCTCTCCGTCGGAGAGCTGTGGATGCACCGGCCCTGGATGCACTCCGAGACGATCGCTGCCGCGCGCAGCGCGAGCTTCAAGACGCTCCAGCTCAGCGAGCGAGTCCAAGAGTCCCTGAGCGAGGCCTCAGACCTCGAAACCTTCGCCGACGAACTGCAGATCCCGATCATTGAGCCCTTCGCCGGTCACAGCACACCCGACGGCTGCTTCACGATCCTCGGTCCCGACATCGGTTACTACGAGGAACTGCTCAGCGAGATCCCTGGCTCGATCGCGGCCGCGGCGGCGAGCCTGGTACGTAAGCTTGCGGAGGCGGCGGCGAGCCTCGTTCCCGAGTCGCTGTTCGAAGAGACCCTGACGGACGCCGGAAAAACGAGCGCCCAGAACAACACGAGCGTGATCTCGATGCTGAACGTCGAAGGGTGGAGAAGCATCCTCACCGCGGACGCCGGGATGCCAGCGCTCGAACGGGCCGCTAACCGTCTCGAGGGCGAAGGGTACGAGCCCGGAGACTGCAAGTTCATTCAGATCCCACACCACGGGAGCCGAAGAAACGTCGGCCCCGCGGTGCTCGACCGGCTGCTAGGGGACATGGGAACCGAACAGACCCGAGGATCAGCGTTCGCGTCGGCAGCCAAGGAAGGCGCCCCGAAGCACCCTGCGAAGAAAGTCACAAACGCCTTCCACAGACGCGGCTACAAGGCGCGCGCGACACAGGGAAAAGCATGGCTCTATCACCACGAAGCTCCACCCAGACCCAACTACTCTCCCGGTGAGGCGCTGCCACTCTACGGCATGGTTGAGTCGAGCGACGATGAATAGCAATCCGATCAGCCGATCGCAGAAACGGTAATTGAATGGACAAGCTTCCTTTCAGCGTCTATGACTTCTTCGGATATCTATCCGCTGGGTTTGTGCTCTTGGTAGGTCTCGCCGCCGCGTTCACTGATAGCGAAGCGTGGCAGCGCACACCGGGGGCCGGTGTCGCACTGCTACTCGTCGTGGTCGCCTACACGGCCGGCCATGTGATCGCGAACACCTCCGGTTACCTAATCGAGGGCACGCTTGTGCGCAGGATTCTCGGCGCGCCGAACAAGGTTCTGTTTGCCGAAAGCAGGCCGCGATGGGCGTGGCTGCTCCCCGGCTATTATCGCCCGCTCCCGGTCGAGCAGCGCGAACGCGTGCTCGCACGTGCCGCGCAGGCGGGAATCAGCGGACCAGGCGAGGGGCTCTTCTACCACTGCTTCGCAGCCGCGAAGGAAAGCCCGACAACGCAAGCACGGCTCGACAGCTTCCTAAATCTGTACGGGTTCTGCCGCAACATGACGATCTCCACTCTGATCGTCGCGGGCGCGCTGCTCGCCGGCACGCTTCTCGGCACGGCTAAGACTGGGATGCTCGTCGCCCCTGGGTGGTGGGCCGCCGCCGCGTTCGTCGCATCGGTCGGCCTGCTCTACCGCTACCTGAAGTTCTTCCGCCATTACAGCGTCGAGGTGTTCGTCACCTATGCGGAGGCAGCCTGAACCTAGGCGTAAACGACGATGCTCAAAGACCTGATAGCCAGAATCTTCTCCCGCGAGGTCGGGCGCAGGCTGCGGCGCCTCGGGATGCTTGGAGCAGTTTTCGGCGCGTTCCTTGCGATTTACGTCGAACTCCCGTTGGGTATCGCGATCGCAACCAGAGAGGCGCAGGCTGAGATAGCGGCTTTCGACCTGTCGCTCGAGAACGCAGTGGCCCGATTGAAACACCACGAGCTCGGGATCCACGCGGCCCAGCCACACCAAACGAACCGCAACCACTTGAGCAAACCCAATCAAAACACCCATTGAGTGCCCTATGACAGCTCTATATTCGATTGAGACGACTGCCAGTAGGCGGGAGGCGCACCGGTATGGCTGAATTTGAGGTGATATTCGTTGATGTGGGCCAAGGGGATTGCACTCTGGTTGGCCTTCCTGATGGTGAGTACATGCTCGTCGATGTCTATCGCTGCCCCGACCATGGCATCGACGTCTTCAAGCTCCTTGACGACGTGCTGCCCGACAACGGCGATGGACGCAAGCGCCTGAAGTATCTGGTGATCACCCATGCCCATGACGACCACATCACCGGGATCGGCGATCTGTACGACCGCTACGCCGTGGAGTGGCTGTGGGTGCCGCAGTATGAGGATCGCAAGCAGGTCGCAAAGAACTTTGGTGAATACCAGCGGGTGCTTGACGAGCATCCCGAGGAGAAGATCAAGCAGCCCGAAGGGAGCCGCACCCCGCTCGGCGAAAAGGACGCCGATCTCGATCTCGGCGAAGAGATCACGCTCCGGTGTTTCTCACCGCCCGGCTACATCGAGATCGAGAAGACCCTAAGCGCGGAGGACGCCAAGCAGCTCGTGCACGAGAACTGCCTCGTTCTAAAGCTCGCGTTCGAGGGCACCTCCGTGATCCTCACTGGCGATGCGAACCTAGCTTGCTGGGAGCGCATCCTTGACTACTACGAGGGCCGCGCCGAAGAGCAAACCGGGGTCGAGGTGCTGAAGGCCGACATCCTGCACGCGAGCCACCACGGCTCGCGAACCTTCTTCAAGGATGGCGATGAGAACTCCGAGGCCTCGCTGGAGCCGCTCGAGACGATCGCCCCCGACGCTGTCGTGATCTCTGTTGGTGAGGACAATCGTCACGGGCACCCTCACGCAGACATGCTCTCCGCCTACGTGGATCAAGTCACGTCTGAGCACGTACTGCAGACCAAGGACGACGGCACTCTGGTGTTGAGGGTGACCGGCAAGGGCTCCTTTGCGCTTGCGGCCGATGGAAGGTACGCCGAAATCTACGGATGGGAGGAGGACGACGACACTGAAGATAAGCACGGGGGATCCCCACCGCCCCCGCCTCCGCGTCCGCGTCCGAAGCCGAACCCGGACCAGGGACGGACCTACGGGTGAGAGGCCGCCGCTGGTGGGAGCACGGGACGCGCACCATTGAGGACGAGGCTCGCTGGTACGAGGAGGACGGCCTGGACTTCACGCTGGACCCGAACCTGTTTGATGCCAGTGAAGCGGTGGTCTTCCAGGGCGAGTTGCGCCTCGGCGAGCGGCGCTGCCCCGCGCGGGTCATCTACCCAACCTCCTACGGGGCGGACGGGCATCCAGTGGTGCTTTCCCCAGAGCTGCCCGTCCACCGGCACCGCTCGCCATCCGGCGCGCTTTGTCTTGACCATCGAGCGCTCGGGGAGACTCGGCCGATGTGCGGCGCGGAGGCGGTGCTTCGCGCCGAGCACCTGTGGGAGCTCTGGGAAAATGACCGTGAGAAGCTCGCCGAGGAAGAGGCCGACGCGCCCGACCCGGCCGCGAACTACTACCAGTACCAACCCGACTCCGGAGTAGTGCTAATCGACGTGGAGCTCGAGGGCGCCGAGAAAGGGTTCTTCACGCTCGCCGCCGACCAGATTACGCCGCTGCACGGCGCCATCACCAGCGTCCGTGTCTCTCACCCGGCGCCCAGACAGATCATGCCTCCACCGGGGGTAAACGCGCTGCTCGGCGCCATCGAGTTGACCGGCCCATTCAAGCGCGTGGACACGCCGCCACCGTTCAGGGCAGAGGAGTGGGGGGCGTGGCTGGGGGAGCATCACGAGCAGCTCGTTAACCGCCAGCTGCGCCACGCCCGCGATCAGGGCCGCATACACGGGATGACGGTTCCTGCGCTGGTTGCGTTCGTCTACCCGGACGAGGGACCCGGACGTGGAGAGACCCATGATGCATGGCTGCTGATGACGGTTGATCCGAGTACCAGACAGGTCCAGGTCGCGCGCACGTTCCATGTGCGCGAGGTAGAGCGTTGGCTGCGTCAGCCGCAGCTCGCGGGGCTGGCCGGCAAGCGCATCGCCGTGATCGGCGCGGGCGCGCTCGGCTCCCAGGGCGCGGCGCTGCTCGCACGCGCTGGGACCGGATACCTTCAGCTCGTCGACTTCGACATAGTCACCCACGGAAACCGGGTGCGTCACGAGTTGGACCTGCGCGACGCAGGCCGGACGAAGGTCCTAGCGCTCGCTCGGCGAGTGACGGCGATAAACCCGTGGATCGAGATCGCGGCTCGACTCGAACGAGTCGGCGGCGCGTGGGGAGACGCCGAAGCGACGATCCAGGTACGCGAGGACGAACTGCTCGAGGACATCGTTGCTGCCGACCTGGTCATCAATACGTCAGCAGACGGCGTGACCGGCAAGCACATCTCGCGCCTCGCCGCCGAAGCGGGTACGCCCGTCGTGCATGGGTGGGTTTCCGCGGGCGCGTGGGGCGCACGGATCCTGGTGCAGCGCCCCGGCTTGAGTGGATGCTGGAACTGTCTGGCGCTCGCACAGGCCGAGCCTGATCGCTACCCGGCGCCTGTGGACGTGCCCGCGATCCCGTCTGACCCCGACCGCAGAGAGGTCAGCGAGCGGGGGTGCGCCGACCCGACATTCACCGGCCCCGGCTTCGAGGTCACGGCCGCCGCCGCGGCGCTCGCCCGCATTGCTGTCGGACTATTGCTCGATGGTAGCGGTGACTATCCGCCTGTGGAGTTCGACCTGGCAACTCTCAACTTCCGTGACGCCGAGCACGCCCTTCCTGGCGCGCAATACACGTCGCTGCCCGTCCACCCCGACTGCGAGTTCTGCGGCGCCGGCGCGTGACGACGAGCCTGTTCGTACACGAGTCAGTGCGCGCGCACCTCATGGGTGTGGCGGCCAGACCGTACGAGGTGGGGGGTTGGCTGCTCGGCTACTGGGCCGAGGACAGCAGCTCCGTACTCATCACTCACGCCACACCACCGGCGTCTCGTGGCACGCCCTACGGGGTTCGCATCTCCGGTCGTGGCCATCGTCCGCGGTTCGAGCAGGCGTGGGACGCTAGCGGTGGCATTGTCACCTTCCTAGGTGACTGGCATACCCACCCGGGTTCCCCGCCCTATCCGTCAGCGCGCGACGAGGCTGCTCTGGTGAAGCTGGCGACTGGCGTGAAGTTCGGGACACCAAAGCCACTGATCGCGATTGTCTCAACCCCGCGATATCCGTGGTGCCGTGGCTCGGTGACAATCGGCTTCTATCTAGGAAGTGGAGACGAAGCTGCAAGGAGCGCGGAAGCGCATGTGACATCGCAGCTGCCGCCAGTCGCCCTGGGCGTCCCCACTTGGCGCTGGCCTAAGGACCAAGCCCGTCGGAGGCGACCTAGTGCGGGGCGTTCGTGATCACCCAGTTCGTCTGGCCATTAGTCTCCGGCTTCCAGGTCCAGAGAGAAATCATATGCTCGACCCAGTAGATATCGACCGATGCTAGATCCTTTGGAACAGTCAGTACTGCTTGCCGTCAGACGTCTAACCGCAGACACGTATAACCCGACCGACGGACAAGCGGTCGCTGAGGAGCTTGAGCGCCAAGGTTGTCGGCCCGAGGACGACATGACGCTCATCCATCTCCTGATGCGACTGAGGGACGACGGTTACATCAGTCCCAAAGCCTACTTCGGCGCAGAAGGCCTCAAAGCTATCGTCTCGGTGGATCTCACGGTCCAAGGTCGAGACATCGCCGACCAGAGCGATCAACCCCAAGTCACATCTGATGCCGAAAGCACCGACATTGGTCAGACCTCGGCCGCTGATCCCACAAAGGTCATGGTTGTACACGGCCGGGATGACGACGCTCGGCGCGCGATGTTTGGCTTCCTCGAAGCCATTGGCTTGATGCCGCTGGAGTGGGGCGAACTAGTTGCCGAGACCGGCAGTGCTGCTCCATATATAGGCCAGGTCCTGAAGAAGGCATTCGAAACGGCGAAGGCAGTCGTTGTGCTCTTTACACCCGACGACGAAGCCTGGCTCAAGGAAGCATTCCACAAGCCGGACGATCCGCCCGATGAGACACAGCCCACGCCCCAAGCGCGGCCGAACGTGCTCTTTGAGGCAGGAATGGCGCTCGGTGTGCACCCTGATCGCACTGTCTTGATTGAGCTAGGCAGGCTGCGACCGTTCAGCGACATCTATGGCCGACATGTCATCCGCTTGAACGGCACAGACGGACCGCTCCGAGAAATCGCGCGTCGTCTACACACGGCTGGCTGCGCAGTAGACGACAGCAAGATTGACTGGAACGCTGTCCAATTCCCCGATCCTGCTGTCAATGGTGATACCGCCGCGGAGAGCAGGCCGGCGGAGTCGCCCGTCGCGTCTAGCGTCAGCCAGACACCGTGGCTACCCAACCAGCTCGTTGGCCACTTCAAGATCCAGCAATACGCGCCTCCACTGGCACACGACGATAAGGGAACCGTCTTCCGAGTTGTTGTCGCCGCCGACTGTGAGCGGACCATTGGTGAATTGAACTCGGCGATCAAGGCCGCTCTGAAGGACGCGCTTGCCGGCTCAAGCCTTGAGAAGTGGGGCCGGTCGGCGAGTGGCCTGCTGTACTCGAACACAGCGACGGACTGGACACGTGCGAGCCCTAGTATGGGTCAGGTCGCGACATTCGAGCGCGACTGGGGACCCTCCACAACACAAGGATCCGTGCTCAACGGGAGAACGACGCTTGAGCTTCCACCGGGATTTCAGTTTGGAACGCGGCCCGTGCTGGTACTCGACGTGATTGAGCGACCCGCAGATGCCGGCTATAGCCAGCGTAGGCTGTCGCTTTCGCTCACGGAGCTTCACGAGTTCTTGCATGTGCTCGGAGGGGCAGCTGTAGACGAGATCGCCAGCCTAATCTTTCCGATGCTTTGCGCGGAGGGCGTGCCCGCGATCGTCGGGCCAAACTACGAAATTAACTTCGGTGATCGGTCTCTGAACACAACAGTGGCCCTTCCCAGCAGTTTTGAGCGTCCAACCGACGCTGTGAGCAATCCCTGGGCAGAAATCAACACGCCTGAAGACAGTGACCCGCGCGACATTGCGGCACGTGATGCGATCATCCGCAACGGTCTCGAAAAGCTCCTTCGGAGCAATGAATACGACGGGATCGAGGATGAGATCGCGAAACTGCCCGCTCCTACTCCGAATGTATAAACCGAACCGGGAGTCGACCCACCTCCAAGATCATGGAGAAGAGAAATGAGCTTCCAGGCCTTCTCGAAAAGTGATGCGGCAAGGTTTCGCGAATTCGCCGAACTGTTCGCCGCATGCCGGCAGGCATTCCGAGACACGGTCAACGGTACGAACGAATGGAGACCGAGTCCTGGCTCGATTGCGGCGCAAGATCGCGAGGCGGCCCTTAGCGACAGCGAGTACGCGGAGAGCAATGGCAGTCTGCCGGCTGTGGTCGTGATCCCCTTCCTGTTTGTGGCAAGTGAACAGCTTGGCGCTCTCGGAACGTTGTACGAGCGGGAAGAGGTTCTGGTTCCCTCAGGAGCGTGTATGCGGAGTGCCTTGGAGCATTGCGCTCATGTCCTATGGGTCCTACAGCGGGCAGACACCGAACCATTTGAGCAGCGGCTTGCTCGTGCTTCGCTTGAGATGCTGCGGAGCGTTGAGGAACGCAAGATTGTTGTCTGCAATCTTTTCGGCGATAGTAGCCCTGAGTGTGCGCAATGGAAAGAGCGGTTCGTTGCAGAAAAGCAAAGAATCAAGGGCAGCTTCCCGGGGGGTCTTACATACGATGGCCACCTACCGGTACTGCTCGAGCAGAAGATGCCGGGTCCCGAGGGAGTAGTGGCTTGGATGTTCGAGTTCCTGGTCGACACGTTGACCACTGAGGTGGGTAAGGGGGTCTACGGGTTTCTTGCCAATCTCTCCCATCCGACCGTTGACGCGATCATGGAACTGTGGGGCAAGCGACCTCGGGCGGAGGAGCAGCAGCGTCAAGTTGAGTACGTCGTCGTGGGCTTCTACAACGCTCTGTCTGCCGTGATCGACTATCACGGGTGGCCACGTCCTCGATTCGATGAACTAACCACGAAAATTGACCAAGTGCTGCCGGAGTTGCTTGCCGCGCGCCGCAGTTGAGCTAAGCGACCCGCTCTCCTTGATGAGCCAGCCGCGGGTTGGGTGGCGCTCGCACTGCTGCCCGGGCGAGCCCTGCCGCGCCTCGCTTCTGACCATCCGCGCAGCCGTCGCGGTCTTGCGCGGCAAAGGAGTTCTTGTCTCGCGGCCGGCGGTTGAGACGCTGGTCAGCCCTGGCGTCGGGCGTTGCGCAGCAGATCCTCGATCGAGGTGAGTCCTGTCTGGTCTCTCAGCGTGTCGAGTCGCATGTCGCTGCGAACGCCGAAGTCCACGCCGTACTCCCGCTCGATGTTGCCGACGAGCGTATCGCCGCGCTTCTGGCGCAGCTCGCCGTTGTCATCGCGGGCGCGGTCGGTGTGCATGCCTGTCGCGCGCTGGTGCTGCTGTCCCATGGAGCCGCCTTCCGCCGAGGGTTTGTCTACGAACACCAGTTCGTATTCTAGCTGCAGATGCCACGGATCGCCCATACCGTCGGTCGGCCGCGCTATCAAAGCGGCCCGATACCTGAACGACCCCGGCGGCTGTCCTCTTCGAGCCTAGGCCGAGAGATGCATCTTTTCACGGTCGATGACAACGCGCGCATCGCGGCGGTTCTCGACGCCAAGCTGGCGGTAGATGTTGCGGAGATGGCCCTTCACGGTGCTGAGGCTGAGGCCGAGGGTATCTGCGATCTCTGTGTTGGTTCGGCCGTTTGCGAGCTGCTGGAGGATTCGCCGTTGGCCGGTTGTGAGCTCTTCCGGCACGTGACCAAGCAAGGCGTTCCCTCCGTCGCTGTCGGGTGGCGCGAGCGGCGTCGAGGACCCGTGGTGTGCGGCGTGTGTCAACTCGTAGCTGCGTCCTGAACCGAGGGCCCATGCGACTCGTGGGTCTGCGCTCGCCCACTCGCGTGGCCCGGTACGGCGGACCAGACCATTGAGATGCAGGCGGGTCATCGCGGGCGCGATCTCCGAGGCGGCGATCTCCGGTGTGGCCTCATAAGGACCGAGGCCCTGCACGATCGCCAGCAGCAGGTGGGCGCCGAGCCGGTGTACGGAGCGGGCATGTTGCACGTAGCGACGGGCAAGATCGCTGTGACGCTCCGCCATGGCGCCGATGAGTGAATCGGTGTCGCGTACCTGCTGGCCTTCCCGTTGGAGTTCTTCCAGTAGCTCGACCGTCGCTCGGGGGTGTCCGCCAGTGCGCGCGTGGACTGATTGGCAGAGGGTTATGTCGGCGCCCGTGGCGTCGCTGAACGCTTCCGGTGAGGGCGGATCGAGCGTTAGCCAGCGGCCATCCAGCCGGTAGGCTGCATCGGGTCCGGCGGCAAGGTCCTGTGCCGGAGGTCTTGTGCAGAGGAGGAGGTGCAGGTTCGGCGTGTACTGGCCGCCTGAGCGCACCCGCCATAGGAGTTCTGCGACGTCGGGGGAGCCGATGCCGGCTGCACGCGGCGCCTCAAGATGGTCGAGAACGAGTAGTAGCGGCTTCTGTTCGGCGAGCCTGCGGGTCGCCTGGACTGGCCCGTCCAGCACGGCGGGCTTGCCGACCCCGCGCGGCGGCCCAGGCGCCTCCGCCAGCGCCGCCACCTCGCGGCCGAGCTGCGCGGGCAGCTGCAGCAGCGTGCTGCGCGTGCTCGCGGGCCACATTTCTGGGCTCAGCGCATCTAGATGGGAGAGCGCGACCGTGCCGATCACCGCACGGGTAAGCTCGCGCGCCCACCGCCAAGCGAGGCGATTGGGCGACCAGGCGCCGTCGAGATCGAGCATGACGACTGTGAACTCATCTGACAGGCGAGCGACGGCCGCATGAAGCAACGCGCTCTTGCCGACGTCAGCCTCACCAACCAGGCCCGCGAACGACTGCTCTTGCACGGTCTCGATGATCCGGTCGACCGCGGGGTCCCGTGCCCGGGTCAGACGATCCCAGACGCTCACGGGAGGCTCCAGGAGGGGTGGCGTTCGGCGTCTTTGATCGCACGCTCGACGGTGTCGACAGTAACGGTGTCCTCGAACAGCCAGTCGAGCGTGTGGGCACAGATCAGCATCGTGCGCAGCGGATGCCCTTCGCTGTGGTAGACGATCTGCTGGACCTGATTGCGCTCGATCGTGATTCCGCAGCGCTCAAAGCGCTCCCGTAGGCCGGAGTACCAGTCATCGTGGCTTATCTCGGGCAACGCGAACCGCCGACCGAGACCGTGCAGCGGGGCCTTCGCGTCTTCGTAGAGCGCGAGCAGGGTGCTCTTTTCGCTGCCGCTGAAGACGAAGTTCACCGTACTGCCGGGGCGCTTGATCGCGTTCGCGAGCTCCTGCTGAACCTGGTCGGAGTCGCTCCAGCGCACCAGGTCCTGCGCCTCGTCTAGCACGATCACTGTCCGCTCACCCGCGGCGCGCCCATTCGCGTCCAGCGCGAGCAGCGCTCCGCGAAGGCTGGCCCCCTTGGGCGCCAGCAGATCCATGAGCTTGCTGACCGCCGCCGCGTCGTCCTGCTCGCCGAGCAGCACGCCTGCCGCCCGCACCCCGTCAGCGGCGCTCGGTGCTAGCGCTTTCTTGAGCAGTCCTTTCGCCGTCATCGCTTTGACCTTCGCGCCCGCCCCCTGCTTGGCGGCCTGCGTGAGCAACGTCACGGCCAGGACACCGGAGTCGGTGATCCCGTCACGGAGGTCTACCGACAATGCCATCGGATCCTCCCCGTCGCGCAGGATTCGGTCGGTCATCGCGAGCAGCATGCTCGACTTGCCAAGTCGACGATCCTCGGCGAAGATCAGTGTGGTGCCGCCTTCCGCGGCGCTCGTCATGTCGCCGATCGCCGACGCCCGGCCGATCTGCAGCTCCTCAGGGATCGCGCCCCTCGTCGGGAACAACGCCACCGCTGCGGTTCTGGATACTGGCATAACGACCGGTATGATACCGGCTTTAGCGCCGGTATATCAATGTTTGGATTGAACGATCAAAGCAGGCTGCTGATGCTGCCGCGCATGCTGACGGTTCGTCAGCAGTCGGCGCCCTGATTCGGTCAGACGGAGCATCTCCTGGGTCTCGCCGAAGATCCCGAACGCCTGGATCGCGCCATTGAGCACGTCGGGATCCGTCGGGTGGGTATCGGTCAGATCACGCACGAGGGGCAGGAGATCGGGGCGGCGGGCGCGCCGAACCGCGAAGATCACCTCGCCGGGGTAGTCACCCGACATGAGCCTAACGTCCTGGTCGTATCGGGCCTCGAGCAGCGTCTGCACGATACGCCCTCGCCAGTAGAACTGGGGGATGCGAGAAAGTAGACGCGGGACATCGACCTGACACAAGATCGCTGCATCGCTCGCCACCAGGCGGACCAGATCGGGGTGCGGTAGTTGGTCGGCTTCTTCGGCTAGATGAGTGGCGAGCGCGGGATCGATCTGATGGCCTCGGTAGAACCGCCAAGCGGCGCGGCGCCGCTGCAAGCGGCAAGAGCGCGCGCACACTGCCGCCAGCAAGCTCGCATCCTTGCCGGTCACCGCGCACAGCAGACGGTGCAGTAGCCGGTCGGCGTCTTGCGTGAGGCGCCCGGGAGCGCGGTGCGTCTTCTCGAGTCGGCTAAGCGTTCGCGCGAGCGCATGCTGGCGAGCCGCTGGCCAAACGGTCAAGCGCCGCTCGATCTCGCGGAGCACCTGCTCACGCGCCGCGCCTTGGAGGCCAACGTTGAGCTTCTCGAGCAGCTCATCGTCGCTGAGCGCCCAGCCGCTGGCGTGCTCGACCGACCATTCGAGCCAGCGCCAGCGCTCGAAGTCCTCTATGTCCATGAACATCCAACCAGGATTGCGCAAGACCAGGACGGTCTCCCGCGGCTTGGCCCGGCTCCTGCAGCCTCGGTCTCTGTGCGGTGTCCTCGGTTCGAGTCTCGCCATCGCGAAATAGGCTGCCGGAGGGGCCGCTAGGGTTTTGGACCACGAACCCTACCCGTGGTCCAAAACCCGCCCGCAACCGCCGGCAACCAGCGGTATCTTGATCCGCCACATGCTTAGGAGCACGGAGTTCACACCAGCGAAAGCCCTGCAAATCTGCCGGTTTTCGACGGCCTCCCCTCGCCCCTCAGTCGCATCGCATATCCCCTGAAAATCGTGGTGTCCCCGGTTCGAGTCCGGGTCTCGCCATCGGAAAATCGCTGCAAATAGGGGGATGTTGGGATAGCTGCGCCATCTCCGTTAGGTCGATGAGCGCCGTCGTCGGCACAAACCTCGGCACAAACCCTTGACAATAGTGCCATGTTCCGGGCCCAGTTGGCCGTCTCGAGAAGCCTTACGAGGAGCATGCTTGGGCGGCAAATGGCTTATCTATGCCGTATCGACATGGAGAACCGAACTTCATGGGCGAGCCTCGAATCAAAGACAACATCAGTTCGAGTCGTGATGTCCTCAGTTCGATTTCCTGGGCGTTTGACCGAGTTTTACAGGGTTTACGCGATCTCGATAACCCCCACTAAACCCCTTATAACACGTCTGGGATCGATACGGGATCAGGCGGAGCTGAGCGTTGTGTATGCGTTGGCGACTCGCTCGGCAAGCGTGAGCCGCAGGCAGCGGGCACGCCAGCCCCACGGCTCGCGGTGAACCTGCTGGCGCAGTTGCGACTGCTGTACCGCACGGATCGTCCTCCAGGGTCCGGATGAGCTATCGCTGCACGAGGCCCAGCGCTGCAGACGGTCGCGAATCCCTGCAGTGGGTTCTCCCGCAGTGACGTTGATCGTCCAGGTCTCGCATTCGCGTGCGTAGCGTGCAGAGCAGTAGGCGACCATCGCTTCCCACTGGCCGGAGTTGACGAAGCTTGCGAGCAGGATGTCGAGGTCGTATAGCTGGCGGGGTATCGCATCGCCGCGGCGTTCTTCATCGATCCCGACCGGAGAGGCCGCCAGGGTCATCAGCTTCAGCACGAATTGGTAGGGCAGCTCGGGCATCCGAGCACGGATCGTGCGTTGAGTGGGGCCGACGTTCCCGCTGACTGTCTCGGCCGGTGGCAGGTCGGACTCGAAGTGAAACTCGACCTTGACCGTGTTGTTCGCCGCCATGCCGTGGTCCAATAGCAGGGCGACAGGGACGAGGTAGGTGATCATGTTCAGCTCGCTCGTCGGATTTTGGGGTTCATATACCTCGGGTTTGAACAGAGGATGAAGCGCCTTGAAGCGCTCGGCGAAGACGTCCATGAGCCGTCCGATGTCGGCGTGGCTCGCGGCCGTGAGGTAGTCGTTGTCACGGGAGCCGCGCTGTTGTATGGCGTCGAAGCGCAGGGACGCTGCGTTGCCGCCCGTGAGCAGCAGCTCGACGCCGACGGTGTCCTCCAGGTCATGGAGGTGCTCGTGCACCTCTGCGCACCACGCGGCCAGCTCGGCAGTGAAGAGGTCGTTGTACTTGTGGTGGCGGGCGAGCGCCTTCAGACGGTCGGGGTCGCCGATCCAGTCGGCCTTGAACAGCGAGAGATGTTCTGTGGGAATGCTCACGCGGCGTAGCCTGCCGCGAGGCGGCGTTGCGCTGGTCCATCGGGCGGGCGCTGGTCGATGGTGGCAGCGAGCCAGTCCTGGTAGCCGAGCCTGGCAGCGTAGGAGCGAAGCGCCCGGAGGTTGAGTGTCTGCTCGCTCATCGCACGCAGCAGCCGTCCGAGCTCGCCGTAGTCAAATGGCGCTGTGCTACGGCGTGTCTCGCGCAGCAGGTCAACCCATGCCTTCTCGGGTGTCGCGATCGTGCCCTGCACCAGCGTACGAGAGTGGATCGCGGGCTGGCGGCGGAGCAGCACCGTCTTCTGCAGTGCGGCGTCGATCGCCGCGCCAGGCCCGGCGGATAGCACGACGAACTTCTTCTTCGCCAGCGCGGCGCCGAGACCGTCGGCGTGTGATGGGTGGCAGCAGACGAGGTGCGGGTAGTCGAAGACGAACTGGTGGGTGAAGCCGGCGAGCACGTCGTAGCCCGAGAGGTGCGCGTCGGCTTCCAGGTGCTTGATTACACGCACGATCTCTTTCGCTGGCGCGCTGCTGGGCGAAGCGCCCGATGCCCGGTCGGCGTATCGGTCGCGGCTCAGACGAGAGATCTCGCCGGTCGCAACCAGGCGGCTGAGGGCTCGTTGAAGGGTACGCTCGGACAGGCCGAGCTTGTCGCGGAGTTGAGCGACCGTCACGGCACCCCCGTGCTCGGTAGCCAGCGCTCCGACGGCCCGTGCTACATCGTCTATGTCCACTATAGAGTTTGGCACGATCATCAGAATATAGAGGAATCCTGATCTTCACGCCACCGCTGGAGCTTTCGTCTTCCCGTAGGGGTGGCCATGCGTCCCTTCCGCCGAACCGGCAGTGCGGCTTGGCGAGCAACGCGGCACGAGTGTGGATCTCGCTATGCGGGGCCGTCTAGCTCGCCTACGTGTTGGCCCTCCGGCGAGGAGGAGTAGGCTCGCCGCGTGGCTTTCTTGGATGGAACCAACCCGGCCCTTGCTGGCGCGCCCCGAGTAGATCAGGCTGCGCTCGGGCTGGCCGCTCGCCAGCACGCGCGGTCGCGTAGCGGAAAGTTCCTCTATCGCGGCACGCGATCCTCTGCGCCGATGATGATGAGCACCTCCTCGAGAACCTCTTCGAGATTGCGCCACGTGCTATCTGGAGACGAGCTGGACCGTGTTGGGACACCGGCGAAGGCCAGATCACCGCTGACGCGCTCGAGCAGGTCGCGGGCCATGCTCGAGCGCAGATAGTTCGACACGGTTGCGAGCTCGCGCTGCTCCAGCCATCGCAGCACGTGTCTGAGGACGGCGAGTAGCTGTGGCCAATCGCGGTGAGCCGGCAGTTCATCAGGCTCACTTCCGAGCAGCGCTGCCCACGCGAGACGATCCGCTGCATAGCGCTGTTCGACCCCGACGGTGAATGTCGTCACGACCCCGGCGGCGCTCAGCCCGGCGAGCGCGTCGTGGACGTTGCGCTTCGCATACCCCGTCGATCGGGCGAGGGCCTGGGCGTTCATCCACGGCGCTTGGCTGGTCAACAGGACACGGACCGCCTCCGCACGGACGCCCACACCGAGAATCTGGCGCAGCCGAAAGGCTAGGCCGATGGACGCCATGAGGTCGGGGGGCTGGGACTTATGAGACGGTGAGAGAGGCGATCGCAGCCAGCCGGCGGAGGCGAAGGCCTGGTCGGAATCACCAACGCTGATGGTGGGTTGAAAGAGCGGTTGGAGGTTCGATGGGGCGGCTGTCTCCGTCCCGGCGCCGAGGCGTGCCCGGGGGCGCTGATGGGCCAGCCATGCCAGCGACGCCGCTGTAAGCGATCGATCGATCTCGTCGATGCACATCGCGCGGAGCCGCCGGACGCTCAGCAGGGGCTCGTTGACGAGCATCCAGTCGAGCAACTCGTCGAACAGGCGCGGCTCGGCTCGGGCGACCTCGAGCGTAAAGACGATCAGAGCCTCGGGGTCCTGCGCCCATGGGCTGCGCCGATGCGGGGTTGCGAGTAGCCCCATCTGTGCCCACTCGCCCCAGGCAAAGGCCACGAGTTGGTCTCTGAGTTGATGGCTAAGCGCCGAGGCTTCCATAATCGACTCCGAAGTGGGCGAGGACGCGGGCCAACACGCTGCGATATCCGTCTGACGGATCGTGAGTGCGGCTCCAACAGGCGGCGTCGAGCAGCTCCTGGTGGGTCGGCGCCAGTGCTTCAAGGTCCGCGAGGTGCTTGCCGCCGCCCTGGTCGACAGCTGCGTACAGCTTCAAGGAGATCTGGTCGACGCGCGATGCGAACAGGACCTCAAGTCCCGGTCCAAAGCCCGAGCGCGAGCAGTGCTGAGCCCCCGACCACGGCGAGGGTGTAGCGCTTGCCGTGTGCTGCAAGCTGCTCGCCAAGAGCCAAAAGAAGCTCGGAGGCTGTGTCTGCGCTGTCGATCGGGCTGTCAGTCATCCTGGTTCAGGATGTTAGGCATCGCGCAAGGATAGGTCAAGGCATATGGCTACCGGCCTATTGCTATCTCTATGTGCAAACGCAGACAAAGCCAGATAATGAGGCCGCGCGACCGCGTTACACTCGCCCCCGATGGACTTCGGCATCGGCTACTTCCCGACCCACGACGGCATCGGCCCCGGCGCTCTCGCGCGCCTGGTCGAGGAGCGCGGCCACGAGTCGCTGTTCTTCCCCGAGCACACGCACATCCCCGCGAGCCGCGCAACCCCCTACCCGGCGGGCGGCGACCTCCCGCGAAAATACTTCCACTCGTACGGGCGGCTGCTGCGACGACGAGCAAGCTGCGCATCGGCAGCGGCATCTGCCTGGTGATCGAGCGCGACCCGATCATCACCGCGAAGGAGGTCGCGAGCATCGATCACCTGTCGGGCGGGCGCCTGGAGTTCGGCGTGGGCGCGGGCTGGAACCGCGAGGAGATGGAAAACCACGGCACCGACCCGCGCGTGCGCATGGCGGTGATGGCGGAGCGGGTGGAGGCGATGAAGGCCATCTGGACGCAGGACGAGGCCAGCTACCACGGCAAGCACGTTGACTTCGAGCGCATCTGGTCGTGGCCGAAGCCGGCGCAGCGGCCGCACCCGCCGGTGCTGGTGGGCGGCAACGGCCCGACGGTGCTCGACCGCGTCCTCAGCTTCGGCGACGCGTGGATGCCGAACAACACCGGCGAAGACATCCCCGCACGCGCACGCGAGCTGTGGGCGCGCGCGGATCGCCGGATCGAGGTGATCGTGATGGGCGCGCCCGCGAAGCCGGCCGTGCTCGAGGAACTGCAGAAGGCCGGCGTGCGGCGGGTGGTGCGCTGGATCCCGTCGGCGACGCAGGGGCCGGTCGAACGCGCGCTGGAGCGCTGGGAGGACGCGATCGCCGAGCTCAACGGCGAGTAGCCGTCGCGGGCCGAAGTCTATGGGTTTCTATCGACTAATAAAGGGTCCATAGAAAACCCTAGAATAGGGTGATGCAGAAAGCGCGAGAACCCCTACACGCCCGGTGCCGGGCGGAAGCCACCCAACCTCGCTGGGCGTGACGGCGAGCTGGAGAACTTCCAGGTGCGCACCGAGCGCCTTGCCACGGGCGGCTACGAGCGTAGCCTCATCTACTCAGGTCTGCGCGGTGTCGGCAAGACAGTGCTGCTGATGGAGTTCGACGTGCTCGCGACCGAGGCCGGCTGGGCGACTACCGACGTTCAGGAGGTGGGATCTCAGCCCGACTTCCGCGTCACCTTCGCGCGCATGGCGGCGAGACTGCTGCGCGAGATGAGTCGCAGGCACCGCGTCAAGGATCAACGTGGCGTCTCGATTCACCGTGACGACCTGATCCAGAAGGGCTCATCTGGGCGCCGCGTCGGGGTCAGCTGGACTTCACGGTTCCCCTGTTCGCCGAGTACCTGCGCGAGAATCACCCCCTCGCGAGCTTTGACGAGGGGTAGCGGCCGAGCCACCCGCGCCCATCTCCCCGATCCAGTCGTCGAGCTCCTGCCAGCGCTCGTACAGCCACACGATCAGCGCCTCGCGCTCGCGCGGCACCTCGGCCGCGGGAAAGCGCCAGAACTTCATCCGCACGGTCGTCCCGACGAGCCCGCCGGACCAGATGTCGCTGACGTACTCGAACCCATCGAGGCCGTGGTGGCCGAAGATCACGACGTCTGAGCCGCGCGCGTTCTCGAGCAGCTCGACGGTGCCGCCGAGCCGTGGCGGCAGCAAATTGTGCAGGCGCTCTGCCAGCGGCGCGATCTGGGGCTGGCGCTCGGCGATGATCTGCTTGGCGCGCGCGAGCTTGGCGGGCGTGGAGCGCGTGCCCTCGGGGTAGATCAGCAGCCCGTCGCTCGCTGACATGTTGACGGTGAGCGCGCGCATCCGCTCGAGCTCGCCCTGGGTGTCGCTGGACGCACGGCGCACGAACAGCGTGGGCACCCAGCGCCCGCCGATGTCGATCGTGGGCAGCATCTGCAGCTCGCGCTTGATCACGAAGCGGAAGCCGATCCCGTGCGCGCCGCCGATGATCACGTCGGGCAGCGCGTTGTCGATGATGCTGGCGTGGCGGATCAGCACCAGCACGGGGCCTGGCCCGGCCAGCTCGAGGTCCTCCACCTCGAAGCGCAGGTTGAACAGCGCGCGGATGCCCGCCAGATGGCTGCCGAGCCAGCGGCGCTTGAGCCGAAACACGCGGTCGCGCCGGCGCGCGCTGTCACGGCCGCCGGAGGCGATCCAGATGCCGAACAGTCCGACCAGCCCATACAGCTCGCCAACCAGGAACCACCACAGCATCGCGAGCAGGCGCACCGCCATCCACGGCTTGCGCCGCCGCAGCCACAGCGTCACGTCGACTGCGAGGGCGCCGATCAGCAGCACGGGCGAGAGCACCGTCACCAGCGCGAGAACGACGACCTCCACGGTGATGCCGCGAACGCGACGCCAAACTCGCGCGATGCGCGCACTGTCGTCGGGGATCAGCGGGCCCAGAGCCTCAAAGCGTACACGCGCCCACGCTCGCGGCATGCTCCCGAATCGCCGCGTTGACCACCTCCGGCCGCTCCTCCGGCAGCCAATGCGTGGCCCCCTCCACCTCCACAAACGTCAGCTCCGGCACGAACCGCTCGAGCCCCGCGTGCGACGCCGGCCGGATCCACTGGTCTGCCGTGGGGTACATGACAAGCGTGGGCGCGCTGACGGTCTGCGGCGAGATGTGCCTGGCGATGTTCGCGCCCGCTGGCGCTCGCCTGCTGCTGCTCTGCGTCCTCGTGCAGCGCGCGGTCGAACACCGCCGGGTGAGGGGTGTCGAGCACGACCAGCGCGCTCAGCATCTCGGGATGGTGAAGCGCGAACGACCACGCGACTGCGCCACCCACGTCGTGGCCCACGAGCACGAAGCGCTCGTGGCCCAGGTGCGCCACCAGCTGCCTGACGTCCTCCACCAGCGTGCACGTGGTGTAAGCGTGCACGTCGTCGGGCTTCGACGACAGGTTGTAGCCGCGCAGGTCCGGCGCCACCGCCAGATGATCCCGCGAGAGGTCCGCCAGCTGATGCGAAGCTCGCGGGTTTCGGCCCTCTTCAACCGCCCCTACCATCCACGTCCGATTTCCGCTAGACCAGCGGGCGCGCATGTGCGACGGTGTGCGCATGGACCTCGACTCCGATCGCGTGTGGCAGGCGATCGCCGCGTGCGACCCGCGCTTCGACGGGTGGGTGTTCTGCGGAGTGAAGACAACCGGCATCTACTGCCGCCCCAGCTGTCCCGCGCGCACGCCCAAACGCGAGAACGTGCGCCTGTTCGCGTCCGCCGCCGCCGCGCAGGGGGCGGGCTTTCGCGCGTGCAAGCGCTGCCGCCCCGACGCCACGCCCGGCTCGCCCGAGTGGGATCTGCGCGCGGACATGGTCGGGCGCGCCATGCGGCTGATCGCCGACGGTGTCGTCGACCGCGAGGGCGTGCGCGGCCTCGCGCGAAGGCTGGGCTACGCGGAGCGTCACGTGCACCGCCAGCTCGTAGCCGTCGTCGGCGCCGGTCCGCTCGCGCTCGCCCGCGCCCAGCGCGCGCAGTCCGCGCGCATTCTGCTTGAGACCACCGCGCTGCCCATCACCGAGGTCACGTTCGCCGCCGGCTTTCGCAGCGTGCGCCAGTTCAACGCCACCGTGCAGGAGGTGTTCGCGCTCACGCCCAGCGAGCTGCGCGCCCGCGCGCGCCTGGGCGGGCGCCCCGAGGACAGCGGCTCGCTGTCGCTGCGGCTGCCCTACCGCGCGCCGCTCGACGCCGCCGGCCTCGTCGCGTTCCTCGGGCTGCGCGCCGTGCCAGGGGTGGAGGAGGTGTGCGACGGCGCGTATCGGCGCAGCCTGCGCCTGCCGCACGGCGCCGGCGTCGTCGAGCTGCGGCCCGCCGACGGGCACGTGCACGCGCGCTTCCGGCTCGCCGACCTGCGCGACCTCGGCGCCGCCATGCAGCGCTCGCGCGCGCTGCTCGACCTCGACTCCGACCCCGCCAGCGTGGCCGACGCGCTCGGCGGGCGCCCTCCGCTCGCGCGGCTCGTGCGCAAAGACCCCGGCCGGCGCGTGCCCGGCGCCGTCGACGGCCACGAGCTCGCCGTCCGCGCCGTGATCGGCCAGCAGGTGTCCGTGCGCGGCGCGCGCACGCTCGCCGGGCGGCTCGTCGCCGCGCACGGGCAGCCGCTCGAGCGCCCGCTCGGCGAGGTCACGCATGTGTTCCCCACCGTCGACGCGCTCGCCGACTCAGACCCGGAGAAGCTCGCCATGCCGCGCGCGCGGCGCCGCGCGCTGCTCGCGCTCACCGGCGCCCTCGCAAGCGGCGAGCTCGTGATCGACATCGGCGCCGACCGCGCCGACGCACGCCGGCGCCTGCTCGCGCTCACCGGCATCGGCCCGTGGACCGCCGAATACGTCGCCATGCGCGCGCTGCGCGACCCCGACGCGTTCCTGCCCAGCGACCTCGGCGTGCGCCACGCGCTCGAGCGGCTCGGACACGACGGGCAGCCTGCCGCAGCCACCGCGCTGGCCGAGCGCTGGCGGCCGTATCGAGCGTACGCTGTTCAGCACCTGTGGGCGACGCTGTGAGCAGAGGGGGCGAGCCGTGAGCAGCCAGGCCGACAAGGCCGCACGGTTCCTCGAGCTGCACCGGCAGCAGCGCCCGCTGCTGCTCGCGAACGCCTGGGACGTCGGCTCCGCCGCGCTGCTGCAGTCACTCGGCTTGCAAGCGCTCGCCACCACCAGCAGCGGCTACGCCGCCAGCCTTGGGCGCCTCGACTACGGCGTCAGCCGCGAGGAGGCGCTCGCGCACGCCGCGCAGCTCGCAGCCGCCGTCGACGTGCCCGTGTCCGCCGACATGGAGGAGTGCTTCGCGCTGGACGCAGCCGGCGCCGCCGAAACCGTGCGCCTCGCGCTCAGCACCGGGCTCGCCGGCTGCTCCATCGAGGACTGGGACCCGCGTGAGCAGCGCCTGTACGACATCCAGGAGGCGGCCGAGCGCGTCGCCGCCGCGGCCAAGGCTGCACACGCGGGCCCCGTGCATCTCGTTCTCACCGCGCGCGCCGAGAACCACCTGCGCGGCAACCCCGACGTCGGCGACACCGTCAAGCGCCTGCTCGCCTACCAGCAGGCCGGCGCCGACGTGCTGTACGCGCCCGGGCTCGACCAGCCGGAGGACCTGCGCGAGCTGCTCGCCGCCGTCGATCTACCCGTCAACGTGCTCGCGCGCGCCACCACGCCGCCCGTCGCGCAGCTCGCCGAGCTGGGCGTCGCGCGCGTGTCCGTCGGCGGCAGCTTCGCGTTCGCCGCCTACGGAGCCGCCGTGCGGGCGGCACGCGAGCTGATGGACGAGGGCACCTACGGCTTCACGGAGCTGACGGCTGCGGGTGCGCAGGCCGTGCGGGCGGCCGCTACGCGGCCTGACCCCGCCGCCTGAGCACGCGCACGCGCGCGCCGCCGCGCGGGCGCAGCGTCGGGCCGCCCGGCACCGCGCGCGCCGTCGTCTCAGACACCCGCTCCAGCTCCACGCGCTCCAGCAGCTCGCGCAGCACCACCTTTATCTCCAGCAGCGCCAGCGACGCCCCCAGGCACCGGTGCGCGCCGCCGCCGAACGGCAGGAACGCGTAGCCGTCGGGCGGATCCTCCAGGAAGCGCTCCGGTCGGAACGCGTGCGGCTCTGGGTACGTGCGCGCGTCGTGGTGTACGCCGTACGCGTCCACCAGCACCGCCACGTGCGGCGGGATCGTCCACGGACCGATCTCGAACGGCTCCAGCATGTGCCGCGCGCTCGTGATCGGGATCGGCGAGCGGATCCGCAGGATCTCCTTCACCAGCGCCTCCAGGTACGCGTCGTCGTCGTCGCGCGCCCGCGCCATCACCGCGGGGTGGTGCACCAGCAGCTCCGCGCCCCACGCCGTCGCCGTCGCCGTCGTCTCGTGGCCCGCCGCGATCAGCGTGATCAGTTCGTCGCGCAGCTGCTCGTCCGTCAGGCCCTCCCCGTCCTCGTCGCGCGCCGCCACCATCATCGCCAGCACGTCCTCGCGCTCGTCCAGCCGCAGGTCCGCGCGCGTCGCCGCGATGTGCTCGAACAGCACCGCGTCCAGCTCGTCTTTCAGGTGCCACGCACGCCGCGACAACAGGTTCCAGCGCGCGCGCAACCCCAGCTGCGGCACGAACATCGCGAAGCTGTTCAGCGGCGTGTTCAGCGCGTCGAAGATGCCACGCAGGCGCCCGCGCATCCCCGCGTCGGAGACTCCCAGCACCGCTTGCAGGATCACATCCAGCGTCAGCGCCTGCGCGATCGGCTGCACCTTCACCACCTCGCCGGGCGCCAGGCGGTCCAGCTCCGCTGCCGCCAGCCGCTGCATCAGCCGCGCGTAGCCCTGCACGCGCTCGCCGTGGAACGGCGGCAGCAGCATCTTGCGCCGCCGCAGGTGCTCCGGCGGCTCCAGCAGCAGCAGCGATTGCGAGCCCAGGAACATGCCCAGCAGGTCGTTGCCGTGGCGCTTGCCCAACGGGTCGCCCGTGTACAGGCGCCGGATCACCTCGCGGTCGCGCGTCACCACCGCCGTCGGCGCGGTGCCGATGCGCGCCGTGAACGAGTCGCCGTAGCGCTCGTGGCAGCGGTCGCTGTACTCCGGGAAGCGCCACAGGCGCGCCACCGCCTGCGCCGCGCGCGGCATGCGTGAGCCCGGGGGGAGCATCAGCTGCGCGCGGCCACGCTCAGGCCGCCGTCCGCCACGAGCGTCTGCCCGGTGACGTAGGAGGACTCGTCGCTGAGGAGGAACAGCGCGCAGCGCGCCACCTCCCACGCGCTGCCCTGGCGGCCGGCGGGGATGTGCACCTCTGAGCGCGTGGGGCTCTGGCGCGAGGCGAGGCGGCCGAGCGACGTGTCGATCAGCCCGGGCGCCAGCAGGTTGACGCGCACGCGCGGCGCGCCCTCCACGGCGGCGTTGCGGCACAGCGCCTCCAGCGCCGCCTTCGACGCGGCGTACGCGGGGATCGGCATCGACTCGCGTGCCGCGAGCGAGCCGATCAGCAGAATCGTGCCGCCTTCGTCGAAGCTCGCGAGCGCCTGCTTGCAGCCGAGGAAGTACGAGCGCAGGTTGATCGCCATCACGCGGTCCCAGTCCTCGACGCTGGTGTTCGCGAACCCCAGCCCGGCGCCGATGCCGACGTTCATCACGAGCCCGTCCAGGCCGCCGAACGCGCCCCGCGCGCGCTTGAACATCGCTCGGATGCCCTCCTCGTCGGCCGCGTCCGCCGCTACGCCCGCGCATTCGCCGCCCTCCTCGCGCACGAGCGCTTCCGTCGCCGTCAGGGAGTCGGCGTCCACATCCGCGAGCGTCAGCGCCGCGCCTTCGCGCGCGAACAGCGCCGCCATCGCGCGGCCGTTTCCGATCGGCGCGTCCTCCAGCCCGTGGTCCTGCTGGCCGGCTCCCACGATCAGGATGCGGCGCCCCGCGAGTCGTCCGGGGCGCATCCCCATTGCGCTGTGCGACTCCATCGCGGCCATCCTATGCCAGCGTGCGGCAGCCGTTCGACGGTTCGGCTGGCTGGGCGCGTCGGCGGACCACACGCTTGACACCCGCTGGTAGGATCGCCGGTGCGTCGGGTGATCCCGGCGTGACGTCGAGCGCAGCGAAGTCCGGTTCAGATTCCGGCGCTGTCCCGCAACGGTAAAGCCCCCTCGGGGGACGAGCCCGGTCGCCTACCTTGGCGTCGCGAATCCAGTCCTCGGATGAAGGGCGGTTCGTGCGCTTCGGCGCAGGGGCTCCTTCGTCCTCCAGACCCGATGGAGGATGAACATGATCGGAACAGCGGCACGAATAGGCTCGGCATGGCGATCGTCGAGCAGTGCCGAGCGCGCACGCATCGGCGCGATGCTGGCGGTGATCGCGATCGTGAACGCGCTCGGCTGGGGGATCTTCGCGCTGGCGATCCTGCCGCACCACTTCCGCTACGACGGCCTCGGCGTGGGCATCGGCGTGGCGGTGACCGCGTGGACGCTCGGCCTGCGCCACGCGTTCGACGCGGACCACATCGCGGCGATCGACAACGCCACGCGTAAGCTGATCGCTGACGGCGGGCGCCCGCTGGGCAGCGGCTTCTTCTTCGCGCTCGGGCACTCGAGCGTGGTGATGACCGTCGGCGTGGGCGTCACCGTGGCGGCAAAGGCGGTGTTCAAGGCGGTCGTGGACCCCAGCTCGGGCTTCGAGACGGCGGGCGGCGTCGCCGGCACGATCCTGTCGGCGAGCTTCCTGTGGATGATCGCGGCGCTCAACCTGGTGGTGCTCGTGGGGATCGTGCGGGTGTTCCGCGACATGCGCCGCGGCGTCTACGACGAAGAGGAGCTCGAGGCGCAGCTGCTCGCGCGCGGGCTCATGTACCGCTTCTTCGGGCGCATGATGCGCTCGATCGAGCACACGTGGCAGCTGTTCTTCGTGGGATTTGTGTTCGGACTGGGCTTCGACACGGCCACCGAGGTGCTGCTGCTGGCGGGCACCGCCGCGGCGGTCACCGAGGGGCTGCCGTGGTATGCGGTGCTGACGCTGCCCCTGCTGTTCTCCGGCGGCATGATGCTGTGCGACAGCGTCGACGGCCTGTTCATGAACTTCGCCTACGGCTGGGCGTTCGCGCGTCCGGTGCGCAAGGTCTACTACAACATCACGATCACGGCGCTATCGATCGGCGTTGCGTTTCTGGTGGGCGGCGTCGAGATCGTGGGGCTGCTGTCCACCGAGCTGCACCTGCACGGCTGGCTCGTCGACTACCTGGCGGGCTTCGACCTCAACACCGCCGGTTACCTGGTCGTGGGATTGTTCGTGCTCGTGTGGACGCTCGCGCTCACGATCTGGCGCTTCGGCCGCGTGGAGGCGCGCTGGGAGGCCGCTGCCGCGCGCAGCGCCGAGCAGCGCGGGGGGACGTGATGGCGATTGCAGACCGGGCGCGCGCCGAGGGTCAGCCGGCGGTCGGCGGTCGTGCGCGCGACCCCGCGATTGCCGACGCGTGCCCTGGCGTGCTGCGTCTGCACGAGGCAGCCGACGGCCACCTCGCGCGCGTGCGCGCGCCGGGGGGGCGGCTGGACGCACGCGCGCTGCGTGCGCTCGCCGACGGGGCGGCGCTGGGCAACGACATCGTCGAGCTGACGTCGCGCGCGGGGCTGCAGGTGCGGGGGCTGCCGCCGGACTGCGGGGAGACGCTCGCGGGCGTGCTCGCACGCGGCGGCCTGCTGCCCTCGCTGGCGCACGACCGCGTGCGCAATATCGTCGCGGCGCCGCTCGCTGGTCGCGCTCCGGGGGCGCTCGCGGACGTCGCCCCGGTCGTCGACGCGCTCGACCGAGCGCTGTGCGCTGACGCGGCGCTCGCGCAGCTGCCGGGCCGCTTCCTGTTCGCGGTCGACGACGGCACGCGGGCGCTCGGGGCACTGCGTGCGGACGTGGAGCTCGTGGCCGAGCGCGACATGGGCGCTCGCGCCGTGTCACGCTCCGACCGTGGCGGCGCCTTCCGCCTGCATCTGGACGGCCTGGCGACGAGCCTCGTGGCCGATCCGGCGGACGCGCCCGACGCGGCGCTGCGCGCGGCGCACGCGTTTCTGGTCGCGCGTGCCGAGGACGGCGACGGCGCCTGGCGGGTGCGCGAGCTGGATCGAGGCGCTCGACGGCTCGCGCAGCACATGGGCCTCACGGTCGGGAGCGCACCGGCGTCGGCGCCCGCGGCCGCTCCCGTGTCCGCACCCGGATCCGCGCGCGTGGTGCGCCGCCTCGGCGCGCGGATTCAGCGCGATGGCCTGCTGGCGGTGACGGTGCTGCCGCCGCTGGCGCGGCTGGGGCGGGCTCAGCTACTGCGCCTGGCGGACCTTGCGAGCGCGCCCGGTGCGCTCGAGGCGGCGCCCGCCGCGGGCGTGCGTGTGTCGCCGTGGCGAACGCTGACGTTTGTGGATGTGCCCCCGTCCGCGGCGGCGGGCCTGCTCGGCGAGCTGCAGGCCCTGGGCCTGGTGGCGTCGGACGCGTCGGGCTGGGCGGGACTGTCGGCGTGCGCGGGCCTGGGCGCGTGCGCGCGGGCGCTGGTGGACGTGCGCGCGCGGGCGGCGGAGCGCGCGGCGGAGCGCGACGGGACCTCGCCGACAGAGCACTGGTCGGGCTGCGAGCGGCGCTGCGGCGAGCCGGCGGACGCGGCGATCCGCTTCGTGGCGAGCGAGCGGGGAGTGGTGGAGCTATGACGGAGTACGTGCGCGACGGCGCGGAGATCTACAGGCGCTCGTTCGCGACGATCCGCACGGAGGCGGACCTGGAGGGCCTTGACCCGGTGCTGGAACGCGTGGTGGTGCGCATGATCCACGCGTGCGGGATGGTTGACCTGGCGGGCGACGTGGCGGCGTCCGCCGGCTTCGGCGCGGCGGCGCAGGCGGCGTTGCGCGGCGGCGCGCCGATCCTGTGCGACACGGCGATGGTGGCCAGCGGCGTGACGCGCTCGCGGCTTCCGGCGGCGAACGAGGTGGTGTGCACGCTGTCGGACCCGCGCGTGGCGGAGCTGGCGGCGCAGATGGGCACGACGCGCACGGCGGCGGCGCTGGAGCTTTGGCGCGGGCGGCTGGACGGCGCGCTGGTGGTGGTGGGCAACGCGCCGACTGCCCTGTTCCGGCTGCTGGAGATGCTGGAGGAGGACGTACCCCACGACGGGGCACACCCTGGCGGGCGCACCCTGAAGGGCACACCCTGGAGGGCGCAGGCAGGCAGGCGGGCGGGCGACGGCGCTGTGGGCCGCCCGGCGGCGGTGATCGGTGTGCCGGTGGGCTTCATCGGCGCGGCGGAGTCGAAGGTGGAGCTGGCGCAGCACCCGGCGGCGCTGGAGCACGTGGTGGTGCACGGCCGCCGCGGCGGCAGCGCGATGGCGGTGGCGGCGGTCAACGCGCTGGCGAGCGAGGCGGAGTGACCGAGGCGAGCACATCCGCGGGCAGGCTGTTCGGCGTGGGGGTGGGTCCGGGTGACCCGGAGCTGATGACGGTTAAGGCGCGCGAGGCGATCGCGGCGGCGGCCGTTATTAGTTATCCGAACGCGCAGCACGGGCGCAGCGTTGCGAGGCGGATTGCCGCGAGCTGCGTGCGCGCTGATCACATCGAGCTGCCGTTGGCGTTCCCGGTGACGACGGAGATGACGGACCATCCGGGCGGCTACGAGGCGGCGCTGGGCGAGTTCTACGACGAGGCGGCGGCGGCGCTCGCGGCGCATCTGGATGCGGGGCGCGACGTTGCGGTGCTGTGCGAGGGCGACCCGTTCTTCTACGGCTCGTACATGTACCTGCACGAGCGCCTGGCGGACCGCTACCAGACGACGGTGATCCCTGGGGTGACGGGCTTCAGCGCGGCTGCTGCGGCGGCGGGCACGCCGCTGGTGAAGCGCGACGACGTGTTCATGGCGCTGCCGGGGACGCTGCCGGCGCAGGAGCTGACGGCGCGCCTGCGCGCGGCGGACGCCGCCGTGGTGATGAAGCTGGGGCGCACGTTCGCGAAGGTGCGCGGCGCGGTGGAGGCGGCGGGCTCGGCCGCGCGCGGCATCTACGTGGAGCGCGCGAGCTCGGACGCGGAGCGGATCGCGCCGCTGCGGGACGTGGACGGCGAGGTTCCGTACATGTCGCTGGTGCTGCTGCCGACGCGAGATCGTCATGAAGTGGTGCGATCCTCGGGTGCGAGTTCTGGCGCGGATGCCGTTTCCGGCGCGGGCGTCGGTGTGGAGGCGCAGCGCGGCTCGGTGGTGGTGGTCGGCCTGGGCCCCGCGGGCCCCGAATGGCTGACGCCGGAGGCGCGCGCGGAGCTGGCGGAAGCGGACGAGCTGGTGGGCTACGACACGTACCTGGCGCGTGTGCCGGAGCGTCGCGGGCAGCGGCGCCACGCGAGCGACAACCGCGTGGAGGCGCAGCGCGCGCTGCACGCGCTGCAGCTGGCGGCGGCGGGCTCGCGCGTGGCGGTGGTGTCCTCGGGCGACCCGGGGATCTTCGCGATGGCGGCGGCGGTGATCGAGGCGCAGGAGCAGGCGCCGGCGCTGGCGCACGTGGACGTGCGCGTGGTGCCGGGCGTGTCGGCGATGCAGGCGGCGGCTGCGCGCGTGGGCGCGCCGCTGGGCCACGACTTCTGCGTGCTGTCGCTGTCGGATCAGTTGAAGCCGTGGGAGGTGGTCGAGCGGAGGCTGCACGCGGCGGGCGCGGCGGACCTGGTGCTGGCGCTGTACAACCCCGCGTCGCGCACGCGCCGCGAGCAGCTGGCGCGCGCGGTGGAGGTGCTGCGCGGCCACCGCGAGGACGCGACGCCGGTGGTGGTGGCGCGCGCGGTGGGCTCGGAGGACGAGGCGGTGTCGGTGACGACGTTGGGCGCGCTGGCGGACGTGGGCACGGGGCAGCTGGACGCGGTGGACATGCGCACGCTGCTGATCGTGGGCTCCTCGACGACGCGCGCGCTCGACGTCAACGGCGGCCCGCCGCGCGTGTACACGCCGCGGCGCTACCCGGCGTGAGCGCGGTGCACAAGGCCTGTCGGCTATCCGGCGCGCGCCCGGTCTTGACCCGTCGCCCAGGCGAGCGCGTCCTCGACGGTGGCGACGGTCGCGACGTCGGGGCGCGGCGGGCGGCGCACGACGATCACGGGCAGCCTGCGCAGACGGGCGGCCTCGAGCTTGGCCTCGGTGTGCTGGCCGCCGCTGTCCTTGGTGACGAGCAGCTCGACGCGATGCCGGTCGACGAGCGCGAGCTCCCCGTCGACGGTGTAGGGGCCGCGGTCGAGCAGCAGCTCGTGGCGCGGCGGCAGCGGCGGGTCAGGCGGCTCGACGCAGCGCACGAGGAACCACGCGTCGCGCACGCCCGCGAACGCGGGCAGGCCCTGGCGCCCGGTGGTGAGCAGCACGCGCTCGCCGAGCCGCGGGATCGCAGCGGCGGCCTCGTCGAGGTCGTCGACCCAGTGCCAGTCGTCGTCCGGTCCCGCATCCCAGCCGGGGCGCTGCAGGCGCAGCAGCGGCACGCCGGCGCGCGGGCACGCGGCGGCGGCGGACGCGGAGATGCGCTCGGCGAACGGGTGCGTGGCGTCGACCACGCCCGCGACGCCGCGCTCGGCGAGCCACCGCGCCAGTCCGTCGGGCCCGCCGAAGCCGCCGATGCGCACGGTGCCCGCGGGCAGGCGCGGCCGCGACACGCGGCCGGCGAGCGACGAGGTCACGTGCACGCCTGCGGCGTCCAGCGAGCCCGCCAGCTCACGCGCCTCGGCGGTGCCGCCGAGCACCAGGATCACGGAGTGCTCCCGGTGTGCCCCACGTGCACACCCCGGCGGGGTCGCGGCGGTCGCGCGCGATGAGACGCGTGCTCGTCATCGGCATCGGCGCGGGCGATCCCGAGCACGTGACCGTGCAGGCGGTGGGCGCGCTGAACGAGGTGGACGTGTTCTTCGTGATCGAGAAGGGTCATGAGACGGACGAGCTGGTGCGCCTGCGCAGGGAGATCTGCGAACGCTACATTCGCGAGCCCACGTACAGGTTCGTCGAGATCGCCGACCCGCCGCGCGATCGCACGACGCCGGCGTACGGCGAGGCGGTCGAGGAGTGGCGCGCCCGGCGCGCCGAGCTGTGGGAGCGCGCGATCGCGGACGAGCTCGGCGAGGACGGCTGCGGCGCGTTCCTCGTGTGGGGCGACCCGTCGCTGTACGACAGCACGATCGCGGTGCTCGAGCAGATCCTCGCCCGCGGCACGGTCGCGTTCGAGCACGAGGTGATCCCCGGGATCAGCAGCGTGCAGGCGCTGACCGCGCGCCACCGCATCCCGCTGAACCGCGTCGGGCGCCCGGTCGAGATCACCACCGGCCGCCGGCTTGCCGAGGGCTTCCCCGACGGCGTCGACGAAGTCGTGGTGTTGCTCGACGCCGACTGCTCGTTCCGGCACCTGCACGACGACACGCTCGAGATCCACTGGGGCGCCTACCTGGGGATGGACGACGAGATCCTCGTGTCCGGCCGCGTCGGCGAGGTCGGCGACGAGATCCAACGGCTCAGACGCGAGGCGCGCGAGCGCAAGGGCTGGATCATGGATGCATATCTGCTGCGCCGTCATCCCTAGAGGGGGGCAAAATTCGACCCCGCGACGTTCGGGTTATGAGCCCACTTCGGGGGTGTCGTGGGGTGATGTCGGACCGCATGTTTGGCTCTGTTGAGGGTGAATCGGATGGACCCTGGCAAGCGCGATGTCGCGCAGTGGCGAGGTGTCTGTTTGCACTCTGTTTGCACTTCCGAGACAGCAGCCCAATTGGAAGCCGCGGCCTCGGATGGGGACGAACGCCGGGTGATCCCGGAGCATCGTGCGTGCCGCGACGGCGACAGGTGCGGTTGGTGCCACGAGTCGCACGCTGAGCGCCTGCTCCGCCCGTGCCCTCTTCAGCAACGCATCCGCCGTCCACGCCATGAGCGTCTCGATTAGGGTTCGATCCTGGCCCACGCTCCTTCGGCAGCTGGACGAAGTTGATGGCGAAAGTAGATCACAGCGCCGACGGTGATTCCGATCACGAGGCCAACCAGAAGATTCGAGCGCGCGAGCTGTCGGCCAACGGCACCGACCGCGAGTCCAGTCAGATAAAGACTCAGCCGTGCGGCGCGACTACCGCCCCAGAGCATCCCGTCGAGCTCGGCAAGCGCCCCGAGCAGATTGAGCGTCGTGAGCCAGTCGGGATCGCCAATCCCTGCGCCCGTCAGGTGTCGATCTTTCGTGAGGACGACCGCCGGTCCCAGCAGCGTCGCAAGGTGCGCCAGCTGAGCGCCGTCTCTGTCCGCACGTTGCGAAGGAATGTCATCGCCGAAAAGTCCGACCGAGTGCGGCGTAGCACGTCCTCAATCAGTGCGTTCGCGTCGACAACCACCGGATGGCGACGCATCCATGGTGGCCTATTGAGCACATCCGGGAGTGACGACGGAGGCGCCAAAAGCTCAACAGAGGGCGGCGATGGCTGCATGGCCCCTAAAGGTAGGCGAGTCGTCGGCGCTCATTCAAAATTGGCGTCACGACCCGGCTCGGACTCGCGCGTCGTCCCCAGAGTCACCGCGCAATCCGGCGAGGATGGCATGCCTTATGGTCGTCACCAGCACCTCGGACGCGGCGATAGTCGGCCTCTGAGAACCTGGTCCGCCACGGCTTGCGCATTCCCGTGATGACAGCGATGGCGGGCTTCGTCAGGCCGCGCCTCACGAGCTCTTCGTCGGCCGCGTTCTCAAGGAGGCAGAACAGGCGAAACTGCTCGCGCGACGGGCCGGTCAGGCGAATCTCGTGCCAGCCGCCCATGTTGCCGTGCATCGCCTCCCACTTCCCTCCTCCCGAGAACTGAGGCGGCGGCGCCGCAGCCACGGCGTCGAGCACAGCGGCAAACTCGGCGTCGATCTTGCCCGGACACTCGTCGAGGAACTTGAGTGCGGGCGCAGATCCATCGGGCGCCTCGTAATAGACGATCGCCCAGGGCGGGCTGCGATCGACGCTTGGCGCTCCTACGGCAGCCTTCCTGCCGCTTTGCGTGCGCCGCTTGGACATCAAGCCGAGCGTACTGGAGCTATCGACGAGACTACGCGGCGGCCGGCTCGCGTCGCTGGTGCGTCGAGCGCTTCGATGCTGGTGTCTTGGGTATGACGCGAACCTCGGCACCCAACGCATCGGCAATCGCAGCGATCAGCGGAAGCTCCGGCCGGGAGCTGCTCGCAGTAAACAGGCGGCGGATGCTCGACGCGTTGCGGTTGATCCGACGGGCGAGCTCCGCCTTCGACATCCCCAGATCGACCCGCAACGCATCGAGCTCGCGGATGACCTGATCGGTCTGCTCGATTTCCCGCGTGGCGCGCTCGTAGGCAGCCCGGAACTCCGGGTCTTCCATGCGCTGCGACCGACGGCGATCGTGAAGGCTCATATCTAGAGCATTCTTGCTGGACATACGCCAACTCCCTCCAAAAACGTTGCGTAGAAGATACGCCGAGAAGTGTAGCATCAGCTCAGCGCCTTCGGCCGGGGCAGCCTTCACTGGCGCATCTGTCCCTTTTCTTAAGGTGGGGGGGCCATCAGCTACTGCCTGTATGGCCTGCTTCAGCGCGGGCGATCGCAAGGGGCTGGATTATGGACGCGTACCTGCTGCGCCGTGGTGTCTGAGGGCGCCAGCTACGCCTCGATCTCGACCTCCGGCGGCGGGAGCATCTGAAGGAAATCGGCCGGCAGCTTGCAGCTCGCCTCCCAGAACTCGAGCCCCAGATCTTCCCGGTGCTCGGATCGAGTTCTCGTAGCCCTGTGTCGGTCTGCTCGGTGACAGCGGTGTGCGGGTCGTAGCTCTCGAAGCGTACCCAGGCGATGTCTGCCTCAGCGTCGTAGTGCCCGTCGATCCTCATTTCCACAGGCTAGCGCTGCCGCCATACGGTGACAATCCGCGCGACGTGCAGATCCTCGCCGTCGGGGTGCTCGTAGGCGGTTACGAGACGACCAGCGACGACCAGTCAGCGAGCTTGACCCCTGTTGCGCCTTCTGCCGCGATGACCGTCCAACAGCTCCGACTCGACGTCCAGGCACGTGAAGCCGAGCCGCTGCTCCTTGCCGAGAGCGTGAACCGTCAGCGGAGGGAGGTGGGGTCTGTCGGCACACCGGCAGGCTAAGGACACGGCCGTCGCCTCCGCCGGCTCGACGGTGATTCCTCGCTTCCTCCATCAAGGGGGATCTCCGATGTTCCACGGATCACGACGACACGTTAGGATGGGCGCGATGTCGGCTAGTCAGCCCCCACTGCAGCAGCAACTCGAAGCCCAGCGCCAGAAGGTCGATGTCGATCACTTCGACCTCACGGTACGGGAGCTCGCGCGGATGTCCGAAGTAGGCGAGCTCAAGCGCGCGCCGGTGTATCAGAGAAAGTTTCGATGGGACGAAGCCACCGAGAACCGACTTATCGAGTCTGTACTTCTCGGACTGCCCATTCCAAGCATCTTCGTTGCAACCAACGAGGATGGGTCTTGGGAGGTCGTAGACGGCCTTCAGCGGATCTCGACACTAATTCACTTCACATCCGATTCCCTGACGACGCTTGAGACTATTGGTAAGGCTGAACCACTCCGTCTCTCCGGCCTCACCGACCTCACGGCCTTTAATAACTTCACTCTCGCCGATCTTCCTGCGCCGGTTCAACTCGCCTTCTTCAAACGCGGCTTTAGGGTGACTGCGCTTTCCGACAAGAGTAACCGCGAGACGCGCTTCGAGCTTTTCGAGCGATTGAACGCCGGGGGCGTGGCGCTGAGCCCGCAGGAGGTCCGCGCGGCAATTTATCGTGGTCCATTCAACGATATGTTGCGTGAGCTGGCCTACTCTGACCCGTTCAAGACCCTCGTTAAACTGCAGAAAGGTCGCGAGGATGACGGGACTCGAGAGGAGCTAGTGCTTAAGTTTTTTGCCTATCTCGAAGACCGTGAGAGCTATGAGGGCCCCGTCACGGAATTCCTTAATCATTTCATGGAGCGGCAGACGGATACAACGACGTTTCCGGCCAAGCGAACTCTATTTATGCAGGTTGCAGAACGGATCTATGCAATCACGGGCGGACCCTTTCGGCGTTCGGGATACGGGCCGACGCCGCTGGTTGAGCTGGAGGCGATTCTTGTCGGTGCTGCCGAAATCCTAACCGAGGGCAAAGAAATCGTCACCCCTCCCAAAGGATGGCAAAGTGATAAAGCGCTGGTGGTGGCTAGTACAGGAGGTACTAACACCCGTACTATGCTCCGGTCCCGTATCGGCCGCGCCAAGGAATTGCTATCAACCTAAGTCGTTAGCGATGCACGCTGCCGTACACTTCGAGGCCCCGCTCCTCGCGATAGGAGACCGACTTGATGAGCTACGCCTCCTTCTCGGCCACCTGGACGTGCAGACGTCCCACCCGCGTTCAGCCGAATTGTCTCAACTAGGCCGTGCCTGGACCTATGTTGGCCTGGGCGCAGCCCTTGAGGACTACGTGAGGGCTTTTATCGACGAACTTACACACAGTATAAACAGGGCTAAAGTGCCACTTGCAGAGCTCCGGCTCGGGATAGTCTCGCTGGTTCAGGCGCCAGCGTTTGATTCCGTTGCTACCCGGCGGCGTCAAGAAAAGTGGGATAAGCGCGCTGCCATACTGAAGTTTGCGGCCAGCACGGATGACGCAGAATTGGCGGTTGGCTTGCGACCACTAGATGGCCGGACGCTCAGACCGGGCCATCTAGAATCGCTTTGGTCGGTGTACGAGTTGCCGGGCGATCCGATGCCGTCGGCTCTTCACGCTGTTGCGTTGCGGGATCTCAGCGACGGGCGGAACTCGGTCGCACACGGGACTACCAACCCGGCCAGCTTCGGGCGCTCAAAGGCCTACATAGATGTTCTTCGGCGGATTGGGCACGTTGAAGACATCGCTATACACATAGCGGCGGTAGGAAGTATCTATCTGGAGTCGCAGGGGTATCTGCGATAGGCAGCGCTACGGACGAGGGCCACTGCGCTTACCGGTTATCCAGCGAGCTAGCTCTTTCTCCGGACCGGCCGTTTCCGCGCGTGCGAGTACAGGTGGCTGTCGCGGAAACCATCGGGGGCGAGTGCCGGCCCGACGAGGATTGTTGCGGTGCGTTGGATGCCGGCCGCGTGCATATTGTCTGTGATCGTGGCGAGCGTGCCGCGCAGGACCATCTCGTCCGGCCAGCTCGCGCGGGCGACGACCGCGACCGGGCAGTCCTCGCCGTAGTGGGGGGCGAGCTCCGCGACGATCTCATCGATCGCCTGGGCGCCGAGGTGGATCGCGAGCGTGGCGCCATGCGTTGCCAAGTCGGCCAGTCGCTCGCCGGCTGGCATCGCCGACGCGCGCTTGCTGTAGCGGGTGAGGATCACCGTCTGGGCGACCTCGGGGATCGTGAGCTCACGGCCGAGCGCCGCCGCGGCGGCCGCGAATGCGGGCACGCCGGGCGTGACGTCCCAGGGAATGCCGAGCGCGTCGAGGCGGCGCATCTGCTCGGCTGCCGCGCTGTAGATCGACACGTCGCCCGAATGAAGCCGAGCGACGTCATCGCCGCGCTCGTGCGCCGATTGCAGCTCAGCGAGGATCTCGTCCAGCTCTAGGTGCTGGGTGTCGATCACACGCGCGTCCGCCGGCGCATGGGCGAGCACCTCGCGCGGCACCAGCGCTCCCGCGTATAGGCACACCGGGCACGACGCGATCAGTCGCTGCGCGCGCAGCGTTAGCAGGTCGGGCGCGCCGGGGCCCGCGCCGATGAAGTGCACCGTCATACCGCAGTTCCGCGCGTGCGTGTCGGCATCGTCAATCGCGCTCCTTGCGCGCGCTCCACTGGACGACCGGCAGCTGCGGGCGCCACGCGTCGAACGTTCCCAGCGGCTCGGCGTGCGCGATCTCGATGCGCGCCAACTCACCGCCGCAGCGTTCGCGCGCAAAGCCGAGCACCCGTTCCCCCTCGAGTGTCACCGCGTTGGCCACGATCGTGCCGCCGGGGCGCAGCGAGTACCAGCAACGCTGGATCACACCAGCCGAGGTCAGGCCGCCGCCGATGAAGATCGTGTCCGGGCCCGGCAGGTCGCACAGCGCCTCCGGGGCGCTGCCCAGCACCACCTCCAGCTGCGGCACGCCCAGGCTGCGCGCGTTCGCTCGCGCCCGCTCCGCCCGCTCCGCGTGGCGCTCCACCGCAAACGCCCGCGCCGTCGGCTCCGCGCGCAGCCACTCGATCGCGATCGAGCCGTTGCCCGCGCCCACGTCCCACAGCAGCGCCCCCGGCGTCGGCGCCAGCGCCGCCAGCGTGACCGCGCGCACGTGGCGCTTGGTCAGCTGGCCGTCGTGCTCGTACGCGTCGTCGGGCAGGCCCGGCACCAGCGACAGCGTCGGTGCGTCAGGCTCCGCGGCGCACTCGATCGCGATCGCGTGCAGCGGGTCCGCGTCGCGCTCGCCCCACTCCTCCGCGCTCGACTCCTCCAGGCGCTCCGCTACGCCTCCCAGCTGCTCCAGCACCACCAGCCGGCTCGCGCCGAAGCCGCGGTCTCGTAGCACCCGCGCCACGTTCGCCGCGCCCGACGCGCCAGCGGCGTAGACCACCAGCCGGCGGTCCGGCTGCAGCAGCCGCGCCACCGCCTCCGGCGGCTGCGCCACCGCGCTCACCAGCTCCACCTCCGCCTCCGGCCAGCCCAGCCGCGCGCACGCCAGCGCAAACGCCGACGGATGCGGGTGCACGCTCAGCGCGCCCGCCGGCAGCCTTCGCGCGAGCGTCGCGCCGATACCGTGCAGCATCGGGTCGCCGCTCGCCAGCACGCACACCGCGCCATCGCTCGATCCGCCGACGGCGCTCGCCGCGGCTCGCGGGGGCGACGCCGCCGCAAGCGCGCGATCGACCAGCTCGTCCACCAGCGCGTCGATCGGCGACGGCCACGGCCGCCTCGCGGCCTTCACCTCATCCGGCAGCAGCGCCAGCTGCCGCGTCGAGCCCACGACCTCGCAGGAGGCGAGCACCGCCGCGCGCGCAGGCTCGCCCAGCCCCGCCCAGCCGTCGGCGCCGATCCCCACCACCACGATCGGCGCGCTCACCGGGTGGCCTCCGCGAGCGCCGCCACCAGGCGCTCGTTCTGCTCGGGCGCACGCGCCGTCACGCGCAGGTCGCCCGCTCCCAGTCCCGGGAACGACGCGGCGGCGCGGATCGCCATGTGCCGCTCGCGCAGCGCCGCCAGCACCGCCGGCCCGTCCGCCACCTCCACCAAGCAGAAGTTCGCCACCGAAGGCCACGTGCGCACGCCCGGGATGCGCGCCAGCCGGCATTCCAGATCCTCGCGCTCGGCCGTCGACCGCTCCGCGATCGCCGCCAGCGCGTCCGGGCGGCGCGCCGCGGCCGTCAGCGACGCCAGCGCCAGCGCGTTCGCCGACCACGGCGGGCGCACCGCGCGCAGCCGCTCCGCCAGGGGCTTGGCCGCGACGGCGTAGCCCGCGCGCAGCCCCGGGATCGACAGCGCCTTCGTCACGCTGCGCACCACGATCACGTCCTCCAGGCGCTCGCGCACCAGCGTCGCCGGCTCGCCCGGCACCAGGTCCATGAACGCCTCGTCCACCACCAGCACGCGCCCCGGCCGGCGCAGCGCCAGCAGCGTCGCCGCCGCGTCCAGCGTCCCCGACGGCGACGCCGGGTTGCCCACGATCACCAGGTCCGCCTCCGCCGGGACCGCGGCCGGGTCCAGCATGAAGTCGCGCTCGCGCTCGCGCAGCACGCGCGCCACCGGCACGCCATGCGCGCGCAGCGCCGCCTCCGCCTCCGTGAAGCCCGGATGCACGCACGCCGCAAGCGCAGGGCGCAGCGCCGCCGGCAGCAGCCACAGCGCCTCCGCGCCGCCGTTCGTCGGCACGATCTCCTCCCGCTCGCGGCCGTGCAGCTCCGCCAGCGCATCCACCGCCGCGCGCTCGTCCGGGTAGCGGCTCGCGTCGCGCTCCAGCGCGCCCTCCAGCTCCGCGCGCAGCCACTCCGGCGGGCCGCCCGCGATCACGTTCACAGCGTGGTCCGCATCGCCCGCGCGCACCGCGCGGTCGCCGTGCACGCGCAGGCCATCGACGCCGACCTCGTGCGCTCCGCCCAGGCTCAGCGCCCGCCCCGCCACCACCAGCTCTACGCGCGTCGCGCGCGCCGCCAGCTCCTGCGTCGCGCGGCCGAGCGCGTCCAGCCACGCGCGCGAGACGCTGTCGCCCGGCAGCAGACCCTCGCCCGCCTGCTCCGCCACCACGATCAACTCCATGCCCGCCGTCGCCTCCGCCGCGCGCAGCAGCTCCTCGATCTGCGCCCGCACGTCCTCGCCCGCGTGCATCGCCGCCGCGATCCACACGCCCAGCCCGTCCACCAGCACGCACGTGTCACCCGCGTTCGCCAGCGCGTCCGCGAGCTGCGGTCCCGCCTCGACCGTCGTCCAGCTTTCCGGCCGGCGCGCCACGTGCGCGCCGATTCGCTCCGCCATCGCCGGGTCGCGCGCGTCCGCCGTCGCCACGTAGCGCACCGGCAGCGCGCTCGCCAGCGCCAGGCGCTCCGCGTGCGCGCTCTTGCCCGAGCGGGTCCCGCCGATCACCAGCGCCAGCCTCATGCCACGGCTGGTTGCGCCGCTTGCGCCGCCCGCGCCGCGTGCACAAAGCGCGCCGCCAGCTCCGGATGCGCCGCCCAGTGGACGTGCAGATAGCTCGCCTGGACGCCGCCCGCCACGTAGCCCTCCGCGCGCTCGCTGCCACGCGCCGACAGCGTCCACGCCGGACGCGGCGCGACGCCGGCGGCCTGCGTGGGCTCCACGTACGCCGTCCGTCCGCGCTCCGCGTGCGCCCCCTCCGCGCTCTCGTCTGCCGGCTCGACGTGCGTGTAGTGAAACTCGTGGCCGCGCACGCGCTCGCCCGCGTCCAGCCACGGCGTCGCGGTGGCCGCCGTCGCCTCGCGGTATCCCAGCGTCAATCGCTGCGTCATGCGCGCGCGGACCGGCAGCGCGCCGCACATCTCATGGCCGTCAAGCTCTCGCGACAGGTACAGCAGGCCGCCGCACTCCGCCAGCACCGGGCGCCCCGACGCCGCAAACGCCGCCACCTGCGCCCGCAACGGCGCGTTCGCCTCCAGCTCCGCGCCGTACACCTCCGGGAACCCGCCCGCCAGCAGCAGCGCGTCCGTATCCCGCGGCAGCGCCCCGTCGCTCAGCGGGTCGAACGGCACCAGCTCCGCGCCCGCCCCGCGCAGCAGCTCCAGGTTCTCCTCGTAGTGGAACGAGAACGCCGGGCCCGCCGCCAGCGCGATGCGCACGCTCCCCGACGGGGCCGCCATCCGCGTCGTTGAAGCGCCTGCGGCCCGCGCGTCGTCCCCCAGCGCGCTCCAGCTCGATCCCGCCAGCCGCGGCGCGCCACGCGCGATCCTCTCAATCCCATCCAGGTCCACGCTGCCGGCCATCGTCTCCGCCAGCGCCGCCAGCGCCGCGCGTGCGCTCGCCTCGCGCTCGCCCGCCGGCACCAGGCCCAGGTGGCGCTCCGGCGTCGCCACGCGCTCGTCGCGGCGCAGCGCGCCCAGGACCGGGATGCCGAGCGGCGCCAGCGCCTCCCGCAGCAGCTGCTCGTGGTGGTCCGAGCCCACGCGGTTGAAGATCACGCCTGCCACCCGCACCTCCGGGTCGAACGTGCTGAAGCCGTGCACCATCGCCGCCGCCGAGCGCGCCATCGCCCGCGCATCCAGCACCAGCAGCACCGGCGCCTGCAGCAGCTTCGCCACGTGCGCCGTCGACGCCAGCTCGCCGCGGCCCGACGCGCCGTCGAACATGCCCATCACGCCCTCGATCACCGCCACGTCCGCGCCCTGCGCGCCGTGGCGGACCAGCGGCGCCATCAGCGCCTCGCCGCTCAGGAACGCGTCCAGGTTGCGGCCTGGGCGCCCCGACGCCAGCGCGTGATGGCTCGGGTCGATGTAGTCCGGGCCCACCTTGAAGCCCTGCACCGTCAGCCCACGCGCACGCAGCGCGCCGATCAGGCCGCACGCCACCGTCGTCTTGCCCGCGCCCGAGCTCGTGCCCGCGATCACCACGCGCGGGATCACACCGGCACCGCCTGCTCCCGCTCGCGCCTTGCCATCCGAGCCGCTTCCGTCAGGTCCGCCAGATCCGCCACGTCCGTCACCTGCAGGGCCGCCACCGCGCGCTCGGTCAGCCTGGGGCTGGGGCCGGGGCCGAAGCCGAAGCCGGGGCTGTGGCTGGGGTCCGAGACGCGGCTCGTGTTCTCGGCTGGCAGCTCGGCGCTCCACACCACACACGGAACCGGAGCGGCATCGTGGCTGCCCGTCCGCGGGTCGCAGCCGTGGTCCGGACACACGCTCAGCGTGCCGCCATGCTCGCGCAGCTCGTCCGCCAGCGGCGCCAGCAGCAGCTCGTCCGCCGCCTCGATCGCCGCCACCTTCGCCTCCGCGTCGCGCTCATGCGCCGCCTCGTCCGGCGCGCCCACGTGCACCACCACGCGTTCCGCGCCCTCGTCGATCGCCGCCAGCGCCGCCGCCGCCTTCGCCGCCAGGTCCGTGCCCGGCCGGCCCGTCGCGCCCTGTGGCAACACCGTGCGCGCCCCCATCAGCCGCGCGATGCCCACCGCCGCGCCGCGCGCGCCGATCAGCACCGTGCCCGCGTCCAGCAGCCGCGGTGGCACCGCGCCCGCCGGCCACACGTACAGCTCGTCGCCGAGTCCCCCCATGCGGAGCGCGCCCGAGCGCAGCTCCAGCCCGAGCAGCTCGCCTCCAAGCGTCGGTGCAGGGTTCGGTCCCACAATCAGCATGCGGTGCCCCGCGAGGTGGTGCACACGGTGATCCGCAGTCGCGCGGCGCGCGCCCAGGCGCTCCGCGAGCATGCACGCCGTCGCCGACGCGTTCGCCCGGTCACGGCGATCCACGCGCCAGGCGCGCTCACCGTCGCCGAGCTCGACCCCGTGCGCCGCCGCCTCGATAGCACCGCGATCGACAGGCGCGTCCGGCGCCCACCCGAGCAGTGCCGGGATCGCGCTCTCCGAACCGGCGGGGAGGCCGCGCCCGACCGTCTGAAGGCGCAGAAGCGCACCGTCGGCGGCAAGGCCGTCCAGGGTGTGCGTATGCGCCCGCTCGAGGCTCGTCCGCGCCGCGCCCAGCGGCTCGCTCGCCCCGTCCAGGATCACCAGGACGTCTACCAATCGATCTACCACTCGATCCCCTGCTGCGCGCGGATCCCCGCTTCCATCGGGTGCTTCACCTTCACCACCTCCGACACCAGGTCCGCCGCGTCGATCAGCTCCTGCGGCGCGTCGCGGCCCGTGATCACCACGTGCTGGAAGCCCGGACGCTCGCGGATCGTGCTCACCAGCTCCTCCACGTCGATCCAGCCCCACTTCAACGGGTACGTGATCTCGTCCAGCAGCAGGAACTCGTAGCGCTCATCCGCGATCGCGCGCTTGACCTCCTCCCAGCCCTCGCGCGCCAGCGCCTCCGACTCCTCCAGGTCGCGCGACAGCCACGACCAGCCGTCGCCCATCTTCTCCCAGTCGATGCTGCCTCCGTCCGCCGACGCCGCCAGCGCCGCCGCCGCCTTCGCCTCGCCCACCTTCCACTTGCCCGACTTCACGAACTGGAACACGCCGCAGCGATAGCCGCGCGCCCACGCGCGCAGCAGCATCCCGAAGGCTGAGGTGCTCTTGCCCTTGCCGTGGCCCGTCACCACGATCAGCAGCGGCTTGTCGCGCGGTTTGCGCCGCTTCGGATCTGCGCTGCCCAGGTCAGTCATGCTGCGCTCCTCTTCGGCCGTGTTTCGCCCAGCAGCCGGTGCAGCTGCGCGCCCGCTGCGCTCGCCACGGCGGCCGCCAATCCGAGGCGCACCGGACCGTCCTCGATGTCGATCACGTGCACCGCGCTCGCCACTCGTCCCAGGCGCGCCGCCGCATGCGGGATCTGGTGCTCCGGGTCCTGTGCACGGCCATCCGTCAGCACCACCGCGATCGCGCGCCGGCCCGGCTCGCGCAGCGCCTCGTTCGCGATCAGGCGCTCCGCCGCGTCCAGGCCAGCCGCCAGCGGCGTGCGCCCGCCCGCCGGCAGCGCGCGGATCGCCTCCGCCGCGCGCTCAAGCGGCGCGCCCGGCGCGATCACGATCTCCGCCGAGCGGTCGCGGAACGCGATCAGCCCCACGCGGTCGCGGCGCGCGTACGCGTCGCGCAGCAGCTCCAGCAGCGCGCCCTTCACGCGCGCCAGCCGCCTGCGCGCGCCCATCGAGCCGCTCGCGTCCACCACCAGGCACAGCAGCGCGCCCTCCCTGCCCGAGCGGATCGGCCCGCGTATGTGGTCCGCCGGCGCGCCCAGCAGCCGCGCGTGCAGCGTCGCCACGATCGCCACGTCCTCCCCGTCGGTTCGGCGCTGCTCGTCGGTGGAGGCCGGGCGGCTGTCGATCGCGCCCGCCTGCGGCCCGCTCGTGCGCGCCCGGCGACCCAGCGGCCCCGTGCCGTTGCCGATCAGCTCAAGCGCCGCAGCTGGCAGGCGCGCGGGCGCCGGCGGGTCGTGACGCTGCGGGGGCGCAGGCGCATCGGGCTGCTGGCTCTCGGTCGACGGCTCGCTCGATGACCCCGGCGGCGGGGCGCCCCCGGGCGGGTCGTCCTCGGGCGGGTCGTCCTCGGGTCCCTCGTCACCTTCGCCGGGTCGGCTGGCGCCGCCGGGCGCGGCATCCAGCGCGCGCTCCACGTCCTCGGGGTCCGGCTGGCGGCCGTCCAGGGGGTCTCGGCGGCGACGATGCGCCAGCGCCAGCGCGGCGGCGCGGCGCACGTGCGTCTCGTCGACCTCGTCCGCGCCATCGAGCGCTGCCAGCGCCCGGGCTGCTCTGGCTGTCACGAGGTCGCCGCGCACGCCGTCCACGCCCAGCTGCGCGCACGCGCCCGCGATCCGCAGCAGCTCGCGCTCGGGCAGGCGCACCGCGTCCAGTCGCTCGCGCGCCGCCGCGATGCGCGCTGCCAGCTCGCGCTCGTCCTGTGCGAAGCGCTCCACGAACGCCGCGGGGTCGCGCTCGAAGGCGAGGCGGCGGCGCACGATCTCCGCGCGCTCGCCCGCCTCGCGCGGCGCGCGCACCTCCACGCCCAGGCCGAAGCGGTCCAGCAGCTGCGGGCGCAGCTCGCCCTCCTCCACGTTCATCGTGCCCACCAGGATGAAGCGCGCGTCGTGCTCCACCGACACCGCCTCGCGCTCCACGCGCGCCACCCCCGACGCCGCCGCGTCCAGCAGCGCGTCCACCAGGTGGTCCGCCAGCAGGTTCACCTCGTCCACGTACAGGATCCCCTGGTGTGCGCGCGCGAGGATGCCCGGCTCGAAGCTGTGGTCGCCAGCCAGCGCCTGGCGCAGGTCAAGCGCGCCCACGAGCCTGTCCAGCGTCGCGCCCAGCGGCAGCTCCACCAGCGGCGCAGCGCGCTGCTCCGTCTCCACGCCCGCCGCCACCACGCCGCCCGGCGCCGCGTGCCCGGGGCCGAACGCGTACGTCTCGCCCACCGCTGCGTGCACCGGCGCCAGCAGCGGCGCCAGCGCGCGCACCGCCGTCGACTTCGCGGTGCCGCGCTCGCCGCGCACCAGCACGCCGCCCACCTCCGGCGACACCGCGTTCACTAGCAGCGCCTCGATCAGCGGCCGTTGGCCGACGATCGCGCTCAGCGGGAACCGCGGGGCGGACGGTGTCGGGCCGGTCGGTGTCGGGCCGGTCGGCGTGTGCGATGGGGACCCCTCGCCGCTCATGCGCCCGCCTCCTCCAGCTCGCCCTCGAGCGCCAGGAAGCGGTCGCGGATCTGCGCCAGCGTGTCGTGCTCCGGCGCCGACCACATGCCGCGGTCCGCCGCCTCCAGCAGGCGCTCCGCGATCGCGCGCGCCGCCCACGGGTTCGAGCGCGACATGAACGCCGCCACGTCCGCGTCCAGCAGGTAGCGCTCCGCGATCTGCTCGTACATCCAGTCTTCCGCCACGCCCGCCGTCGCGTCGTAGCCGAACACGTAGTCCACCGTCGCCGACAGCTCCGCCGCGCCCTTGTAGCCGTGGCGGATCATCGACGCGATCCAGCGCGGGTTCGCCACGCGCGCGCGGAACACGCGCCGCGTCTCCTCCGCCAGCGTGCGCGACACCACGCGCGAGGGGTCCGAGCTGTCGCCCAGGTACGCCGCCGGCTCGCGGCCCGTCAGCGCGCGCACCGTCGCCACCATGCCGCCGTGATACTGGAAGTAGTCGTCCGAGTCCAGGATGTCGTGCTCGCGCGAGTCCACGTTCTTGACCGCCGCGTCGATCCGCGCGAAGCAGTCGCGCATCGACTCGCGCGCCGGCGCGCCATCCAGGCCGCGGCCGTACGCGTAGCCGCCCCACGCCTCGTACACCGCCGCCAGGTCCGCGTCGTCGCGCCAACCCGACCCGGCTTCCGGTCCGCCACCCTCGCCGGGGCTGGGGCCGTCGATCAGCTGCAGCAGCCCCGCACCGTACGTCCCCGGCTTGGAGCCGAACACGCGCGTTGTCGCGCGCCGCCACGCGCCGTCCGCGCCCAGCTCCGACGCCAGGCGCTCCGCGTCCGCGCGCGCGTGCGCCGCCACGAAGTTGACGTCGTCCGGCTCGTCCAACACCGCCACCGCCGCCACCGCGTCGTCCAGCAGCCCGATCACGTGCGGGAACGCGTCGCGGAAGAAGCCCGAGATGCGCACCGTCACGTCGATCCGCGGGCGCCCCAGCTCCTGCAGCGGCACCACCTCGATGCCCGTCACGCGCCGCGACTCCCGATGCCACTTCGGCCGCACGCCCAGCAGCGCGAAGATCTCCGCGATGTCGTCCCCCTGCGTGCGCATCGCCGACGTGCCCCACGCCACCAGCCCCACCATCCGCGGCAGCTCCCCCGTCTCGCGCCGGTGGCGCTCAAGCAGCGCGTCAGCCAGGCGCTGCCCCACTTCCCACGACAGCTCCGACGGCAGCGAGCGCGGGTCCACCGAATAGAAGTTGCGCCCGGTGGGCAGCACGTCGAGGCGGCCACGAGTAGGGCTTCCCGAAGGCCCCGAGGGCACATGCCGCCCGTTCAGCGCCGCCACCACGTGTGTGAGCTCCTCGCCGCTCCGGCGGATGCGAGGCACGACCTCGGTCGCGGCAAAACGCAATGCTCGCTCCACCCCCGCGTCCCGGCGCCCGAGCACGTCGCCGCAGATCTGCTCGACCGCCCCTGCATCCCACTCGCGCGCGGCCAGCCCGTCGAGCAGCGCCATCTGCGCCGCCTCGAGCAGATCGATGACATCGCCGCCGCTGGTCGCGGCCCCAGCGTCCAGCAGCGCCCCCTCGGGTAGCGACGAGTCCTCGGTCACGGGCTCGCGCTCGGCTAGAGAGCGCTGGTGAACGAGACGGCCGAAGAGCGACAGCAGGTCCTTGGGGGCGGCGACAGCCGCGCCCAAGGAGCCTGCGAGAGCCTCCTCGTCGACCCCGAATGCACCCCCCACCGCGCGTCGCAGTCCAGGCACGTCCCCCGACCCCAGCCGCAGCATCGCCGCGGCCAGCCCCCGCAGCTGCTCGCCTTCAGGCGCGTGGCCGAGCACGTGCAAGCCGTCCTTGATCTGGATGTCCTTCACCTCGCACAGGTAGCCGTCGATGTGATTCACCAGCTCTGCCAGGTCGTCCGGGCGCTCATGCACGTCCAGGTCCGCCTGCAGGTTCGCGCGCTCGATCGCCGACCAGATGCGCGCCGCCAGCGCGGGCAGCTTGGGCGGGTCCAGCAGCTCCAGGCGCGCGTACTCGTCCAGCAGCGCCTCCAGCTCCGCCAGCTCGTCGTACGTGTCCGCGCGCATCATCGGCGGCACCAGGTGATCCACGATCACCGCGTGCGCGCGCCGCTTCGCCTGCACTCCCTCGCCGGGGTCGTTCACCACGAACGGGTACACCAGCGGCACGTCGCCCAGCGCCGCGTCCGGCGCGCACGACGGCGACAGCGCCAGCATTTTGCCCGGCAGCCACTCCAGCGTGCCGTGCTTGCCCAGGTGCACGATCGCGTCTGCCCCCCACACCGCGTCCAGCCAGCGGTAGCACGCCAGGTAGTGATGCGTGGGCGGCAGCTCCGGGTCGTGGTAGATCCCCACCGGATCGTCCCCATAGCCCCGCGGCGGCTGGATCGCCACGAGCACGTTGCCCAGCTCCAGCCCCGCGATCACGAAGTCGTCCCCGTCCACATACGGAGCGTCCTGCGCCGTCGTCGACGAGGTGGGCGGCGGGGGGGGCGGGCCCCAAACCCGCTCGATCGCCTCGCGCAGCTCCAGTGGCAAGCTGCCGTACCACTCCGCGTAGTCCGCCAGTGGGTAGCGCAGCGTCGACGCCGCCAGCTGCTGGTCCGTGACGAACTCCGGGTCGTGCCCGCCGCCCGCGATCAGCGCGTGCATCAGCTCATCGCCGTGTGTGAACGGGCGGTCCACCTGCATCCCGTCCTCGTGCAGCGCGTCCAGCAGCGCAAGCGCGCTCGCTGGCGTATCGAGGCCCACCGCCATCCCCACCTTCGCGTGCTTCGTCGGAAAGCTCGTCAGCAGCATCGCCACTCGCCGCCGCTCCGCCGGCACGTGCCGCAGTCGCGCGCTGCGAACCGCCACCCCCGCGACGCGAGCGCAGCGCTCGAGGTCGGACACATACCGCGGCACCGCAGCCCCCACCGGCGACCCGTCGGCGTCGCGCTCCTTGAACGAGATCACACCGCCCAGGATGCGCCCGTCGAACTCCGGAATCGCCACCTGCGTAGCCGCGTCAAGCGGTGAAAGCCCAGAGTCCGACTCCTGCCACACAGCTCGCGAAGCGGTGGCGCAAACCGCCTGAATCACAGGTACGTCAAGCTCGGCCAGCGCCGAAGCGTCCCACTCCTGCCACTGCTCGCCAACCCCCTCGCCATCCCCCGCAGCAGCGTCCGCAGCCCCCGACCCCCCGGTCGCAAGCATCGTCACCACCAGCGCGTCCACATGCCCGTCGAGCAGCTCCAAAGCCGGCACGCGCCCGTCCGCGTCCCGCCGCAACGTGTAGCTCCAGACCGCGAGCGCATTGGCACCGGCCGTTTCGATCGCCGCGCACAGCGCATCCACGAACGCCGTGTTCCCCGTCAGTCGATGTGAGCGATAGAAGCAGACTGCGACAGTGGGCTTGTCACTAGCCAGGCCGTCCAGCGCTCGCTCGAGCTCCACGTCGCCAACCCCCGGTATATACACCCCCAGATCAGCCACCTCATGCGGCGGCTCGAACCCGTACCCCTCCAACAGGAACGTGTCCGCGAGGAACCGCAACAGCTGCTCCACGTTCTCCACATCCCCATGTCGCAGATACTCGCCAGCCTGCGCAACCGCCCCCGCCGGAGCTAGCGACAGCCCCGTCATCTCCGCGTCCGGCGCCGCCTCCCCGCCCAAAGCCAACAGCGCAACGCCCTGCTCGCGACACCGCTCGCGCAGCAGGTCGAACCCGTCAGGCCAGCCGCGGCGCCCACCGAGAATCCGGCACAGCACCACCCGCGCGCCGTCGAGAACATCATCGATTAGAGCCTCCGCTGACGCTCCGGCGGGGTTCACGCAGCGAACCTCCGGGAAATCGCCCGAGAGACGTTCCACCGCGCTCGCAGTCGCCAGGATCTCCGTATCCGCCGTCGTCACGAAGCGAAGCAAGGTCCCACCTCCCATCTGGCGTGATGCGGCGTCACGAAACGCACGGACGCACCTCCGTCGCAAGGCTCGGCAGATCCGAGGGGACGCCGCCTTCGATCAGCGAGGCCAGCCCCTCAGTGTCGAGGTGCTTCTCCACGAGATCCCCCAGCACATCCAGCCGAGCCTCCCGGGCTGCCGCAAACGACCCCGTCCCCGGCACAAACCTTCTTCCGCGCAGCTCCGCCACATGCGCCAGCAGCGCCCGCCGAAACCCATCGTGCTCGAGCACCCCATGCCAAGAGGTCCCCAGCACGGCGCCATGACGACACCCATCCGGCTCGCCGTCGCTCGCGATGAAAAGCGCCTCGCCGGGAGAGTGGCGGCGATCTTCCCGACCGCGACGACAGTCGCGAGCGGGAACGTCGCTGACGCCTGACACCCGCCCATGCCGAATCTCATAACCGCCAACCTCCGCTCCGAGCCACCCGCAGTGACCGACTCGCCGCCGAAGAACCTTGTCTGGCTCAAAAGTCGTGGTGACCGGGAGCAACCCCAATCCGCTCACCTCGCCATCCCCAGACTCATAAAAATCGACGATCCGTTCTCCCAGCAGCTGGTATCCCCCGCAGATCCCCAGTATCGGCGCCCCCGCCTCGGCTCGCTCCGTCAGGGCGCGGTCGAGGCCCGCGCCGCGCAGGCGCGCCAGATCCTCGACCGTGGCCTTCGTCCCCGGCACCACCACCAGGTCCGCGCGCTGCACGTCCGCCACCGAGCGCGTGAAGCGCACGCGCACGCCCGGCTCCGCCGCCAGCGCGTCCACGTCCGTGAAGTTGCTCATCCAGCGCAGGCGGATCACCGCCACGTCCAGCGTGTCCCCCCCCGCCGTCTCCTCCGGGCGCGGCGCGTCCAGCGCCAGCGAGTCCTCCACGTCCATCCACAGGTCCTCCACGTGCGGCAGCACTCCCAGCGTCGGGCGGCCAGTCTGCTCGCGCAGCTGTGCCAGCCCCGGGTCCAGGATCGACTGGTCGCCGCGAAACTTATTAATCACAAAACCCGCCACGTGCGCCTGGTCCTCCGCCTCCAGTAGCGCCAGCGTGCCGAACAATGACGCGAACATGCCGCCGCGGTCGATGTCCGCCACCAGCAGCACCGGCAGCTCCGCCGCCCGCGCCAGGCCCATGTTCACCAGGTCCGCGTGGCGCAGGTTGATCTCCGCCGGGCTGCCCGCGCCCTCGCACACCACCACGTCGAAGCGCGCCCGCAGGTCCGCCAGCGCGCTCGCCACGATCGGGCGCAGCTCGTGCTTGAGCTCCTGGTAGGAGCGCGCGTTCGCGTCCGCGTACGGCCTGCCCATCACCATCACCTGGCTGTGGCGCTCGCCCGACGGCTTGATCAGGATCGGGTTCATCGCCGCCTCCGGCTCGGTGCCCGCCGCCTGTGCCTGCACCGCCTGCGAGCGGCCGATCTCGTGGCCGTCCTTCGTGACCACCGAGTTCAGCGCCATGTTCTGCGCCTTGAACGGCGCCACGCTCACGCCCTTGCGGTGCAGCCAGCGGCAGATGCCCGCGGTGACGACTGACTTGCCGGCGTCCGATTGCGTGCCGCAGATCAGTAGCGCGCCGTTCATCGCGCCGGGCTCCATGACTTTGACTCACCTTGCGACCGGTGTATAGCCATGGTATTGCGGCGGCATGACTTTGACTTGCTTTGCGGCTGGTGTATAGCCATGGTATTGCGGCGGCATGACTTTGACTTGCTTTGCGGCTGGTGTATAGCCATGGTATTGCGGTGGCGGGACTTTGACTCGCCTTGCGGCTGGTGTATAGCCATGGTTATACGGTCACCGCGATGGGAGTGAAAGTGGAGCCGCCGGCCCGACCGACCTTGCCGGCCCCGCCGACGTGGCCGGAGCGCGAGCGATCGACGACTGTTGCGAGCGCCGCGCACAGCGCGACGGTGGCCGCGCCCACTGCCAGCGACAGGCGCGCCGCGCGGTGCACGTCCGCGACGTCCGGCGTCCGTCCGTCGCCCAGCCGCGGACGCGACTCGGTGCGGCCGTCATACGCGAGCGCCCCGCCCAGTGAAACGCCAAGCGCGCCCGCGAACGCCGCCTCCGCGCGCCCCGAGTTGGGACTCGGATGCGCGCCCCCGTCGCGGCGCGCGATCCGGGCCGCCGCCAATGGCGAGCCGCCCACCAGCGGCGCGCCCACGCACGCAAGCGCCGCCGCCATGCGCGCCGCCGGCCAGCTCATCGCGTCGTCCAGTCTCGCCGCCGCCCAGCCGAACTGCGCATAGTGCTCGCTGCGGTGCCCCACCATCGCGTCCAGCGTGTTCGCCGCGCGGTACGCCGCCACGCCCGCCGGGCCTGCCACCGCGCCCCACAGCAGCGCGCCCACCACCGCGTCGCCTGTGTTCTCCGCCACCGACTCCACCGCCGCGCGGCACAGCTCCGGTCCGTCCAGCGCCGCCGCGTCGCGACCGCACAGCGCGCGTAGCGCTCGGCGCGCCTCGTCCAGCTCGTTCCGCTCCACCAGGTCCGACACGTTCAGCGCCTCGCGCGTCAACGAACGCCCACCCAGCGCCGCCCACGTCAGCACCGCCAGCACCGTGCTGCGTCGCACGCGCCCGCTACGCCCGGTCCTCCTGGAGCCGCCAAGCCTCCCGCCGGCCACGCCGCGCGCCAGTGCCTCCGCGGCGAGCGCCGGAGCCGCCACCAGCGCCGCCGCGAACATCGCGCCGCGCATGCGCGTCGGCGCGTACGCCCCGCGCTCCAGCAGCAGCGCCGCCCGCCCGAAGCCCGCCACCGGGTGCCAGCGCCGCGGGTCGCCCAGCACCAGGTCCGCCGCGTAGCCGCACAACAGCGCCGCGCCCGGCGCGCCTGCCGTTGCGACAGCACCCGTCACAGTCGCGGCTCTCACGCCTGCCCGGCGGGGCGCTGGTCCGTCTTGCAGTGCATCTCGCGCCTCCTCGGGATCGTGCGTCCCGTCGTCGGAAGGGTTCGCGGCGGCCAAGTCTCTGGCTCCCGGAACGCGCGCCGCTCCGGTCACAGTGGCGCGACCGCCCCGGTCTCTCACCGGGTTCCTCGCACCGCCACGCTGACACCGCGATGCTACCTGCTGTCGCGTGGCGCAGCGCGGCGCCTGCGTCTAGTGTTGACGGCGGTGTCAACCTCCGAGCCCACCACCACTCACGCGGAGCGCTTCGAGCGTCCGCCCACGCCCACCGGCTTCGACCCCTCGCGCGCCGCGGAGCGCGCCGCCGACCCCCGCGGCTGGCGCTACCACGACGACGAGCGCGAGACCGTGCACCGCGTCATCGCCGAGCGCCGCGACGTGCGCCGCTTCCGCCCCGACGACGTGCCTCACGACGTGCTCCAGCGCGTGCTCGCCGCCGCGCATCGCGCCCCGTCCGTGGGGTTGATGCAGCCGTGGCGGCTGATCGTCATCCGCTCGCTCGACACGCGCATCGCCGTGCGGCGCCTCGCCCAGCGCGAGCGCCTGCGCCAGGCCGACCGCTTCGACGAGCGCACCCGCCAGTTCCTCGACCAGAAGGTCGAGGGCGTCGTCGAGGCGCCGCTCGGCGTGTGCGTGTGCTGCGATCACGGCGACCCGGACGTGGAGGTCCTCGGGCGCGGCACCATCTCCGAGACCGACATCTACAGCGCCGCCTGCGCCGTGCAGAACCTGTGGCTCGCCGCGCGCGCCGAGGGCCTCGGCGTCGGCTGGGTCAGCTTCTACCGGCCGCCCGACCTGCGCGCGCTGCTCGGCATACCCCAGCGTGTCGATCCCATCGCGTATCTCTGTCTCGGCTGGCCCGACGAGCGGCCCGTGCGCCCAGGGCTCGAGGCCGCCGGGTGGTCCTCGCGCATGCCGCTCGACGCCGTCGTCATGGACGAGCGCTGGCGCGACGACGACGCGTCCCCACGCGATCGCGGGGCGCAGGCCGGCGGTCTCGCGCCGCGCGAGGATGCGCCGCCGCCCGACGCGGCGTTCCCTGTGCGCCCGAGCGTGCCCGCCGCTGGCCCCGATTGCGCCGGCCTCGACCGCGCCGCCGCGATCGCCGCGCGCGATCGCCTCGACCAGCTCGTCAAGCCCGCCGGCAGCCTCGGCGCGCTCGAGGCTGTGATCGAGCGCTGGGCTGCCGTCACCGGCCACGCGCCGCTCGCGCACGTGCGCGCGGGCGTGCTTGTGTGCGCCGCGGATCACGGTCACGTCGTGCACGGCACCAGCCTGTTCGACAGCGAGGTCTCCGCGCAGGTCACCGCCGCCGCCGCTCGCGGCGAGACCGCCGTGGGCGTGCTCGCGCGGCGTGGCGGGCACCCGCTGCTCGTCGCCGACGTCGGTCTCGCTGGGCCCACGCCGCCGGGCGTTCGCGACGCCAAGATCGCCGCCGGCAGCGCCGACATGACCATCGGAGCCGCGCTCACCGACGCGCAGCTCGACGCCGCGCTCGAGACGGGCGCCGTCCTTGCTCGCGAGCTCGTTGGCGGAGCTGCGGGCGGATCGGCTGGACCCGCGGGTGGCTCCGGGGGCGCGCGCGGTGTGGACTGCCTCGTGCTCGGCGAGATCGGCATCGGCAACACCGCCACAACCGCCGCGCTCACGTGTGCGCTCACCGGTGTCTCCCCCGAGCTCGCCGTCGGGCGCGGCACCGGCGTCGACGCCGCCGGGCTCCAGCGCAAGCGCGCCACCGTCGCCGCCGCGCTCCAGCGGCACGCGCCGCTTGCCGCTCCCGGGGGGGCGCCGGCGCTGGCTTCGGGCGCGCCGTCCGCTGCGCGCGAGGCGCTGCGCTGCGTCGGTGGGTTGGAGCTGGCTGCGCTCGCCGGCGCGATCGGCGAGGCCGTGCGGCTGCGCGTGCCAGTGCTGCTCGACGGCTACGCCGTCACCGCCGCAGCGCTCGCCGCTGTGGGGCTCGACCCCGCCGCCGGCGAAGTGCTGTTCGCGAGCCACCGCTCCGCCGAGCCCGGACACGGCGTCCTGCTGGCCGAGCTCGGCCTCGAGCCGCTGCTCGACCTGCGCCTGCGCCTCGGCGAGGCGTCCGGCGCGCTGCTCGCGCTGCCGCTCGTCGAGGCCGCCGGTGCGCTGCACGCGGGCATGGGCACGTTCGAGGAGTCCGGCGTTGCACGCGCGCGCTGACGGGAGCGGCGCAGCGACGCCAGGCGCCGGCTCGCCGACGGTTGCAGCCGTCGCCCGGCGGCCGTTTCGCCCGTGGAGCGGTCTTGCCGGCGCGATCACGTTCCTCACGGTTGTGCCGATGCCGTCGGCGGCCGTCGGCGACGCCGGGCTGGGCAGCGCCGCCGTGTGGTTTCCGGTTGTCGGCGCGGCCGTTGGTGCGCTGGTGGGCGGCGTGCGGGTGCTGGGCGGGCACGTGCTCGGCGCCGGCGTGTCCTCGGCGCTCGCGCTGACCGTGCTCGTGGCGGTGACCGGCGCGCTTCATCAGGACGGGCTCGCCGACACCGCCGACGGGATCGGCGCGCGCGGTGGCGGTCGCGCCCGACGCCTCGCCGCCATGCGCGACTCATCCACCGGCGTGTTCGGCGTGCTCGCACTGATCGCCTGGGCGCTGCTGCTGTTCACCACCGTCTCCGCGCTCGACGGCGACCGCGCGCTGCGCGCGCTTGTGGTCGCGTGTGCGCTTGGGCGTTGGGCCGCGCTCGTGCACGCCGCGACCACGTCACCGGCGCGCGCGGATGGGCTCGGCGCTTCGCTTCACATGGGGCGCGTTGCGCTGGGTGTTGCCACGGGCGTTGCTCTCATCGTCGCGCTTGCCGTGGGCGGGCTGGTAGCCGGTGCCGCGGCTGTTGCCGCCGGGATCGTCGTCGCCGCGCTCTCGGCTGGGTTCGCACGCAACACGCTCGGCGGTCGCACCGGCGACACGCTCGGCGCGACCGTGGCCGTTGTTGAGGTGGCTGTTTGCGTGGTGCTTTTGGGGGTGTGGCAGGGTTGACGGGCCGTTTTGCCACACGCCTCAGTCTCGGGGCGGAGCTGCGTTTATCGCCGCGAGCGCCGCCACGAATGGCGCCCGCGCCTCGGCGTCGCAGTGCTCGGCTTCGAGCGCGATCAGCTCCGCGTGCGGATCGCCCGCCGCCGGGAAGTCCCGCCCCGGCCCGCACACCGGCTCGACCGACGTCAGTCCGTCCCACGGCGTCGCCGGGACGCTCGCATCCACCGTGACGCGCTGTCCCTCCGCCACGACCGTCAGATACCTGTGCACATCGACAAGCCCCTCGTCCGGCACCGCCTCCGCAACCGCCTCGCCGAACAGTTCCCGTGCGCGATCACGCTCCAGCCGGTACACGCGGTGCACGAGCGCGGGCTGCGTCTCGGGATGGCGCTTCGCCAGCACCTGTGCGAGGAACAGGTTCTTCGTGGCGCTCGTCCCACGCGCCTCCAGCAGCATGCTTTCCACGCTGCGCCCGCTCGGCAGCCCGGAGGGGATCGCGCGCACCGCTTCCACCAGTTCCACCGGCGAGCTCTCCACCCGGAACAGCGGCCCCAGCGCTGCGCGCTCGCTCGCGCTCAGGTGTGGCCACAGCGCCTCGTAGCCGATGAACTCGAACAGTTTCACTCCTGTCCGCAGCGGCGACGGCGGCACCGTCAAACGGTTCGTGCCCACGCCGAACGGCGGCGCCTCCGCGAACGCAACCTCCGCGTAGCCGGCGCGCTCGAACGTCTCACGGATCTGCGGGACGAGATCCGGCGGGCGGCGGTGGCGCGTCCAGATGACCGTCGCGCCGGGCGCACACAGCTGCGCCAGCTGCTCGATCGTGCCGTCGATATCGGAGGCCGACAGGTTGCCAAACACGCCGCACACGAGCACCACGTCCGCTGGCACCGAGCCCGCGTAGGAGTCGGTCAGCGACGCGTCCGCCGCGACCGCCTCCACGGCGTCGAGCCTCGCCGCCCGCGCCGCGCCGTTCGCAAGCGCCACATTGCGCTCGTCCAGCTCCACCAGGCGCGCGCTCACATCCGCGCGGCGCGGGTGATCGACCAGCACGCCGATCGCATCATGTCCCTGGCCGGCGCACACGCTCACCAGTCGGATCGGCCCTGCGGGCGCGCCGTCCAGTGCGTCGCGCAGCTGGCTCTGCACCAGCGCGAGACGTCGTCCCAGCTCGGAGCCGGGGTCCTCGTAGCTCACGTGCCAGGCCTGCCAGTCCACGGATGCCTGTGAGGCCACGTCGCGACTGTAGCGCGACGCTCCGGCGGGATCGGCTCAGCCCGGGCGCTCGGTGCTCCGCGGCCGCAGCAGCAGGTACGGCCGACTGTAGGAGAGCGCCGTGGGCGACAGGCGAAGGCCGTTGAACGCAGCGGTCGGCTCCGTGGTCGCATCGCCCTGTGGGCCCAGCCTGGCGAGCTCGCACAGGACCTCGCGCGCCCAGTCGTCCGGCGACGCAGAGTCCAGCATGGGTCCACCGGCGGCTGCGGGATCGGACGCGGCCACCGGACCCTCGATGACGTAACCGTCGAGCCCCTCGGGCAGCGCTGCGCGTGTGAACGAGACCAGCGTCGGGACGATCGCGGCCACGTTCGCCGCGAGCGGTCGTGACGACCACGCCGGGCCGCCCCATAGGCGCGCGCGATCCACGTCGGCGCCCCACGGGGTCGTCCTGATCTTGCGGAATCGCTCCAGGCACGGCGCCGTGCTCGGGTCGTGCTCCGACTGCGCGAAGCGCTCCGAGTCGCGTACCGGGATCGCGCCGAGCTTCTCCGCCACGGCTGCCGCCAGGTCAACCCCGTGCGCGTCCGCCACCGTCGCGAGCCGTGCATGGAGCTGGGCCACGGTGTCGCTCAGCGAGGGCCAGCCCGCAAGCGAGCGCGGCGTCTTCGGCCCGTCGTAGTAGTTGACGATCCGCGCGATCTGCCCGGCTGTCGCCACGAGACCTCGGAACGGGTCGCCCTGGGCGGGGTCGCCGCCCATGGAGTCGCCGTCTGCGAGGTCGCTCCGCACGGCGTCGCCGGGCCCAGCCGCCGCGCGCGCCCGCGAGCCGGGCTCGGCCACGTCGCCCAGGAACTGATCCGCGATGGCGGTCGTGATGATCCACAGGTCCGCGAGCTCCGACGCCAGCTCCGACGGCGGCTCCCGGCGGTCGTGCGCGGGACCCGCGAGGAGCTCCGCGAGCTCCCCGAGCTCCTCCAGCAGGCGCGCCACGGCGGCCAGCGGCCGCCAGTACCCGCCCACCCCCGCGATCGTGGCCCGGACCAGCTGCTGTGAGGTTCCGCCCGTCAACCCACCTGCACGATCTCGACCCCCGCCGCCTCCAGCACGTCCTGGCCGTCGAGCACCGCGTAGCCCTCGCGGAAGTACAGCTTCGCCACGCCCGCGCCCGCGATCAGCTTCGCGCAGGGCGGGCACGGGAAGTCGGTGACGTACATCGTCGAGCCAGCGGTGGACACGCCGTCGCGGGCCGCCTGCGCGATCAGGCGCGCCTCCGCATGCGTGGCCGTGGACAGCTCCAGGCCGACGCCTTTGAAGAAGTTGCTGCGCGGGTCGCCCGCCGCGTACGCGCTCAGGCGGTGCGGGTTGTGCTCGTTGGCAGCCGCCACGACCGTGCCGTCGGCGAAGCGGATCGCGGCTCCCACCTGCCGCCACCAGTCCACGCTCGTGTCAGCCTGCGCCTGGGCTGCGGCGACGATGTCGGCGATCTCCCCGGTGGCGCTCGTTCTGTGGACCTCGTCGACCACCGCAAGCATCCGCACGCTCCTCGACTTGTCCCATCTGAGGAACACCGTGTCGTAGCGGACCTCGCAGCGCGAGAAGAAGCGCTCGACCACCTGGTGGCTGACGTCCTCGTCCGGCAGCGTGATCCGCGGGCTCTCCCGCGCCAGGCGCGCCGCCGCCTGCGCGTCGAGCACGCTCACCTCCGAGGCGATATCCCACGCGGCGATCGCCTTCGCCGCCAGCTCCGCGTCGAGCGCCCGGATGTCCTTCGCCAGCGGGCGGTAGTCCGCGTACAGCTCAGGGCCGATCAGGAACAGCGGCCGGCCGCGCCCATGCGCCTCCAGGAACCGCTGGTAGCCCTCGTGCAGGACTGGGATGTAGGCGACCACGACCTCGCTCACGGCGGCCGCTCATCCCCGCTTGAGGATGCTGTCGATCAGCCCCGGCAGCACTTCCGCGAGCTTCGGCCCGAGCCGCTCGCCGAGGTTCATGTACATCTGGCGGATGCGCTCGCTGGTCGTCACCGACGCCTGACGCTCGATCACCTCGATCGACTCGCAGATCTTTTCCAGAGCCTTGAGGTCCTCGTCGCTGTAGGAGTGGTCGGCGGTCAGCACCAGCACGTTCGGCTGCACCGCCTTGATCAGCGCCCAGCGCGCTTCGTCGTCCTCCTTCAGGAAGATCAGGTCGACCGGGCGCTGGTAGGCGAGCATCTCCAGGCGCTCGCTCTGCGGCACCATCGGCCGGTCCTCGCCCTTGCGCCGGCGGATCTTCGCGTCGCTGTCCACGCCCACCGCCAGCACGTCGCCGAGCTGCTTCGCGCGCGCCAGGTACTTCACGTGCCCCAGGTGGATCAGGTCGAACGAGCCGGACGTCAGCACCACCCGGTAGCCCAGGCCCTTCAGGTGCGTGACCGTGCGCGTCATGTCCTCGAGCGAGCGGATCAACCGCTCCTCGTAGTTCACGTCCGCGCTTAGGATTCCGCTGCTGGCTGCCATACGGTCCACATCATGCCTGACTACCTTCCCTACGCCGAGCGCGCTCCCAGCACCGCCTACCGGGAGATGCTGCGCGCGATCCGCGAGCAGGGCACGCGCGTGCACACCAAGCAGGGCGAGGACGCGTTCGCGCTGGCGGGGCACTGCATGCGCTTCCCCATGGCGCACGGCGCCGCGGTGATCACGGAGCGCTCGATCGAGGGCTTCGTCGGCAAGGCGATCGGCGAGCTGTGCGCGTTCATCAACGGCGCGCGCACGCTCGAGCAGCTGGAGGAGTTCGGCTGCAACTGGTGGGGCGCGTGGGCGACGCCTGAGAAGTGCGAGGCGCGCGGGCTCGCCCCCGGCGACCTCGGGCCGGGCTCCTACGGGCATGCATTCAAGAACTTCACCACCGACCTCGACGGCGACGATCCCGGCTTCGACCAGCTGCCGCACCTCGTCAGGAAGCTGCGCGACCTGCCGCTCGACAGGACCGCGGTGATGAGCCCGTGGATCCCCAACGCCAACCACCGCGAGGCGGGCGTGCGCTCGCGCAACACGATCGCGCCGTGCCACGGCTGGATCCATGCGCTGGTGCTCGACGACAAGCTGCACGTGATCCACAACCAGCGCTCCGGCGACACGCCGATCGGCGTGCCGTCCAACATGGCGCAGTACACCGCGCTCGGGCTGATGCTGGAGCAGCTCACCGGCTACGAGCTCGTCGAGTACGTGCACTGGATCCAGTACGCGCACATCTATGCCAACCAGCTGCCGCACGTGGAGGAGATGCTCGCGCGCGAGCCGCGCGCGCTGCCGACGCTGAGCCTGACCGCCGCCGGCCGCCAGATCGACGACATCCACGACTTCCGCGCGGAGCACTTCGAGCTCACCGACTACCACCCGCACCCCGCGATCGCCCGCATCCCGGTGGCGACCTGAGATGGTGGCGATCGTCGTCGCGCGCGCAGGCAACGGCGTGATCGGCCGCGACGGCGGGCTGCCGTGGCGCCTGCCCTCCGACATGCGGCGCTTTCGCGAGCTGACGAGCGGCCACACGGTGGTGATGGGCCGCAGGACCTTCGAGTCGATCCCCGACCGCTACCGGCCGCTGCCCCACCGGCGCAACCTCGTGCTGAGCGCCAGTCCCGACTGGCGGGCGCCGGGCGCGGAGGTGTTCGCGGATCTCGCCGGCGCGCTGGACGCGTGCGACGGCGACTGCTTCGTGATCGGCGGCGAGCGCACCTACCGCGAAGCGCTCCCGCTCGCCGACCGCGTGTACGCGACCGAGGTCGAGGGCGATTTCGACGGCGACGTGTTCTTCCCCGGGCTCGCGCCGGGCGAGTGGCGGCGCGTCGAGCAGAGCGAGCGCGTCGTCGAGAACGAGCACGGCTTCACCTTCTGCGTCTACGAGCGCGAGCGCGCCCTTGAGCCCGCTGTATAACCTCGACGCCGCGCGCAGCGACGAGCAGCGGCGCTACATGGAGGAGCTGGAAGACGCCGGCGTGTGCGTGTTCTGCCCCGAGCACGTCGCCTCACACCACCGCGAGCCGGTCGAGCACTCGGGCGAGCATTGGTATGTGACGAAGAACGACTACCCCTACGACGGCGCGGCGGCGCACTACCTGGTCGTGTCGAACAGGCACGTGACGTCGTTCGACGAGCTTCCCGACGAGGCCGGCGCGGAGCTGTGGGCGATCAAGCGGATGCTCAAGGCGCAGCTGGAGCCGACCGCGCTGGCGACGGTCGAACGCAGCGGCAACATGCTCTACAACGGCGGCAGCGTCGCGCACCTGCACGTGCACGTGGTGGCGCTGGAGGAGCAGCCCACCGCGACTGTGCGCTTCCGGGTCAGCGCCAATGCATGAGACGAGCCCGCGGGTCTTCCTGATCGCGCGGCCAGCGGTCGACCTCGATGGCATGCTCGCGTACCTGCGGTCGGTGGGCGGCGCGGAGTGGCTCGAGCGGCGTCGCGGGGAGCGGCCGGTGGATGCCGGCCCGGCGGACGCCGAGCCGGTGGACGCCGAGCTGCTCGTCGAGTTCGCCGGCCGCGCGTGTTACCGGTCCTGGGCGCCGGGCCTCAACGCCAACGTCTCACGAGTTCGAGCCGACAGCCGCGACTACCTCACGAACCTGATCGCGTCCGGGCATGGCAGCGTGCTCGAGCACGTGAGCTGGACGTTCGCCTTTCGCGACGTCTCGCGGGTGTTCACCCACGAGCTCGTGCGTCACCGCGCCGGCTCCGCGTTCAGTCAGGAGAGCCTGCGCTACGTGCGCGTCACCGACATCGGCTTCCGCCTCCCCTCGGCGCTCGAGCCGCTGCGCGATCGCGTCGTGAGCCTGGTCGAGCAGCTGGAGGAGTTCCAGCTCGACGCGGCGGCGGCGCTCGGCATCGACGACGACGGCGTGCCGTTCGACGTCAAGAAGGAGATCACCTCGGCGCTCCGGCGCCTGGCGCCGCTCGGCCTGAGCACGGACATCGTCTGGACGGCCAACGCGCGCACGCTCAGGCACGTGGTCGAGATGCGCACGGCGCCCGCGGCGGAGGAGGAGCTGCGAAGCGTGTTCGGCGAGGTCGCCGAGATCATGCTGCGGGAGGCGCCTGCGCTGTTCGAGGACTTCGCGCGCCAGCCGGACGGCTCATGGGTGCCGGCGCATCACAAGGTGTGAGTACGGGCGCCGCGCATCGAGTGCAGCAGCGCTCCGCGGGTCGCGTGCTCAGCGGCCCGAGCTACCCAGGCCGTCGAGGTGGCGCTCGGTCTCCGGCAGCTCAGGCGAGACCACGAGCTCGAGGTCGTGCGCGGCTGGGACGACCAGCAGCTGGGCGATGCGGTCTCCCCGCCGCACCTCGTAGCTCCCCGGGGTCACGCGATGCAGGATCACCATGATCTCGCCGCGGTAGCCCGAGTCGATCACGCCGGGCGCGTTCACGACGGTGATGCCCTCGCGCAGCGCAAGCCCGCTTCGCGGGCACACCAGCCCCACGTGGCCGGGTGGAATCGCGACCGCGAGACCGGTCGCGACGGCGACCGGGCCGCCGGCGGCGTCGAGCGTGGCGCTGGTCCGCGCCGAGAGATCGAGGCCGGCGTCGCCCGCGTAGGCGCGCGCGGGAGCCTCCATCTCGTCATCCAGTATCTGCAGCCGAAGCTCCACCGGCGAATAGTGTCAGACGGCCGTCCGGGGTCGTGACGCGCGCCGCCAGCGGCAGCCCCAGCAGCGACACGGCGCCCATCGCAAGGAACGCCGCGAGCGGGTGATGCACGAGGATCTGCACGAGCAGCGCGACCGCGAGGCCACCGAGGTTGCCGGCCATCCATACGATCGCGCCGGCGGTGCCGGCGGCTGCGCCCGCGAGCTGCTCGGCTGCCGTCAGGATCACCGGCAGCGCCGGCAGCAGCATCGCGCCCATCACCACCAACGCCAGCGCGCGCACGCCCAGCCACGGCACGGCGCCAAGCGTGACGCAGCCGACGCACGCGACGAGCACGACGGCGCGCATGAAGCTGCGCTCGGAGTCGTTGCGGGCGACCAGCGGCGGCAGCACGGCGCAGCCGACGATGCCCGCGATCACCATGCCTACGAGCAGCACGCCCGCCGTCGTTTCGGACACGTGGTCGGGGTGCAGCAGCGTCTGCAGCCACGTGGCCAGCGCGACGAAGATGCCGAAGCCGAGGAACACGAGGCCGCACATCGTGCGCATCGCCGGCAGCTGCCAAAGCGCCCGCGCCGCGCTGCCCTCGATCGCCGCGTGCTCGTCGCCCTGGTGCGCGGGGCGGCGCAGCACGACCGCGAGCGCCACTGCGGGAACGACCGCGAGCACGGCCTCCACCGCCAGCAGCCGTTCGAGCTGTCCGTGCGCGCCGAGCGTCGGTCCCAGCAGCAGCGCCAGCAGCATGCCCACGAAGTTGCCCGCCGATCCGATCGCGATACCGGTCGCGCGCCGATCCGCGGGCAGGTACTCGCCGGCGAGCTTGCTGACCCCGCTCAACACCACCGGCTGCGCGACAGCGACCAGCACCTGGCCGGCCATCGCCCACGCGAACGTCTCGCCGCCGAGACGTGCCAGCCCGCCCAGCGCGACCAGGCCGCCGCCCGCGGCGAGCGCGGGGCGGAACCAGCGGTCGAGCAGGATGCCGGCCGGTATCGCGAGCGCCACGTACAGCAGCGGGAAGATCTCCGCGAGCCAGCCGACGGCGCTGACCGGCACGCCGTAGCGCCTTGCGGTTTCGGTCGTGATGGCTGCATACGTGAGCCACAGGATCTGCGTGGCCGCGCACACCAGCGCGTATGCGGCGATCACTGGCCAGCCAGTCGAGCTGCCCCGCCGTGGAGTCATGCTTTCCACCCGCCTCAGCATAAGTAAGCTGCGCTCATGCCCGCCGGCTGGCCCACACTGCCCGCCTACGACCGCTGGAGCGCGACGTGCGACACGCTGCACGCGCACACGCAGGTGCTGGGCAAGCTGGCCGTGGCGCTGGCGCCGCCGGAGCCCCAGCTGCAGCATGCGGCGCTGCGCCTGACGGCGCGCGGCTGGGAGACGCCGGCGCTGCCCGCGCCGGACGGCTCGGGCGCGCTGGTGGCGGCGCTTGACCTGCGCAGCCACGAGGCGCTCGTGGAGCACAGCGACGGCCGCTCGCAGCGGATCGCGCTGGCGCCCAACCGGGCGGTGGGGCCGGTGGCACGCGAGCTGCTGCAGGCGGCGCGCGAGCTTGCGGGACCGGTGGCGATCAACACGACGCCCCAGGAGGTGCCGTGGACGGTGCCGCTGGACGAGGACGAGGAGCATGCGAGCTATGACCCGGAGCAGGTGGGCGCGTACTTCGCGGCGGCGACGCGCGCGGCGCTCGCGCTGGCCGAGTTTCGCGCGCCGTACCGCGGCCGCTCGACTCCGGTGAATGCGTGGTGGGGCTCGTTCGACCTCGCCGTCAACATGTTCTCGGGGGCGCCGGCCGATCCGCCGTCGCAGGACTTCATCATGCGCAACGCGATGGACGCGCAGGAGGTGGCGGTGGGCTGGTGGCCGGGCGACGCGCGCTACGCCAAGCCGGCCTTCTACGCCTACGCGCACCCGGCGCCGGACGGATTCGGCGACGCGGCGCTGTCGCCGCCGCCCGCCCGCTGGGAGGGGGAGCTGGGCGAGTACGTGCTCGACTGGCACGACGTGGTGGCGAGCCCCGACCCGCACGCGATCGCGGTCGAGTTCGCGCGCTCGGCCTTCCTTCACGCGTGTGCAGTGTGCGACTGGGACCCGGCGCTGGCCGCGAGCGCTGACGGCACGCCGCCGCCGATCGCCTAACGCCGCGCTTTGAGTTTCGACCACTCCGCCTTGTGCAGGCGCTTGGCGGCCTGGTACTCGGCGAGCGCCTGCGGCGAGTCGACGTCTCCGAGCGTGGGATGCCCGGGCACGAGCCCGTCGGCGACGCCGACGCCGTAGCGCTTTGCGAGCACCGCGCTCAGCGACTTGACCTTCATCTCGCCGAAGCCGGGCAGCGCGGCGAGGTTCTCGCGCAGGCCGCTGGAGTCCGTGGCGTCGGTCCACACGCGCGCGGCGTCGCCGCCGTACTCGTCGCGCACGTGCGCCGCCAGGTCGTGCACGCGCTGGGCCATCGAGCCGGGGAAGCGGTGGATGGCCGGTTTCTCGCGGAACAGCGGCTCCAGGTCGGCGCGGGCGATGGCCGCGGCGTCGAGCGTGCCGAGCCGTTCGCGCAGCACGAGCGGACCGGCGAACGCCTTTTCGACGGTCACCTGCTGGTCGAGCGCGAAGCCGATCAGCAGCGCCATCGGGTCGGCGGCGATCAGCGCGTTGGCCTCGTCGGAGTCGGTGAAGTAGAGACGGTCTGGCATCGGGCAATCGTATCGGCGGTTGGGCAGAGTCGAGCTTCTCGACGTGCGCGCGGTCAAGTCAATCGGCCGTGGCCGCGCTCGTGGCGGTGCCGGCGGACGTGGCGGTGCCGGCGGACGTGGCGGTGGCGGCGGCGCTCGTGGTGGCGGCGGCCACGTACAGGACCGCCTGGGTGCGAGCGACGGCGCTGACAGCGTCGTCGGGGGGCAGCAGCTCGGGGTGGTGCAGCGGACGCTGGGCGAAGCCGTCGGCGCCGTCGAGACCCACGAACGCCATCGCCAGCGGCGCGAGCGCGCCGAAGAACGCGAAGTCGTCGGAGCCACACGAGCGCCACGAGGCGGTCGCCGCGAGCCCCGCGCTCGCAAGCAGCTCGCGCGCGAGAGAGACGATGCGAGCGTCGTTCTCGAGCGCGGGCTCGCCGGGGACCAGCTCGACGCGCGCCGTGCAGCCGTGCGCGCTCGCCACGCCGCCGGCGACCTCCTCGACCAGCGCGCGCAGTGCTTCGCGGTCCTGCGGCAGGTGCGCGCGCAGCGCGCCCCGCGCGCCGGCGCTGGCTGGGATCACGTTCTCGGCGCTGCCCGCGTCCAGCACGCCGACGGTGAGCGACGCGGCGTGCAGCGGGTCGATGCGCCGGCCGAGCTGCGCGTGCAGCGCGACCACCACCTCTGCGAGCGCGAGCACGGGGTCGCGCCCGTGATGTGGATAGGCGCCGTGCGACGGCTCGCCTGCGATGGCGATCTCGAACGCGTCGCACGAGGCGTTGACGATGCCGGCGTCGAGCGCGACGGCGCCCCACGGCAGCTCAGGGTGCACGTGCGCGGCTACCACCGCCGCGGGCTCGAGCTGCGCGAGCTCCCCGTCGGCGAGCTGCTGGGCGCCCGACGGGTACGCCTCCTCGCTCGGCTGGAACATCGCCAGCAGCGGCACCGGCAGCTCGTCGCCGAGTGCGTGGGCGGCGCGCGCGAGCGCCACGAGCGCGGCCATGTGGACGTCGTGTCCGCATGCGTGCATCGTCTCGTCGCTCGCCGCGAACGGGGCGCCGGTGCGCTCGCGCAGCGGCAGCCCGTCGAGCTCCGCGCGCACGGCGATCGGCGCTCGGCCTGGCGCGGCGTCGCCTGGCTCGGGCGCGCGGCCGCCGCCGTCGATCAGCGCCAGCAGCCCGGTTCCGGCCGCCGCTCGGCAGGGCACGGGCAGCTCGGCGGCGACGCTCGCGGCGGTCAGCTCCTCTTCGTGCGCGAGCTCGGGGGCGGCGTGCAGTTCGTGTCGCAGCGCGACGGCGCGCGGCAGTTCGCGCTCGATGCCCTCGAGCAGCCGTGCGAGCAGCGGCGCGGCGTCAGTAGATGGCGGCATAGCGACGGCAGACCTCCTGCAGCTCCGCGTCGGCGGCGGCGTCGATCTCGGCGCGCTTGACGCTGACGTACGCGTCGTACAGCAGCGGCGCCAGCCACGCGCGCGCGGTGTCGTCCTCGGCGAGCGCCTGCAGCGCCTGCGCGAGCGTGGTGGGCAGCGCGCCGACGCCGAAGCGCGCGGCCTGCTCGGCATCGAGCTGCGCGGGGTCGCGGTCGAGGATCGGCGGCGCGGGCAGCTGCGCGCGCAAGCCCTCGAGCCCGGCGCGCACGATCGCCCCGAGCGCCAGGTGCGGGTTGGCGCTGGCGTCGGCGCCGCGGTACTCGAGGCGCAGCTGACCGGCGGGGCGCGCGCCCGCCAGCTCGACGACGGGCGGAATGCGCAGCAGGGCCTCGCGGTTGCGCTCCGCCAGGCACACGGCGCCGGCGCTCCAGCGGTGCGGCTGCAGGCGGGCGCCGGACACGGGGCTCGCGGCGGTGAGCGCGCTGAGCGCGCGTGCGTGGCGCAGGATGCCGGCGGCGAAGCGCTCGCCGAGCTCGCTAAGGCGGCCGGGCCGCGCGGCGTCGTGGAGCAGCGGCCGGCCGCCGGCGTCGACGAGGCTGAGGTGGATATGCACGCCGTTGCCCGCCTGCTGGGGGTCGAGCAGCGGCGTGAAGCTCGCTCGCAGCCCCTGCCGCCGCGCGATCTCGCGCACGACCTCTCTGAGCAGCACCGCGCGATCCGCGCTTGCGATGCCGGTGGCGGGCGCCACGGGGATCTCGAACTGGTCGGCGGCGTACTCGGCGAAGAACCGCTCGGGCTCGATCCCGGCGTCGACGAGCGCGCCCATCACCCGCGCGGGGAACGGCTCGACGCGGCGCTGAGCGTCGAGCGTAAACGGCAGCGCGGGCGCCTGCTGATCGCCGCTCGGCGGCGCGGGCTGGCCGGCGCCTTGACCGGCACCCGACGGTTTGGCTCCGGTCCCGCCGGACGGCAGCAGCTGGAACTCGTGCTCGAAGCTGGCAACGACGCGAGCCCCGAGCTCCCGCTCGAGCTCGCCGAGCGCCTCGCGCAGGAAACTGCGAGGGCAGCACTGCCATGGCCGCCCGTCGAGCTCGACGATGTCGCACAGCAGCAGCTCCATCGCGCCGTGCTCGCCTTCTGCGCTCACGGCCGTGCGGGTGTCGACGTCGGGCAGCAGCCGCAGGTCGCCGGTGGATCCGAACGGGTTGGGCTCGGCGACGGGTCCCAGCGGCGTGAGCGCGTGGTTGGCCGGCACCCAGCCGATGCCCGCGCGCAGGTGCTCGTCCAGCTGCGAGGCGAGCACCGAGCGCCCGCGCACGATCGCGCCGAGGTCGCAGCACACCAGCGCGACCAGCTCGGCGTCGCTCACCCGATCGACTCGCCGGTCACGCTGCCGTTGTCCCAGATGCCCTCCGCCAGCCCCAGCTCGGCGGCGCCGGCGCGCACGGCGGCGGCGTCGTCGGCGGACACCACCGCGAACATGCCGCCGGCCACCTTCGATGAGGACCCGGGCATGTCGCGCCGCTCGAGCGCCGCCGCGAGGTGCTCCTGCGGCTGCAGGTGAACGCCGCGGTCGCCGAGTGCGGGGTACGTGTCAGCGACGGCGTACATGCTGCCGCGGGGGCCGCTGACGCGCGCGAACACGCACGCGAAGTGGCCGACGTCCCAGTCCGGCGGCGGCCCTTCGGCGTCGCCGCCGAGCAGGTAGCCGAGCAGCTGATCGACGCGCGGCCGCGCCCCCCACAGGTGATGCGTGGCGAAGTTGGCGAGGAGGCTCGCGGGACGCTCGAGCGCGGCCACGAGCTGGAACAGCCCGGCGAGCGTGTCGGGGTTCCAGGGGCCGGTGTACGGGAGCGCCTCGACGGCGCCGTCGGATAGCGTCGCGAGCGCGTTGCGCAGGCCGGCGGCGTTGGTGCCGGAGGCGTCGTGATCGTCGATCGCGGGGATGCTCAGGCGGTAGTCGCGCCGGCTGGGTTCGCCGTGCGGCAGCGTGCCGGGCTCGCGCGCGCCGGAGACGGTGCTGCCGGCGGCCAGCGCGACGGCATCCTGGTCGACGACCTCGCCTCCCCGCCGTTCGATGCCGGCGGCGCGAAGCGCGAGCGCGCCGCAGAACGCGCCGCACAGGTCGTCGCGCTGGGGAAGCTCGCGCGCGTGTGCCGTGAGCAGCTCGCGGTAGCCCGGCAGCAGTGTGATCGAAAGCTGGTCTGACGTCGGCATATGGCCAATCTACACGGGTCGCAGAAGCCGTTCGATGGCTCTGCAATGCGGCCTTCCGACCAGTCGATTATCGCGCTTCAAAGTCAGAAACATTTTCGGCGAAACGCAAGTGCGAACAGTTGTCTGCTTCCGCTTGACAGAACTGTAGGCTTCTGTGATAGTACGGACCGTATGGCCAGCAGAGCGAATACTCCTAGTCAATGACTACAGTGCGCACAGGCGTTTTCGATCGACAAGCTCAGCAACCTGCGGCCGGTCATCTAACGACAAAGGAGCGGTGAGACAACCCCATGCAGCGCATAACGTTGTTCGGAATGGTCCTGCTGTCGGCGTTTGCAATAGCCGGCGTCGGCGCCGTCTCGGTCTCTGCGTCGGGCCATGAATTCGTCGTCAGCAAAACTGGCAAAACCAAAAGCAAAGGCACCAGCGTCGGGCAGGTGTTCAAAACGGGGGCCGGCACGATCGAATGCACGTCGGTCACCGGCACGGGTGAAATGACGGAACTCAAATCCGTCACCCACAAAGAAGTGCTCACCTACAGCAACTGCTCGGGCTTCGGGATGGGCATCAAAGTCACGCCCGCGCACTTCGAATTCAACGCGAATGGATCCGCGAGGCTCGAAAAAACGGTGTTCGTCACACCGGAAGGCGCCGGATGCGAAGTGCTGATCGAACCGCAGACGCTCGAAGCCATGACGTACTCCAACTCGAGCGGGAAGGTCACGGCGGAAGCGGCCGTCATGAACATCCGCTCCAGGGGGACGGGCGGCTCCTGCGGCGGGGAAAACACGGAAGGGTCCTACAGCGGCAAAATCCAGGGCGAAGTCGAAGGCGGCACCGCCGAATGGAAATAGCGCCCTGAGGAAGGCCGCCCGCAAGGGCTGAGGGGGCGAGGGGGGTCGGAGCCGGCGGATGCCCGGCGGCTCCGATCCTCAAGTGGGGGTTGACTCCGGTGGAGCGCAACGGCGCCGTGGTTATGGCACGCGGGTAGACTACGGCGCGCCGAGGAGGTGCGAATGCGCGGAAAGCCGCTGCGCGACGGATCGATGAGCAACCGGCTCCGCGTGCGCGGCGCAATTGGGCTCGTAGTTGCAGGCATATGGCTGGGCAGCGCCGCGATGGCGCCTGCGGCTGGCGCGTGCCCCAACGCGTCGTTTCGCTCAGGCGCCTCCGAACATCTACCCGACTGCCGCGCCTACGAGCAGGTCTCGCCCGTCGAAAAGGGCGGACAGGACGCCGCTTCGCTGCAGCCGCTGGAGCCCGCAGAGAGCTCTGGATGCTACGGCGGCGAACCATGTACGATCGCGTATATGAACGTTGGCGCGGCGTTTGATGGCGCGCCCGGAAACGAGTTCGACGATGCGTATCTCGCAACCAGAGCGGTCGCTGGCTGGCAGACCACGGCTCTGTCGCCTCCGACGGCTGAAGCGCCCGCCAACAGCATCGCCAAGATCTCGTACGCCTTCTCGCCGGACCTGTCGCGGGCGGTTCTGCGCGTGCCGCTGCAGCGGTTGACCGAAGGCGCACCGGCGGGCGTCTACAACCTGTTCGTCCGCAACGCCGCCGGCAGCTACTCGCTCGTGACCGCGAACGCGCCGCCGGAACCGCCGCCGCTTGGTTGCGGACGCTGCTTTGAACACCAGGACCTGCCCGCGTTCGCGGGCGCCTCGAGCGACTTCAGCCATGTGATCTTCGAGGCGAGCGACAGTCTCGTCCCCGGCGCGCCCGGCGGCGGCGTGGAAAACCTTTATGAAACCACCGACGAACGTGTGCGCTTGGTCGGGGTCCTTCCCGACGGTGCGATCCCCGCCGCGGGCGCGACGGCAGGTGGCGGGATCGAAGTGGCCGAGGAACATGCGCACGAGCTCGAACGGGCCGTGTCGCAGGATGGATCGGATGTCGTGTTCGAGGCCGCCGCCGATGGCGGTGCTCCCGATGCCGCACAGGCCGGCATGACGGAGGTGTACATACGCGTCGACGGCTCCACGACGGTTGAGGCATCGGCGCCGGCTGCAGGTGCCCGTCCGGGGAGCTGCGAAACGACGAGAGCGGTCTGCAACGCTGAGTCGGCGCAGTTCTGGACCGCCTCGGCGAGCGGCTCGGCGGTCTACTTCACGAGCAAAGCCTCGCTGACGAAGGCATCCAACACCGGTGTGGAACCGACGTCGGGACCGGAACCGCGCGAAAACCCGGGGAACGACCTCTATCGCTACGACGTCGCCACCGGTGGCCTCTCGGATCTCACCGTCGACACGAACGACCCCGACGGCGCTGGCGTGCTGGGTGTCGTCGGCGCGTCGACGGACGGCTCGTATGTGTACTTCGTGGCTGAGGGCGGGCTCGGCGAATCGGGCGACGGCGCAAAAGCCGGCGAGCCGAACCTATACGTCTGGCACGAAGCGTCCGCCGGCGCGGGCACGGTGAAGTTCATCGCCAGGCTGGCGGCGCCGAGCGAAGAAGAAGCGGAAGACCTCGAAGCGCTGCGAACCGGACCCGCGTTCCCCTATCAGAGCGATCTTGCCGACTGGACAAGCCGTCCGACGGCGTCCCAGGCATACGTGACGCCCGACGGGACGCATCTGGCGTTTATGTCGGTCGAGCCGCTGACCGGCTACGAAAACACCGATCGGACCACCGGAGAACCCGATCATGAGGTGTTCGAGTACAGCGCTGAAGACGGCCGGCTCGTGTGCGCGTCGTGCGATCCCGGTGGCGCTCGCCCGCTCGGCAGCGCATTCATCGGCGCGCGGCTGAGCGAACGGACCAGCAGCCCCTTCCACCAGCCACGGAGCTTGAGCGACGACGGGAGCCGCCTGTTCTTCACCTCTCCCGATCCGGTCGTGCCGGGCCTCTCCGGTGGAAGCCAGAAGGTCTTCGAGTACGAGAGCGGCGCCGCACAGCTGATCTCGGGCGCGGGTGGCGGAGGCGAAGGAGTGTTCCTGGACGCAAGCTCGAGCGGGGACGACGTCTTCTTCGCGACCCGGGAACGCCTGGCGCCCGGCGACGCCGACGAACTGGTGGACGTTTACGACGCGCGTGTGGACGGAGGGCTGGCGGCGCCTACAGCGCTGGCGCCGTGCCAGGGCAGCGCCTGTCAAGAACCGTTCGACCAGCCGCCGGCGATCCCGGCGCCTCTCTCCGCGTCCTTCCTGGGTAGCGGCAATCTCGCCGCGCCGCGCGCGCAACCAACGCGGCGGCAGCTCCTGGCTCGCGCGCTCTCGAGCTGCGCGAAGCTCAAGGCCAGGGCCAGGCGCGCGAGGTGCATCGCCGCTGCGCGCAAGCGCTACGCGCCCAAAGCCGAGGGGACTCGTCGCGGCGGTGTAGCTGGACGCCGTCGGTCGCGCCGGTGAGCGGCATCGTTCGTGTGCGCGCGGGCGACTGCGCCCGGAGGATCAGACGGGCCGCGCTGCCGCTGGCCGTTGCGTTCGTCTCGTGCGCGATCGAGGCGGGCTCCTCGAGCGCGGCGTCCGCGAGCCCGCATTGGAGCATCCTGTCGGAGTCCGAGCCGACGTACTTCAAGGCGGGTGACCCGGCCGACGCATACGTGCTGATCGTCCGCAACGACGGCGGCGCGCCGACCGCCCATGGCAGCGTCGTGACGGTCACGGACATCCTGCCCGCGGAAGTCACCGCCACGAAGGTCACCGCCGTCGGCGAACCGGCCAATGGAACGGGGCTGCCGAAATACGAAATGGCATGCCCGACGGGCCCCATCACCGGGACCGTGACCTGCACCTACGAAGAAGCACCAAGCCGCGGACGCGTGCCGGCGGGAGCGATGATCGTGGTGACGATCAGGGTGGCGATCGGCGAACACCCAGGTGTCCCTCTGGGTCCGAACTCCGCGACGGTCTCCGGCGGCGGGGCGCCAGGCGCGTCAACCAGCGCGACCACGCCGATCGACGCCGACACGGCTCCGTTCGGGCTGTCTCTGTTCGACATCGACGCGGCCACGGAAGCTGGCGAACAGGCTACCCAGGCCGGTTCGCATCCGTATGCGCTGACCGCCAGCATGGCGTTCAACGTAAGCTCCAGGGAAACGCCCTCCGCCGGCAACGGCGGCGCGGAATCGGCGCTGGCGAACGCCTCGCCGAAGGACATCGAAGTCGCGCTGCCGCCCGGGCTGGTCGGAGATCCCAACGCCGTGCCGCGCTGCAGCCAGCAGGCGTTCCTCGAACGCGAAAGGCTCAACTGCCCTGTCGACACCCAGGTCGGGACCGTGAAGCCGCTGTTCTACGGCACGTTTCAGTCGGCGTTCTTCCCCGTGTTCAACATCGTTCCGCCTTCCGGCCAGCCGGGCGAGCTGGGCTTCTCGGTGGCCGGGATCGGCCACGTACCGCTGTTCTTTCACGTGCGCTCCAACGGCGACTACGGATTGACGGCGCAGCTCGACGACATGCCTGAGGCCGGTCCCCTGCAGGGGGCGATCCTGACGCTATGGGGCGTGCCGGCCGCGCCCGCCCACAATCTGGAACGAGAAGGGACGCTTGGAGAAGGCGCGCAGAACGACGGTGAATTCTGCAAACCATCGGTGAAGGTCATAGGCGGCGTGGAAGAAGCCAAAGGCTGCCCCAGCGGCGTGGCGGCGACACCGTTCCTGACGCTGCCGGGCAGCTGCACGGCGGAACTCCCCGTGCTCGTACAGCGGGACTCGTGGCAGAACCCGGAACCGCAGAACCCGCTGGAACCGGAACCGCCGGGTCGCTTCAACGAGATGGGATCGCTGCCGGCGACCACCGGCTGCGAACAGCTGTCGTTCGTGCCATCGCTGTCGCTCCAGCCGGAAACAACGCAGGCGGGCGCGCCGAGCGGCTACACGGTCGACGTGCACGTGCCGCAGAACGAAAGCCCGACGGCGCTGGCGACGCCGGACCTGCGCGACGCGTCGATCACGCTGCCGCCGGGCGCGGTGCTCTCGCCGTCGGTGGCGAACGGCCTGCAGAGCTGCTCCCAGCAGCAGTTCGGCCTGCACTCGCTGGCGCCCGCTGCGTGTCCGCCGCGCTCGCAGATCGGCACTGTGACGATCGCCACGCCGTTGCTGTCGAGCCCGCTGGAAGGCCACGTGTACGTGGGCGAACCGGAATGCGCGCCGTGCACGCCGAGCGACGCGCAGCAGGGCAGGCTGATCAGACTGCTGCTGGAGGCGCAGGGCTCCCCCCAGGACGGGGGATACCTTGAAGGGCACGGGCAGGCGGGCGTGACGGCGAAGCTGGAAGGCGCGACGTCGATCGACCAGGCGACAGGGCAGCTGACGGCGACGTTCACGCAGGCGCCGCAGCTGCCGTTCGAAGACCTGAAGCTGACGCTGGACGGCGGCGCGAACGCGCCGCTTGCGAACCCGACGAGCTGCGGCGCCCAGCTGCTGGCGACGTCGCGCCTGACCCCGTACAGCAGCGAAGCAGCGGCGCAACCGTCGAGCGCGCCGTTCCAGGTGACGGGCTGCACACCACCGCAGTTCCATCCGTCGTTCGTCGCTGGCACAACCAACAACCAGGCGGGCGCGTCCAGTCCGCTGACGGTGACGCTGTCGCGCACGGACCAGGACGAGGACCTGAGCGCGGCGACGGTGCGCCTGGCGCCGGGACTGCTGGGCATGCTCTCCAAGGTCCAGCTGTGCCCGGAAGCGCAGGTGCAGGCGGACGCATGCTCGCCGCAGAGCGAAGTTGGCACGGCGAGCATCGACGCGGGGCCGGGCGCGAACCCGACGTTCATCGGCGGGCGCGTGTACCTGACTGGCCCGTACGAGGGCGCGCCGTTCGGCCTGTCGGTCGTGGTGCCGGCGGTTGCGGGCCCGTTCGATCTGGGCACGATCCGCGTGGGCGCGAAGATCGAGGTGGACCCGCGTACGGCGGCGCTGACGATCGTGAGCGATCCGCTGCCGCAGACGCTGGACGGCATTCCGTTGCAGCTGAAGACGATCGCGCTGGACATCGACCGCGCGGGCTTTGCGTTGAACCCGACGGACTGCCGGCCGCTTGAGATCGAAGGAGCGCTGGCGGGCATGGGCGGCGCGACGGCGGCGGTGTCGTCGCGTTTCCAGGCGGCCGACTGCGCGACGCTGCCGTTCAAGCCGCGTCTGAGCGCGCTGACGCACGCGAAGACGAGCAAAGCGGGCGGCGCGTACCTGCACATGCGGCTGGCGATGGGCGCCGGCGGGGCGAACGTGGCGGCGGTGAAGGTGGATCTGCCAAAGCAGCTGTCGACGCGGCTGCGCGCGCTGCAGAGCGCGTGCGCGGCGGCGGTGTTCGACGCGAACGCGGCGGCGTGCCCGCCGGCGTCGGCGGTGGGCAGCGTGACGGTGCTGACGCCGGTGCTGCGCCATGCGCTGGTGGGTCCGGTGTACCTCGTCTCCCACGGCTCGAGTGCGCTGCCGAATATCGAGCTCGTGCTGCAGGGCGAAGGCGTGACGGTGGTCGTGTCGGGGCAGACGAGCATCACGCACGGCATCACCTCGGACGTGTTCACGTCGCTGCCGGACGTGCCGATCTCGACGCTGGGACTGGTGCTGGGCAGCGGCGCGCACTCGCTGCTGGCGGCGAACCTGCCGGCGGGCGCGCACCGCAGCATGTGTGGCCGGCGCCTGACGATGCGGATCGCGCTGACGGGCCAGAACGGCGCGGCGCTCCACCAGGCCAAGAACATCTCTGTTTCCGGTTGTCCGCGGCAAAGGCGTAGGCTGAGGGGGTGAGCTGGGACTTCTCCACGGACCCTGACTTCGAGGAGCAGCTGGACTGGATGCGCGAGTTCGTGCGCGCGGAGATCTGGCCGCTGGAGGCGATCTGGCACGAGCTGGGCCTGGAGGGGCTGACGCGCGCGATGGCGCCGCTGCAGGGGCAGGTGAAGGCGCGCGGGCTGTGGGCGACGCACCTGCCGCCGGAGCTGGGCGGCCAGGGCATGGGCCAGGTGCGACTGGGGCTGATGCACGAGATCCTGGGCAGCTCGCCGCTCGCGCCGCTGGCGTTCGGCAACGCGGCGCCGGACTCGGGCAACTCGGAGCTGCTGGCGCTGGCTGGCACGCAGGAGCAGAAGGACCGCTGGCTGCACCCGCTGCTGGCGGGCGATCTGCGCAGCGCGTTCAGCATGACGGAGCCGCACACGCCGGGCTCGGACCCGACGCAGCTGCAGACGCGAGCGGTGCTGGACGCGGCAGGCGGCGGCGAGGAGTGGGTGATCGACGGGCGCAAGTGGTTCTCGTCGAACGCGTCGATTGCGGACTTCCTGATCGTGATGGCGGTCACCAACCCGGACGCGCGCGCGGCGCAGCGGGCGTCGATGTTCGTGGTGCCGGTGGATACGCCGGGCGTTGAGATCGTGCGCGACGTGCCGACGATGGAGCACCCGTGGGAGCAGTTCGGCGCCTACGGCGGTCACGCGGAAATCGTGTACGACGCGGTGCGCGTGCCCGCGGGCGCGCTGCTGGGGGCGGAGGGCGAGGGCTTCCTGCTGGCGCAGCACAGGCTGGTGCCGGGTCGCATCCATCACTGCATGCGCTGGCTGGGCGTGGCGCGCAGGGCGTTCGACATGATGTGCGAGCGCGCGACGTACCGCCACGCGCACGGCTCGCTGCTGGCGGACAAGCAGACGGTGCAGAACTGGATCGCGGACAGCGCCGCGGAGATGCAGGCGGCGCGGCTGATGACGCTGCATGCGGCGTGGGTGATGGACACGCAGGGCGCCAGCGCGGCGCGCACGGACGTGGCGCTGATCAAGTTCTACGGCGCGAAGGTGCTGCACGACGTGGTCGACCGGGCGCTGCAGGTGCACGGCTCGCTGGGCTACTCGACGGACATGCCGCTGGAGCAGATGTACCGCTTCGCGCGCGCGGCGCGCATCTACGACGGTCCCGACGAGGTGCACCGCCAGTCGGTGGCGCGCCACCTGCTGCGCGGCTACGCGCCGCCGGAGGGCGACATGCCGACGGAGCACCTGCCGACACGCCGTGCATACGCGCGCGAACGCTTCGCCGAGCTGCTCGAGGCAGTCACCGCCAACGACTGATTTGAGGGGGGCTCGCCTACGGCTCGCCCTGGGGGCGGCGTGGTGGCCCGTCCGGCGTCTACGCTGAGACGATGGCGGTGGACACGACACGCGCGCAGGCGAGCTTCGAGCGGGGCGCGTTTGAGCGCTTTCGCTTCACCTCCCGCGAGCTGGACGCGCGCGGCGGCGTGACGCTGCGCTACGCGCTGGACGAGCAGATCGCGTTCGCGGAGTCGTTCGAGCTGCCGCTGCCCGACCGCGCGGGCGAGCTGTCGGGCGCCGACCGGGAGCGCGTCGACGGCCTGCTGGCTCTGCTGCACTGGGTGGCGGGCGTGAGCTATTTCAAGACAGCTCTGCCACCGCAGGTCAGCTGCGAGACGGGCGCCCCGCCCCCGGCTGTGGCGGCGCTGCTCGAAGCCCTGTACTCCGAGGGCCTGGCCGAGCTCGCGTACACCAATGACCTGCAAGGGCTGCCCCGCCCGAGGTTCAACGGCGGAGCGTCATCGACGCGGCCGGACCCGGCCGTGGCGAGGAGCGCGCAGCCGTCAACCACGCCCGCAACCACCCCGCAAGGGACCCTGGTCCCGATAGGCGGCGGCAAGGACTCGGCGGTGGCCCTGGAGATCGTGAGGGGCTCCGGCTGTGAGCTGTCGCTGTTCTCGATCGGCGACGCGGCCCCGATCGCGCGCACGGCGGCGGTCGCTGAGCTGGCCCATCTGATCGCACGGCGCAGGCTGGACCCGCGGCTGCGCGCGCTGAACGACGCGGGCGCGTTCAACGGCCACGTGCCGATCACGGCGATCGTGACGTGCGTGGCGCTGCTGACGGCGGCGCTGAACGGCTTCGATGCGGTGGCGATGGCGAACGAGCGCTCGGCGTCGGCGGGCAACGTGGTGTGGGACGGCGTGGAGGTCAACCACCAGTTCAGCAAGGGCCTGCGCGCGGAGCGGTTGCTGAGCTCTGCGCTGGCGGAGGTGGCTCCGGAGATGAGCTGCTTCTCGGTGCTGCGCCCCGCGTCGGAGCTGGCGATCGCGCGGGCGTTCGCGCGCATGGAGCGCTACCACGGCGCGTTCACGAGCTGCAACGCGCTGTTTCGCCTCGACCCGAAGCTGCGCGCGAGCTCGTGGTGCTGTGACTGCCCGAAGTGCCGCTTCGTGTTCCTGGCGCTGGCGCCGTTCAGCGAGCCGGCGCGCATGCGCGAGATCTTCGGGCGCGACCTGCTGGACGAGGACGCGCAGTTCGAGGGCTTCGCGCTGCTGACGGCCACCGGCGGGCACAAGCCGTTCGAGTGCGTGGGCGAGGAGCAGGAGAGCCTGGCGGCGATGCGCCTGCTGGCGCGCGATGAGCGCTGGAGCGAGCAGCGGGTGGTGCGGCGTCTGGCGGCGGAGGTGCTGCCGCGCTTCCCCGCCGACGCGGGCGACCCCGAGACGGTGCTTGCGCTGAGCGACGAGCACGCGGTGCCCGCTGCGCTGCTGGCGGAGGTCGGTGCGGTTCTCGGAGCTTGACGGCGCCAGCATCGGCGTGTGGGGCGCCGGCCGCGAGATCGGCTCGCTCGCCGATGTGCTCGCGCGCCGGCTGCCGTCGGCGCGGATCGCTGTGGCGGCCTTCGATGCGCCCCCCGCGGGCGACGTCGCGCGCATGCTGCACGCGCCGGGGCTGCGCGTCGTGACGGCCGATGCCAGCCTCGCTGCGGGCGCCGCTCCCAACGCGGGCGCCGTCCCCGCGGCGGGCGCCGCCCCCCATGCGGATGCCGCCGCCGCCGCCGGCGACGAGCTCGTGGCGGCGCTGAGCGGCTGTGACGTGGTGGTGCGCTCGCCGGGCGTGTCGCTGTACCGGCGCGAGCTGCTGGCGGTGCGCGAGGCGGGTACGCCGGTGACGACCGCGACGGCGCTGTGGCTGGAGGAGCGCGGTGGCGAGGGCGTGATCGGGGTGACGGGCACGAAGGGCAAGAGCACCACGGCGGCGCTCGCGTGCCACCTGGTGCGCGCGGCGGGGCGCACGGCGCAGCTGGCGGGCAACATCGGCGTGCCGGCGCTGGCCCTGCTCGAGCAGCCGCAAGCTGACGTGACGGTGGTGGAGCTCTCCAGCTATCACACGGCCGATCTGCGGGCGGGCCCGGAGGTGGCGGTGGTGACGAGCCTGTTTCGCGAGCACACCGACTGGCATGGCTCGGAGGCGGCGTACCGCGCGGACAAGCTGCGCCTGCTGGGCCTGCCGGGGGTGCGCGCGGCGGTGGTGAACTGGCGCGATGAGCGGCTGCGTACGGAGCTGGCCGGTGGTGCGTGCGACGGCGCCGGCGCGACTGCGGGCGCCATCCAGGACGTGCCGACGACGCCTCGGATGCTGCGCTACGGCGTGTCCGACGGCTGGGACGTGACCGCCGGCGGTGTCGCGTTCGACGGCGAGCTGCGTGTCGCAAGCGAGGAGCTGCCGCTGCTGGGTGAGCACAACGCGCTGAACCTGTGTGGCGCGCTGGCTGCGCTCGAAGCGCTGGGGATTGCCCCGCCGCTGCCGGACGCGCTCGCCGGTTTCCGGCCGCTGGCGCACCGGTTGGAGACGGTGGCGGAGCGCGACGGCGTGCTGTGGGTGGACGACAGCATCTCCACGACGCCCGAGTCGACGCTGGCGGCGCTTGCGAGCTTCCCGGGGCGCGAGCTGGTCCTGATCGCGGGCGGACAGGACAGGGGCCAGGACTACTCGACGCTTGCTCGCGTGCTGGCCGAGCGTGCGGCCGCTGTCATCGGGGTCCCCACCACCGGCCCGCGCCTGGTCGCGATCGCACGGGACGCCGGCGTGCCGCCTGCACGGGCGGTTGAGGTGGCCGACATGCGGGAGGCGGTGGAGCGGGCGCGTGCCGTGGCCGGAGGGAGTGCCGTGGTGCTGCTGTCGCCCGCTGCGCCGAGCTATGACAACTATCGCGACTTCGAGCAGCGCGGCGAGCGCTTCCGTGCGCTCGTGAGCTCCTGAGTCCCGCACGAGAGCGGGTCGGCGCGGCAGCGGCGGGCAGCAGCTGCCCCGGAGCGCTGTTGCTCCAGGCGGACCGGTGGGAAACAGAAGCTTGCCGGCGGGTGCACGAAGTTCTATGGTTGTTCGATGAAACTCCAATTACTGGAGCTTTGCTTTGATGCGTGACAATGGTCGTGCTCTGAGCCTGCGCATCGTGGCGTGACCGCTCGGTGCGACCGCAACCGTTTCTCGGGGAGCCTCGTGTGGCGTCGTCACCCGAGAGGAAGGAGCAGGCGGCATGAGGAAATCGATGGTTATCGGGGCGCTGCTGGCGGCGCTGGCGGCTGGCGTGGTGGCGATGGTCTATGTGACGGCCTCGAGCGCAGAAGAAGAAACACAGTACTTATGCGCCGGTGAACCGATCCGCGCGCCGGGCGAATGCTTTGCCCAGGGGAGCAACTTAGAGACGGTGGTGATGCAGGATCGGGGTAGCGACAGCGAGATCGAATGTGCTCCGGAAGCGGTGTTAGAAGAAGGCACGGAGGGCCCCGGCGCCGAAGACGAAGTCAGCGCGATATCGTTCAAAATCTCGGCGAGCGGATGCAAGGCATCTGCCAAAGCGTTAAACGCAAAAGAAGAAGAAGTGACAAACGGCTGCTCGTCGCTCGAAAAAGTCGTAGCCGTAGGGCTTCCGTGGAAGACGTTACTCGAATTGATCAGCGGACACTTCTACGACAGGACTTCGCCAGGCCCCAAAGGTGAACAGCCCGGATTCGCGATTACCTGCGGAGGCATAACCGACACGTGCCGTACGGAAGTGAAACACAATGCGGCGTCTGAAGTGGCCAACTTAGACGAAGTGGAAGGGGGATTGTTATTAATCAGCGTGATCCTCCCGGGTGCGAAAGGCCCGGAAGGGGAATCGGAACTCGAGACCTGCTCGATCGGCGGCAAAAAAGAGGGCTTTGTAACAGGTGAAATCTTACATGTTGGCGTGCGCAACGGCGTCACGGTGAGCTTGGACGTGGACTGACGGCTTCACCCGCGACGACGCCGCCGCCTGTCGAAGGTGGCGGCGTCTGTCGCGGCCCTGCACCGGCGCTGCCGCGGCCTGGGGCTGACTCCAAGGCCACGCCGAGAGCCGATGAGGCGCGCGAGTCAGATCAGGCAGCGTGCGGTCGTGATCGCGATCTCAACTGCTGGGCGGCGAGCTGTCGGCCGGGGTCTCGGCGGACGACTCCGGCGGGTCTTCGGCAGCGGTCTTCTGCGCGTCCTGCGGCGATGCCTTGGGCGGCTCCGCGGGCAGCGCGTCGGCCGTCGCTTCGGCGGCGGCGCGGTTCTCCTCCTTGACCGCCAGCCAGATCTCCTCGCGGTAGATCGGCACGCCCTGCGGCGCGGCGATCCCCAGGCGCACGGTGTGGCCGCTGACGCCCATGACGGTCACCAGGATCTCGTCGCCGATGACGACGCGCTCTCCGGGACGACGCGTCAGGATCAGCATCAGTGCTGATTATGAAGCAAGTCGCGACTCCGCGGGCATCGTGAACAGCGGCGCCTGGAGCGTGGCGTCCTCGTGGACGTTGATCACCTGGTATCCGAGGCCGCTGCGGATCACGAGCGGGGCGCGCAGGTTGGCGGTGATGTCGAGCGGATTGGGCGTCGCGCGCACGGTCACGTACAGCTCCTCGGCGCTCGCGTGCTCGACCCCGGTGCGCTCCACGTCCTCGGGCGCGATCTCCAGCGCGAACGCGGCGAAGAACTGGTCGGGTTTGACCACGGGCAGCGCCAGCGCGGGCTCGTCGACGGCGTGCAGCCACAGGAACCCGGTGCCTGGGTTGCGGTCGAGCAGCGTGTAGCGCAGGCCCCCGAGGCCGATCAGCCCGAACGGGAACTCGATCACGTCCTCGGGCTCGATCTCGACGGTTCCGAAGCGGATGCTCTCGAATTTCACGGACATGACGGGGGGTCTCCTTGGGTTTGGCTACTGCAGGAAGTTGAGCAGCGATTCCTGGACGATGCTGGCGCCGGCGCGCAGCGCCGCCTCGTACGCGGCCTGCTCGTTGGCGTACTGGATCGAGACTTGGGCGACGTTCGTGTCGAGCGTGTTCGACAGCGCCTCGGTGATCGAGGTCTGCACGCTTTCGTTGCGCGTCAGCGCCGCGCGCAGCTGGTCGGTGGCGCTGCCGGCGACCGCCTGCAGCTGGCTCAGCGTTTCGAGATTGCCGTCGAGGTTGGCGAGGTCGGTCGTGCCGAGCGCTTCGCGGCCTTCGGCGGTGCCGCTGCGCAGGTGCCCGACGATCGTGCGCAGCGTGTCGAGCAGCTTGCCGTCTTTGGCGGCTTCGCCGCCGCCTAGCAGCGTTGCGATGTTGGTGCTGATCGACACCGTGGCCGCCGGTCCCACGGCACGGCTGACGGTTTCTTCGTTGCCTTTGTATTCGTCAGCCCCGGCGCCGGCACCCTGTTCGTAGGGCGGGGTGGTGGCGGTGCCCGAGAACACGTACTGCCCGGCGTACTGGGTGCTGGCATCCTGCTTGACGCTTTCGGTCAGCTGTTCGATCTCGAGCGCGATCGTGTTGAGGTCGCCTTGGTTGTTGGTGCCGTTGGCTGACTGCACGACGAGCTCGCGCACGCGCTGCGTGAGTTCGTTGATGTTCGACATCGCGCTGCTGGCGGTGTTCTCCCACGCGATCCCATCCTGCGCGTCGCCTTCGTAGTTGGTCAGCCCTTCGAGCTGGCTCTGCAGGTCGATCACGCGGCTGGCGCCGTACGGGTTGTCCGACGGCGCCAGGATGGTCTTCCCGGAGGACAGTTCGTTGGTGCTGCGTTCGAGCGCCGCGAGCGAGCTGCCGAGGTCGGCGAGCGTCGAGCTGGTGACCATCGCCGGGGTGATGCGGTCGCTCATCGCTACAGCCCCACCGTTCCGGTGTGCTCGATCAGCTGTTCGAGCATCTGGTCCATCGCGGTCAGCGTGCGCGCGGATGCCTGGTAGCCGCGCTGGAAGGTGATCAGGTTGGTCATTTCTTCGTCCAGCGACACGCCCGAGACGGCTTGGCGCTGGTCGTTGATCGCGGTGACGGTGCCCTGCAGCGTGGTCTGGTCGTCCTTCACGCTGCGCACGTCGCTGCCGACCTGCTCGACGAGCGAGGCATAGCCCTGTTCGGCTGCGCCGCCGCGCAGCGCCGCGATCGCGCGCGCGACTTCGTTGCCGCCGGCGGCTTTGCTGCCGGAGGCCTGGACTTCGGCCGATTTGACGGCCACCGTCAGCGTGGCCGCGGTTGCGCCCGAGAAGAACGGTTTTTCGAGGTGTTCGTTGACGGTGGTGGCGAGCGTCTTGGCGACTTCGTCGAGGTTCGCGCGCAGCGACGTCAGCGCGCCTTTGGGACCCGTGAGGTTGAGCAGCGCTCCCAGTTCGCCGCCAGCGGCTTCCGTCATCGCCTGCGGCCAGTTGACGGTCGTGCCTTCGACGAGCGGTTTGGCGGCGTCGCCGAGGCTGATCGTGTCGACGTGGTTGGGCCCTTCGACGACTGTGACGTTGGCCAGCCCGGAGAGCTTGTCGAGCAGCAGGTCGCGCCGGTCGAGCATGTCGTTGGGCGGCTGGCGCGCTTCTTCTGCGAGCTTGATCTGGCCGTTGAGCTGCGCGAGCTGGTTGGCGAGGTTTTCGACTTCTCCGGAGGGGCCTGTGAGCGAGTTGTACTGTTCGCTCGCCTGCGTGGAGATCAGCGTGAGCTGCGCGCTCAGTTCGTTGAACGCGCCCGTCAACTGTTCGCCCGCGGCCACAACGCCCTGTTTGGCGGCTTCGTCGGTGGGCGACTTGGCGAGTTCGTTCCATGCCGTCCAGAAGTTCGACAGCTGCGTGGCGAGCCCCGCGCTGGACGGTTCGTTGAACGCTGTCTGCGCCAGCGAGAGGATTTCCGCCTGCGCCTTGGCGGCGCTCAGCTCGCTGTTCTGGCCGCGGTACTGGGCGTCGAGGTAGCTGTTGCGGATGCGGGTGATCGTGGCCACGGTGACGCCCGTGCCGAGCTGCGCGCCCTCGCCGGTGTGGCCCGAGATCGCAGGGATTTCCAGCGGCGTGTTCGGTTCCAGCAGCGCGGTCTGGCGCGAGTAGCCTTCGGTGTTGGCGTTGGCGATGTTGCTGCCGGTGGTGTCCAGTGCGGTCTGCTGAGCGATCAGGCCGCTGAGCGCCGTCTGCAGTCCTTGAAGGGTGGGGATCGACATCGCTGCTAGGCCTGCAGATCGAGGACGTGCAGCCCGCCGCTGGGGCGGGACCGCGTGATTGCCTTGGACGAGCCGTGCGTGTCGTAGCCGTTGACCCCGTCGAGCGACAGCATGCCCATCAGGTGGTCGAGGAAGCCGAGCTCGATCTGCATCACGGCGCGGTTGGTCGTGTGCTCGCGCTGCAACTCGTGCAGCAGGCCGCGCAGCTCGGCGCTGCGGCTGCGCGCGAGCTCGGCGTCGGCGTCGTCCATCAGCGTGCACAGCTGCGCCAGCGTGACCGCCTCGGAGGCGACGCCCAGCCGCTGGCCGCTGCGCGCCAGCAGCACCGCGCGCTGCTCCTCGAGCAGCTGGCGGCGGCCCATCTCGCCGCGCAGGATGCCCGCCAGGCGCACCACCGTGTGCACGTCGCGCGCGCGGATCGCGGCGCCCTGCTCGAGCACCACCTCCAGCAGGCTGCGCGCCGAGGCGATCTGCGCGTCCAGGTGCGCGAGCACCTCGACGGTAAGCGCGTGGTCGCGCTCGCGGCCCTCGTGGGGGATGAGCGAGGTCGGGATCATGCGGCGCTCGTTCCGCCGCTGCTCTGAATGTGCGCCGCGCCGTGGACGCCTTCCAGCTGGCGCGTCATCTGCGCGGCCATGCCGAGGCCGCCGGCGCTCATCACGCTGCTGGTGAGCGCCTGGGGCAGCATCGAGGTCAGCTGCGAGGCGCCGGCTTCGGAGCCGCCTTCGCCTTCAGCGCCGCCTGCGCCTCCGCCGCTGCCTTCGCCGCCGAGCCCGCCGCTGGCGGCCATCGACTTGGCGAGCTGTTCGACGAGCGTCTGTTCGAACGCGAGCGCGCTGTCGTAGGACTTCTGCGTGGCAGCCGAGCCGTGGCGCACCCACGCCGGCTCGAGCGCCTGGTTGATCGCCGGCAGGCCCGTGGCGGCTGCGGCGCCGGCGGCGGGTGTGGTGGGCTGGATGCTCATCCCGTGCGCAGCTGGTTGGCGATCGACATCATCTGGCTCTCGTCCTGGATCGCGGTGCTGGTCAGCTGGAAGTTGCGCTGGGTGCTGACCATCTGCGCCATCGCGTTTGCGATGTTGACGTTGGAGGCCTCGAGCGCACCCTGGTGGATTCTGCCGGTGGCTGGGTGCGGGGCGCCGCTGGCGGCACTGGGCGTGAACTCGCCGCCGCCGTCCGCGATCAGGTGTTCGGTCGAGGTGACGGTGACGAGCTTGATCTGGCCGAGTTTCCTTTCGCCGGCGGTGACGGTGCCGTCCGGCGCGATGCTGACTTCGCTCGCGGACACGCCCGCCGGCACTTTGATTGGCGGCGAGAGCTGGCTGCCTTCCGCGTTGACGAGCGTGCCGGCGGCGTCGATGCCGAAGGTGCCGTCGCGCGTGAGCGCCTTCTGCCCGTTCGCGCGCGTCACCTCGAAGTAGCCTTCGCCTTCGATCGCGAGGTCGAGCGGGTTGCCCGTTTCCTGGATCGCCCCCTGCGCCTGGCTGCGGCCGATCACCTGGGCGCGCGCGCCGGCGCCGGCCGTGGTTTCGGTGCCGGCGAACTTGACGGGGTTGTAGAGCAGGTCGCTGAAGGCGACGCGCTCGGACTTGTACCCGCTCGTGGAGACGTTCGCGAGGTCGTTGCTGATCGCGTTGAGCTGTTCCTGCTGTGCTGCCATACCTGCTGCTGCGGAATAGAGACCTTCGAGCATGGCCCGTCCAGTGGTCGTTGTCGTCCGCGAACCGGGCTTTCCGCATGGCGGTCCAAGCCGGGCTCGAGCTTTTCGTCCTAAGTGATCGGCCGCCGGCCCGCGGACTTGAGCCCCGGGTGCCGCTAGGCGTTGGGGTTCAGGGAGCCGACCTGCGAGGCGGCCTCCTGCAGGGTCTGGCTGATCGACTGGATCGCCTGCTGGCCTGATTGGAAGCTGCGCATCGAGGTGATCATTTCGATCATCGTCTTGGCGGCGTCTACGCCCGAGCCCTCGAGCGAGCCTTGGCGCGCGGTGCCCGTCGGTTTGCCGGCGGCTGTGCCCGTGTAGAGGTTTTCGCCCTGCTTGGCGGCGCCCGGCACTTCGAAGACGCCGACTGAGCTGGCCGGCACGGTGCCGGTGGCGCTGACTTTGATCGTCGCGCCTTTGGCGTCGAGCACGGGGTTGCCGCTGGCGTCGGTGAGCAGGCCCGCGGCGGAGGTCGTGAACTGGCCGTCGCGGGTGTAGCGCACGCCCGCCGCCGTCCTCACGCCGAAGAAGCCGCTGCCCACGATCGCGAAGTCGAGCGGTTCGCCCGTTTCCTGCATCGTTCCAGGCGTCATGTTCGTGTAGGCCTTGCCCAGCGAAACGCCATCGTTGACCGAGCCGACCGGTTCGGCGCCGTGCGTGTTCGCCAGTAGGACCGCGCCGAAGCTGTGCTGCGGCGTTTCGTCGGGCTTGAACCCCGGCGTGGACGCGTTCGAGAGGTCGTTCGCGAGCTGATCCTGGCGGGTCTGCTCGGCGACCATTCCCGAGGCGGCGATGTCGAGACCGAGGTCCATTCTCCCGGGGTGATCGGCCGCCCTGGCCCGGTCTTGAGCGCCTCAGCCCACGGCGGTGAACAGCGGCAGCTCGCCCGAGAGCTGCTCGTACAGGCGCTTGCGCAGCTGCGTGTGGATCTGCGAGACGCGGCTCTCGGACACTCCGATGCGCACGCCGATGTCGCGCAGCGTCCAGTCCTCCACGTACAGCAGCACCGCGACTTCGCGCTCCTGCTTGCTCAGCCGCGCGAACGCGCGCCGAAAGCGCTGCTTGGCTTCACGGCGCTCCGCCTGTGCGATCGGGTCGCAGTCCTTGTCGTCGCTTTCCAGTGTGTCGATGCGCTCGATTGTGGCGCTCTCGTCGGAGCGCACGATCCGGTTCAGCGAGCCGACCTCCGACAGCACCACCTGGTCGAGCCGGTCGGTCAGCTGCCGTGCGCTCATGCCCACCTGCGCCGCGAGCTCTTCGCGGCTGGGTTGGCGTTCGTGCTGCGACAGGAAGCTTTCGCGGGCGGTGTTGATCGTGCGCTCGTCACGGCGCAGCGAGCGCGGCGCCCAGTCGTGGCGGCGCAGCTCGTCGAGCACCGCGCCGTGGACCCGCGTCCATGCATACTGCTCGAGCGAGGCGCCCTTCTCAGGGTCGTAGCGTTCGATCGAGCGGATCAGCGCCTCGAGCCCGCAGGACAGGAAGTCCTCCACTTCGCACTGCGCCGGCACCTCGCGAACCTTGCGATAGACGATGTAGCGGACCATCGGCATGAACATGAAGATCAGCCGGTCGCGCAGCTCGCGCTCGCCGCTGCGGTTGTATTCGCGCCAGAGCGTCAGCACCTCTGCTGCCGGCGCCCTGGCGGCGCGCTTTCCGATTATTTCCATTCTCCTGCTCTGTTATCGAGGGAACTGACAGGGACATTGCTGGTCGCCATCGCTGTGTGCTCGCGTCCGAGCGGCGATCGTGCGGCGCTTGACCGGGCACTAGATTCGCGGTTGCCACGACATTCCCTGCTGCCTTCCTAACCCTTCCTAACGTCAGGTGCGCGCGCGGTGTGCACGCGGGTTGTGGCGAGTTGTGGAGGGTCGCTCAGATTTCGCCGGATGCGGTCGATCACCGGACCGGAACATGACCGTCTGCTCTCAAGGCTCTGCCCAGCGGGCCGGCACGCCGCCGGCCACCGACGTGCCCCTTCGCGCCGAGCAGCTGCTGGCCGCCGACGACCTCGACGGCTACCGTCGCCTGTTCGCGCGGCTCGACTCGATCGAGGATCCCCACCGCCGCTACTGGGCGGCCGTGAACGTGGTGGAGCTGGGGCTCGCGTACGGCGCGAGCGCGCCGGCGGCGCGCCTGCCCGCGCTGAACTTGGCGCTGGCAGCGGACGTGCTGGACGTGCTGGAGCGCGAGCCGCGCGAGCCGAAGCTGCTGGGCTACGCGGGCATCGTCATGCACGAGCTGTGGGGCCTGGATGCTGCCGAGGCGCTGTTCGAGGCGGCCGCGCGGCTCGACCCGCAGGCGGTGGGCGTCGAGCACAACCTTGCGGCGCTCGACGAACGCCGGCGCGTGCTGCGCGACTCCACCGGCTGGGCGCCGCTGCGCGCGGCGCTGCCGGAGCTGTCCCGCCGCGCGATCGAGGTCGCCGCGCGCGCGCAGCCGGCGCAGGGCCTGCGGCTGAGCCTGTGCATGATCGTGCGCGACGAGCAGCAGATGCTGCCCCGCTGCCTGGACGCGGTGGCGGGCGTGGTCGACGAGCTGGTGGTCGTGGACACGGGCTCGAGCGACGCCACGATCGAGATCGCGCGCTCGTTCGGGGCGCGCGTGATCGAGCACGAGTGGACGGGCTCGTTCGCCGACGCGCGCAACGTGTCCTTCGACGCCGCGACCGGCGATTGGCTGATGTACCTGGACGCGGACGAGCTGCTCGTGCGCGAGGATGCGGCGCTTCTGCGGTCGCTGACGGGGCGCACGTGGCGCGAGGCGTTCTACGTCGCGGAGACGAACCACACTGGCGAGGAGCAGGACGGCACGGCCGTCACGCACAACGCGCTGCGCGTGTTTCGCAACCGGCCCGAGTACCGCTTCGAGGGGCGCCTGCACGAGCAGATCGCGCACCGGCTGCCCGGCTACCTGCCGGAGCGCATCGAGGCGACGGGCGTGCGCGTGGAGCACTACGGGTACATGGGCGTGGTGCGCGACGCGCGCGAAAAGTCGCGCCGCAACATCGAGCTGCTGCGCCTGCAGCAGGCCGAAAGCCATCCGACGCCGTTCCTGCACTACAACCTCGGCTGCGAGTACGCCGCCGCCGGCGATCGCGCGGCGGCGCTGGTGGAGCTCGAACGCTCGTGGCAGCTGCTGGAGGCGGCCACCAACCGCGACAGCTACAAGTTCGCGCCGGCGCTGCTGAACCGGCTGGTGAAGGCGCTGCGCGTATGCGGCCGCCCGCAGGAGGCGCTGGCGTTCGCCGAGCAGGGGCTGGGGCGCTTCCGCGGGTTCACCGACCTGGTGCTCGAGCAGGCGCTCGCCGCGATCGCGCTGGGCCGCGAGGACGACGCGATCGAGCTGTGCGAGCGCTGCATCGAGATGGGCGACGCGCCGCGCCAGTACACCTCCACGGTCGGCTGCGGCACGTACCTGCCGCGCTTGCACCTGGCGGAGCTGAGGCGCGGCCGCGGCGAACTGGACCAGGCGATCGAGCTGCTCGAGCAGTCCCTGCGCGAGCAGCCGCGCTTTGTCGGCACGGTGCTGCCGTATGCGAGCGCGCTGCTCGCGGACGGTGTGGAGCCGGATGCGGTCGTGCGCGAGCTCGAACGCCGGCTGCCGGACCCCTCGCCTGCGGCTCGCTTCATGCTGGGCATCGCGCTGTACGAGGCGGGCGAGGCGGGCGCCGGCGAGGCGCAGTTCCGGATGGTGCTGCGCCAGCAGCCGCGCTCCGGCCGCGCGCGCGTGGCGCTGGGCGAGACGCTGCTCGCGCAGCGCCGCTACGAGGAGGCCGCGGCGGAGGCGGCCAAGCTCGCGGGCCACGATCCGCTGGCTGTCGCTGCGGCGCGCACGGAGCTGTTCGCGCGCATCGCCGGCGCTGACGTGCCCGGCACGGCGAGGGCGCTGGTGCGCGCGCGCGCTGCGGGGATGCCCGCCGAGGAGCTCGACCTGTTCGTGGCGTGGAGCGAACTGGCCACCGTCGGGCGCACGTCGATCATGCTCTCGTGCGAGGCCGTGGCGCCGTTGACGGTGATGCTCGAAGCGCTGCTGCGTGTGCAGGACTTCGAGTCCTTCGAAGCGCTGCACCAACTGCTCGAATGCTGCCCGCTGGACGAGCGCGAGCGGCGGGGGCTGCTCGCCGAGGTCTATCTGCGGCGCGGTTTCGTGGCCGCCGCGGCGGAAGAGTGGATGGCGGTGTGCCGGCGCCAGCCGGACGCGGAGGCGCTCGTGGGCCTCGCGCGCGTCGCCGTCGCCGGGGGAATGCCGCGCGAGGCGGGCGAGTTCGCGCAGGCCGCGCTCACGCGCGATCCCGACAACGAGGTCGCGGCGAGCCTGCTGCTGCAGGCCGCCGCCGTATAGCCGATGCTCGCTGCGAGCGCCGGCCGGCGCAACGCCTGTCGCAGTGGCAGGACATTCGTAAAGTTTCGACGAAGGGCGTCGATGACGAAGGTGCACATAAAGCGCGGGGCGGCCCATGGAATGGGCTGCGTCACATGTTTTCAGGGAGAAAACGCCAAATGAACTCGCCGATCCTGCCCGTCAAGGGCCACCCAGACCTGTCGAGAGCAACTTCGTCCGCACTCGACGACGTCCCCGACGTGAGCGCGCTCGTGACCGAGCTGGCCGCGCGCGAAGAGGCGTTTGCGCCGCTCGCCAGCAGGGGCCTGCCGCCGTCGCGCGTGCTCGAGCAGATCGCGGCCGCGGCCTCCATTCACGAGCAGCTGTGCGAAGGCGGCCACCAGCTGCGCTTCTTCGCCGGCGCGCCGGGCGAGCGCACCCGGATCGAGCTGCACGACAGCCAGGGCAACGCCGTGCGCACGCTGTCTCCCGCCGAGGCGTTTGAACTGGCGGCCGGAAGGTCCCTGGGGTAGGCGATGTCCAGCTCCGCGGTCAACGTCGGCTCCAGCTCCAGCGCCCCGATCACGATCTCCGGCCTGGCGTCGGGGCTGAACACGAGCTCGATCATCGCCGCGCTGATGGCGGTCGAACGCGAGCCCGTCACGCATCTGGGCAACGAGGAGACGAAGCTGAGCGCCGAGCAGTCGCAGCTGCAGGGCATCCAGGCGAGCCTGCAGCAGCTGTCCTTCGCGGCCGCGGAATTCGCGCTGCCGTCGCTGTACGAAAGCTCGCAGACGGTCACCTCCAGCGAACCCACGCGCGTCGAAGCGTCGGTCAGCGGCGGCGCCGGCATCGGCGGCTACGAGGTCGAAGTCACGAAGCTCGCCAACTCGGCGCAGCGCACGTTCACATTCAAGAGCCCCGCCAAAGAAGAAACGCTGTCGATCGACGGCCACGAATTCACGGTCAAGCCCGGCGAGAGCGCCAAGGAACTCGCGAGCTCGATCAACACCAACGGCAGCGCGACCGTCTACGCGGCCGTGCTCGAAGGCGAAACGCTGGTCCTGTCCAACCGCGCGACCGGCAGCACCGGCGGCGAATTCATCAAAGTCACGGGTGGCGCCCTGACGGAAACCGGCACCGCCAAGGAAGGCCAGGACGCCGAATACACGGTCGAAGGCGTCGCCGGGACCTCCAGCTCCAACACCGTCACCAACGCGATCCCGGGGGTCACTCTCACGCTCGCGGGACTCACCCCCAAGGGCCCCGTGACGATCGACGTGCAGCCGCCCGGTGTCGCCGCCACCGCGGTGGAAGCGCAGCTGCAGTCGTTCATCAAGCTCTACAACTCGACCGTCAGCACGATCGAGACGCAGCTCAGCACCAAGGGCCCCACGCGGCCGCGGAGCGGAGCTGAATTTGCGGTCGGCACGCTGTTCGGCGACCAGGAACTGTCGGGACTGCTCGACCAGATGCGCCAGGCCATGTACGAACCGGTCGCGGGGCTCTCCAGCGAAATGTCGAGCCCGGCGGACATCGGCTTGAGTACCGGCGCCGCGAACGCGTCCGGCGCGTCGCAGTCCGCGCTCGAAGGGCAGCTCACGCTCGACCCGCAGAAGCTCGCTGCGGCGATCAAAACCAACCCCAGCGGCGTGCAGCAGATGCTCGAGCAGTGGTCCAGCAAGCTCCAGGGCGTGGTCAACGCCGCGGCCGAGCCGGGCGGGTCGCTGGAAACCCGCGCCAACGGCGACGGCGCGCAGGTCAAGGAGCTCTCGCTTCAGATCAACAACCTCAACGAACTTCTCGCGCAGCGCGAAAAAGCGCTGCAGGCGACGTACGCCAAGCTGGAATCGGTGATCTCCAAGAACACCTCGCAGAGCAGCTGGCTGACGCAGCAGACCGAAGCGCTCGCCAAGTCCGGCGGCTAGCCGGCGGTGCTCAACTTTGGCCGCGCGCGGTCGATCAAGGAGGTGATATGAGCAACGTCACCGCATCGCACGCCGCCTACCGCAGGGGTGAGGTGTTGTCGGCGACGCCGGGCCAGCTGGTGGTGATGCTCTACGACGGCGCGCGGCGCTTCATGCGCCAGGCTGTCAAGGCGATGAGCTCGGGCGAACCCGAGCGCGCGCACACGACGCTGCGCTATGCCGAACGGATCGTCAGCCATCTCGACGGCACGCTCGACTACGACCAGGGAGAACTGCCCCAGCGCCTGCACTCGATCTACGTGTTCTGCCTGTCGCAGCTCAACGCCGCGCGCATCACCCAGGACACGGGCAAGGTCGAAGCGGTCAGCGCGCTGCTGGGCGAGCTGCGCGAGGCGTTCAGCCAGGTCGCGGCGGAGGTCGATCGCTACGCGCAGACCGTCGCCACCGCGGAGCACGTGTGAGCGCGCTGGAGCGCTACGAGGCGATCCGCGCGCACGCCGAGCTCGAACTGGAGCTCGCCGGCCACGGCGACGTAGCGGGCCTCACCGCTCTCGGCACGCGCTGGGAGGAGCTGATCGCGGGACTGCCCGAGCGCCCGCCCGCCGCCGCCGCCGAGGTGCTCGCGCGCGCCCGGCTGATCCACGAGCGCACGCACGTCGAGCTGGCGCGTCTGCGCGAGGCGCTGCTGGCGGAGGTGTCGAACACCACTCGCGCCAGGCGCGCGTCCGACGGCTACGCGGGGCAGCTGCGCCGCCGCCCGCGGCTCGACCAAAGCGCTTAACGCCGGATTCGCAGGCCCGGCGCCGGAGTCAGGCGCTCCGGCGCCGACGGCCCGAGGCTCAGAGCGCGAAGCTTTTCGCGCTCGTGACTTTGCCGAGCGGCGCGGCGGTGTTGGTGACGCTGATCTGACCGCTGCCTTCGGCGGGCACGATCACCTTCAGTTTCGTCGCCGACACGGAGGTGATGGTGGCTTTGACGCCGCCGATCGTGACGGCGGAGCTTTCGTTGAAGCCCACGCCGGTGATCGTGAGCGGCTTGCCGGCGACGGCCTTGGCGGGTGAGAACGAGGACACCGACAGCGTCGTCGCGAACTTGGTCGAGCTGGTGCCGGTCTTCACGGGTGTCGTGACCGTGACGGTGCCGGTGAGGGCTCCGTCGGGCACGGTCGCTTCGATCTGCGTGGCGGACTTCAACGTGAACGTCGCCGCGAGTCCGTCGATGTGCACCGCCGTGGCGCCCGTGAATGCCGTGCCGGTGATCGTCACGCTGCTGCCGGTGATGCCGGAGCTCGGCGTGAAGCTTGCGATCGCCGGCACGTTGGAGAGCACGGTGGCGGTCCGCGCGGACACTGCCGGCGAGGACTTCCCGGAGGCGTTGCTCGCCGTCTCCTGCGCGCGGATGGTCTTGCCGACGGCGCTCGCGGCGATCGTGTACGTGGCCAGGGTGGCCCCGGAGATCGCGGCGCAGCTTTCGCCGGCGGAGTTGCACAGCTCCCACTGCTCGCTGTAGGAGCTGGGGCTGTTGCTCCATTCGCCGTGGCTGAGCGTCAGTTTCTGGCCGACTTCGGCGGTGCCGGAGATCGTCGGCGCCGAGGAGCTCGCGGGGCTGGCCGCCGGCGCGAACGCGCCCAGCCCGATCGGGCTGCCGACGCCTGTCGGCCCGTCGTAGCCTTTGGCCGCCTTGCAGGCGGTGGCGCCGGCGCACGAGCCGTTGCTGCCGGAGACGACGTCATACAGCGCTTTGCTGTTGCCGAGGTTGGAGTACAGGGTCTGCGCGGGGAATTCGACACCGTGCGAGCCGCCCGCGAGGCCGAACTCGGCGGCGACGATCGGCGATGCCGCCGAGGTGCCGCCCCACACGCCCCAGCCGGTCGGGTAGCCCTCGGTTGAGGGCGTGCTGTCGTAGACGTCGACGCCCGTGTAGGGGTTGGCGTCGGCGGCCACGTCGGCGACCGAGCGGCCGGTGTCGCAGGCGGTCGCCGAGAAGCCCGCCACCGAGCTCTGCCACAGCGGCGCTGTGAAGACGGCGCTGCAGCCGCTGCCGCCGCCTTCCCACACGCTGCTGCTCCACGACCCGCCGCTCTGTGCGAGCGTGGTGCCGCCGACGGCGACCACGTCGGGCGAGCTGGCGGGGAAGTTCGCCGCTTCGGCGCCGCCGCAGCCCTCGTTGAAGTAGCCGCAGTCGCCCGACGACACGGTGATCACCACGCCGGGGTGGTCGTAGGCCGCGTTGGCGCCGGTGTCGAACGACCCCTCGGCGCCTCCGTAGGAGTTGCTGATCTCGGTTGCGCCGAGTTTCACGGCCGTGTTCACAGCTGTGCCGAGGCTGGTGAAGGTAGTGTCGTTGGCCTCCACCAGCATCACGTGGCAGCTCTGGCAGATCGCGTGCGCCATCTGCACGTCCAGCGAGATCTCCGTCGCCCAGCTGCCGTTCGTGATCGGCAGCGGGCTCGTCTTGCCTTCCTGGTCGAGCTTCTTGAAGCAGCCGTTGCCGGTCGTGCATTCGGGAAGTCCAAACTGTTTGTCGTAGACCGCCAGGTCGGCTTCCGCGGTGGGGTCGTTGTCAGCGTCCACGACCGCGATCGTCTGCGCGGTAGGGGGGAACGTCGAGGTCGGCAGCTGGTATGCGGCGTGCAGCTGTTCGGGTGTGAGGCCGCCGGAGATCGGCGAGGTGTTGGTCACCGCCGGCTGCGCGCCGTGGGCCGTTTCGGCGGCCTGTCTGACGGCGTTGCTGTGGAGGTCGGCGTGCGTCACGGACGTGGAGACGAGCCTCAGCCCCAGGCAGCCGGCCGAGCCGGCGGGGGGCAGGGCGCACGGGTCTTCGGCGCGGTAGGCCGACGGCGACAGCGATGCGGAGGCGGCCGGGCTGATGCCCAGTGCGAGCGCCGCGGCGCCCGCGAGGACCGTCGCGATTCGTGCGCCGCGGGCGCGGCGACCCTTCCCCCGTGTGCGTGACATTGGCTGGCTCCCTGCCGATCGTTGGCAATTTCCGTACTGCCTGTTCCGCTGCCGTGTCGGTTCTGCGCAGCACCGCCGTGAGCCTCTGCGCGCGAGGCTGGACGCGTGGGCGAGCGAACGGGCTAAAGATCGGCGGCCGGCGGCCGATCAAGTGAGCGGCCCCTCGATGGCCAGTAGTGAGCGACCTCAGGGAGAGCGTCGACTTCAGCCCAGGGAGGGCGGAAAGGACAGGGCGGGCGGACACTTAGACATGGCTCTCGTCGATTCGACACAGCAGCTGCTGGAGGCTGCGATGCGCGGCTCCTGGCAGCGTGAGACGGCGCTGACGAACAACATCGCCAACGCCGACACGCCCGGCTACGAGCCGCAGGAAGTCAACTTCGAGTCGGCCCTGCAGGGCGCGATGAACGGCGAACAATCGCCCGCTGGGCTGCAGTTCGAGACGGTCACGCGACCCGCGTCCGCCGGTCCCAACGGCACCGGCGTGAGCGTCGACGAAGAATCGGCCAAGCTCGCCGAAAACGGCCTCGACTACCAGGCGCTCACACAGGTCGCGGGCGCGCGCGACAGCATCATGCGCTCGGCGATGGGGATCGTCGCCTGATGGGCCTGTTCGACGCGATCGGGATCGCCGGCAGCGGCCTGGCGGCGGAGCGCATCCGCATGGACGTGACGGCCGAGAACCTCGCCAACGCCGACACGACCAAGGCCGCCAACGGAAAGCCGTACCAGCGCCAGGAGGTCGAGCTGGCGCAGGTCGGCCAGAGCGACTTCGGCGGCGCGCTCACGGGCGCGCTGGCGCAGAGCAGCAGCGCCGCGACTCCCGGCGGCGTGCAGGTCACGGGGATCGTGTCGGACGCGACGCCGGACCAGCAGGTGTACGACCCGGGCAGCCCGGAAGCGGATGCGCAGGGGTACGTGAAACTGCCGAACATCAGCACGGTCACGGAAATGACCGACCTGATCTCCGAGTCGCAGACCTACCAGTCGGACGTGACCGCGATGCAGACGTCCAAGTCGATGTTCACCGCGACGCTCGGGATCCTCAAATGATCGTCCCGCCGGTCGGCGGCCTCGGCGTCCATATCCCTGTCGGCCAGCCCGAAGGGCTGACGCAGGCCGCCCAGCTCGGCCAGACGGGCGGCGCCGGCGCGACCGCGCCGGCGGGCGGCGACGCGTCGAGCTTCGGCGGCCAGCTGACCGAAGCGATCTCCTCGCTTGAGAAGACGCAGAACAGCGCCACCAGCGCCTCGCAGGCGCTCGCGACGGGCACGGCCGCCGACCCGGAGAGCGCGATCACGACGGTCGAGGACGCGCAGCTGGCGATGGAACTCGCCTCGCAGGTGCGCAACAAGCTTGCCGAAGCAACCCAGAACATCTTCCAAACACAGGTCTGATAAATGCCCCCAGCAGCCCAACTCGCCTCACGCCTGACCCCCCGCGGATGGCTGATCGCCGGCGGCGCCACGATCGGCGCGATCATGTTCATCTACCTGTTCCTGCACATGGTCTCCCAGCCCAGCTACACGACGCTGGTGAGCGGCGTGGAACCGTCGCAGACGGGCAAGATGACGAGCACGCTGAGCGCGCAGGGCATCGGCTACCAGCTGCAGAACAACGGCACCGCGATCGCGGTGCAGGCCAACCAGACGGCGAAGGCGCGCGTGGCGCTCGCGGGCGCGAACCTGCTGGGCAACAACCAGCCGGGCTTCTCGCTGTTCGAAAAACAGAACATCGGCGAAAGCAACTTCCAGCAGCAGGTCACCTACCAGCGCGCGCTGCAGGGGCAGCTGGCGGAAACGATCGACAGCGTGCAGGGCGTGTCGGGCGCGCAGGTGGAGCTCGTGCTGCCGAGCTCCCAGAACCAGATCTTCGGCGAAAACCAGAACGCTTCCTCGGCGGCGGTGCTGCTGTCGGGCACGAGCATGCTCGATCAGGCGTCCGTGCGCGGGATCGCGCAGCTGGTCGCGTCGAGCGTGCCGGGCCTGACGCTGAGCAAGGTCACGATCACGGGCGCCTCGGGCCAGCTGCTGTGGCCGCAGGCTGGCGGCGGCGCGGGCGGCACGGGAGGCGAAGTGCAGGAAGCGCAGCAGCGCTACGACCAGAGCATGGCGGCGAGCCTCGACGCGATGCTCGCGCAGACGCTCGGGCCGAGCAAGGCGCAGGTGCTCGTGTACGCGAACATGAACGTCAACCAGGCGACCAAGGAATCGCTCGAATACGGCAAAGCGGGCACGCCCACGCAGCAGAGCAAGAACATCGAAACGCTCACCGGCAGCGGCTCGGGCGCGGGTGGCGTGACGGGCACCGCCAACCTCACCACCGCGGCCACGGGCGCGGGCGGCAAATCGAATTTCAAACACGAAACGACGACCTCGACGCTCGGCGTCAACAAGACCGTGACGCACACGACGATCGCGCCCGGCACCGTGGAAAGCCAGCACGTGTCGGTGCTGCTCGACAAATCGGTGCCCGCCGCGGCGCTGCCGGCGATCCGCGAAGCGATCACGAACGCGGCCGGCATCCAGACCAAACGCGGCGACACGATCTCGATCGGCCAGGTGGCGTTCGCGAAGACGACCGCCACGACGCCCGCCGCGAGCCCACTGGGCATGGCCAAGTACGCGCTGCTGGGCATCGGCGCGCTGATCTTCCTGTTCTTCACGACCCGCTCGATCAAGAAGCGCGAGAAGGGCCCGATCGAGGAGCCGGTGTGGCTGCGCGAGCTCGAGGCGCCGATGCGCCTGTCGGAGCTCGAACGCGAAACGGCTCCCCGTGCAGCGCCCATGATGGCCGCGGCGGCGGCGCCGAATGGGCCGGGCATGGGCGCGAATGGCGGCATGGGCGGCGACGGCGGCGGCAGCATCCGCCGCCAGGTGGAGCAGCTGGTGGACACGAACCCGGACCGCGTGGCGCAGCAGCTGCGCAGCTGGATGCAGGAGGGCTGAGCCGAGATGGACGGCGACGCTCCCGCGGGGACCCTGCCCGCGCTGTCGCCCGCCGACAGCGACCTGCTGCCGGCGACCGTCTCCTCCCCGGACCTGCGCGGGATCCGCAAGGCGGCGATGCTGATGACGGCGCTCGGCTCCGAGCGCGCCGCCAACGTGCTGCAGCGGCTGGGCGAGGCGGAGATCGAGAGCCTGTCGCTGGAGATGTCCACGATCAGCTCCGTGGCGGCGGAGACGACCGAGACGATCTTCGGCGAGCTGGCGGAGCTGGCCAAGCGCGAGGCTGACGTCAACGGCGGCATGGACTTCGCGCGCGGCGTGATCGAACGCGCGCTCGGCCCGGAGCGCGCTGCGGAGCTGCTGGACCGCCTGTCGGCGCACACGGAAGCGGCTCCGTTCGAGTTCCTGCAGCGGGTTCCGCCGGAGCGCATCGCGGCGCTGCTGCGCAGCGAGTCGCCGCAGACGATCGCGCTGATCCTCGCGAGCGTGCAGACGTCCCTGGCGGCGCAGGTGCTGGCCAGGCTGCCGGAGCCGCAGCAGCCGGATATCGCGCTGCGGATCGCGCGCATGGGCGAGACGAGCGCGCAGGTGGTGGAGCAGGTGGAGGAGGTGATTCGCCACAAGCTGACGGCGGTGGTCGAGCGCGAGTACTCGGCGGCGGGCGGCACGAAGACGCTCGCGGAGATCCTCAACCACTCCGACCGCACGACCGAGCGCGCGGTGCTGGAGAACCTCGCGACGACCGACGAGGAGCTGGCCGAGGAGGTGCGCGGCATGCTGTTCGTGTTCGAGGACATCGCCAAGCTCGAAGAGCGCGCGATCCAGCAGGTGCTGCGCGAGGCCGACCAGAAGGACCTTGTGCTGGCGCTGCGCGGCGCGCCGGAGAACGTCAAGGAAATCATTCTCACGAACATGTCCGAGCGCGGCGCGGAGATGATCAAGGAAGAGATGGAGATCCAGCCGCCGCAGCGCAAGCGCGACATCGACGCGGCACAGAGCCGCATCGTGGCGGTCGTGCGCAGGCTGGAGGAGTCGGGCGCGATCGTGATCGTGGGCGACAGCGAAGACGAGAGCGACGCGGTTGTCTGACACGGTCGTCAGCTACGACTTCGAGCAGCTCGAAGCGTCGGAGCCGCCTCCTCGGGACGCGGGCGCCCGGCTGCTGGCGCAGGCGCACGCGCAGGCGGACGCGATCCGCGAGCGGGCGCGCGCGGAGGGCTTCGAGCAGGGCCGCGCGGAGGGGCTCGAGCAGAGCGCCGCGGAGGTCGCGGGCGCGACGTCGGCGTTGGCCGACGCGGTCCATGCGATCGATGCGCTGCGTGTCCAGACGGCCGAAAATGTTGAGAGGGATGCGATCGATCTGGCTCTGATGCTGGCCGGGAAGATCCTCGCGGGTGCCTTTCAGGCGCGTCCTGAGCTCGTTGTGGAGGTCGTTCAGGGGGCGTTGCGCCGCCTGTCGGATCGCCGTCGCATCACCGTGCTGGTGAACCCCGCGGATCTCGAGGTGGTGAAGGCCGCGCTCGGCGAGCTGACGGCGCAGGGCAGCGGCGTGGAGCTGTGCGACCTGCAGTCCGACGAGCGCGTGGCCGCCGGCTCGGCGATCGTGCGCACGGCCGAGGGCGAGGTGGACGCGAGCGTGCACACGCAGCTGGAGCGCGCGCGCGAGGTGGTGGCGACGTCGCTGCAGAAGGACGAGCAGACGGCGTGAGTGGCGCGCCGGCCAGCGGACCGCCGGCCGGCGACGCTGCGATCGGCGACGCGCTCGCCGGCGGCGCCCGCCTCCCCGCGCTGCTCCCCAAGGCCGCCGAGGCGATACGCGAAGCGGACCTAGCCAGGCGCCACGGGTTCGTCACGAACCTGATCGGGCTGATCATCGAGGCGACGGGCCTGCAGGCGGAGGTCGGCGAGGTGTGCATGGTCGGCACGGACCGCAACCGCGCGGCGGTGGCCGCCGAGGTGGTGGGCTTCCGCGACGGCCGCACGCTGCTGATGCCGCTGGGCGAGCTGCACGGCATCGGTCCGGGCACGCGCGTGCTGGCGACGGGCGCGCCGTTCCGCGTGGCGGTCGGCGACGCGCTGCTGGGGCGGGTGCTCGACGGTCTCGGCAACCCCGAGGCGGGTGAGCGGCTGCTGGGCGCGCCCGACCCGGCGGCGCCGGGCGCGGGCGAGCCGGCGCCGCTTTTGGCGCGCTCGACGATCGCGAACCCCCCGAGCGCGCTGTCGCGGCCGCGGATCCGCGAGCGCGTGGGGCTGGGCGTGCGCGCGCTGGACGGCCTCGTGCCGTGCGGTCTGGGGCAGCGCCTGGGCATCTTCGCGGGCTCGGGCGTCGGCAAGTCCTCGCTGCTGGGCATGATCGCGCGCTCGACGAGCGCGTCGATCAACGTGATCGCGCTCGTGGGCGAGCGCGGCCGCGAGGTGCGCGAGTTCATCGAGCGCGACCTCGGCGACGCGCTGGAGCGCTCGGTGGTGGTCGTGGCGACGTCCGACCAGCCGGCGCTGGTGCGCATCAAGGCGGCGTTCACGGCGACGACGATCGCCGAGTACTTCCGCGACCAGGGCCACGACGTGATGCTGATGATGGACTCGGTGACGCGCTTTGCGATGGCGCAGCGCGAGGTGGGCCTCGCGATCGGCGAGCCGCCGGCCACGCGCGGCTACACGCCGAGCGTGTTCGCGCTGCTGCCGCGCCTGCTGGAGCGCGCGGGCACCAGCTCGGCGGGCTCGATCACGGGCCTGTACACGGTGCTGGTGGACGGTGACGACATGAACGAGCCGATCGCGGACGCGGTGCGCTCGATTCTGGACGGCCACGTGGTGCTGACACGCTCGCTGGCGCACGCCGGCCACTACCCGGCGATCGACGTGCTGCACAGCGTCTCGCGCCTGATCGGCGAGATCGTGCCGCCGGAGGTGGAGCAGGCCGGCCAGCGTCTGCGCGCGGCGATGGCGGTGCTGCACGAGAAGGAGGACCTGGTGTCGATCGGCGCCTACCAGCCGGGCACCGACCCCCCCTTGGACGTGGCGCTCGCGCACCGTGCGCAGATCGAGCGTTTCCTGCGCCAGCCCGTGTACGAGCGCAGCGACCCGGCGCGTACCGACGCGCGCCTGCTGGAGCTGGGCGACTCGCTGGCGAGCGAGCTGGAGCGCCTCGGCGGCGAGATCCCGGATGCCGAAGAGGTCGTGTCCGAGCCCGATCCCGCGGCCGCCCGCGCGGGCGAGTTCGGCGCCGGCGGCGAGCCCGCCATCCCGGCGCTCGGGCTGAGCATCTGACGCTCAAGAACCGCGGGCCGCGTCCGATAACCCGGCCGTGACCGGTCCCTCGTTCCGCTTCCGCCTGGAGCGCGTGCGCGTAGTGCGCGAGCGCAAGGAGAAGCTGGCCCAGCGCGAGCTGGCCGACGCGCTGACGCGCCGCTCGAGCAAGGTGGCGGAGCTGCGCACGGCCGACGCCAACCTGGAGCACGCCCGCGACGAGCAGCGCATCGTCGCCGCGGGGGCCAGGGCGATCAGCGCCGCGGACCTGCAGGCCCGTCAGGCGTTCCTCGAGCGCGTCGAGGCACAGCGGCGTGCACACGCCCGCGAGCTGGAGCAGCGCGAGGCGGATGTCGTCGCGCGCGACGCCGAGCTCGCGACCGCTGCCAGCGAGCACGAGATGCTGAACCGCCTCAGGGACCGCCATCGCGGCGAGCACGACCGCGAGGCCGAGCGCCGCGAGCGCAACACGCTCGATGAGATCGCCGTCACCCGCTTCCGCCGGAGTACCGCATGAGCGCCCAGGCGCTGGGTGGCATCTCCGCCGGCGTGACCGCCTCCGAGCTAGCCGCCTCGCAGCGCGTGCAGCAGCTGCAGTCGCTGATCGAATCGGCGCGGCAGGTCGCGGCCGGCGGCGTGCTGTCCACCGGCGCCGCCTCCACGGGCACGACGGCGACGGCCGGCTACAGCGGCTCACCGGCCACGGGCGCAGACTTCGCCTCCACACTGCAGGCCGCCACCACGGCCGACGCAGCCAGTGCCACTGGAGCGGCCGGCGCCTACCCGTCGCTCGTGCAGGGCGCCGCCGGCAGCGAATCCGCCAGCCAGTACGACGCTCTGATCGAACAGGCGGCCGCGCGCAACGGCCTCGACCCCGCTGTGCTGCACGGCCTGATCCAGCAGGAGTCCGACTTCAACCCGAGCGCCGGCAGCAGCGCCGGAGCGCAGGGCCTGACCCAGTTGATGCCGGGCACCGCATCCTCGCTGGGCGTCGCCAACCCGCTGGATCCCGCCGAATCGATCGAAGGCGGCGCGCGCTACCTGAGTCAGATGATGGCCAAGTTCGGCGGCAACACCGAAGACGCGCTCGCCGCCTACAACGCCGGCCCGGGAGCAGTGCAGCAGTACGGCGGCATCCCGCCGTACGCGGAAACCCAGAGCTACGTCGCCAATGTCCTCGGCTATGCCGAAACCTACCGCCAGTCCCATCCCTCGACCGTGACAGGAGCGCTCGCATGAACCTCGTACCGGCGTTGCCGCCGCAGCCGCCAGCTCCATCCGCCACCTCGGGCGCGCCACCCGGCGCCGCTCCACCGGGTGCGCCGCCCTTCCACAGCGCGCTCGAAGAACACTGGGCCCGGACCGCAAACGCGGAAGGCCAAATCAGCAAGAGCTCCGAAGCGAGTCGCGAGGAGCAGTCGATCGCGCGTCGCCGCGAACGCGTCGGCCAGCCGCACGAACGCGCGTCTGAACAGGCCCCGCCCGCCGCGCACGCTGACGCTTCAGCGAGCGTCGCCGCGCGCGCTGCCGCGGGCTCCTCGGTCTCCGGCACGGCCGCCGGTGAAACCGTCGGCGAAGGCCCCGCGGACGCGGAAGCAGGGGCGAATGGCGAAGAAGCCGCTGGCGTGTCGGTCGCGGGCCACCCCGGGGGCAGTGCTGCGGCAGCCGCCGTCAACGCGTCTGTGCAGGGTGCGCCGGCGGTGTCCGCTGCGCTCGCCCAGGGCTCGGGCGCGCAGGGATCGGAAGCGCAGGGATCGGAAGCGCCGGGATCTCAGGCGCAGGGAGCTGGCGCGCAGCTGTCCGGTACGCAGACCGGCACGGCCGCGTCGGCGGCCGCACTCGGTGGCGCCGACGGCGCTTCCGTCGCGCTCTCCGCGGCCGCACCCGATGCAGCGGCGCTGGCCGAAGCCGCCACAGCCACGGCGGGCGGACAGGGCGCGGGCGCGGGCGCATCCACGTCAGCGGCGCCCGCTTCGAGCCAGACGTCTGCGGAAGCCATCGAGAACACAACGGCTACTGCCGGCGAGGGTCTGAGCGGCAATGGCCGGCCGGCCGGCGCCTCTGCCGCGATCGCTCGCGAACTGGGCTCGCCGGGGACCATCGCCGGTGGGAGCGACCTTGCCGCCGGCAGCTCCACGACGGGCGCGGCCGGGACGAACGGGACGGCTGGAGCGAATGGGCCCACCGCGGCGTCCGCGGTAGCCGGCGCGGCCGGCGTAGTGTCCTCCGGGATGGCGGCGTCCGGCGTCGGCTCGGTGGTCGCCGCCGAAGGCGCGCAGGCCGCGCAGGCACAGCAGGCCGAAATCACCGAACCGCAGAATGCCGCGCTCGCCGCCGGCGGCACCGCCGCCACCGCAAGCCAGACGCAGGGCGCGCAGGGGCGCTCCCCGGGCACCGCGGCCTCGCCCACGGCTGTAGCCGGGGAAGTTGCGACCGCGACGGCTGACGGGCGCTCGCTGTCAGGCGGCGCCAGCGGCCACGGCGGCGAGGGCGACCAGGATGGCGCGGGCGTCGGGTCGACCGCGGGCGGTCCCGCGCTCGCGTCGCGCACAGCCCGTGTGGGCGGCGCCGCGCCGGACTCCTCCGGCGCAACGACAACTCTGCCGGGCGTGTTCTCGCAGTCCGTCGCCAGCGCCACCAGCTCGGAAGCCGGCACGCTGTCCGGCTTCGTCGCGCAGGTGCAGGCGGGTGGCGCCACGGCCGGCTCGAGCGCGCCGGCGCTGCCGGGCGCAGGGGTGAACATGCAGGACATGATCGAGTCGATCCACGCCACCATCGCGCTCGCCGCTCGCCAGGGCTCCGCGCAGGCGAGCATCGCGCTGCACCCCGAAGAGCTTGGGCACATCAGCATCCGCCTCAGCCAGACCAGCGACGGCCTGCTCGCGCGCATCAGCGCCGAGACGCCCGCCGCCGCGCAGGCGCTCGCGGCGGGGCGCGGCGAGCTGCACCAGTCGCTCAGCTCGCTCGGCGTGTCGCTGCTGCGGCTCGACATCAGCTCGTTCGGCCAGTCGCAAACGGGACAACGCCAGGAGAGCTTCGCCGGCGAAACCGGCGGCTCGGGCGCGTCCGGCGCGTCCGGCAACCTCGAAGAGCAAGACAGCACCCAGACGTCTGGCGTTGCCGCTGGCGGCGCTCCCATGGCACCGATCGCGGGCGGCGAGCTCGTCGACGTGCTCGCCTGAGACCACCGAAAGGAATCCATCGCCATGACCACCAGCCCACTCACAGCCTCACCCGCAGCCGCCTCGCCGGCTGCCGCCGCGCCCGCGGCCGCCCCGGCGGCTGAAGGCTCGACGGGCTCCAGCAGCTCGCAGGGCGCAAACGGCATCCTCGGCCAGAACGACTTCCTCAAGCTGATGGTCGCGCAGCTGCAGGCGCAGAACCCGCTCGAACCTGGCAACAGCAACGAATACATCAACGAGCTCGCGCAGCTCACCCAGGTCGAGCAGACCACCAACCTGGCCAACGCCAGCGAGCTGTCCGGCGCCGTGCAGCTGATCGGCCACAAGGTCTCCTACAACAGCCCCTCCGGCGCGGCCGCCACCGGCACCGTGCAGAGCGTCCAGTCGAGCTCCTCCGGCACCACCGTCACGGTCGAAGGCGTGCCCGGCATCACCCTCACGAGCATCACGGAAGTCGAATGAGCCCCAACCCCGCACTGATACCCCCCGGCGGCCTCGTCGGGCCCGCGTCGCCCGCAGCCCCCGCGGGCGGGGTCAAGGGCACGGGTACGCAGGACGCGCGCAACGCGACAGGCGGACCGTCGTTCGCCGACACGCTCGCGCAGGCCGGCCACAGCGCCGACGGCCTGTCGTTCTCCAAGCACGCGCTCGCGCGCGTCGAACGGCGCGGCATCGAGCTCGACCAGGGCACGCTGGGGCGCCTCTCGCAGGGTGTGCAGCGTGCCGCCAGCAAGGGCTCGCGCGACTCTCTCGTTCTTGTCGACGGCACCGCGTTCGTGGTGTCCGTCAGCAACCGCACGGTCATCACGGCCGTGGGATCCGAGCACATGAAGGACAACGTGTTCACCAACATAGACAGCGCCGTAATCGCATGACGCGAGCGGTTCAGACCAACAACGGCCGGACCTCATCGAGGAGGCCGCGAAAGGAAGGGCAGTCACGATGATGGCTGGAATGTATGCCGCAATCAGCGGCCTCGATGCGAATCAGACGATGCTCGACGAGACCGCCAACGATCTCGCCAACGTCAACACAGTGGGCTACAAGTCGGTGAGCGTCACGTTCGCGGACTCGCTCACGCAGGTGTTCCGTGGCGCCTCCGGCCCCACGCCCTCCAACGGCGGCACCAACCCCGTGCAGATCGGGCTCGGCGTGCAGGTCGGCGCCACCATCAACGAAATGACCGAGGGCTCCTTCCAGTCCACCAACAACCCGCTCGACGTCGCCATCGAGGGCAAGGGCTTCCTCCGGGTAGGTCCCGGCGCGCCCAACCCGGAAGAACCCACCAAGAACCTGCCTGCCAACGTGTCCTACACGCGCGCCGGCGACCTCACCACCAACACCAGCGGCTTCCTCACCACGCAGGGCGGCGAATACGTGGTCGGCCGCAACGCCGAAATCACCGCCGAATCGGAAACCGGCAACACGTACGCGCCGGGCAAAGAAGACAGCTACATCAGGATCCCGCCCGGCTCCAGCAACGTCTCCATCGGCCAGGACGGCTCCGTCAGCTACACCGACGAGAACAAAGAATCCAAAACGTATCTGCAGCGGGTAACCGCCGGCTACCTGTCGCTGGCCACGTTCCCCAACGAAACCGGCCTCGAACGGCTCGGCGGCTCGCTGTGGGCGCGCACCACCAACTCCGGCGCGCCGATCGTCGGCACGCCCGACACGCCCGGGTTCGGCTCCACCATCGGCGGCGAGCTCGAGATGTCGAACGTCGACATGGCGACAGAGATGACCAACATGATCACCGCCGAGCGCGGCTATCAGGCCAACTCGCGCACGATCACCACCGCGGATGAAATGTTGGGCACGCTGGTCAGCATGGTCCAGTAGCCGTAGGAGATAGCTGATCCAGCAGCCGGAATCCGCCGCGCACGCAGCATGGCGGCCAAGCGTCGATCGCTGGGAAAGGACGGTGACGAGCAGGTACGAGCTCCGAGGAGCCGCGGGGTGGGATGGCAGCCGTGTCATCCCACCTCTTGGCTAATGTGTTGCATGTGCTGCACGCGTTGCAAGAGGGGGTAGGTCGATGATCACGCTCAACCGGCTCGGTCACAGCGACGAGCCGTTCCATCTGAATATCGACATGATCGTCACGGTCGAATCCACGCCCGACACGGTCATCACGCTCGCCACCGGCGCCAAGGTCGTCGTCGCGGAGACGCCCGCCGAGGTCGCCGCCGCGGTGCAGAGCTACCGCGCCGCGGTGCTCGCCGACGCGTTCCGGCGTCGCGGCGCCGGCCGCCAGCCGCCGCTCGGCCCGATCCACCGCGAGCCGTCCCGCGACGCGCCGCACCTCACCGCCGTCGAAGACGACCCGGCGTAGCTCCCGCCGAGGGTGCCGTGCGTCCAGCGAGACTGGACGTAGTGCGGGCCGACCGCATGTAGGGCCAAACGGGCAGCGCACGTCGGCCAAATCGACGTTTGTGCACGTGTTGCGGGCAAAACTGAAGGATTTCTCGGGGCAGCCGATGTAGGGGAGCAATGAAGGCTTCTACGGCCATCGGAATCGGGTTGGCCTTCGGCTCCCTGCTCTTGAGCTCAATGATGGACGGGACCAGTCCCGCATCCTTCATCAACATCCCTGCGCTCATGATCATCATCGGGGGGACCGCGGGCGTGACCATGGCGAGCGTCGGCATGGCGCCGATGAAGCGCGTGCCCAGCCTCTACAAGCTCGTGTTCTCCGCCGAACCGCCCGACATGCGCGGCCAGCTCGACCGGCTAGTGTCGCTCGCCGACAAGGCGCGCCGCGAGGGCCTGCTCGCGCTCGACGCGATGCTCGGCGAGATCGACGATCCGTTCACCCGTAACGCGCTGCAGCTGGTCGTCGACGGCACCGACCCCGAGATGGTGCACGCGATCCTCGAGGCCGAGGTCGACGGCATGGCCGCTCGCCACGAGGCCTCCGCCGCGCCGTTCGAGAAGGCCGGCGGCTTCGCGCCCACGATGGGCATCATCGGCACCGTGCTCGGGCTCGTGCACGTGCTGCAGAACCTCGCCTCGCCGGCCTCGCTCGGACCCTCCATCTCCGCCGCGTTCATCGCCACGCTGATGGGCGTCGGCTCCGCCAACGTCATCTTCCTGCCGATCGCCAACCGCCTGAAGGCGATCTCCGCCGAAGAGATGGAGCTGCGCATGATGACGCTCGAGGGCATCCTCTCGATCCAGGCCGGCGACAACCCCAGGCTGGTCTCCGAAAAGCTGATGTCCTACCTGCCGCCGATCGAACGGCCCTCCGACGACGAGGACAACGTGGCGAGGCTCGACGTCGCCAAGGCAGCCTGATCATGGCCGGCGCAGGCGGTCGCAGGCGCCGAAAGGGCGGGCACGCAGAGGAGGGCGGCAACGAGCGCTGGCTGCTCACCTACGCGGACATGATCACGCTGCTGATGGCGCTGTTCATGGTGCTGTTCTCGATCTCCTCGGTCAACATCTCCAAGTACGAAACGCTGCAGAAGTCGCTCAAGGCCGCCTTCTCCGGCCAGATCCTCCCCGGCGGCAAAGCGATCGCCAAGGAGGGAGCCACCAACAACTCGGCGCAGACGCCCTCGAGCGTCGAACTGCAGGCGATCGAGCCGGTCGCCACGCAGGGCGCCAGCAGCACGCAGAGCGGCAGCTCGCACTCCAGCGCCGCCGCGGCCGCCGCCCAGCAGGCCGCGCAGAAGCAGGCCGCCGAGTTCGAACGCATCAAACGCGAGCTCGAAGCGTACGCCTCCTCGCACGGCTTCGCCAAGAGCGTCAAGGCGACGATCGAAGCGCGCGGCCTGGTGATCCGCGTGCTGACCGACGACCTCCTGTTCGCCTCCGGGCAGGCGGAGCTCAACCCCAAGGCGGACGGGCTGCTGGGCGAGATCTCCAGGCTGTTGAACGTCGATCAGACGCACCCGATCTCGGTCGAAGGCAACACCGACGACATCCCCATTCACTCGGCCCTGTACCCCAGCAACTGGGAGCTCTCCACGGCTCGCGCCAGCACCGTCGTGCGCTTCCTGATCGAACACGAAGTCGGCGCCAGCCGGCTGACCGCCTCCGGCAACGCCGACCAGCGTCCGGTGGCCAGCAACGCCACCGCCGCCGGGCGCGCGCGCAACCGGCGCGTGGAGATAGTAATGCGACGGCTCGCTTCTGCCGAAGGTGAAGGCGAAGGCAACCTTTAGTCAAGGACGAACCGGATCATGCTCAAGAACAAGAAGCTAATGCTTGCGGTGGCCCTGCCGATTCTCATACTGGGGGTCGGCTACAAGATGACCCGGCCCAAGCCCGTCAACAAGGACAAGATCAAGGGAACCATCTACGTGATGCCCGCGCCGTTCCTGCTCAACCTCACCGATGGCCGCTTCGCCAAGATCACCGTCGGGCTCGAGCTAGCGCCCGGGCAGAGCGACGGCGCCTCCGCCACCGCCGCCGCCGCCAGCGGCGAAAACGCCGCCGGCACGCTGCCCGAGGAACCGCTCGTGCGCGAAATCGTGACCAACGCGATCACCAACCAGAACGGCGAAACGCTCATCTCCGGTCAGAGACGCGCCGTCATCAAGCACAAGATCCTGCAGGCCATCGCGCAACAGACCGACGACAAGGTCGAAGCCGTGCTGTTTCCCGACCTGACCGTGCAATAGGAGCCACCGTGACCGAGACGATCGAGTACGAGCAGTTCGACCAGGGCGCGCCGATCAACGGCGCCGGCGACTCTCAGGTCGATCTCAGCCGCCTGGCCGAGATTCCCATGGAGCTCAGCGTCGAGATCGGGCGCACGCACATGACCGTCGGCGAGACCCTTGACCTGCGCGTCGGCTCGGTCGTCACGCTCGAGCGCCTCGCCGGCGAAACCGCCGATCTGCTCGTCAACGGCAGCGCCATCGCGCGCGGCGAGGTCGTCGTCATCGACGAGCAGTACGGTCTGCGCATCACCGAGATCCTCGACGGTCAGCCCGACGCAGCAACGTCCTCGGAGAGGGAGGCCGAGCCGCGCGATGAGCGTCAGCCAGGATGACAAGCAGGACGACGTAGCGGCCGAGGTCGACGAGCCGGCGCTCGAGGCCGCTGTCGAGCAGATTCGCGCGCTCGACTTCTCGCAGCCCACCAAGTTCACCACCGAGCTCAGGCGCCGCATCCTGCGCTCGCTCGAGACCTTCTCGGAGGCGCTCGCCTCGTGGCTGGGCAGCGAGCTCAACTCCGAGGTCTACCTGTCCGTCGGCGACGTCAGCCAGCACACGTGGGCCGCCGCCAAGGCGCAGCTGCCCGCCGACTCGATCGCCGTGGCGGTGCACGCCGACACGATCGAGCGGCACATGCTGATGAGCATCGAGCGCCCGCTCGTGCTGCAGGCGCTGGAATGCCTGCTCGGAGGCGAGGCCTCCCACGCTCCCGCCGAGCGGCACCTCACGGAAATCGACTGGGTGCTCACGCGCGGCGTGCTCGACGGCATCGTGCGCCAGCTGTCCGTCGCGTGGGACGAGCTCGGCGGGCCGCCGCTGTCGCGCGGCGACGTCGACACCGAGGGCGACGCCGGCGTGCTCACGCCGATCGGCGAACCCACGCTGTCGCTCACCTTCGACGTCAAGATCGACGGGCTCGGCTCGCGCATGGCGCTGCTGATCCCGTGGGGCGCGATCGAGCCGATCATGGAGCGCATCCGCGGCAACGGCGCCGAGTCGCTCGGCGCCGACCCCCGGGGCGCCGACGCGCTGCACCGCGGCGTCGCCGGCGCGCAGGTGCTGCTGCGCGCCGAGGTCGGCTCCGTGCAGATGCCGATCGAGCGGATGCTCGAACTGACCCCAGGCGCGCTCGTCGAGCTCGAAGATCGCGCCGAGGACGGCGTGCTGCTGTTCGCCGAGGGCGTCTCGCTCGGCCGCGGGCGCCCCGGGCGCAGCGGCGCCAGGCGCGCCGTCAAGCTCACCGCCACCGGCGAGCCGCCCGTGCGCGCCGACACCTACGCCAAGCTCGGCCGCGCCGAGCTTGAGCGCGCGCGCGCCCACCTGCACGAGACGCGCGAGCGTCCCGAGGATCGCGCGATCCTGCGCAGCATCTTCGTGCGCGTGTGGGCCGAGCTCGGCAGGACCCACCTTCCCCTCGGCGAGTCGCTCGAACTCGCGCAGGGCGTCGTCGTCGAGCTCGACCAGCGCGCCGAGGCGCCCGTCGAGCTGTTCGCCAACGGCCTGTGTTTCGCCAGCGGCTCGCTCGTCGTCACCGGCGAGGGCGCCTGGGGCGTGCAGCTCGCCGAGCTGATCCAGTAGCCGCGGTCCGTACTCCGCCGCACGGACCATCCCTACGGTGCTGCGCGGATCATCCGTACGGTGCCGCGCGCGGCGTAAGTAGAACCTCAAGTCCGCCGTATCAGGGCCGATAACGAGGGCGACTCTTCCTCGGAGTCGTCCCTCGATGACCAAGTTCATATTGCTTTCCCGTGCGGTCGCGACGGCGACCGCGGCGCTTGGCGCCTGCGTGCTCGCCTACGCGAGCCCCGCGTCTGCGTTCACGCCCTCTTCCAAGACGGGCGGCGAAAACACGCCCCTGAACCTCGGCGGCTCCGCCGCCTCGCCGCACGCCGCCACGACCAGCAGCGGCGGCGCCAGCATCGTGCGCACGATCGTCGGCCTCGCGATCGTCATCGCCGTCATCTGGGGGCTCTCGTGGATCCTCAAGCAGGTCAAGGCCGGCAAGGAGGGTGGGCGGGACTCAAACCAATCCAGCGCCGGCCTCTCCAGCGTCGCCGCGCTCACGCTCGGCTCCGGGCGCTCTGTGCACCTCGTGCGCGCCGGCAGCGACTACGTGCTGCTCGGCAGCACCGAGCACGGCGTCGCGCCGATCCACCGCTACACCGAGGAACAGGCGCGCGACGCCGGCCTGCTCGGCGAGCCCGACGACGACCAGGCCCGGCACAGTCCCGTCGTCGGCCACCGCCCCGACCCGATGCGCATGGGCTCACCGTCCTCAGCCGTGATCGGGCGCCTGCGCGAGATGACGGTCAGGCGCTGATGCTCGCCGCGGGACTGAACGTCAACTCGAGCAACGCCGTGCAGATCCTGCTGCTCGTCGGCGGCCTCACGCTCGTGCCGGCGATCCTGTTCACCGTCACCGGCTTCAGCCGCATCCTGATCGTGCTCGGCTTCATCCGCACCGCCGTCGGCACCAACACCGCGCCGCCCAACCAGGTGCTCGTCGGCATCGCGCTGTTCCTGACGATCTTCGTGATGGCGCCCACCGTCGGCGCGATCAAGCGCGACGCGATCGAACCGCTGGACGCGCACCACATCAGCACCACCACCGCGATCGTGCGCGCCGAGCAGCCGCTGCGCGAATTCATGTTCCGCCAGACACGCGTCGAGGACATCTCGCTGTTCGTCAGCCTCGCGCACGCCAAAACGCCGCACAAGCGCGCCGAAGTGCCCACCGAGGTGCTGATCCCCGCGTTCATCGTCTCCGAGCTGAAGACCGCGTTTCAGATCGGCTTCCTGATCTTCCTGCCGTTCCTGATCATCGACCTGATCGTCTCCTCCGTGCTGATGAGCATGGGCATGATCATGCTGCCGCCCACGTTCATCTCGCTGCCGTTCAAGATCCTGCTGTTCGTCCTCGTCGACGGCTGGGATCTCGTCATCAAAGCCCTCGTCCAGAGTTTCCATCCCGTCTAGCGCGGTCGAGCATGCACGCCATCCCGTCTTCATATAAATCAAAAAACAGCGGCCGTATGGCCATGGCTATGCAGCGATGAACCAGGACACGGTAGTCAACCTCGCCTCCCAGGCGATGAGCCTCGCGCTCAAGATCGCCGGCCCGCTGCTGCTCGTGGCGCTCGTCATCGGCCTGCTGATCAGCGTCTTCCAGGCCGTCACGCAGATCCAGGAGCAGAGCCTGTCGCTGATTCCCAAGATCGCCGGCGTCGCCGTCGTGATCGTGCTGCTGGGGCCGTGGATGCTCGGCCAGCTCGTGTCCTACACGACCGCGCTGTTCACCTCGATCCCGACGATGGTGGGCTCGTGAACAAGATCCTCGCAGAGCTCGCCGGCAACCAGCTCGTCGGCTTCATCCTCGTGCTCGCGCGCGTGACGCCGCTGTTCGTGATCGCGCCGCTGTTCTCCTCGCAGCTGATTCCGCCGCGCGTGCGCGGCCTGATCGCCGTCGGCATCTCCGTCGGGCTCGCGCCGATCGCGCTGCACGGCCAGCACATCCCCACCGATCCGCTCGCGATCGTCGGGCTCGTCGTCGAGGGCCTGCTCGTGGGCTTCGGGCTCGCGTTCACGCTCGCCGTGCTGCTGGGCGCCGTCGAATCCGCCGGCTCGGTCATCGACGTGCTCTCCGGCTTCTCCTACGGCAGCCTCATCAACCCCATGAACCACGAGGAAAGCGCCGTCATGACGCGCATCTACTCGCTCGTTGGCACGCTCATCTTCCTCGTCATCGGCGGCGACGCGTGGACCCTGCGCGGGCTCGCGCGCACGTTCCAGCTCGTGCCGCTCACCAACGGACCGCGGCTGTCCTCGCTGCTGGGCGGCGCCGAGCAGGTGTTCGGCAACGTGTTCGCCGCCGCCCTGGAGGTCGCCGCGCCGGTGCTCGTCGCGCTGCTGATCACCGACGTCGCCTTCGGCATCGTCTCGCGCGTCGTGCCGCAGCTGAACGTGTTCGCGGTCGGCTTCCCCACCAAGGTCGCCGTCGCCCTGCTGGTCGTCGGCGCCTCGCTGCCGTTCACCGCCAACTGGATCTCCAACCAGCTCTCCATCAGCGTCGGCGACGCCCTCGGCGTCATGCACGTGGCATAGGCGATGGCAAACGACGACCGCACCGAGAAGGCAACACCCAAGCACCGCAAACGCGCGCGCGAGAAAGGCCAGGTGGCGCGCAGCCACGACCTCGGCGGCTCGATCGTCGTGATCACGGGGCTGTTCATGATCGGCATCACCGGCCCGCAGGTCGCCTCTGCCGGCTTCTCCGCGTTTCGCAGCATGTTCGGCGAGATCGCGCAGTCGCACGCCGCCACCACCGGCGCCGGCCTCAACAGCCTGATGCACTCCGCCACATCCGCGATCCTGCTCGGCGTCGCCCCGATCGCCGGCGCGTGCTTCGTCGCGGCTGCGCTCGCAGGCGTCGCGCAGGTCGGCTTCAGGCCCAGCGCGCAGGCGCTCAAACCGGACTTCCGCCGTCTCAACCCGGCCTCCGGCCTGAAGAACCTCGTCGGTCCCAACGCGCTGTTCGAAGCGCTCAAGACCGTCGTCAAGGTCGGCGTCGTCGGCGCCGTCGCCGCGCTCGCGCTGCTGCCGGGGCTCACCAAGCTCGCCTCCGACGTCGGCATGTCACCGGCGGCGCTCGCGCGGCTGTCGGGCTCGAGCGCGCTTGCCGTCGCCGAGCACGCCGCCTTCGCATACCTGCTCGTGGGGTTCGTCGACTACGCGTGGAAGCGCCACCGCCACGAGAAGCAGCTGAAGATGACCAAGCAGGAGGTCAAGGACGAGGTGCGCCAGTACGGCGTCTCCTCCGAGGTGCGCATGGCGCTGCGCCGCCGCGCCATGCAGGCCGCCCGCGCGCGGATGATGGCCGCCGTGCCGCAGGCCGACGTGGTCGTCACCAACCCCACGCACTACGCCGTCGCGCTCAAGTACGACGGCACGCGCACCGCCCCCGAGGTCGTCGCCAAGGGCAAGGACCTGATCGCAGCGCAGATCCGGCGCGTGGCCGAGGAACACGACGTGCCGATCGTCGCCGACCCGCCGCTCGCGCGCGCGCTGCACGCGTCCGTCGAGATCGGCCAGATCATCCCGCAGGAGCTGTACGCCGCGGTCGCGCGCGTGCTCGCGTTCGTCTACCGGCTCGCCGGCCGGCGCACCGCCACGCCGCCCGCTCAGCGCACCGCCACGCCGCCCGGCCCGCGCACCCCGGCGGCGCCCGTCCGCCAGATCGCCCCGTCGCCCAGGAGGCTCGCGTCGTGAACGCCCCAGGCCTGCGCAGGCTGCTGCGACACACCGACCTGCTGGCCGCCGTCTCCGTGGTGATGGTCGTGACGATGCTCGTCGTACCGCTGCCCTCGGCGCTGCTCAGCCTGATGATCACCGTCAACATCGCCGGCGCGCTGACGGTCGTCGCGACGACCATGTACCTCGGCAAGGCGCTCGACTTCGCCGCGTTCCCCAGCCTGCTGCTGCTGACCACCATGTTCCGGCTGGCGATCAACGTGTCGGTGACGCGCCTGATCCTCACCTCCGGCGACGCCGGCAGCGTGGTCAAGGCGTTCGGCGAATTCGTCGTCGGCGGCAACGTCGTCGTCGGCCTCGTCATCTTCCTGATCCTCGTCGTGATCCAGTTCGTGGTCGTCACCAACGGCGCCGGGCGCGTCGCCGAGGTCGGCGCGCGCTTCACGCTCGACGCGATGCCCGGCAAGCAGATGGCGATCGACGCCGACCTCAACGCCGGCCTCATCACCGACGACCAGGCGCGCGCGCGGCGCGCCGAGATCGCCCAGGAGGCCGACTTCTACGGCGCCATGGACGGCGCCTCCAAGTTCGTCAAAGGCGACGCCATGGCCGCCGTCATCATCACCGCCATCAACCTCGTCGGCGGCATCATCGTTGGCATGCTGCAGCGCCATCTGGGCTTCTCCGAAGCCACCCACGAGTACTCGCTGCTGACTGTGGGTGACGGCCTGTCGGCGCAAATTCCAGCGCTCTTGATCTCCGTCGCCACCGGCATCATCGTCACGCGCGCCGCCTCCGACAAGGATCTCGGCTCCGACATCGCCAACCAGATCCTGGGGCAGCGCAAGGCGCCGCTCGTCGCCGCCGGCGCCATCGGCCTGTTCGCGCTGATCCCCGGGCTGCCCAAGCTGCCGTTCCTGCTGATCGCCGGCATCTTCGCCGCGATCGGCTGGGCCGTGCGCAACGGCCTGCCGAGCGCCATCGACGCCGAGGACGCCGCGCGCGCCGCCGCCGCACAGGCAGCGCTGCCCAAACCCGGCGACGAGCCGATGGCCGAGGTCGGCGTCGACACGCTCGAGCTCGCCATTGGCTTCGGCCTCGTGCCGCTCGTCGACGCCGGCTCCGGCGCCGGCAGCTCGCTGCTGCGACGCGTCAGCCAGATCCGTCGCCAGCTCGCCGGCGACCTCGGCCTCGTCGTGCCGCCCGTGCGCATCCACGACGAGCTCGGCATGGAGTCGCACGAGTACGTCTTCAAGGTGCGCGGCTCGGAGGTCGCGCGCGGGCGCATCATGCCCGGGCACCTGCTCGCGATGGACCCCGGCGACGCCAGCGGCAACCTAAAGGGCATCCCCACGCGCGAGCCCGCGTTCGGCCTGGAGGCCGTGTGGATCGGAGAGGGCGCGCGCGGCGAAGCCGAGGCGCAGGGCTACACGGTCGTCGACCCAGAGTCCGTGATCGTCACCCATTTGACCGAGACGATCCGCGAACACGCCGCCGAGGTGCTCACGCGCCAGGACGTGCGCGCGCTGCTGGACAAGCTCAAGGAGACCAACGCCGCCGTCGTCGAGGAGGTCGTGCCGGACGCGCTGTCGCTCGGGGAGATCCAGCGCGTGCTGCAGTCGCTGCTGATGGAGGGCGTGCCGATCCGCGATCTCGGCACGATCGTGGAGGCAATCGGCGACAAGGCTCGAACAACACGAGACACAAGTCTCCTATCGGAGTACGCTCGCCAGGCGCTCGGCCGGGCGATCACCGCTCCCCACCTGGACGAGCAGTTGCGCCTGCAAGCCATTACCCTGGATCCTGCCATCGAGCAGGAGGTCTCCACCTCCATCACCCAAACTACGGACGGGGAGTATTTGGCCATGGATCCGCCGCGGGCGCAGGCGATCGTCACGGCGCTGCGTGCGCAGGTCGAGCACGCCGCCGCCCTCGGCTCTACCGGATCCCACCCATCCAAGGGCCCCGTGCTGCTGTGCTCCGCGCGCATCCGCCGCCACCTGCGCCGCCTGATCGCACAGGCGCAGCCGCACCTCGCCGTGTGCTCCTACAACGAGATCGCCCCCGGGATCAACGTCGAAACCGTCGGGGTGATCCACGCATGAGCACCCCAGGAGAGCTTCTGGAGGCGCTCGGGCGCGAGGCGCGCGCGCGCTTTGGCAATGGCGGCGACGCGGCAGCTACCCGGATCTATCGCGGGCGCTCCGTCGACGAGTTGGTGCCGCAGATCCAGCGCGACCTCGGCGACGAAGCGATCATCGTGCGCCGCCGCGAGGGTCTCACCGGCGGCGTGCTCGGCTTCTTCCAGCACCCCTACATCGAGATCGAGGCGATGGCCGGCACGCCCGGCGTCGACGTCTACGACGAGGACGCGAGCGTCGCGCCGCCGTCGCCGTACTCGCACGCCGCCGCCGAGCCGAGCGCGCAGGAGGCGCTCCCCGCGCCGCTGCCGTCGCTCGTCTCCCCGGCGCCGCCCGCGTCCCTGGCGCCTCCCGCCGCCACGCCGTCGCCCGCGCCCACGCCTCCGCCCGCCGCCCCGGCGCCGCCCGTGCGGCCGCCGATGCTCGGTTACGCGCCCTCGCCGCCGCCGGGCCAAACGCCGGTCCCCGGCGAGGCGACGTCCGCGCTGCCGCCGCCGTTCTTCGCGCGCCAGCCCACGCAGCCCGCCCGCGAGGGCAGCGCGTACGTGACCGCGCACCTGGCCGCGCTTGCGCGCGCCGACCGCGGCGACCGCGCCAACGTGCCGCTGCCCGCGCCGCGCCGCCCGATCGAGCCGTTTCGCCCGATCGAACCGCTTCGCGCCGCCAAGCCGCTTCGCGCCGCGGAGCCGCGTCGCGCGGCCGAGTTCGAGCCCGCGCCCGCGCCCGCGCAGCCGTGGCAGGCGGGCGAGCGTCGCGAGGTCGCGCCCGGCTCACAGGGTCGCGCCCGCGCCGGCGTGGCTCGCAGCCTGCAGCGTTGCGGTGTAAGCGAGGCGCTCGCCGATGAGCTGATCGACGCCGCCAGCGCGCACGCGCTGGCGCTGGCGCCCCGCGCGGGCCTCGCGCAGGCGGTGCGCACGACGCTCACGCAGCGCATCCCCGTGGCGGCGCCGCTGCCCGCCAAGGGCGCCGTGATCGCGATCGTGGGGGCTGGCGGCGCGGGCAAGACGAGCTGCTGCTCGGCGTTGTTGGGCGCCTACCGCAAGGGCAGCTCGCTGCCCGCGAGCTTCGCCACGCTCACGCGCGACCCGTCGCAGGGGGAGCTGCAGCTGCTGATCAGCCCGCATGTCATGAAGCCCACCGCCGCGCGCTCCCCGCGCGCGCTGCGCGCGCTGCGCAGGGTCCGCGGCGACGGCGTCGCTGTGCTGGACACTCCGAGCGTGTCGCCGTCGGACCGCGCCGGCATCCGCGAGCTCGCAAAGCTGCTCGTCGAGCTGAAGCCCGAGCGCGTCGTCGTGGCGCTGCCCGCCACGCTTGGCGCGGCGGCGGCCGCGCAGCTGCTGCAGGCGCTGAAGCCGCTCGGCGCCAATGCGCTGGCGGTGACGCACGCCGACGAGACCGACCAGCTCGGCGTCGCGATCGAGGCCGCGTGCCGTTTCGGCCTCGCGCCCGAGTACATGCTCGATCGCGCGCGCGGCGGTGGCTGGCGGCTGCGCCAGCTGGAGCCGAGCGCGCTCGCGGAGAGGCTGTTGCCATGAAACTCGGCCTGAGCCGCGGCGCCCCCGAGAAAGCCAAGCCGGTGGCGCTGCCCGAGCGCTCGCAGTCGGTCACGCTGTATCCGCGCGGCAGCGACGGCATCACCGCGCGCGTGCTCGAGTCGAGCCCCGACTCGCTGCTGGTGGCGATCATGATTCCCGTGGGGCGGCTCCGCCCCGCGCAGCTGGACGGCATGGTGCTCGAATTCGTGGCTCCCCAGGGGCGCGTGCGGCTGACCGGCACCGTGTCGATCGAGGACCCCTCCGACCCGGACGTGCTGCGCCTGGACGGGCCGCGCTCTGTCGAGGTGCTGCAGGAACGCGAGTACGTGCGCATCATGTCCGCGCGGCCCGTCGTGGTGTATGGCGCAGCGGGCAAGCCCGCCGTGCAGAGCTTCACCGTGGATCTCAGCGGCGGCGGCTTCCTGCTCGCTGGCCCCGACTCGCTGCGGATGGGCGGGGAGGTCAGGTTCCAGATCACGCTCACGCCCGGGGTGCTGCAGATCGGCGGCACCGGCAAGGTCGTGCGGATCGACGCCCACGGGCGTCGCGCGGTCGCGTTCACGGACATCTCAGAGCTCGACCGCCGCCGCCTCGTGCGCTTCATCTTCGAGTGCCAGCGCGCCGAACGACAGCGCGGGCTCGGGTGATCTGAATGGCAGCCGTCGACACCACCGCCGAAGCGCCCCCCGACACGCCGGACGCGCCCGCCGCTCCCGTCGCCGCCTCGGCGGAGCCGCGCGAGCCGCAGAAGCACGACGAGCTCGACGCGGATGCTCCCAGCGTGGCGGCCCACCCCCGGGCCGCGCGCGCGGTCGCGCGCGCCAAGGGCTGGGGCGGGCTCGCCGGCTTCGTGGTCGGCGGCTACCTGTCGCTGCCCACCAACACGCTCGCCGGCGCGGGCCTGCGCGCGCTGGTGGCGGGCATCGTCTGCTACGTGGCCGCGTGGGCGGGCGCCGTGTTCCTGTGGCGCCGGCTCGTGATCCTGGAGATCAAGAGCCGCGAACAGAAGCTGGTGGAGGCCGTCAAGGCCGCCAACGCCCGGCGCGAGCTGCCGCCGGGGTCAGAGCGTCCAGCCGCGGGTGCGGCCTCCTAGGGACTGAGAGCCTGGCGTGGACCCGATCCAGCCGATCACACCCGGGCCGCCGCCGATCTCTCCCGCGGCGCGGCTGCCGGTGCAGCCGCTGGAGCGCATCTCGCGCGAGCGCGACCGCCCCGCGCAGGACCACGGCCGGCGCCAGCCCCGCCGCGAGCCGTCGCCGCCGGAGTACGAGAGCGACGCGGACGACGACGGGCGCCCGCACGTCGACGTGCGGGCATGACCGCGCCCATGCGCCGGCCTGGACGCGGCGAACGCCCGCTTGAACGCGTCCGTGCGCAGGCAGGAAACCGCGCCGTGATCGGGAAACCCGTCTGCATGAAAAGGTCGCTCTCAAGTTTCCCGCCGCGCTGACGATAATCCGCGTGGGTCGACACGGAGTCGGCTCGGGACCTAACCAAACAAACGTCATCAAGGAGATGAACGCATGGGCCTCACGATCAACAACAACCTGGAGGCGATGGACGCCAGCAGGAACCTGAATGGCACCGAGAACTCCCTCTCGACGGCCATGCAGCGCCTGTCTTCCGGCCTCAAGATCAACTCGGCAGCCGACGACGTCGCCGGCTACGCCATCAGCCAGAGCCTGCAGAGCCAGGTCAACGGCCTCAACCAGGCTGGCGAAAACATCCAGGACGCGGTGGCGCTTGCGCAGACCGCTCAGGGTGCGCTGAACGACGTCAACGGGATGCTCCAGCGTGTGCGCGAGCTCAGCGTTGAGTACGCGAACGGCACGACGTCCGAAGAAGACCAGAAAGCGATCATCTCTGAGGTCGGCCAGCTGACCGATGAGATCAAGCGCGTTGGTGAAACGACCTCGTTCAACGGCAAGAACCTGCTGAACGCGTCTGAAGAAATCAAGTTCCAGGTTGGCGCCAACGACGGCGAATCAATCAGCGTCAGCACGATCAAGCTGTACTCGGCAATCGAAAGCAAGCTTGAACCGGCAACGCTGGGCGAACGACTCCTGAACGGCCTCGGTGAAGCCGAAAAGGAAGAAGTCAAAGAATTCAAGAAAGAAATCGAAACCGAAGAAAAAGAAATCACCAAACTTCAGGAAACACTTGCCAAAGGCGGCAAAACCGAAGCTGAAGTCAAAGAAGTGAACAAAGAAATCACCGAATTCAAGACCAAAGTCGGCGAACTCAACGAATCAATCGCCAAACTGAACAAGGAACACCCGCCGACCGGCCTGAAAGAACTCGACGAAGCCATCTCCACGGTGTCTGGCCTCGCGGGTGAATTCGGTGCCGTGCAGGACCGCATCCAGTACACCCAGGCCAACCTGGAAGTGTACAGTCAGAACCTGACCTCGGCGGTTAGCGCCATGGTCGACGTGAACATGGCCACGGAAATGACCAACTTCACGAAGCTCCAGGTTCTGCAGCAGGCTGGCGTCGCGATTCTCTCGCAGGCCAACCAGCTGCCTGACGCGGCTCTGAAGCTGATCGAATAGATCACGCGGCAGTTTTCACACGACAACTTCCTCAGCGGTGGCGCCTAGAGGACGCCACCGCTGCAGTGAAGCCCCTCTGACCGTTGGGCGATGTTCTGCATCGGCCGCTTGCGGGCAGACGGGTCAATAACGCTTCAGGCGGTCAGGGATTGGCCGACAGAAGCCACATACCGCCGCTTCATCGAGGGAACGGTGGTTGGGCGGGCGGCGACGGCCGCCCGCCTGCTTTAACTATGGCCCGAGCAGCGCCGCGGGCACGACCGCGATTCCGTCGGGGCGGCGGTAGGCGGCCTGACCGGTGGTGATGACGATCGCGTCCGCCAGTTCGTCGCCGATCTCATTCTGCAGCCACCGGAGGTGGCGCACGTCGCGGTCCTCGGGGGTGTGGCCGAGCTTGACCTCGATCGCGACGACGCGCTGGCCCTGCTCGACGATGAGGTCGACCGCGTGATCGCCGCTCCAGGTGCGCAGGTGGGCGATACGGGCCTCGGCGGCCTGGGCGTAGACGCGGACGCTGAGCGTGACAAGCGACTCGAACAGCGCCCCCAGCAGCGTCCCTTCGGTGGCGATCGAAGGGACGGCGGGCCGGGCTCGCAGCAGCGTCGCGGCATCGACGCCGAGCAGCCGCGCCGCGAGCGCCGGATCCGCCAGATGATGCTTGGGAGGTGCCGCGAGGCGTGCGAGTCGACTGCGCGTGGGCAGCCAGGCGGGCACGGGATCGAGGATCCACAGCTGCTCGAGCGCGTCGCGATACGGACGTGTCGTCGCTCTGGCCGGCTTCTCGTGGTGGCCGCTGGTGGCGGCGTCGCGGATCTTCTCGTAGGACGTCGTGGTGGCGGTCGCCGCCGCATACGCCTGCATCCACCTGCGCAGCGTCCCCGGTCGCCGGACCTGGCGCCCCAGCTCGTCGAAGTCACGGTCGATGATGCGGTCGACGTAGCCGTCGAGCTGTGCGCGCGCCAGCCGGTCGGACAGGCCGCGGAGGCCGGGAAACCCGGACGCGAGGATCTCGTGCACGTAGCGGTCAAGGTTGGCGTCCGTGCGTCCGGCGATCGGCGCCAGCCTGCCGTCTTCGCGCTCGCCTTGGAGCAGCTCTTTCAGGCTCACCGTCGGAGCCTCGACGTGGCGCTCTGCGAGCGTCATCGGCCGCATGCGCACCTGCACGATCCTGCCTGCGCCCGAATGCGTCGGCGGCTCCGTCGGGGATGCCGACCCGGTCAGCAGGAAGCTCCCGGCGGGAGCGCCGGCGTCGACCGCGCGGCGCACGCGGTCGAAGGACTCGGGCAGGCGCTGCCACTCGTCGATCAGGATCGGTCGCTCGCCCTCCAGGAGCCGTGAGCTGTCGGCCTGTGCGATCGAGCGCTCACCCTCGTCGTCGAGGCGATACGCGCTCGCGGCGCGCTGCAGGGCGGTGGCGGTCTTGCCGACGGCCTTCGGACCCTCCAGCGCGATCGCCGGAAGGCCCGCGATCAGCTCGTCGAGCTCGTCGTCGACAATACGTCGCTCGTAGTCGCCGGCAGGCGCCTTCAGGGTGTCTCGCAGGACGCTCATCCGAAGCTACTATACCATTACGCAGGCATCTACTAGACAATTACGCGGAGATCTACTAGACAATTCCGCAGCCCTGGCCGGCGGATCAGCGGCTCAACGCACCGGCCCGGCTGCCGATTACCGGGGTGATGAGCCTCGAGGCCACGGTGCAGCGCATCTCCGCGATCCGCCAGGAGCTCGCCAACCCCTCGGCGCTGGTCGGCGCCAGCGCCATCAGCGGCGGCGTCGAAGCCCCATCGACGAGCGGCGCCGGCGGCGGGTCGTCTTTCGCGAGCGCGCTCGAACGCGCCAGCGGCGCCTACCCGAGCGGCGTCGCCGGCTCCTCCGCGCTGTCGCCGACGGAAGCCGCCGGCGAGGGCTCGCCGGGCGCGCGCATCGTGGCGGTCGCAGAAAGTCAGCTCGGCCAGACCGAGCAGCCGCCGGGGTCCAACGAAGGGCCCGCGATCGCGCAGTACCGCAGCGCGACCGCCGGGGCGATGCCCGGGGCGCCGTGGTGCTCATACTTCGCCTCGTGGGCGGCGCGCCAGGCGGGCGAGCCGATCGGAGAAGGCGGGCAGGGCGCGGGCGCCGTCTCGCAGGTGTGGTCGTGGGCGCAGAGCAGCGGCCGCGCGATCCCCAACGGGCCGGGCGTGGTGCCGCAGCCGGGCGACCTGATCGTGTTCGGCGACGAACACGTGGGCATCGTCAGGGACGTGCTGCCCAACGGCCAGATCCAGACGATCGAGGGCAACTACGAAAACAAGGTCGCGGCCAACGTGCGCAGCCCCAGCGAAGCCACGGGATACGTCAACATGAGCTGATGGAGGGGAAGCGAGAAGGCGAGCGCCCATGGGCGAGGATGGCGCCCGCGCTCGCGTTGCTGCTGGTGGTGGTCGCCGCGGGCAGCTTCCTGCTCGCGCGCGGCTCCGCCAAGCCCGCGCTGCCCGGCGGAGCGCAGCAGGGGCGCGCCGGCAGCGGCTTCTATGGCACGCTCGCGCTGCCATCCAAGCCGGCGCCGGCGATCCACCTGCGCGACTACCAGGGTCGGCCGGTGACGCTCGCCGAGTACCGCGGCAAGGCCGTGCTCGTCACGTTCCTGTACGCCAACTGCCCTGACATCTGCCCGTTGATCACATCGAATCTGCGGGTCGCGCTGAACCTGCTCGGCAAGCGCGCATCCGCAGTGCAGGTGATCGCCGTGTCGGTCGATCCGCGCGGCGATACCGCCGCCAATGTCGCGAGGTTCGTGCGCGAGCATGAGATGACGGGCAGGATGCAGTATCTGATCGGCTCCGCCGCCGAACTCGCGCCGACGTGGAAGGCCTGGAACGTGGGATCCAGTCGCGAAGTCGACCAGCCGCAGCTCGTCGCGCACTCGGCGCTCGTGTACGGGATCAGCGCGAGCGGCAAGCTCATGACGATCTACCCCGACTCGTTCGAACCGAGCGAGATCGCGCATGACGTGCCGCTGTTGGCGGCGCGGTGAGGCGGGCAGCTCTACCGGATTGCGTGGATTGGCGCGCTTGCTGTGGCAAGTATTATTGCCAAATGGCTGCGCTGTTCGGGTCGGTGGCGCGCGGCGAAGCTACTCCCAACAGCGATCTCGACCTCCTCGTCGTACGACCGGCTGGTTGTGCGCCCGACGAGCCGGTCTGGCAGGAGCAGCTGTCAAGGCTCCAAATGCTCGCGAGTTCATGGACGGGCAACGACGCCCGAGTCCTCGAATTCGGCGAGGAGGAGCTGGCGGACGAAGCGCCGCGGCAGGTGCTCCTGGATGTGGCCAGGGATGGCATCGAGCTCTACGGGACGCTCCGCGTGCTGCGCCGAGGCCATCGAGAGAGCGCCGCGCGATGACGCCGCGCCTGCGCAAATGCGACGAGGCGGGCACGTGCAGGGCGAGGACCACAACGAAGCCGCTTCTACAAGCTGCTCGTCAGCGTCGCATCAGCCGCTGACTCCCCACCGCCCCACGCTCACCGTTCGCCGGAGCCGCGTTTCCAAAGCGCGACGTACCACACGGCAACGCAGATCAGCACGCCCAGCGGCAGCACGAGCGTGAGGATGGAGCCGGCGAGGAAGTGCGTGGCGATGGGGATGACGATCTGCGGCATTGGATCTCCCTAGTGATCGCCGGCCAGCCGCGGCGCCCGGGGGTTGCCCTCGGGCGCCGCCGGCACGAGCCAGCGGTGGATGTAGACGAACAGGACGAGCAGGAACGTGACGGAGCCGGGCACCCACATGATGCCGGCGGCGAGCTGCTGGTCGGCGATGGCGGAGATGCCGCCGGGACGGCTGGGCAGGTTCGCGTAGAAGCTGTACAGCGGCTGTGGCGCGAGCGCGAGCACGACGGCGAGCGCCCAGCTGACGATCATGCCGCCGATCAGGTACACGACGCGCTGCGGCGCGACGAGCCTGATGTGCAGCGGTGGCGAGGGTATGACCTGCTTCCAGAAGATCACGGCGGCGCAGAAGAACAGCGTGTGCTCGAACGCGTGCAGCGTCTCGGAGCGCAGCGTGGCGTCGAACATGGCGGGCACATGCCAGCCGAGCAGCACGATGGAGAACGCCACGAAGCTGGGCACGGGCCGCCCGAGCGTGCGGCTGATGGCGCGCAGCGGTGCGGCGCGGCGGCCGTGGCTGAAGCCGCGGGCGAGCCAGCGGCGCGTGTCCAGCGGCAGGCAGCGCCACAGCCGGATCCACGGCGCGGCGAACACGAACAGCGGCGCGGCGACGACGATCAGCAGCACGTGCTGGATCATGTGCACCCAGAACAGGTCGGCGCTGAGGCGCTCGATCGGCGAGGCGAGCGCGACCGCGAGCACGAACAGCGACGCGTAGAACGAGGCGTCGCGCCAGCGCTGCATGGTGCGCTTGCGCGCGGGTGTGACGGTGCGCCGCGCGCCGAGCCAGTACAGCAGCGCCAGGTCGAGCACGAGCACGAGGGGCGGGTCGAACGACCAATCCCAGAAGCCCGGCGTCGCTGGCGCCGTGGCGAGCACTACAACAGGTACAGCGTCACGTACGTCACGATCCCGATGGCGGCGAGGAAGCCCCAGTAGAAGACGGCGGCGTCGAGCCCCGGCGCGATCAGGTGGTCGGGGTTCTCGATGTCGCCCCCGCTGCTGGCGGGCGCGCGCCGCGCGCGCACCTCCGTGGCGACCTGCGTCTCCAGCCAGTACATGGTGAACAGCACCGCGATCAGGTAGAAGGCGCTCCACGCGCAGAACACGCTGGCGTAGGCGCCGTCGGTGGGGCCGAAGTGCTGCACGGTGTACTCGACGCACTGCAGCGCGATCGCTGCGAGCCCCAGCACGACGCCTGCGACGCCGGGCGCCAGCCAGTTGCGCGAGCCCGCCTTCATGCGCCGGCCGGCGACGATCGAGGCGGCGGCGCTGAGCAGCACGCAGGCGATGAACGCGGCGCCGAGACCCTGGTTGGGCTTGACGTGCGCGGGGTGCCACATGCCGTCGGCGTCGATCGAGCGCAGGTAGAAGTACGCGAACACGAACGCGAGGAAGAAGAAGGTGGTGGCGCCGCACAGCATGCGCGCGGCGACCGACAGCGCGCGTGCGCCGACGTCGGGCGGCTCGGGCGGGATCTCGTGGCCGGCGGGCACGGGCGGCCCGCTCGCTCTCGCCGTCCCGCTCGCTCCTGGCGGCACGGCCATCCCCCGCGGCAGTCCTTCGCTCGGCGAGGCCATCGCTCAGGCGCCCGCCGTCGCCGGCTGGCTGCCGCCGCTTGAGAGCGGTACGGGCGTGCCGTAGTCGTAGGGGTCGGAGTCGAACACGGGGATCTGCTCGAAGTTGTTGACGGGCACCGGCGTCGGCACCTGCCACTCGATCGACTTGGAGCGCCACGGGTTGGCCTCGGCGGGCTCGCGCACGAAGATCAGCGAGTACACGACGTTGAAGAGGAACACGAGCATCGAGAAGCCGAGCACGAACGCGGAGATGGACACCCATACGTTGAGCCCCTGCAGGCTGGGTTCATACGTGCTGACGCGCCGCGGCATGCCCTTGATGCCGAGCACGAACAGCGGCAGGAAGGTGGAGTTGAAGAAGATGAACATCAGCCAGAAGTGCGCCTTGGCGAGCATCTCGTTGAAGCGCAGCCCGGTCATCTTGGGCACCCAGTAGTAGATGCCGGCGAAGAAGCTGAAGATGAGCCCGCCCATGATCGTGTAGTGGAAGTGCGCCATCACGAAGAAGCTGCCGTGCAGGCCGGTGTCGGTGGGCACGTCCGAGAGCACGACGCCGGACAGGCCGCCGATGAGGAAGTTGAACGTCCACGCCAGGCAGAACAGCATCGGCACGGTGAACGTGATGCGCGAGCGCCACAGCGTGCCCATGACGCACAGGAAGATGAACCCGGTGGGAACCGAGATGATCTCGGTGGAGAGCATGTAGAAGGGGCGCAGGTCGGCGTTGATGCCGCTGACGAACAGGTGGTGCTGCCACACGAAGAAGCTGAGCAGCGACACGCCGAGCATGCCGGAGACGGCGAGGCGATAGCCCCACAGCGGCTTGCGCGTGAACACGGGCAGCAGCTCGAGCACGATGCCGAAGCCGGGCAGCGCGAGGATGTACACCTCGGGGTGCCCGAAGAACCAGAACAGGTTCTCGAACAGGTAGGAGCTGCCGCCGCCGCCGGTGATGAAGAACGAGGTGTCGATCGTGCGGTCGAGCGCCGCCATCAGCAGCGTGGCGATCAGCATCGGCGCGGCGAGCACCATCAGCACGGCCGTGGCGAACACCGACCACACGAAGATCGGCAGGCGCGACCACGTGAGGCCGGGCGCGCGCATGGTGATGATCGTGGCCATCATGTTGAGCCCGAGCAGCGCCATCGAGACGCCGACGAGCGCGAAGAACACGATGTAGGAGTCCATCCCCATGACGGCCTCGTCGTTGAGCGGCTCATAGCCCGTCCAGCCGGTGGGGAAGCCGCCGAAGAAGATCGTGGAGACGAGGATGAAGCCGGCGGCCATCAGCAGCCAGAAGGTGAGCGACTCGATCCGCGGAAAAGCCATGCGCCGCGCGCCGATCATCAGCGGCACGAAGTAGTTGGCGAACGGCCCGAGGATGCCGGACGTCATCATCCCCATCATCATCGTGCCGTGCATGCCGACGAGTGACAGGTACTGGTTGGGGCCGACGAGCGTGGGCACGGGGTGCAGCAGCTCGGCGCGGATCAGCATCGCGTTGAGCCCGCCGACGAAGAAGAACACGCCGATGCCGACGAGGTACTGCATGCCCACGACCTTGTGGTCGGTGCACAGGCCGAAGTAGCGCCCGATGCCCTCGCTCTCCTTCTCGCGCAGCGACGCGGGGCGTCCGAGCATGCGCGAGATCGGGTAGTTGGCGAAGCCGAGGCCGATCAGGAAGCCGACGACGCCGAAGAAGTACGCGAGCAGCAGCGCGACGTCGTTCTCGTCGGTGGCGCTCTCGTATTCAAAGCTGGGGCCGTTGATCAGGTGGCCGATCCACCAGCCGAGGTAGTAGCCGCCGACGCCGAGGATGACGGCGGTGAGCAGGTTGAAGCCGAGCAGCCGCCGCCACAGCGGCCGCTGTGCCGGCAGGGGGGCTGATGCGGCTGCGCTGGTGGTGCTCATTCTCCACGCCTCGTCGGTTCGGGTAGGTAGGTGGTGCTGTATTTGGGCAGGACCTTGGTGGCCGGCGCCAGGCGTTTCTGTTCGCCGTGGATCCACGTTTCGAACGCGGCCGGCGCGACGACCCTGCCGGCGTTGGACATGTACCCGTGCCAGATGCCGCACAGCTCGGCGCAGCGCACGGTGAAGTTCTCGAGCTTTTCGGGCTTGACGAACACGACGTTGTCGACGCCGGGGTTGGCGTCGGCCTTGACGCCGAGCTTGTACGCCCAGAAGTCGTGGATGACGTCGAGCGAGGTGACGTGGAATTCGACCTGCTTGCCCGCAGGCAGCACCAGTTCGGTGGTCTCGACGCCGCCGTAGGTGGGGTAGCGATAGGTGAACAGCCACTGCTGCGCGATCACCTGCACGGGCAGCTTGGGGCCCTTGGGCACGGTCAGCGGGTTGGGCCCGCTGCCGGAGCCGGCGCCGTCGCCGGCCTCCAGGCGCACGGTGCCGAAGATCGCGACGCCGAGCACCATCAGCGAGGTGACGGCGATCCACGTGGTCTGCACGCGCGCGTCGCCGCGCACCGCGGGGCCTTCCAGCGCGGCGCCCTTGGGCTGGCGGAAGAAGACGATCGAGTAGCCGAGGAACAGCACCACGAGCGTGAGCACCGGTGTGGCGGTGACGGCCAGCACGGTGTAGTCGGTGCCCTGCGCGGCGGACTGGTCGCTGCCGCTGCCGGCGCCGATCAGCGGCCCGATCACCCAGATGACGAGCGGGATCGCGATCACGGTGACGACCGCCCACAGCGCAGCGAAGCGCGCGGTGTGGTTCGGTTCGGGCGCCAGCCCTCCGGGGGCGGCGGACGGTTCAGACGACATTGAGGAACCCGTCCATGTAGCCGTAGGTCTGCATCGGGCCGCCGAGGCCGTACAGGTAGCCGGCGGCGCACGGGACGAAGCACTGCCAGCGGTAGCGTCCCTTCTTGCCGGTGTGGAAGCTGAATTCGATCGTGCGGTGCGCGGCGCCTTCGCACGGCGCGAATTCACATTGGTTCTTGGCTTCTTCGGGCACGCCGGGCAGCGGCACGAACACGCCGAGCTGGGGCACGACGAACGTGTGTGAGGCTTCTTCGGGGTCGATCGCGTCGACGGCCTTGCCGTCGATCGTCTCGGTGCCGCCGACGGTGCCCTGCACCTGTGACAGCAGCGGGTTGCGCAGGCCCGTGTCGCCGTCGTACTGATAGAGGGTGACGTGCACCGTGGAGTTGGCGGGCACGGTGAAGTTGGTGCTGTGGACCCATTTGCCGTTCTCCCTGACCAGATAGGAGACCCAGTCGGGGTGCGTGGGGCTGTATTTGGGGCCGATCGCGGCGACGGTCTCGAGCGTGAGGTCCGCGCCGCCGCTGGAGGCGGGCGCGGCGACGGCGGCGACGGGCGGCGGCGCGCTGGTCGCCCAGGCCGCTACGTACAGGCCGATGAGCGCGCCGAGCGCGGCGACGGCGAGGCTGACGCCGAGCAGCTTCTTCGCGAACACGCTCACGCGACCCTCCGACCGCTGGTACGGCTCCCCAGAAGCCATCCGGCTCCTCCCCGAATGCTCAACGCGCCTCCTCAAGCGCTCGTGCTGCGTGTGGGTGGGACGCTGGTCACTCTATTCCCGGGTTGTCCAGCCGTACACATTTCTAAGAGAAATCTCATGAAAGTCTTGCCGGGTGTCCGGAGTCGCGGGGCACCGTGCTCCCCCGGCTTCGCCGTGCTGCTCTCTCGTGCCGCACGCGCGTGCGGCTACGATCAACGACTTGCCACAGTCATACGATTCCACCGGTGATGCCGGCCCGGGCGCCCCCGCGGGAGGCTCGCGCGTGCCCGAGCGCCCGACGCTGGAGGGCCTGGAGGCGAAGTGGAGCGCGACGTGGGAGCGCGACGGCACGTACCGCTTCGACCGCTCGGCGCCGCGCGATCGCGTGTTCTCGATCGACACGCCGCCGCCGACGGTGAGCGGCTCGCTGCACGTGGGCCACGTGTTCTCCTACACGCACACGGACGCTGTGGCGCGCTTCCGGCGCATGCGCGGCGACGCGGTCTTCTACCCGATGGGCTGGGACGACAACGGCCTGCCGACGGAGCGCCGCGTGCAGAACCACTTCGGCGTGCGCTGCGACCCGTCGGTGCCGTACGACCCTGAGTTCAGCCCGCCGAGCGAGCCCTCTGAGAAGGAGCCGATCTCGGTGTCGCGGCCGAACTTCGTGGAGCTGTGTCTGCGGCTGACGGAGGATGACGAGCAGGTGTTCGAGGCGCTGTGGCGCACACTGGGCCTGTCGGTGGACTGGTCGATGACGTACACCACCATCGGGCGCGCCGCGCAGCGCATCTCGCAGCGCTCGTTTATCGGCCTGCTGAAGCGCGACGCGGCATACCAGCTGGAGGCGCCGACGCTGTGGGACGTGGACTTCCAGACGGCGGTGGCGCAGGCGGAGCTGGAGGATCGCGAGCGCCCGGGGGCGATGCACCGCGTGCGCTTCGTGCCGGCGCCCGCGGCCGACGGCGTGGCGCCCGGCAACGGCGCCAGCCCGGCCGAGAGCGATGCCGAGGCCCTGATCGAGACGACCCGTCCGGAGCTGATCCCGGCGTGCGTGGCGCTGCTGGCGCACCCGGACGACGAGCGCCACGCGGGCCTGGTGGGCACGGACGTGCTGACTCCTCTGTTCGGCACGCGCGTGCCGGTGCTGACGCACCCGCTGGTGGAGCGCGAGAAGGGCACGGGCCTGGTGATGGTGTGCACGTTCGGCGACCTGACGGACGTGACGTGGTGGCGCGAGCTGGGGCTGCCGGTGCGCTCGGTGCTGGGTCCGGACGGGCGCCTGCTCGAGATCGCGTGGGGCACGCCGGGCTGGGAGTCGGAGAACCTGGCGCGCGCGCGCCAGGACTACGCGGAGCTGCAGGGCCGCACGGTCAACCAGGCGCGCAAACGGATGGTGGAGCTGCTGGAGCAGTCCGGCGACCTGATCGGCGAGCCGCAGCAGGTGACGCGGGCGGTGAAGTTCTTCGAGAAGGGCGAGCGCCCCGTGGAGATCGTGACGAGCCGCCAGTGGTTCATCCGCACGATCGAGCACCGCGAGACGCTGCTGGAGCGCGGCCGCGAGCTGCAGTGGCACCCGCCGTACATGCGCGCGCGCTTCGAGGACTGGGTGAACGGGCTGACGGGCGACTGGTGCGTGAGCCGCCAGCGCTTCTTCGGCGTGCCGTTCCCGGTGTGGTACCCGATCGACGACGACGGCAACGTGCTGTACGACCAGCCGATGGCGGCGCTTGAGGCGCAGCTGCCGGTGGACCCGTCGACGGACGTGCCGGACGGCTACGAGGAGTCCCAGCGCGGCCGGCGCGGCGGCTTCGTGGGCGATCCGGACGTGATGGACACGTGGGCGACGTCGTCGCTGACGCCGCAGATCGCGGGGCAGGCGGGCGAGGACGAAGAGCTGTTCGCGAAGGTGTTCCCGATGGACGTGCGCCCGCAGGCGCACGACATCATCAGGACGTGGCTGTTCTCGACGGTGCTGCGCTCGCAGCTGGACTACGACGAGCTGCCGTGGGCCAACGCGGCGATCTCGGGCTGGGTGCTGGACCCCGACCGCAAGAAGATGTCGAAGTCGAAGGGCAACGTGGTGACGCCGATGCACCTGCTGGAGGAGTACGGCGCGGATGCTGTGCGCTACTGGGCGGCGAGCGGGCGACCGGGCACGGACACGGCGTTCGACCCGCAGCAGATGAAGGTCGGTCGCCGGCTCGCGGTGAAGCTGCTGAACGCGTCGAAGTTCGCGCTCGCGGACCTGCCGAGCACCCCCTCCGGGGGCGGTGCCCTGGGGGAGGCGCTGACGCACCCGCTGGACCGCGCGCTGATCGCGCGGCTGGCCGATGTCGTGCGCGACGCGACGACGAGCTTCGACGAGTACGACTACGCGCGCGCGCTGGAGCGCGCGGAGAGCTACTTCTGGTGGTACTGCGACTTCTACCTGGAGCTGGTGAAGGGCCGCCGGTACGACCCCGACCCCAAGGTGAGCGCCTCTGTGAGCCTGGCGCTCGGGCTGTCGCTGTCGGTGTTCCAGCGACTGTTCGCGCCGTTCCTGCCGTTCGTCTGTGAGGAGGTGTGGTCGTGGTGGCAGGACGGCTCGGTGCACCGCGCGAGCTGGCCCGATGTTGAGGCGCTCGTTGTCGCGGCGGCATCGGGGGAGGGGCGCCGCGAGGGCACGGCACTGGAGGTGACGGCTGACGTGTTGCGCGAGGTGCGCAAGGCGAAGTCGCAGGCGAAGCGCAAGATGCGCGCGCCGGTTACGCGCGTGGTGGTGAGCGACACGGCGGAGCGCCTGGCGGCGCTGGAGCTGGGCGAGGACGACCTGTTGCAGGCGGGCTCGATCGAGCGGATCGAGAAGCTGGAGGCGGACGAGTTCGGTGTCGAGGTGGAGCTGGCGGAGGAGGACCGTGGGATAGGGTCCGCGGCGTGACGAGGACGCTGATAGCGGATCTGGCGGAGAAGGTCGACCAGCAGGTGACGGTGCGCGGCTGGGTGCAGGCGATTCGCGACCAGAAGAGCGTGCAGTTCGTGATCGTGCGCGACGAAACGGGCCTGGCGCAGGCGGTGTTGCCGAAGGGCGAGCCGCCGAGCGAGCTCAACGAGGCGATCTCGGCGCTGACGGTGGAGTCGGCGGTGACGGTCAGGGGCACGGTGGCGGCGGACGAGCGCGTGAAGCTGGGCGGTCTGGAGTTGAAGCTGGCGGAGCTGGCGGTGGACTCGCTGGCGGAGCCGGAGGTGCCGATCGCGCCGGACTCGGCGCTGGACAAGCGCATCGACTGGCGCTATCTGGACCTGCGCCGCCCGGACCGGCGCCTGATCTTCGAGGTGCAGACGACGGCGGAGCACGCGATGCGCGACTACTGGCGCAAAGAGGGCTTCATCGAGCTGCACACGCCCAAGTTCATGGGCTCGGCGAGCGAGTCGGGGGCGGAGCTGTTCAAGGTGGAGTACTTCGAGCGCGTGGCGTATCTGGCGCAGTCGCCGCAGTTCTACAAGCAGATGGCGATGGCGGCTGGCTTCGGCAAGGTGTTCGAGGTGGGCCCGGTGTTCCGTGCGAACCCGTCGTTCACGTCGCGCCACGACACGGAGTTCACGAGCGTGGACGTGGAGATCGCGTGGATCGACTCGCACGAGGACGTGATGGCGTTTGAGGAGCGCTGGCTGGCGCACGTGCTGGCGGCGGTCAAGGACGCGCACGGCGGCGAGATCGAGCGCACGTTCGCGACCGAGCTGACGGTGCCGACGCTGCCGTTCCCGAAAGTGACGCTGGAGGATGCCAAGCAGCTGCTGCGCGAGCATGGCCACGAGGCGCCTGGCGCGGGCCACGACCTGGACCCGCCGAGCGAGCGCGCGCTGTCGGCGATCGTGAAGGAGCTGCACGGCCACGAGTTCGCGTTCGTGACCGACTACCCGACGACGGTGCGCCCCTTCTACCACATGCGCTACCCCGACCGGCCGACCGTGACCAAGAGCTTCGACCTGCTGTGGCGCGGCATCGAGCTGACGACGGGCGCGCAGCGCGAGCACCGCCAGGAGCAGCTGCTGGCGCAGGCGGCGGACAAGGGCGTGGACGTGGGCCCGATCCAGTACTACCTGGACTTCTTCCGCTACGGCGCGCCGCCGCACGGCGGCTTCGGCTTCGGGCTGACGCGCCTGCTGATGCAGATGCTGGGGCAGGAGAACGTGCGCGAGGTCACGTTCCTGTACCGCGGGCCGCACCGGCTCGAGCCGTAGTCAGCGGCTCGGCCCTGCGCCGAGTCGAAAACAGGACTGGCGCTCGTCGCCTATACGGAACTAAAGTCAGTGGCGGAACGGGCGACAACTCTTCCTCGCTGGCCGTGTCATGGCAGCAACGGCGCGGCTCGGCGGTACGAGCTTGAGCATCGTCCCACCTCTCCGGCGATGCTCGGGGAGAGTCCAGGCGTCCCCCGGCGCCAGGTCTCCGCGGGCGTCGTAGCCCTTACCGGCCGCGGCGCTCGTGAAGGCCTGCAAGAACGCGGCCCCGATCGTCCCGTCCGCGGCCCCGTCTACCGTCAAGGACATGCTCCTGAACGAGCTGACAGACGGCATGGAGATCGACCAGGTGCTGCTGGTTCGCGAGGCTGAGCGCCGCCAGCGGCGAGAAGGCGGCGACTACCTGCGACTGCGTGTCGGCGACCGCACGGGCGCGGTGGCGTGCATGGTTTGGGACGCCTCTTCGGAGCTGGAGCAGCTCGTCCGCGCGGGCTCCGCGGTGCACGTGCGCGGCCGTTATGTGGTGCACCCGCGCTTCGGCCCGCAGATAAACCTGCGCGACCTGGAGGAGGCGCCGCCGGGGAGCTATGACCCGGCCGAGCTGCGCGACGGGCCGTCGCGCGACGTGGAGCAGATGGAAGGCGAGATCCGCGAGCTGCTTGACACGATCCAGGAGCCGCACCTGCGCGTGCTGCTGGAGCGCGTGTTCGGCGAGGGTTGCGAGCTGTGGGCGGGCTATCGCACGGCGCCGGCGGCCAAGTACTACCACCAGGCGTACACACACGGGCTGTTGGAGCACTGCCTGGGCGTGGCGCAGGCGGTGAGCGCGATCAGCGCGACGTTCGGAGGGATCGACCGCGACGTGGCGGTGACGGGTGCGCTGCTGCACGACATCGGCAAGCTCGAGGCGTACACCGAAGGCGGCGGCGGCGAGGCGATCGACCTGACCGACGCGGGCCGGCTGCACGGGGAGATCGCGCTCGGCTACTACCGCATCCGCCGCCTGATCGAGGACATCGACGGCTTCCCACCGGAGTTGGCGCAGGCGGTGGGGCACATCATCCTCTCCCACCACGGAACGCTGGAGCACGGCAGTCCGGTGGTTCCGTGCACGCGCGAGGCGACGCTGGTGCACATGATCGACAACCTGGGCGGGCGTCTGGGCAGCTTCGATCGTCTCGAGAAGGAGCTCTCGCCGGGGCGCCGCTGGTCGCCGTTCGACCGCGCGATCGGCGGCGGCGCGTTCTTCGCGGAGCGATCGGCGATCGCGGCGGTCGAGCAGCCGGCGACGGTCGAGCAGCCGGCGCCCGCGCGCGAAGCGGCCTGAAACTCCGCAAATAGCGGGGCGGCGATTCGGCCGTGCTGTATCCGTCTCGTCGCCGGCTTCTATCGTTCAACGCCGATGGCAAAGGACACCGAGAAGCTGATCCGCCAGCTGTCGCTGATCTCCTACCTGATGGCCGAGCGCAGGCCGGTCACGGCGCTCGAGATCCGGCGCGACGTGGAGGGCTACAGCGGCATGAACGAGGACGCATTCGCGCGCCGCTTCTACGCGGACCGCTCGGAGCTCGAATCGCTGCGCATCCAGCTGACGGTGGACCGCCCGGCGGACGGCGCGGCGGAGCAGGAGAACTACTCGCTGCGCCCTGAGAACTTCCACCTGCCGGCGATCGAGTTCACGGACAAGGAGCTGGCGGCGCTGCAGACGGCGCTGAGCCTGCTGGACGGCGAATTCGCGTACGCGGAGCCGCTGCGCCTGGCGTTGCAGCAGATCACGTGGGGCCGGCCGAGCCCGCTGCGCGCGCCGGAGCAGCGCGGGGTGGCGCTGGGGATCACGGCATCGGCGGGCGGGCACGAGCTGTCGGCGCGCCTGGCGAAGGTGGAGACGGCGATCTTCCGCAACAAGACGATCGTGTTCGACTACTACACGATGGAGCGCGACGAGGTGAGCTCGCGCCGCGTGGACCCGTATCACCTGCTGTTCCAGGGCGGTCAGTTCTACCTGCTGGGCTACGCGCACGAGCGCAAGGCGGTGCGCGTGTTCCGACTGACGCGCATCCGCGGCAAGGTCTCCTACGCGACCAAGGCGGAGCATGACTTCCACCGTCCCGAGGACTTCGACCCGCGCGCGTACGCCAACCGCGCCGACTGGCAGCTGGGCGAGGAGCGCGGCGTGGCGCGGGTGCTGATCTGCGAGCGCATCGCGTGGCAGGTGGAACGCCACTTCGGCCGCTACGGCGAGATCGTGGAGGAGGATGGGGAGACCGTGTTCGCGACGGGCTACTCGAGCGTGCGCAGCCTGATCTCGTGGGTGCTGGGGTTGGGCGTCAACGCGCGCCTGCTGGGCCCCGACGAGCTTGTGTGCGAGCTGCAGCAGCGGCTGGAGCTGCTGGAGGAGCACCACGGCGAGACCGCGCCGACGGCACCAGGCGGGACGGGATCGGTGATTACGGCCTCGCGCGGTGCGGCCTCCACCCGCGGCGCGGCGGGTGCGCGCATCACGAGCTCGTCGCGCACGCGCGCCGCGCGCCGCGCGGAGACGGCGGGGGTGGAGGTGGACGCCCCGGCGGCGCGTCCGGACGCGGCGATCCGCCCGGAGCGCTTCGCGCGCCTGGTGACGCTCGCGAGCATTCTAATCAGGGCTGGCCGCGCGGGCGAGCGCGTGTCGATCGCGGAGATCTGCGAGCGCCTGCAGATCAGCGAGGAGGAGCTGCGCGAGGACGTGAACGTGCTGAACGTGGTCAACTTCGGCGGCGGCTCGTATGTGCTGTATGCGGAGTTCAAGGAGGAGGACGGCGAGATCGAGGTCGACCCGGAGCCCTACAGCGACAACTTCGACCGCCCCGCGCGCCTGCTGCCGGTGGAGGCGAAGGCGCTGGTGGCGGCGATCGACCTGATCGGCGAGCACATCCCGGAGGGGTCGCTGACGTCGGCGCGCGAGAAGATCGTGGCGGCGCTGGGCGAGGACCCGATGGAGCAGGGGCTGCAGGTGGCGCCGACGTCCGGCGACGACTCGGACGTGGCGCGCGCGGTGTCCAAGGCGATCGTCGCGCGCAAGCTGATCGAGCTGGAGTACTTCAAGGAGAACGAGGACCAGATCTCCAAGCGCAGGGTGGAGCCGTACGCGCTGACGAACGGCCGCGAGGGCTGGTACGTGGCGTCGTTCGACCCCGACCGCGGCGGCATGCGCCACTTCCGCCTGGACCGCATCAAGCACGTGCACGTCACCGACGAGCGCTTCGAGCCGCGCCCCGAGGTGGATCCCGCGGCGGAGGTGGATGGCTGGCTGCGCACGGGCGAGGTGCCCGCGTCGGCGACCGCGCGCGTGTGGATCTCGCCCGAGCGCGCGCGCTGGGCGCGCGAGGCGCGCCGCGTGGTCGAGGAGTGGAGCGACGGCGCGGTCGTCGTGGAGCTGAGCTTCGCGGGCGTCGACTGGCTGGTGCGCGAGATCCTCAAGGAAGCAGGCGACGCGGCGGTGCTCGAGCCGGAGGACGCGCGCGAGGCGGTGCGCGCGGCGGTGGGGCGGCTGCGCGAGATGAGCGCGGCGCCGGCGAGCGTCTGAGCGCCGCTGGTGCTACCTGGTCTCCAGCTGGTCGACCGGAGCGTAGTCGTCGCGCAGCGGTTCGGCGCCGGCCACGATCCTGGTGAGCGCTGCGCGATCGAAGGTGCTTCCTCCGCCCGGTGATGGTTCGCTTCGTGGCGGCAGCGGGCCGTCGGACGCAACGAGCACCTCGTTGCCTCCGGCGAGGGTCCTGCCGCTGCCGGTAACTGTGATCATCTGCACGTGGGTGAAGGAGCCGAGCAGCGTGGCGGCCTCGGCCCGCAGCAGCTTGAACGGGTTGAGGTCGATCATGTTGAGTGCGTAGATGCCGCCTGGGCGCAGCACGCGCTGCAATTCGTGCATCCATTCGGTTGTCATCAGCTGCCAGGGCACGGTCCGGCTGCTGAATGCGTCGCCGACGATCAGGTTGGCGCTTGCGGTCGGTTCGCGGCGCATCGTGACGCGTGCGTCGCCGACGGTCGCGCGCAGGGCCGGCGACGTGTGCAGTCCAAGATGCTGGCGATCGAATTCGACGAGGCCGCCGTCCACCTCCAGGACGTTTGATCGCGAGCCGGGTCTGGTCGCCGCGAGCCAGCGCGGCATCGTGAAGCCGCCTCCGCCGACGAACACCGCATCCAGCGGAGTCCCTTCGGGGCTCATCGCGGTTATCTCTTCCCCCAGCCAGTACTCGTACTGGAGACCGAGGTACCGCGGATCGGACGGGTCCACCTCCGAGTTGTAGCCCCGATTGAGCAGCAGCAGCTCCGCCGAGGGTCGATCGGGAGCGGGTTCGAGCTGTATGCAGTTGTAGGTCGATTCCGCTAAGCAGGGAGAGCGCTGCGCGAGTGTGAACAGCGCCAGTGCGGCTGTGATCAGCGCGGCGCCGCCGACGCTGCCCAGGTTGAGTACCCGGACGTAAGCGCCCATCAGGATCCCGGCGAGCACGAGCATGATGCCGATCGCGAGGACGGAGTTGCTCACGGGGAACAGCGGGACGAGCACGAAACCGGTGCCGAAGGTGCCCACCAGCGCGCCCGCTGTGGCCCATGCCGACAGGCGGCCCACGATGGTCCCGCTGGCTTTCAGGTCACGCAGCTGCAGTCGCGCGACGGTCGGCGTGACACCGCTGAGGACCGCGGCGACCGGGACCAGCGCGGCGAATGTGATCTCGATCGCGCCGAGGTTCCCGCCTTCGCTCGCGGCTGGACCGAGCGCGCGTACGATCGGCACGGTCAGCAGCACCAGCAGGCCGCCGCCGATCAACAGCCCCACGAGCAGCCATTGCGGGTGGATGCGATCCGCGATCCACCCGCCGAGCGCCGCGCCGACTGCGATCCCGGCGAGCACCGCGCCGATGATCGACGTGGTCGTTTCGAGCGTCAGCCCCACATACGGGGCGATCAGTCGGACGGAGAGGATCTCCAGCACGAGCACCGCGCCGCAGGCGATGAACACCACCGCCGCCGCGACCACGGGCGGCAGCGAGCCCGCGGTCGGCCTGGTCGCCGCTGCGTCCGCTGCAGCGGGCCTCGAGAACGTCTTCGTCCCCATCACGATCCGGGTGCGGGCAGGGCTTTCGACATGATGGGCTGGCTCTTTGGATGCAGGAGTGGGATCGACGGTGCGGGCCGTCTGGGTGAGGGCGCGCGATCGGTTCGACGATATTGATGACTCCGTGCAGACGTCAACGGCGCGTCCACGTGCGGTGCCGGCGTGGCCGGCAAAATGCTCGCGATTCGGCTTGTACGCTGGGTCTGGATCCTGTGCGCGGTTGGAGACAGGTGGGCCGATCGGGTAAGAACACGTACCACGGCTGCTCCCGCGCGAGGCCCCGCGGCCTGCTGACACAGGCGTGTAGGATCCGTCGCTGCGTGAGTCGTCGTGATCAGATTCGCATGAGCGAGGCGGAGGCAGCCGCGTTCTTGGCGGAGGAGCGCACCGTCACGTGCGCGACGGCCGGCCCGCGCGGCTGGCCGCACCTGATGCCGCTGTGGTACGTGCTGCGGGACGCCCCCGCCGGTGGGTCGAGCCAGCCCGCCCCGCGGGTGTGGGCGTGGACGTACGCCGTGTCGCAGAAGGTGCGCAACATGGAGCGCGACCCCAGGGCGACGCTGCAGGTGGAGGCTGGCGAGGAGTACCACCTGCTGCGCGGGTTGATGCTGGAGTGCGAGGTGGTCGTGCACCGCGACCTGGAGATCGTGAAAGCGCTCGGCCACGAGATCTTCGCTCGCTATGCCTCGCCCCGTGGCCAGCCGCCGGCGGAGGACCTGCCGGCGGAGGTGGGCGCGATGGTCGACAAGCAGGCGGCCAAGCGCGTCGCGATGGAGTTCGTCGAGTTGCGCCGCGCGAGCTGGGACCACCGCAAGCTCGCGGGGACCTACTAGGCTCCAGCGGCGATGGAGCCGCTCAAGGGACTGATCCTCTCCGGAGGCAAGGGCACGCGCCTGCGGCCGATCACGCACACGAGCGCCAAGCAGCTGGTGCCGGTGGCGAACAAGCCGGTGCTGTTCTACGGCATCGAGGCGATGGCGCAGGCGGGCATCGAGGAGGTCGGCATCATCATTGCGCCGGAGACGGGGCCGGAGATCGAAGCGGCGGCGGGCGACGGCTCGCGCTTCGGCGTCAGCATCACCTACATCGTGCAGGACCAGCCGCTGGGCCTAGCGCACGCGGTGCTGACGGCGGAGTCGTTCCTGCAGGCGAGCCCGTTCGTGATGTACCTGGGCGACAATTTGCTGCAGGGCGGCATCTCCGAGCTCGTTGCGGCCTTCCGCGAGCACGGGCCGGATGCGCTGATCCTGCTGACGCCGGTGCCCGACCCGGAGAACTACGGCGTGGCGGAGCTCGAGCAGGCGCAGCCGGGCGAGGTGGGGCGCGTGATACGTCTGGTGGAGAAGCCGGCGCAGCCGGCCACGGACCTGGCGCTCGTGGGCGTGTACATGTTCACGGCCGCCGTGCACGATGCGGCGCGGGCGATCGAGCCCTCGCCGCGCGGCGAGCTGGAGATCACGGACGCGATCCAGCGCCTGGTCGACACTGGGCTGCGTGTGGAGCCGCATGTGGTGCGCGGCTGGTGGAAGGACACGGGCCGCCTGGAGGACATGCTGGAGGCGAATCGCCTGATCCTGGACAACCTGCAGGAGCGCGTGGAGGGCGAGCTGATCGACTCGCAGGTCGACGGCCGCGTGGTGGTCGAGCCGGGTGCGCGGCTGGAGCGCACGACCGTCAGGGGGCCGGCGATCATCGGCGCGGATGCGTGCCTGAGCGACTGCTATGTGGGCCCGTACACCGCGATCGGCGAGCGCTGTTCGATCTCCAAATCGGAGGTCGAGCACTCGATCCTGCTGGCTGGCTGCACGGTGTCCGATCTGGACGGGCGCATGGAGAGCTCGCTGCTGGGGCGCAACGTGACGGTTCGCCGCGGCGACCGCCAGCCGCGCGCGTACCGCTTCATGGTGGGCGACAACTCCGACATCTCGATCCTGTGAGGCCGGCCGCGTGAGACCGGTCGACCGGTGAGGCCGGCCCCATGAAGCTGCTCGTGACGGGCGCCGCGGGGATGCTGGGCCTGGACGTGCTGCGCGCGGGCGCGCGCGCGGGTCACGAGCTGTTCGGCGTCGACCTGCCCGAGCTCGACATCGCCGATGCGCGCGCGGTGGAGCGGTTCCTCGAGCGCGCCGGCGCCGACGCGGTGCTCAACTGCGCGGCGTGGACGGACGTGGATGGCGCCGAGACGCACGTAGAGCAGGCGCACGCGGTGAACGCCGGTGGCGCGGGCAACCTCGCACGCGCCGCCGCGCGCGCGGGCGTGCCGCTGGTGCACATCTCCACCGACTACGTATTCGATGGGGAGGCGTGCGTGGATGCGTCCGGCGCGCCGCGCGCGTACGTGGAGTCCGATCGCACGGCGCCGCGCTCGGTGTACGGTCAGACGAAGCTCGCGGGCGAGCTGCAGGTGCTGGAGGCCTCGCCGCGCCACGCGGTCGTGCGCAGCGCGTGGCTGTTCGGCGTGGGCGGTAGGAACTTCGCTGAGACGATGCTGAGGCTGGCCGCCGAGCGTGACGCGGTGCAGGTGGTCACCGATCAGGTCGGCTGCCCCACGTGGACGGGCCATCTGGCGCCGGCGCTGCTCGGCCTGATCGAGCGGGGGGCGTCGGGCCTCGTGCACCTGGCGGGCGCTGGGCGCGTGTCGTGGAACGGCTTCGCCGCGGAGGTATTCCGCCAGGCGGAGGTGGACTGCCGCGTGGAGGCGGCGACGAGCGCGCAGATGGCGCGCGCGGCGCCCCGTCCCGCATGGTCGGTGCTGGAGTCCGAGCGCGAGGACGTGCTGCCGCTGCCGCCGTGGCAGGACGGGCTTGCGGGCTACCTGGCGGCACGGGCTGGGATGATGCGCGCATGAGACTGCTCGTGTGCGGCGGCGCCGGCTTCATCGGCTCGACGTTCGCGCGCCAGCGCGTGCGCGAGCACGGCGATCGGGTGACGGTGCTCGACAAGCTCACGTACGCGGGGCGCGAGGAGAACTTCCACGACCTGCTCGACGATCCCGGCTTCCGCTTCGTCCGGGGCGCGATCGAGGATCGCGAGGCGGTGGCGCGGGCGCTGGACGCGGCCGCGCCGCAGGCGATCGTGAACTTCGCCGCCGAGACGCACGTGGATCGCTCGATCGCGGAGCCGGACGCGTTCGTCTCCACGCACGCGCTGGGCACGTACGTGCTGCTGGAGGCGGCTCGACAGCGTGAGCTGCGCTACGTGCAGGTGTCCACGGACGAGGTGTACGGCTCGATCGAGCAGGGCACGTTCACCGAGCAGAGTCCGCTGGCGCCGTCCTCGCCGTACTCGGCGACGAAGGCGGGCGCCGACCTGCTGGTGGCTAGCTACTTCCACACGTATGGGCTGCCGGCGCTGATCTGCCGCGGCTCGAACAACTACGGCCCGTACCAGTACCCCGAGAAGCTGATCCCGCTGATGATCCTGAACGCGGTGCACGGCGACCGGCTGCCGGTGTATGGCGACGGCATGCAGGTCCGCAACTGGATCCACGCGACGGACTTCGCCGCGGCGATCGGCCATGTGCTCGAGCACGGCGCGCCGGGCGAGGTCTACAACGCGGGCGGCCCCGACGAGGAGGCCAACATGACGGTCGTCAGGCGCATCGTCGAGCTGACGGGCGCGTCGGAGTCGCAGATCGAGCACGTGACCGACCGGCCGGGGCACGATCGCCGCTACTCGCTGTCCTCGGAGAAGGTGCGCGCGCTGGGCTGGGAGCCGCGCGTGCGCTTCGACGCGGGCCTGGAGCAGACGGTGGCGTGGTACAGCGGCAACGCGTGGTGGTGGGAGCCGATCCGCTCGGGCGAGTACCGCGCGTACTACGAGCGCCAGTACGGGCGCTCGCTGGGCTGAGCGGCTTGCTTCCCGAGGGAGCCCGAGCTGGAGCTCGTGTGTTGCCGCAGCTCCCGAGACAGAAGTCTGTAGACATACTGTCTGCCGTTGCGGCAGGCTGCGTATGCCATGGACGCCACGCGCGAGCAGCTCGCCAGCAACCTGCGACGCCATCGTCACAACGCGGGCCTGTCGCAGGAACGGCTCGCGGAGATCTGCGATCTGCACCGCACGGAGATCGGTCTGCTGGAGCGCGGCGAGCGCTCGCCGCGGCTCGACACGCTCGTCGTGCTCGCGCGCGGGCTGCAGCTTGCCTCGCCGTGCGATCTGCTCGACGGGATCAGCTGAGCGCCGGTCGGCGCTGCGCGCCGGATCGAGCGCGGCTCAGCTGGCCCCGGAGATCTTCCACTTGCCGCCTTCCTTGACCAGCGAGACCGCGCTGGTGGCGCTGGTGCCCTCGCGGATGCTCTTGACCTGAGCGGTGGCGGTCTTGCCGTCTGCGGCCAGCGTGACGGACTTGACGTTGGCTTCCAGGCTGTCCACCTCGCTCAGCTGGCTTTTGATGGCGGCTTCGCAGCGCTTGCTCCCGCCGAGCCGGGTCACGGTGGCGGCGGCGATGTCGTTGGCGCAGATCTTCTTCGGTTCCGCGGCCGTGGCGTCAGACTGCAGGTTGGCGAGCGTCTGCGCCACCTGGTGCTTTTCGCCGGAGAAGCCTGCGGTGCTGGTCGTGGTGCCGCACGCCGTCAGCGCGAGCGCGGACAGCGGCAGGCATGCGATGACGAGCGGGCGGCGCATCTGGCCGCAAGATTATTGGTTTAGTTGGACTCGTCGTCGCGTCTGTAGCCCAGGCGCGCCGAGATGCGGTCCGCGGTGGAGACGAGGTGCGGGCCGAGCGCGTCGACGAGCTCCTCCAGCGAGATCATGTTGGCGTGTGCTGCCAGGTTGACCGCGGCCACGACGTCGCGCGCCTCGTTGCGCACGGGCGCCGCGATCGCGTAGAGGTCTGCGGCGAGCTCCTGGTCGTTGACGGCGAAGCCGGCGGCGTGGATCTCGTCGAGCTCGTCGCGTAGCGCTTTCTTGCTGGTGATCGTGTTGGGGCCGCGCTTGGTCAGCTTCATCTGCGCGAGCAGGTCGCGCTGCTCGGCCTCCGGTAGGTTCGCCAGCAGCAGCTTGCCCATCGACGTGCAGTACGCGGGCACGCGCGAGCCCGTGTGCAGGTCGAGGTCGATCTTCGCCTGGCCGCGGCGGAAGCTGCGCACTCTGTCCACGTACAGCACGTCGGTGCCGTCGAGCACGCCGAGGCTGGTGGTGTAGGAGGTGCGTTGGCGGAGCTCCTCGAGGTAGGGGTGTGCGTGCTCGCGTAGCCCGGTGGAGTTCAGGGCGGACATGCCGAGGTCGGTGACGCGCAGTCCGAGGCGGTACTTGCGTGATGCGCCCTGCTCGAGGTAGCCGAGTGCTACGAGCGTGATGACGTAGCGGTGGGTGGTGGAGCGGCTCATGCCGAGCTCGTCGGCGATGTCGGCGATCCCGAGCACGGGGCGTTTGGGCGTGAAGCAGCCGAGGATCGCGAGGCCTCGCTCCAGCGACTGCGAGTAGCGCGGCTCACGCAGGCTCGGAATCGACCATGCCGGCTCCTGTCCGTCGGTGGCCTTGGATCTAGCTGAACTCGTTCTGGGCATTGGCATCTCGTCCCTGTGTGTTCCCCGGTAGACGCTGCTAGCCGGGAAGTTCAATTGGCTGGTCGGAAGACCATAGTTCGATTAGGCGATCGTGACAAACGGAAACACTAGAGTTTTAAGCGTCCTTGCCGGCGCGCGGCGCGCCACGCCTACAGGCCCGGCCCGAGCCCGACGGCTCGCTGAGCGGGAGCCTACGGCACGCGGCCGCCAGTCAGAAACATTCTCCGGCATGGATCGGTCGGTATCGCGCGGCGACGGGCGAGTAGTTCGCCGCCGCTGTTGTGGGGCGGTATAAGCAATGGCCGGCCCAAGCTCTCCGGCGCGGCGCGAAATGACAGATCCGACCTTCATAACCCTCGGTCCAGCGGGCACCTGCCATGAGAATGCGCTCCACCGCTACCTGGAGTTCCAGGGTCTCGACGACGCGCGCGTCGAGCTCGTGCCGGACATGCTCGAGGGGCTCGAGCGCGTCCACGACGAGCCGAACGCGTTCCTCGTCCAGTGCAGCGCCCATCCCGACGTGCACGTCGTGACCGAGCGCTACCGGCACGAGGTCTTCGTGGTCGACACGTTCCTGTATCCGGCCAAGGAAATGGGGCTGCTCGTGCGCGCGGACGTGCGCGAGCCCCGGAGCCTCGGGATCGTGCCCGCCGCGCTCGGCTACGTCGACGCGACGCTGTGGGACCCCGTCACCGAAGAGCGCGCCAACCCGATCGTCGCGCAGAACCTGCTGGCGGGCTCCTATGACGCAGGGGTCACGCTCGTCGAGTTCGCCGACGAGCACCCGGAGGCGCTGCGGGTCCTGGAGCGCTTCGGCGAGGTCGACACGACGTGGGTCGTCTACGGGCGCGTCCGCCGCTACCGCGGCGAGCTGATCGGCCACCGGATCCCGTGGCTGTTCACCGACGCCCGCCAGCCGCGCGCGGGCTTCGAGCGGGCCGATGGCGCGCATGCCGCCTGACGAGCCGCCTGGCGAGCCGGCTGGCGCCGGCAGCGCCTATCCCGGCGTGAGCACGGGCGACGGCTACGCCGTCGGCCACGTCGACGACCTCGGCGGCGAGTATGGCTTCCGCAAGGTTCGCAGGGGTCTCGGCGTGACGGCGTTCGGGGTCAACGCGCTGGTGCGTCCCGCGGGCTACGAGACCAAATGGCACTACCACGACGTTCAGGAGGAGCTGTACTTCGTGCACCGCGGAGCGATCGAGATGCGCTTCGGCGACGGCTCCGTGCACCACCTGCGCGAGGGCTCCTTCGCGCGCGTCGACGCGTCGACGGTGCGGCGAATCCGGATCCTCGGTCCGGGCGACACGATGTACGTGTGCGTGGGCGGGGCGGGCGGCTACGTGGGTCGCGACGGCCGCACGCCGGAGGGCATGTAGCGCGGCGGCGATGGACCTCGAGCTCGAAGGCAGCGTCATCCTGATCACGGGCGGCTCCACGGGGCTCGGCTATGCGCTGGGCGAGCGGCTCGTGCGCGAGCGCGCGCGCGTGGCGCTGCTCGCGCGCGACGCCGCCCGCCTGGCGCACGCCGTCCAGCAGCTGCGCGGCGCCGGCGGTGACGTGCTGGAGCTGGCCGGCGACGTCAGGCAGCCGCAGGACCTCGCGCGGTTCGTCGACGCCGCGCGCGAGCGCTGGGGTCGCATCGACGGCGTCGTCAACAACGCCGGCGAGCTGTCCGCGGGGGCGTTCGCGGAGCATGACGATGCTGTCTGGGCGCGGGATCTCGAGCTGAAGCTGATGGCGGCCGTGCGGGTCATCCGCCTGGCGCTGCCGGCGCTGCGCGAGAGTCGGGGCGCGATCGTGAACACGCTCGCGATCTCCGGGAAGGCTCCCGATGCCCACACCACCCCGACGTCGGTCTCGCGCGCCGCGGGCCTGGCGCTCACCAAGGCGCTCTCCCGAGAGCTCGCGCCGGCGGGGATACGCGTCAACGCGGTGCTCATCGGCGTCGTCGAAAGCGCGCAGCTGGAGCGTCTGGCGGCTGCCGGCGGCGTCACCGCGCAGGCGTACTACGAGCGCATGGTGGCCGACTGCGGCATCCCCCTCGGGCGGGTCGGCCATCCGCGCGAGTACGCCGACCTGGCGTCGTTCCTGCTCTCGGCGCGCGCCTCCTACCTGACCGGCGCCGCGATCAACCTCGACGGCGGGCTCTGCCCGGTCGCCTGAGCGGCCCGTGGAGGGCAGCTGCGTCGAAGCCTCCTGCATTCGGCCCCCGCAGTCGAACCTCGGTGAGAAACATCCACCGTCAACCACTTGACTCTCATATACACCGCTGGAATAGTTCGGCGAACCGGACAACCAGAAGGGGACAACAGTGGAGACCGAGCAGCAGCAGCGCGAGTGGCAGATCCCAGCACGGCCCGCGACAGCGCCGTCATTACCGTCTCGCGAGCCGCGGCGTCGACTTCGCAGAGGAGCGCTGCCGGCCGCCGCGATCGCAGCGCTCGCGCTGTCGGTGCCCGGATGCGGCGGCTCCTCGAGTGGCTCCGCGTCGAGCCCCCCGGCGCCCTCGCCCTCGCCGCCGGCGACGTCCACCTCGGCCTCCGCATCCGCGCTCCGCGCCGCCGCCGAGCCGATCTGCCTGCGCGCCAGCAGGGCGATCGACGCCGCTGCGCCCCAAGGCGCGCTGAGCCTGCCCGTGATCGCGGGCCTCGCGCGCAGCCACGCGGCGATCGAGCAGGCCGCCCTGAGCGAGCTCAGCGGGCTCACGCCGCCGCGATCGCTTGCGCGCTGGTGGCGCGCGCAGCTCGCCTACCGCAGGACGCTGGTGCGCCAGCTCAACCAGATGGTCGGCTATGCGCAGCACAGCGATGCCGCGGGCATACAGTCGTTCGCGGTCTCCAGCGAACGCGTCAAGCAGCGGCTGCTGGCCGCTGGGCGCGCCGGCTTCGAAGACTGCGCGCGAGTCGAATAGCCGTCCGCGCAGCTCGCCGAGCGTCCAGCGCCGGCATGGGACGGACGTGAGCCGGCATGCGACGGACGTGAGCCGGCTGGGACGGACGTGAGCCGGCGCCCTTTTTGCCTGCAAGCAACCCGAATCCCATGTTCCGCTCAATCGCATTGTGCCGAAGTTGGAGACAAAGCTTGTCGGGCCCAAATCGAGCAACTAGGGTTGCGCCGCATACCCGCGATGCCACGATGAGGGCCCACGCAAGCGCGTGGAATGTCGTGGCGAGACGAAAGCGCAACGCGGCATGACGCGGCATGCCGCGGCAAACGAAAGTGAGAGAAAACCCATGAGTAACGCAAAGCGCGTGGTCGGCCTTCGCCGGCTGACTCTGATCGCAGTGGTGGCGCTGATGGTGCCCTTGACTGCGCTCGCGGTCGCATCGCCGGCGCTGGCCTCGCCAAAAGGCCCATACGCCGTGTTCAAAGACTGCCCGTTGAAAACGCCGGGCAACGAGCTGTGTCTGTTCGGCCAGACGACGAGCGGCAAATTCACGATCGGAACGACGACCGTGCCGATCAACAAGACGATCACGCTGCAGGGCGGCGCCGCTCCGACCGGCGGGGAAAACGAATACTTCCTGCTGCCGGCCGCCGATGGCAACACCCTGTCCAAAACCGAATTGAACGTCCCTGGCGGCCTCCTCGGTCTGGTCAACTGCCCCGAAATCAGCAACTTCTTCGAGCGCATCGCATGTGAACTCGTGTTCGAAAACGGGGCGACCGGAGTGACGGCGACCACAGAAATCGCCGCCAGCAAAACCAACCCTGCCATCCTGAACATCGGGCACCTGATCGGCGCAAACGAAACGGCGCTGCAGCTGCCGGTCAAGGTAAAACTGAACAACCCGCTGCTCGGCAGCGGCTGCTACATCGGCTCGGAATCGAGCCCGGTGGAGCTGCACCTGACCACCGGTACGACGAGTCCTCCGGGCCCGCCGTCGCCGAACAAACCGATCACCGGAAAAGTGGGCGAAGAGAGCGCCGAAGAAGAAATCCTCGTGCTGACCAAAAACTCGCTCGTGGACAACACGTTCACGGCACCGGGAGCCGAAGGCTGTGGCGGTCTGTTCTCGTTCATTCTCGACCCGATCCTCGACGCGAAACTCAAACTGCCTGCGGCATCCGGGTACAACACCGCGATTCTGGAAGGCACGCTGAAGGTCTCGTCGGAGGAAGCCGTAATCAAAAGCGAATAAGCAGCATCCGGCTGGCTGAGCGCTCCGCGCTCGGCTGGCAGCAGCACTGAGTGATCTCGGGGCCTGCCGTGTATGCGGCGGGCCCCGAGGCGCGTTGGGGGATCCTCTTTTCGGGCGGTTGGTGCGCTTGAGTCAAAAACACCCATCGACATTTGATTGACCGCAGATAGACTTCCTGGCATACTCGTCTCGCGCTCCAGATGTACGGCAAGGTCGAATGACTGGCCGGGGAGCGTGGTAGCCCTAAAAGGGCTGGGCATCGTCGACGCGCGCTCTCTTGCGGGACTGCGTTGAAGGCCGTGCCCGGCCGGAACTGGCTCCACAGAGGCCGGTAGCGAGGCCTCGGAGCCGCGTAAATAGATAGGAATGACATGCGGAAGATTCAGATAGTGGGCTTCGCCCTCATCGCAGCGTTCGCGTTCAGCGCGTTCGGTGCGGCGTCGGCGTTCGCAGCCTCGCCGGAATGGTTAGTCAGCAATGAAAAAGTGGCAGGCGCGACGAAAGTGGACTCGGAAGGCACCGTGCTGCTGACGGACTTAAATGCCAAAGTGAAGCTTGAATGCACCGGCACCGACAAAGGCACCGTCACGGGTGAAAAAGCCGCCGAAGAGACAACTGTCACGGCGACGGCTTGTACGACGTTGGAAGGGACCTGCCCCTCGCCGAGCGCGAAAGCTGCGGACCTGCCGTGGAAACTGGAACTGTCCGGCACGGCGCCGACCGTGCTCAAATTCCTGGGTAAAAGCGGATATGAAGTCGTATGTGCAGGATTCGTGAAAGACACGTGTGTTGCGGAACCCGGAGTGCCTCTGCTTGAACTCTTATTACCGGTTGAAGACCCGCTGCACTTCGAATTCCCGGTGGCGGCTAACGAAAACAAGGCCACGTGCTCGCTGAACGGCGCGAAAGAAGGCGACGCCTCCGGCTTAATCTTCCTGTTAGCAGAAGAAGCAGGCAAGTTACTGGAAGTCAACTGAGCGATCGAGAAGAGCAGGGTATTGAAGTCAACTACACGTACGAGCTGAGATAGCTTTCGATCGAGTAGTTGAAAGCAGGTGATGTAGTGCGATGTAGGGCCGCTCTCAGGGGCGGCTCTACATCGGTGCTTCGAGAGGACTGAGCAAGGAGTCGGAGTGGCGAGTCGGATGCTCACCTGATTTGTGACGCGAGGCAAGAAGAGGAGAGGGGATGGGATCGAGGGAACGCCAGCGGTGCCCCGCACCGCTTGGAGCAGCTATGTACCGGGGCCGGCGCCGCACGCTCGTCCTCGCCGTCGCGCTTGCGCTCGGCATCGCCGCGAGCGGTGCTGCGCCTGCCCTGGGCGCCTTCACCAGGCCGTTCGTCGATCAGATCCCGGGTACGCCCACCGGTGCGGGTGGCGCCAACGTGCCGTTCGGCGGAGTGACCCCCGACGAACAGGGTCAGGCGGGGATCAACGCGGCCCCCGGCGGCATCGCCGCCGATGCGCAAGGCGGCGCGTGGGTGGGGAACGTGGGTCTCGCCACCGATCAGCTCGACGAGCTCGGCCCGGACGGCGAACTGGTGAGGTCGCTGGCGCGCAAACCGGAACAGGTGTCACCCGCGAGCCTCGCCGTGAGCGACACAACCGACGATCTCTACGTGGCCGGTCTCACCGCGCACCCCGAAGCTGGCCACGTCGAAGTCTTCAACGCCACCGGCGAACCGGTCACCAACAGCTTCCCGTCCTTCGACACGCGGATCCATGTCGCCGTGGACAACTCGACCGACCCCTTCGACCTCTCCGCTGGGGATGTCTACGTAGCGCTGGAAGCGGGCTCGACGCCCGGTATCGAGAAGTTCAGCGCCACCGGTGAACCGCTCAGCTTCGCGACCATCAAAAAAACCGAGGTGCCCCTGGCTGAAGGTGCCAGCATGGCGATCGCCGTCGACGGCGAAGGCGACATCTACGTGATCGACGGCTTCACGAGCGTCGACGAGTACAGCTCCGGCGGGGTGTTCCTGCGGGCGATCACGCCGGGCCGGCTGCTGCGCGATACCGTCGCGTTCGACCCGGCGGCCGGGCACGTGCTCGTGACCGCGGGCGAAGAAGCCCCGGGCTACACGGGCGCGGTCTATGAGTACGAACCTTCGGGGCGGCTCGTGGGCCAGGTCGCGGACGTTGCCTCGCCGTCCAAAGACGCGACCAGCTGCGGGGTGGCGCGCGCGCCGTTCCTGCGGATCCCCGCCGAAGTCGCCGTCAACGCCCAGGGGCGGTTGTTCGTCAGCGACACCCGAGGGGCCATCGTCGTCGACGACGTCGAACAGTCGGCCACGTGCGAACACGCGCTCGACGTTTACGAACCGGGCGTGTTCCTGCCGGGGTTGACGCTGGCGGAAGCGAGCAAACGCGCGCCCACGAGCGCGACCTTGAGCGGCTCGGTCAACCCCGAAGGGCAGCCCCTGGACGAATGCCTGTTCGAGTACGTGCCTCAGGCGCAGTTCGAAGCGAGCGGCTTCGAAGCCGTCACGGCTGGCGAGCAGGCCGGCTGCGTGCCGGCGGCGGGCGCGATCACGGGCTCCAGCCCGACGGAAGTGACGGCCGCGATCTCTGGCCTCAGCGCCGGTGTGACGTATCGGTTCCGGCTGCTCGCCACCAGCTCGGGCGCCCTCGGCGGCACGTCCGACAGCGACACGCTGGCGTTCACCGCGCCGGCCGCTCCTCGCGTCGAATCGGCGGCGGCCGCGAACCTGTCCTCGACGTTCGCCGAACTTCGTGTGCTGATCGACCCGCTGGGCGCCCCCACCAGCTACCGCTTCGAATACAGCTCCGACGGGTCCAGCTGGACCGACACACCGATCCCCGACGGGGAGATCGGCTCGGGCGGCCCCAGCGGCAGCGCTTCCGCGAGCGTCGCGCGGCAGATCGGGCCGCTCGTCCCAGGCACCACCTACCGCTTCCGCGTGTTCGCGCAGAATGCCTTCGGCACGGCGCCCGGCGGCGCCGGCACGGAAGGGACGTTCACCACGCTCCCGGCAGTCGCCGCGGGCCTGCCCGATGGCCGCGCCTACGAGCTGGTGACGCCCGCCGACAAGGGCAGCGCCGCCGACATGTTCAGCGGCGCGTCCAAAGCCAAGAACGAATTCACCAACACCGATCGCGGCTACGCCTCGGAATCGGGCGACGCAGTTCTCCTCACCAGCAGTCGTGCCTCCTTCGGCGCGTTCGCCGCCAGCGAAAACAACGCCTACCGCTTCTCCCGCGCCGCGAGCGGCTGGACGAACGTCTCGCTCGCCTCGCCGCTGCTCGGAGCGCAGAGCCTGGAAAGCGACGTGTTCGATCCGCTCGACTTCTCGGCGGTCGCCCTCAACGCGTCCGTCGGGTCTCGCTCCAGCTCTGCCGGCGGGGCCCTCACGGATCTGCTCGGACCGCCGGGCGGTCCCTACACGGCCCTCCACGCGGACGCCCCCGCCCACACGGAACCTGAACAGACGGAACGCACCGAAGTCGTCGGCGCCTCGCAGGATCTCAGTCACGTGGTGCTCGAAAGCAAAAACCACAGGCTGGCTCCCGGCGCGGCCAACCAGGATGAAGGCAGCGACGCGCTCTACGAATACTCCGCCGGCGAACTGCGGCTGGTCAACGTCGACAGCGAAGGGGCGCTGCTCACTCGCTGCGGCGCGATCCTCGGCCTCAACCACGGCGCGGGCTCCAGGTTCAACGCCGTCTCCAGCGACGGATCGAAGATCGTCTTCACGGCCCCTGACCCCTTCGCGGAAGGCGCGGGCTGCTGGAACGGCGGCACGATCGACGCCCCGCAGCTGTACGTGCGCTCCGGCGCCACCAGCACGGAGATCTCCGCCCCGCAGGCCGGCTTCACCGACCCCGGCTGTTCGCCCCAGCGCACACCCTGCGACCCCGCATTCTATGTCGGCGCCTCTGCCACGGGCTCGAGGATCTTCTTCCTCACAACGGGGTGGCTGACCGAAGACCACCCCGAATCGCACGATCTGGAGCTGTATGAGTACGACACCGAAACCGCGAGTCTGACCCGGATCTCCGCCGGCGAACCGGGGAGCCCCGGCGCCAAAGCGGGCGCCGCCATGTTCGCGGTGCCCGCGGTCTCGGAGGAAGGCTCCGCCGTCTACTTCCTCGCGCGCGGGCGGCTCACGGCCGACGCCCCGGCGGTCAGCGGCTCGCTGCTCGACCTCTATCGCTACGACACCGCCAGCGCCACCACCGCCTTCGTCGCAACCGTCGAAGAAGACGACTATCCCCTCGTCGCAATCGTCAGCGGCAGCACCGGCAACAGCTGGAAGGCCTCGGGCGGGATCGCCCTGAGCCCGAGCCTCAGCTGGTACACCACTCCCGACGGCCGCTATCTGCTGTTCGCGACCGCCCAGGAACCGACCGGCTACAGCAGCGCGGAGGCGGCCCCAGGCGACTGCCCGGGGCGCGGCTCCGCCGCCAACGGCCGTTGCGCGGAGGTCTATCGCTACGACTCCGCCACCGCGAGCCTCGAGTGCGTGTCGTGCAACCCGAGCGGCGCGCCGCCGGAATCCAACGCGGAATTCGCCGGCAACGCCGGCTCCCTCACGGATCCCGCGGCGGGCCCGGTGCGTGCCATCTCCGACGACGGCGCCTACGCGTTCTTCGCGACCGCCGACGCGCTGGTCCCCCAGGACGCCAACGGCACGCAGGACGTGTACGAGTGGCACGACGGGCAGATCTCGCTGATCAGCTCCGGCCAGGACTCCTACCCGTCCTTCTTCCTCGGCGCCAGCGCGGATGGCTCGAACGTGTTCTTTGGCACACATGCGAACCTGATCCCGTCGCAGAACACCGAATCCCAGGGAAACCTCTACGACGCCCGGATCTGCACGGAAGCCGATCCCTGCATCCCGCCGCCGCCTGGGGAAACTGCGCAGTGCGAAGGCGGCGCCTGTCAGAGCGTGCCCCCCGCGCCGATCGACGCGACCCCCACCTCGCTGACGTTCTCCGGCGCCGGCGATCTCGCGGGCCGTCCGGCGCCCTCCAAGCACCGGACGGCTGCCGAAGTGAGGGCCGGAGCTCTCGCCAAGGCTCTCAAGGCGTGCAAAAGAAAGCCCAAGAGCAAGCGAGCGGCGTGTGAGCGACTGGCGCGCAAGAGATACGCGCCGCCGAGCAGGAAGGGTAAGCGATGAGCGCTGGAACGCGTGTCGGCGGCGTGCTGGCGGCCTGGATGGCCGGGGCCGTGTTGACGGCGTGGGCCGCCGCCCCGGCGCTGGCCGCGACCGGCGGTCCGCAGTGGACCGTCACGTCGGTCTCCCGCCCCACCAACTTCGCGCCCGGCGATCAGAGCGGCGACGACAGCTACCGGGTCGCCGTGACCAACACCGGCGGCGCCTCCAGCGACGGCTCGCCCGTCACGATCACCGACGAACTGCCCATGGGCCCCGGCGAAGAGCCGCTCCTCACGCTGGCTCCCGCCGGCGCCTCCGGTGAAGACATCCTCGGCAACTTCCAGGGCGTCCCCCCGCAGGGAAGCTTCAGCTGCGCGCTTCGCTCGTGCACTTACGACGGCGTGGTCGTCCCCGACCAGACGCTCAACGTGACGATCCCCGTCGATGTCTCGCCGGGCGCCCCCGGGGAAGTCACCAATGTCGTCAGGGTCTCCGGCGGCGGCGCGCCCGACGCGTCGATGAGCACCCCCACGACGGTCTCGTCGACCGCGGCCGGCTTTGGGGTCTCGCCGGGGGGCGCCACCACCGTGCTCTCCTCCACCCAGGCCGGCGCTCACGCCGATCTCACCACGTCGATCGCGTTCGACACCGTGAACGCAGGCGGTTCGCTCGCCGGCGATCCCAAGAACACCACCGACGATCTGCCGCCGGGCTTCGCCGGCGATCTGCGCGACACGCCCAGCTGCCCGCTCGCCAAGTTCGGATTGTTCGAATGTCCGATCGATACTCAGGTCGGGATCACGACCGTCGCCGTGTGGCAGGAGGGGCACGTCGCCGTCCCCTACCTGGAGCCCGTCTACAACCTCGCGCCCGACCCCGGCCAGATCGCAAAGCTCGGCTTCCGCTTCGGCGAAGCGCTGGGCGTCCAGGGGAACGTCACGCTGCGTCCCGGCGACTACGGCCTGAGAACCACGTTCGAAAACGTCGTCGCCAACGAAGACGAGCTCGACAGCGTCTCGCTGACCGTCTGGGGAGTCCCGGCCGATCCGATCCACGACCCCCTGCGCTTTGCGAGCTTCGGCCACTTCGGCGCTCACTCCGACGTGGCGCCCGCCCCGTTCCTCACCTCCCCCACCACCTGCTCGACCGCACCGCTCGAAGCGAGGTTCACCGTCGACTCGTGGGAGCAGCCCGCGCAGCTCCTCGAAACGGGTATGGACTTCGGGCCGCTCACGGGCTGCGACCGGCTCGGGATGGACCCGTCGCTGACCGCCGAAGCGACGACCGACGAGGCGTACGCCCCGACCGGCCTGGACTTCGACACGAGCATCCCGCAGACGTATGAAAACCCCGACGGCCTGGCGACCTCGACGCTCGAGAACGAGGTCGTGACGCTGCCGGAAGGGATGACCGTCAATCCCTCCTCCGGCGCCGGTCTGGGCGCCTGCACCGAAGCCGAGTACGCCGAAGAAGCCGCGCAGTATCTGGCGGGCAGGGGCTGCCCCAACAACTCGCGGCTCGGCTCCGTCAGGATCGTCACGCCGTCGTTGAAGGAGGAAGCCACCGGCTCGCTGTTCCTCGCCGAACCGGCGCCCTTCGGGGAAGCGGGCAAGAACCCGTTCGGCTCGCTGCTGGCCCTGTATCTGGTCGCGAGGATCCCCGGTCGCGGGGTGCTAGTGAAGTCGCCTGGCGAGGTTCAGCCGAACCTGGAAACGGGCCGGCTGGTGACGACGTTCGACGACCTTCCGCCGTTGCCCTTCAGCCTCGCCGCGTTCAACTTCAACCAGGGCGCCAACTCGCCGCTCGTGACCCCGCCCACGTGCGGCAGCTACGAAGTCAAGGCGGCGCTCACGCCGTACTCCGACCCTGAAGAAGCGCCCTTGACGCCTCCGGTCCCGCCGTTTCAGATCACCAGCGGCGTCGGCGGCGGCGCCTGCCCGTCGGGCGGCACGCCGCCGTTTCACCCGCAGGTGATCGCCGGCACGCTGAGCAACGCCGCGGGCTCCTACAGCCCGATCTACCTGCGCATCGTCCGCGAAGACGGCGAACAGGAGATCACCGGGCTCTCCACGCAGATGCCGCCGGGCCTGACCGCGAACCTGACCGGGGTCCCGTTCTGCTCGGAAGCCCAGATCGCGCTGGCGCGCACCAGGACCGGCGCCCAGGAGGAAGCCGAACCCGCGTGTCCGGCGGGCAGCGAAATCGGCCATTCGATCGCCGAAGCGGGCGTCGGGCCGGCGCTGGCGCAGGCGGCCGGCAAGATCTACATGGCTGGGCCGCTCGAAGGCGCGCCGTTCTCGATCGTCTCCATAACCTCGGCGCACGTCGGCCCGTTCGATCTCGGCACGGTGGTAGTGCACCTGCCGCTCGAGATCGATCCCCGGACCGCCGCCGTGAGCATTCCCGCCGGCGCGGCCGACCAGATCCCGCACATCATCAAAGGAATCGTGATCCACGTGCGCGACATCCGCGTCTACGTCGACCGGCACGACTTCGCCATCAACCCGACCAACTGCGACCCGCTGAGCTTCTCCACGACCGTGATCGGCTCGGGCGCCAGCTTCACCAGCGCCGCCGACGACGTCCCGGTGACGCTCTCCGACCCGTTCCAGGCGGCCAACTGCCAGAGCCTCGCGTTCAAGCCGAGCTTCACCGCATCCACCGCCGGCAGGGCCAGCAAACGGGGGGGAGCGAGCCTCAGGGTGAAGCTGACCTACCCGAAGGCGCCGCTGGGCGCCCAGGCGAACATCCGCTCCGTCAAGGTGGATCTGCCGGTGCAGCTCCCGTCGCGCCTGGAAACCCTCCAGCAGGCCTGCCTGGCGAGCGTCTTCGACGCCAATCCCGCGGCATGTCCCGTCAACTCGATCGTCGGGCACGCGACTGCCATCACGCCGCTCCTGCCCGTGCCGCTGGTCGGGCCGGCGTACTTCGTCTCATACGGTAACGAGAAGTTCCCCGAACTGGTCATCGCGCTGCAGGGCTACGGAGTCACGATCGACCTGCACGGGGAAACCTTCATCGACAAATCAACGGGCATCACCAGCAGCACCTTCCGGACCGTCCCGGATCAGCCCGTCACAAGCTTCGAACTGACGCTCCCGCAGGGCAAGTACTCGGCGCTCGGCACCAACCTGCCCGCAACAGCGAACTACAGCCTCTGCGGGCGCAAGCTGGTCATGCCGACCGCGTTCGTCGCGCAGAACGGCGTGGAGCTCCACCAGGCCACGCCGATCAGCGTCACCGGGTGCGCGAAGAAGCAGAAGAAAAAGAAAAAGAAGTAGAGGAGCAGTCATCGATCGTTGTTCACGCGTGGGGCCGGACTGCCTGCGCGCAAAGACAAGCCTACGGAGGAACTGAATGCTTTCCGCAATACGCAGACGTCTCACCTTCGCCAATGTCGCGATGACGCTGGCGCTTTTGTTCGCGATGAGTGGCGGCGCGTACGCCGCCAAGCACTACCTGATCACCTCGACCAGCCAGATCAGCCCGAAGGTGTTCAGTGCGCTGCGTGGCAAGGCGGGCCCCGCCGGCGCGACCGGAGCCGCCGGCGCGACGGGGGCACAGGGCGCCGCCGGCGCCACGGGCGCCACCGGACTTCAGGGCCCTGCCGGCAAAGAAGGCGTGGAAGGCAAACAGGGCGTCAAAGGTGAAAACGGCACGACCGGCTTCACGTCGACGCTGCCATCGGGCAAGACCGAGACCGGCGCCTGGAGCTACATCTCCTCGTTTGAAGGCGGCGACTCCGAGGTTCCGATCTCGTTCACGATCCCGCTCGAAGCGGCCCCGGAACACGTGTTCTTCGTGACGAAAGAAGAATACAACGAAGTCTCCGGCGCCAAACCGCCTGAAGCGTGCCACGGCAACGGCGAATCGCCCACCGCAAAAGCCGGCAACCTGTGCGTCTATGAAGGGAACAACAGCGGCACGTTCTTCGAAATAATCAAGCCCGAAACAGGCAGCCCCGGCGCCGGCAGGACCGGTGCTGCGATCTTGTTCATCGGTGAAAGCGGCGGGAATCCGGCAACCACCAACGGGATCGGCTCGTGGGCGGTGACGGCCAAGTAGTCGCGTTGCCGCCGCGGTAGCGCTCTACCGCAAGTCGAGCCTGAAGTGAGTCCGGGCGGTCGCTCGATCGCTCGGACTCACACTCGCCGTCGGTAAGCGCCCGCCGTCGGTAAAATGGTGAGAAACACTCACCCGCACGCGGGTATGGGCATTGCTATGATCGCCTGACGCGGCACTGCGATTCAAGCGGCACGGAGGACTTGACGGAAATGGGGTTAGGCGCGACAGCGATTCTCGGCGTTCTCCTGATGGCGCTGGCCGTCGGGGGCTGTGGCGGCGCCGGCAAAGCGGCGACGTCGACCACGGCGGCCGAGCAGATGCCGCTGCAGATGCGCACCGAGGCGGCCGCGCAGGACTCGCCTGAAACGCCGGCGCGGTTTAGCGAACAGAAGACCCGGCGCTATCTCACCTTCGGGCGGGTCGCCGGCCCCACGGAAACGAGGGCCGCGGCGGTGGTCGTCGAGCGCTACTACCGGGCCGTGGCGGTGAACGACGGCGCCACCGCGTGCCGGCTGATGTACCCGAGCATGGCGCAGGCGACACCCGAGACGATCGGCCCGCTCGCGGGGCGGCACGAGAGCTGCGCGACGGTGATGACGCTGCTGTTTCGCACGCGCGACGGGAGCCCCACCCGCGACGTCGCCGGGATCGTCGTCGCCAAGCTGCGTGTCAAGGGCGCCAGGGGCATCGCGCTGCTGCGCTCGCCCACGATGCACGAGGGCGAGATCGTCCTGCGCCGCGAGGGCCGGCGGTGGATGGTCCTGGATCGGCTCGGCAGCGTGCTGCCGGTGCCGACTCTCTAAGCGCCGGAGGCCACCTCGGCCGCCTCGGTCACGCCCAGGAACGGCGCCAGCGCGAGGTAGGCGGCCTGCGGCGCGGCGCGCGGCAGCTCGGCGACGCGGCCGTGCGCGATGTGGCCATACGCGAGCTCCGCCAGCCCCTGCACGATCGTCGCGGGCGCCGCCGGCGGCGGGCTTCGGCGCTGGGGCGCCCCGTCCAGCATCAGCTGTGCGTAGGCGGCCATGTGCTCGTTGCTGCGGCGGGCCGTCACGCGTCCCGCGAGCGGCGCGTCGAGGAACGCAAGGCGCGTGAAGCAGGGCTCGGAGGCGAGGAACTCGAGCAGCGCCACGACCGCGTTGCGCACTCCCTCTCGCCAGTCGCGAGCGCCGTCGCGGGCGCGCTCGACGATCGCCTGGCCCTTCGTGTGCCCGAGCTCCATCGCGGTGGCGAAGCATTCGTCCTTGCTCTTGAAGCTCGCGCGGAACGCGCGCTCGGGCAGGTCGGCCTGCGCGGCGATCGCCTCGACCGTGAGGCCGCTGTAGCCGAGCTTGGCGTTCAGCTGCGCGACGGCGTCGAGCAGCCGCTCGCGGTTGGCGTGCGCGAGGAAGCTCGGAGAGGGTCTGCCGACCTGCGCCACATAGCCCTCAGGCGCGAGCGTCAGCGTGCCCGGCGCCCGTCCTCCCACGAGCCCGTCCAGTCCGTGCGACGGCGAGGGCTGGCCCGATGCCTCCTCCAGCGACAGCGTTTGCGGGACGGGGTGATACGAGCGCATCCAGCGGGCGAGCTGCGGGGCCAGCGCCGGCAGCTCGGCGATCCGCCCGGCCCGCACGTGCGCCGCGATCTCGCGCTGGACCGCGCCGACGAGCGTGCTTGCCAGCCCCCGCGGGATCGAGTGCTCCTCGTTGGCGCCCAGACACTTCTGGATCAGCTCCGCGTAGTCGCCCACCAGCGCCTCGCGCAGCTCGTAGCCGCTGGGGCCGGCGGCCGTGATCTCGACGGCGCACAGCGCCATCATCCCGGGGCGCTCGTCGGCTTCGCGGCACAGCCGGCGCATCAGCGCCTCGAGCTGGCGCGTGGGGCCGCCGGAGCGCTCCGATGCCAGCGTCACCTCGCGGAGCGTGGCCTGCCCGGCTGCCTCGAACGTGCCCTTCAGCAGCTCCTCGCGATTCGCGTACAGCTCGTAGAAGGTTCTGCGCGAGATCCCCGCCTGGTCGATCAGCTCGGCGACCGAGGTGGTGAGGTAGCCGTCGATGCTGATCAGCTGCAGCATCGCGTCGATCAGCCGGCGGCGCTGGTCGGCGGCGATCTCCTCCGGTGCAAGCAGGTGCGGGCCTCGCGGGAGACGCCCACCGATGTCGCTGTCGCTGGAGATCACGTCCAACCTGCCTCCGACGCGTCGAACCCCCCGCCCCCACTCGTCACAGCATAGCTCGGATTTCGCATCGAGTTCATTAGTTGGGATGACGTCTGTAGCCGTGCGACGCGCGAGCCCCCGCCCAGGACACATTATCTGACGTAGCACCTGAGGTCCAGCATTCCAAGTGATGACCCGAGCTGCGATATCCGATATATAGCCAAGGGCGCCACGCGGGGCAATGCGTCAGGGCCGGACAGAGTCGGAAACAAATGCTGACCTGTTCACCGTGGCACCACGAGTACCGCCGGCCGCTTGTCACGCCGGGCGGCCGCGGGGCTTCGCTAGGCGCGCACGCTCGGGCGCGCGCCAGGTGTCACAAACGGCTGCTGGCCGAAGGTCGGCGTCGTTCTAGCAGCCGGGCATGCCCGCGAGCGCGAACGGGGCGAGCGCGAGATGCGCCGCCACGTCGTGCAGCGATGGCAGCTCCGGGCTGCGCCCGGCGGCCGCGTAGCCGCGGCACAGCTCGCGCACGGCGGCCGTGCTCGCCTCGGCGCTCACCTGCGCCGGACCTCGTCCGCGGGCGGGGAGCAGGCCCAGGCCGTCCTTGAGCAGGCCCTCGAGCGCCCCCTCGTGGACGGTGGCGAGCTTCCCGCCGGCGGCCGGGACGTCGATCAACGCCATCCGCGTGAACGACGGCTCGGAGGCCAGGAAGCCCAGCAGCGCCGCGATCGTGGCGCGCACCGCCTCCGGCCACTGCTCGTGCGAACGGTAGGCGCGCTGCATCAGCGCCAGCGCCTTGCGGCGGCCGAGCTCGTTCGCCACCAGCAGCGTGTCCTCGCGCCCCGAGAAGTGCTCGTAGAACGCCTCCACCGACACGCCCGCCTCCTGCACGATCTCGGGGATCGTGACCGCGTCATAGCCTTTGGCCGCCGACAGGTTCGCGACCGCGTCGAGCAGGCGCTCGCGCTGGCTGTGGACCATGAAGCTGCGCGAGACCGAGTCGCCCCGCGACAGGCCGCGGCGGCCGTTGGCGCCAGAGCTGAGCGACAGCGTGCCGGGCGCCCGCCCCCCGGCCGGCGGCGGCTGGCTGACCGTCGCGATCGGCGGCACCCCCATCGATCCGTACGTCGCCGCCCACTCGGCGAGGTCGGGGATCAGCGACATCAGCTCGGCGCGCGGCGCGCGGCGCATGCGCCCGCCTCGCAGCGCCCGCGCGTAGGGGATCCGCAGGACCGCGCCCGCCAGCGCGCGCGGCAGCACGGACTGCTCCAGCGCGCTCATGTGGGTCAGAGGCTCGCCCGCGTCCATCGCGTCGGCGGCCAGCGCCTCGCACAGGGTCTGCCCTAGCGCCGCGAGCACGAGCTCGCTGCGCTCGAGCCCCGCCTGCCCCGTCGCGGCCAGGTCTGTCGCCAGCAGCCGCAGCGCGCCCGGACTGTCCAGCGACGCCGTGAACAGCTCGCGCAGCAGCGCCTCGGTGGCGTCTTCGTGCGCGTCGGCCGCCTGCTCGACCGCGCCGGCCGCCTGCTCGAGCCAGCGCGCGGCGGTCGCGTCGGCGGCCGTCAGGAAGCAGGTCTCCATGTTCGCGAAGTGCTCGTAGAAGGTCCTGCGCGACGCGCCCGCGCGCGCGATCACGTCGGCGACGGTGCTGCACGCGTAGCCCTGCTCTCCCACCAGCTCCGTCAGCGCGCCGAGGATCCGTGCGCGCGGCTGCTGGCGCGTGCGCGCCCCTCGCGCGGAGCCCGTGCGAGGGGCGGAGCCCGTGCGCCCGCTCGCGACCGGGCTGCCCGCGGGGCGCCCGTCCCCGTCGACGTCACGCATCGTGGCGGTCTGTGTGTAGGTTTGCGAATCGGTCACAGGCGTGTCCAGCTGTCGTCCAATCACCGGCGGGCATGGCTCGCCCCGCTGGTGCTGCGTCTCTATGCGGCATGCATCCCACTTGCCCTGTGGCCGCAACTATTACGCCGGTCGCCCCACAGACGCGTCAACAGTCTATTTGATGGGCGGAGACTTTCGGCGAGTTCGTACAACTGTCGCCGGAGCGGGTGAGCCTGCCGGCGCCCGACGTCCACCGCGCGCAAGCCGTGCGGGCCGATGCCGAGTCAGAGACATCCGACTGTTTCTGACTGTGGCCTCGTAGTGGGAAACGGCGCTGGACCCGGCACCGGCCGCATCCCTATGCTTGTCGAGGTCAGCCTCTCGTGTTCCGCGGGCCGGAACTAATGCGGAGAGCCGCTGTTAGAGCAGTAGACGCGGCGCATCATAGGGCGAGCGGCCGATGGGGAGGCGAGATGAGCAGAGGGCAACGCAGAGGCAGGCGCAGGATCCCGACGCGCGCGGCTCGCGCCGTGTCGCTCGGCGCGCTCGTGGGCGTGTGCTCGATCGCAGCAGCCGTCGCGCCGGCGGCAGGCGTCCCTGCGCACGCGGCGAGGACGATCTCCCTGAACGAGAACGGGCGCCTGCATCTGACCAGCAAGCACGGCTTCACGCTCAACGAGGCCGGCTCCGCGTCCGGCACGATCGCCGGCACGATCTACCTGCACCTGAACGTCGTGGCGGTCAACCGCGTGACCGCCGAAGTCAACATCTACCCCAGGGGCGGCTCGATCACGGGCTCCGCGAAGGCGGCCTACAGCGTCGGCGGCGCCACCGCGAGCTTCTCCGGGACGATGTCGATCAGCCGCGGCAGCGGCGGCTACGCCCACGCCCACGCCTCGGGGCTGAGCTTCTCCGGCACGGTCAAGCGCTCGAACGACGCCGTCACCGTGCATCTCAGCGGCGAGATGTCGTCCTGACGCGGATCGGCAGACGGCGAACCGTGCGAACCCGACGCGCTTTCGCTGTGGCGCTCACGACGGTCGTGTGCGCCTGCGCGAGCGCGGTCTGCGCCGGCCTGCCGGCGAGCGCCGTGGCGGCGCTCGAGAGCGCCACGCTGCACGCCTCGTTCTCGCCCGACCGCCTCGGCGCGAGCACGACGATCGCCTTCGGCTTCCAAATCGCGAGCGCCGACGGGCTCGCGCCGCCGCCGATGACGAGCCTCGACCTGCAGATGCCCGCCGGGATCAACTTCACCACGACCACGCTCGGCCTCGCGATCTGCCAGCCAGCCGCGCTGGAGGCGCAGGGGCTCGCGGGCTGCTCGCCCAACTCGCGGCTGGGCTTCGGCAGCGCCTACGTCGAAGTCCCGTTTGGCGTCGGCTCCGGCCACGAGCTGCCCGAAATCCAGGCGCTGATGGGCCCGCCGCACGACGGCAACCTGGTGGTGCTGTTCTACGCCAACGGCCAGACGCCCGTCGACGCGCAGCTGGTGTTCAAGGGCGAAGTGCTCCCCGACTCGGGCCTATTCGGCTCGCAGCTGTCCACCGCGGTGCCGCCGATCGCAAGCGTGCCCGGCGGCCCCGACGTGTCGATCGTCAGCGTGCAGAGCACGATCGGTCCCAGCAGGCTGACGTACTACCGCCACAGCCACGGCCGGCGCATCGCGTTTCACCCGCGCGGCGTCAGCGTGCCCGAACGGTGCCCGCGCGGCGGCTTCCCCTTCTCCGCCCAGTTCGGCTTCCAGGACGGGAGCAGCACGAGCACGTCGACCACCGTGCCGTGCCCGCCGAGCCGGCGACACGGCTGACAGCTTGGAGGATCGCAGTCGCGCCGCTGTCGTTCGCGCAGTCGACGGCGGGCCTGCGGGCTGCCTCAGCCGCATCCTCGTGCAGCCCGCGCGCGGGCGCGAAGCGCAGGTGCGCGCGGCTGGCGCCGGGTCGCCTGAACGTCGAGTCGACCTCGTACGACGAACGGCTGTTCTCGAAGGCTGCGGCGGCGAGCAACCAGTCGAGGGCTCTCGATCCATCTGTTTCGCGCGGCGCCTGGCTACCCTGTCCTCGGCGTTCGCGGTGGGCGCCGTGCGGTCGTGGGCGTGAAGAGCGTGCCGGCGTCGGTCGTGGCGGTGTTGAGCCCGCTGCGCGACATCCTCTCGCGCGACCCGCTGGCGGCGATCGCGCCGCGGGAGGGCGGCGGCGCGGGTGGGGGGGTGTGGAC